>ERZ1292630.2449-Hain-H41-02um-R3-2449-length-17145-cov-6_pt1 | contig 15123 bp, 13 predicted proteins | sample MGYA00564408_ERZ1292630 | MGnify/ENA primary metagenome ERZ1292630 (study PRJEB36523, sample SAMEA6512641) | groundwater metagenome | collected 2019-01-08 | study: AquaDiva: Metagenomics assemblies of 32 groundwater samples | reverse complement strand
TCAGACCAACGTCCCCGCGCCCAACAGCGGTTTCGTGGCCGTCGCCGCGGGCGGGAATCACAGTCAGGGTCTCAAGACCGACCGCTCCATCGTGGCGTGGGGACGCAACGACTACGGTCAGACCAACGTCCCCGCGCCCAACAGCGGTTTCGTGGCCGTCGCCGCGGGCGGGTGGCATAGTCTGGGTCTGAAGGCCGATGGGTCCATCGTGGCGTGGGGAAACAACGACTACGGTCAGACCAACGTCCCCGTGCTTAACAGCGGGTTCATCGCCGTCGCCGCGGGCGGGTGGCACAGTCTGGGTCTCAAGGGCGACGGATCCATCGTGGCGTGGGGAGACAACTCCCAAGGTCAAACCACCGTCCCCGCGCCCAACAGCGGTTTCGCGGCCGTTGCTGGGGGCGGGTACCACAGTCTGGGTGTGAAAGCGCTCGCCGCTCCGCAGCCTGATCTTAGCGGGATCAAGAAGTCGCGGTTCATCTCGTTTTCGGTTCCGCCGTCTGGAGGCGATACGGCGCTCCGCGCCACGTTGTCGTCGCTGCATCATGTCAACCCGCCGTACACCGGCGGTGCGTCGGTGCCCTTCACGGCCTTCGAGGGTCAGGTGCGCTGGGTCGGCCCGCCGACGCAGTACATCGAGTCCAACAGCAACCCCATCCCGTTCCACGCTTCTTTCCTGCAATGCGCGCCGGAATACCGGGATTGGAGCACCGTGGGCCTGATACACGTGACCGGATCGGCCATCGTGCCGAGTTCGTCGTACGACGTTGAGAACCTGGCCGCGAGCTGCGCCGGCAACGAAGCGAATTGTGCCGCTGTTTCGGCTCCTTTGACGATCACGACGACGCGCTGGGGTGACATCGTGGAGCCGTACAATCCACCGGATCCGTCGTCGCAGCCGGACTTCGGCGATATCGGGGCGTTGGTCAACAAGTTCAAGAGCGCGGTGGGCGCTCCGATCAAGGCCCGGGCGATGCTGGCCGGCGAAGGGGCGAGGGGCTTGATCAACATCACGCCGGACCTGGGCTTCGGCCACATTTCGGCGTGCGTGGACGGGTTCAAGGGACTGGCGTATCCGTACAAGGTCGGGAAGTGCACGGGCGCTCAGACCACGGCTTGCACCACGGATGCGGATTGCGGGGCCAACGGCCCGTGCATCCTGTGTCCATAAAGATCAGAACCGCGATCCCGGCGCGCCGGGAGAGCGGTCGGAAACGTAGGGCGGGCGTTGCGTTGACCGCCCATCGTGCGCCCGGATAATGGGATCATGCCCAAGGACCGCGGCGCGCATGTTCGACCAACCGCCCCACATTCCGTGGCACATCCCGACGACCATTCACTCGTGGCTGCGGCGATCCACGGCGACGACGCTGCACTGCGGACGCTGATGGATCGTTACGACCGGCTGGTTCGCTATACGATCTTTCGCACCGCGAAGCGTCAATGCGTCCGCGATCCGCAGTGGCTTGACACGGTGGCGTCCGACAGTTGGACGGGGCTGTTGCGATCGCTGCGCCGGGAGCCGGGCAAGCGGCCCACATTGCTCTCCACGTACCTGACGGCGATCGCCCGAAATCAAACGCTCAGCGCCCTGCGTCGGCTGAGACCCGGCCTGTCCGATCCGCCCCGGCAATCGGGAAGCGAGCACATGGCGGACCTGACAGCCCCCCACCCGGAACCGGTCGATTTCTTATCGGACCTCGATTCGCTCGCCTTACTTCGAGAATGCCTCGCCGACCTACCGGAGGCCGATAAGATCATTCTTTCGCAATTAAACGCAATCACGCAGCGGCGGTGGAATGAGGCCGGAGAGGCCCTGGGAATGTCTGAATCGACGCTTCGATCGCGATGGAAGCGGATTCTCGACCGCCTGCGGGAGTGCGTCGCCCGAAAAAGCGGCAGCGGCGTCGCGCCCGAGGATGATCGAAGCGACTAATCAGGTAGAGCGGCGGTCATCCGCGCGCTCGGGGATTAGTGAGTATTGTGATGTCTGTGACCAATCATCACGAACCATTGGATTCGATCGAAGCGTCGCTGACCGAGCTTGTGGACGCGGAACGCGCCGGCGTGTTCGGGCAAACACCATTGCCGGAGCGTGAGGCGTGGAAGGATGAGCCTGCGACGGTTCTGTTTCCACTTCGGACTGTTCGGCGTCTGGCGATCGCCGCAGTCATCGCCTTGGCTGTCGGTGTGTGGTCGTTGATGTTTCAGAAGAACCTGTCGTCGTTGCGAGACCGATCGCGCATGGCGGGCACGGTTCGAGTCGCCGATCTGGGTACGATTCAGGCTTCGATCGCACATTGCCTCGGCGGCCCCAGCGGATCGATCGATCCGACGTGCGGCGGGGTTGATTTCGACGGCGACGGCGATGTTGATCTTGCCGATTTCCGTTCCTTCCAGGTGTCCTACGCGGTCAAGCGGTAACCCCTGGCTCGTTTCTTCTCGCAGATGCCTCCGGCGAATCAGAGCGAAAGGCGCGGCATGTTGCGCTCCGCTCCACATGCCCTACATTAAACTGAACATTACGCTCGCGTTGCGGCCCCAATCGTGGAGCGATCGCGCGAAGCCATTGTCCTTTCTACCGACCGGGTCTCAAGGCCGCCGCCAGGAAAGAGATGATCGCCACTCCGGCGCCGGATGCGATCAGCGCAACGCCGGTCAATGCGCGGGAACGGGCGGGATCCGCGGCATCGAACGCACGCTTACAGAGATCGCCGAACGACAGGTCGTGAGGAATGACGAAAAGCCCGAAGGCCAAAGCCGTCAGGCCGATCGCCGCGATCTTCAACACAATCATCGTCCGATGGGATCGACCGAGATCGCGTCCGATCCCGCTGTGGCTGTAACCGTAGGAAACATAAACGGCGAGGCCGAGTATGAGCCAGCCGATGAAGCGCCACCAGGAAGAAGGCGGAAGATAGTACATCAGGCCAAGGCATGAGACCGCACCGAGGACAGGCAGAAAAACCGGACCGAGGGGCACGCGGAACGGTCGCCGACGATGGGGATCCTTGAAGCGCATGATGGGGATGCCGATGCAGACCAGCACGAAGGCGAACAACGTTCCGATGTTGGTCAGGTCGACCATTTCGTCGATGCTGGCGAACGACGCCAACGTTCCGACGACCAATCCCGTCGCGATGGTTGTGACATGCGGGGTGCGGAACCGCGGATGCACGCGGGCGAACGATGACGGAAGCAGACCGTCGCGGGCCATGGAGAAAAAAATGCGGGGTTGTCCCATCTGGAAAACCAGAAGGACAGCGGTGTGGGCGACGACCGACCCGAACGCCACGATGGCGGTCGCCCACCCCGCGTTGGGCGCCACGTGATCGAGGGCCATGGTGAGAGGTTCGGCCTGTTCGGTCGCGAGACGCTTGACCAAATCGGCGTGGGGAATCATCCCGGTGAAGACGGCGGCCACCACGACGTACAGGATGGTGCAAATGATGAGCGAACTAATGATGCCGATCGGGAGATCGCGCGAAGGGTTTCGGGTTTCCTCGGCCACCGTGGACACGGCGTCAAAACCGATATAGGCAAAGAACACGACCGCGGCGCCGGCCAGCGTGCCCCCCCAGCCGTGAGGCTGGAACGGCGTCCAGTTGGCCGCCATTTCCTTCGGTGAGACGAAGTACAGCGCGACGGCGACAAAGAACATGAGTACGATGATCTTCACGATCACCATGCCGGCGTTGAAGGCCGCCGATTCGCGGATTCCCCATACCAGAACCATTGTGATGACGGCGACAATGCCGAACGCGAGCACGTTGCAGACGATGGGCACGCCAAACAAATGCGGCGCGGCGTCGAGGAGTCCCGGTATTTTCGCGGCCGTGCGGTAGTCCGTCGTCAGCCACTGGGGGATGATGATGTGGAACTTTTCCAATAAGGTCCGGAAGTAGTTGGCCCAGCTGATGGCGACGGCCACGTTGCCGATGGCGTACTCAATGATGAGGTCCCAACCGATGATCCAGGCGATCAGCTCACCGAGCGTCGAATAGGCATAGGTGTAGGCCGACCCCGAGATCGGGACCATGGATGCGAATTCCGCGTAGCAAAGCGCGGTGAACGCACACACCACGGCGGTCAACCCAAAGGAGAGCATGAGCGACGGACCAGCGCCCGGTCGCATGCTATCCCCGGCCGCAGCCGTGCCGATGGTGGCGAAAATGCCCGCACCGATGATCGCGCCGATGCCCAGAAGCGTGACGTGAACAGGACCGAGGGAACGGCGCAGCGCGACTTCCGGGCGCGCGGCCGCGGCGAGTATGGAATCGAGGTCCTTGGTCTTAAACAAGCCGCGCAACATGGTTCGGAAGTCGGCTCGCTGGAGAAAAGGCATGGAAGGCTCGGATGACGCTTCGCGAACCGACCCGCCGAACAACAGGCCGGGAGGTTAGCGTAACGCGCCTCGCGTCGCAAATCGGTTAGGTCGCGCGGGCTGAAGCCCGCGGCTCGTCAGGGACGCCCGCGAATGTAGGATGTTGTCGGGAGGCGTACAAAACACTCACATCGGGACGAATAAACAGTCTTTCTGAACGAAGAGCCTTATAATCGTGAGCGTCGTCCGCGGAGCCGCGCCCGCCCGTTTCCGGCGAGGCGATCAACCATCGTCGCTGCGGACCGAGTGATGAATCAGGAACCGACGGAGCGAGTCAAGCCGATGCTGGGAGTCCGCCATGCGATGCTGGTGTATGCCGCGCCGCGTTCGTTATTTGCGCGGGTGGAGGACACCGGCGCGTACGGGTGGGCGCTGGCGACGCTTCTTGCGCTGGTGATGTTGATCGGGTATGCCGAGGTGCAGACCGGACTCATCGACCAGACGGTGGAACAGAGGACCGAGGAGTCCCTCGCGGAATTGGAGAAAACGCAGGCACACCTGATCGAGCGCGTCGAGCTCCGTGATCGGATGGAGGAGATTCGCAAACAGGGCGAGTTCAACAAGCTGATTACCCGGCTGCTGCGCGTGGTCGTCGCGCCGGTGCAGGTGCTCGCGTCGTTCCTGCTGATCGCGTCGGTGCTCTACGCGATCGTGGCCCTGACGGGGCGCAAGCCGGAGTATCACACGCTGATGTCTATTTGCGTGTACGCGGGGTTCATCGAGTTGCTCGCGTACATCATCCGGTTGGGAATGATGCTCAGCTATCGAACGATCAATGTGGATACCTCGCTGGGCTTGCTTGCCGCGCCGGGCAAGCCGTCGGCGCTTGCGGCGATTGATCCCTTTCGCATCTGGTTCTGGGTGTTGGTTGCGATCGGACTGATTGTGACGCGTCAGCTCAGCCGGCGCATGGCCGTCGCGTCGTGCGCGGTCATGGCCATCCTGGCGACGGCGGCGCGAGTGGGTCTGGTGTACGCCGGGTCGTAGTGGACGGGCGCATCGAGAAGGAACGGAGATTCGTTGATGAAGGCTTTTCTAACCTTGCTCACGCTAGCGGTTATCAGCGCCGCCGTGTTCGCGCTGGGCAGTTTTCGACAGGGAACGGGCGGCAAACCCGTTTTGCACGTCGCGGACGAGGTCGCGCTGACCGTAAACGTCGCCAAGCCGGAAAAGGGCGAGATCATCCGACTCGTTCAGGCGCCGGGCGACGTCGAGCCGGTGCTTGAGGTGGACATCCGCTCGGAGATCGTGGCGAAGATCGAGGAGATGCCGATCGAGGAGGGCGACACGGTTCGCAAGGGCGATCTGCTGTGCAGGCTGGACGACAAGAATCTTCTGGCGGAGATCGAGTCGGCCCAGGCGCGGATCGCGCAGCTTCAGTCGGCGATCGTGCAGGCGAAGGCCGATCTCGAAAAGACCGAGCGCGACCTCACGAGACAGGTCAGCCTTTCGGAAGCCGACGCGACATCGGACCTCGAGCTGCGCGACTACAAGACCGTCCACGACAAGGCCAGGTCGATGCACGAAATGCGCGGACACGAACTGGCCCAGGCGGAGGCGGGGCTGAAGCGCATCAAGGAGGACCTCCGGCGGACGGTTATTCGCGCGCCGATCGACGGAGTGATCTCGAAATTGGTCGCCAAACAGGGCGAGGTGGTCGTGACCGGAACGATGAACAACCCCGGGACGACGATCATGACCATCAGCGATCTGTCGAAGATGCAGGTGCGAACGCGGGTGGACGAGGTGGACATTCCGCTGGTGAGGCCCGATCAGAAAGCGCGGATTTATCTACAGACGGATCAGAATGCACCGGCGCCCGCGAAAGTGGTGCGCGTCGCGTCGAAAGGAACGAAGGCGACCGGACGCGATGTGGTCACGTTTGAGACGCTGCTGGAAGTGCTTTCCGACGACGCACGTGTCAAGCCGGGGATGACCGCCAACGTCGAGATCGAGGTAGCGCGGCGCGACGACGCGATCACGGTCCCGGTGGAGGCCGTCGTGCATCGCATGCGAAAAGACCTGCCCGACGACGTGGTCGCGGCGTTCGATCGCAAGCAGGTGAACCTGGACCTTTCCACGCGGGCGAAGCAGGCGCAGTACATCAAGGTCGTGTATGTGATGGAAAAGGATGTGGCCAAGGTTCGTATCGTCGAATCGGGCATCGCGGATACGCGGCGCGTCGAGCTGTCGGAAGGCGTCGGGTTGGACGACACGGTCATCATCGGTCCGTATCGCAGCCTGGACCAGATCAAGGATGGCAAGAAGGTCGCGCTCGCCGACACGGAAAAAAAGGACGTGAAAGGTACGAAGTCGGCCCAGGCCGATGACCAACGGCAGACTGCGAAAGATTCGAAGCTCGCGGAAAAGAAAGACGAGTCGACGGGCGACAAGGACGACAAGAAGGGTGAACAAAAGGACGAACAGAAGTCCGCGTCCGACGAGGGAGAGAAGACGGCGGCGGCCAGGAGTTCACCGTGAACGGCAATGGATTCGACAAATCGGTCATCGAACTGCGCGGGATCGAAAAGACCTACCGCGTGGGAACGGAGATCGTGCGGGCGCTGCGCGGGGTGTCGCTGACGATCGGCGAGAACGAGTACGTCGCGATCATGGGGCCTAGCGGATCGGGCAAGAGCACGCTGATGAACATCGTGGGGTGCCTCGATATTCCCACGAGCGGGACGTACTTCCTGAACGGGACGGACGTCTCGAAGCTCTCGCAGTCGAAACTGGCGCGGATTCGCGGACAGAAGATCGGGTTTGTGTTTCAGACCTTCGAGTTGCTGCCGCGAACGACGGCGCTGAAAAACGTGCAACTGCCGCTGATGTACACCCAGGCGCCGCACCGGCGGCAGCGGGCCGTGGCGGCGCTGAAACGCGTGGGACTTTCGGACCGGGCGACGCACCGCCCGAACCAGCTTTCGGGCGGGCAGAAGCAGCGTGTGGCCATCGCCCGGGCGCTCGCCCAGGAGCCGGACATCATTCTGGCCGACGAACCGACCGGCAATCTCGACAGCGTGACGGGCGAGGAGATCATGAGCATTTTCGACTCGCTGCACGCCGACGGTCAGACGATCATCGTTGTCACGCACGAGGAGAACATCGCCGCGCACTGTGGGCGTGTGATCCGTTTGAGAGACGGGTTGATCGCCACCGATACCGTCAACGCGCCCCTTCCGGACCGGAAACGGTCGGCGCTTGCGCCGGACCTCGCACTCGTATGATTCGCAGCCTCGTGAGCATTCCGTTCGCATTCGCCCGCTGGGCGTACAACACCTGCGCGCGGAACGCGCAGAACATTCTGACCGCGCTCGTGCAAATCTGGGTGAACAAGGGCCGCTCGATCCTCACGACGCTGGGCATCATCATCGCGGTCACGTCGACGATCACGGTCGTGGCGTTCGTGCAGGGATTCGGCAACTACATGACCGGTATGGTTCGCGGATACGGAACGCAATTCATGGTCGTCCGTCCGCTGAACTGGGATGAGTGGCGGGAGACGGGGCAGGGTCGGGTGACGCTGGACGTTGACGACATCGAGGCCGTTCGCACTGAATGCCCCCACGTGAAGCGACTATCTCCTTTCATCTACTCAGAAACCGCGGAGGTTGCTTACGGGTTGGAGAAGGTGAAGGCGGTTCCCGTACGCGGCGTGACCGAGCACTACCAGGTCATCCGCAACTACTTCGTGGACGCCGGTTGGTTTTTCGGTCCGATTGACGTGGAGACGGCCGCCAACGTAATCGTTTTGGGCCGGACTGTACTGAAGCAGTTGCAGTGCGATGAGTCCATTATCGGTCAATACGTTTATTTGGACGAAAGGCGATTCCTGGTGACCGGCGTGCTCGAAGCCAAGGGCAGCATGATGGGCCATGACCAGGACCTGACGGTCATGATCCCCTACACGACGGCGATCAACCTCTACCCGGGCCTGCGACACTCGATCCCTATTCTCGCGGAAGCAACCGGTGAGGAGTCGATTCCCGACGCGCAGGGCGAAATCACGCGCGTGCTTCGGCAGCGGCACGGTTTGCAGCTTGGGGCTCCGGACGACTTTCGCATCGAGCGGCAAGATCAGATGGTGAAGGAGTTCGAGAACATCCGCAACATCGCGTCGGGAGTGCTCGCGGGAATCGTGAGCATCTCGCTGCTGGTGGGCGGGATCGGCATCATGAACGTGATGCTGGTGTCGGTATCGGAGCGGACGCGCGAGATCGGCCTGCGAAAGAGCATCGGCGGACGACGGCGGGACATTATGCTCCAGTTTCTCACCGAGGCCGTGGTGCTTTGCACGCTCGGCGGCGTGGTCGGCGTGGTGCTCGGTTATGTCATTACGTTCGTTGCCTCGCTGCACCCCAGCATGGTCCCGATCAACGTTCCGTTGTGGTCGGTGGCCCTGGCGCTGGGCTTTTCAGCGGGAGCGGGCGTGCTGTTCGGGATCATCCCCGCGTTCAAGGCGGCCATCCTGCATCCGATCGAGGCGCTGCGGCACGAATTAAAAATCCAAACGACAGGGGTTGCGAGAGCTGATGCCACGTGCGAGAGGCGACAATTCTTCTTCCGTGGGCGTGGTCATGGCCGCAGGCGCGGCGTCGCCGGCCATTGATCGCGGACGTGTCTGGGGGCTGGTCGGCGCGATCGTAACGGCGCCGGCGCGGTTCGCGTCGTGGTTCGGCGGTTCGGTTGAGCGGCACTATCGCAACATTTCGACCGCCTTCGTCCAGATTTGGGCGAACAAGGCCCGCTCGCTCCTCACCACGCTCGGCATCATCATCGCCGTCATGTCCACGATCACCGTCGTCTCCTTCGTGCAGGGGTTCGGCGATTACGTGACCAACATGCTGCGCGGGTTCGGGACCAACATGATCTTCGTCGTCCCCTACGAGCCGTCGGGCATGGCCGGACGTATGCTCGGGCGCGTATTGATGGACATCGAGGACGTCCGCGCGGTCGGCGCCCAGTGCGAAAAGGTGCGGCGGATCACGCCGGTGATATTCGCGGGCGTCACGGTCGAGTACGGCCGGCAAAAGGCCGAAAACATCGAGCTGCAAGGGGCGACGGAACAGTTTCAGAGCGTCCGCAACTTCTTCTCCGACGTGGGGCGTTTCTACGGTCCGATCGAAGTGGACGGTGCGGCGCACGTTTGCGTGCTGGGGCGTGAAGTCCTCAAGCTCCTGCAGGCGGACGAGCGCATCGTCGGCGACTACGTCTACCTCAACAACGAGCGATTCAAGGTGCTCGGCCTCCTGCAACAAAAAGGAAACTTCATGGGCGAGACGCAGGACCGCACCGTCATCATGCCCTATACGACGGCGGTGAAGATGTTTCCGTTCATGGCCCGATTCATGCCCTTCGCCGTCGAGGCCACGCGCGAGGAGGACGTGCAGGAGGCGACGCTGGAGATCACGCGTGTGCTGCGCACGCGGCACCACCTGCAACCGGGCGCGCCGAACGACTTTCGCGTGTTCACCCAGGATGAGTTTCTGCGCGATTTCGAGCGGGTCAAGATGATCGCCACGAGCGTGCTGGGCGGAATCGTCAGCATCTCCTTGATCGTGGGCGGGATCGGCATCATGAACATCATGCTCGTGTCGGTGACCGAGCGGACCCGCGAGATCGGACTGCGAAAAAGCGTCGGCGGGCGGCGTCGCGACATCCTGATGCAGTTCCTCACCGAGGCCGTCGTGCTCGCCACCGTCGGCGGCCTGATCGGCATCGCCTTCGGGTATTCAATCTGCACGGTCGCGTCGCTGCACCCCTTGATGCCGAAGATCACCGTGCCCTTCTGGGCGGTGATGCTCGCCTTGGGATTCTCGGCGAGCGTGGGAGTCCTCTTCGGCCTGATCCCGGCCTTTAAGGCTGCGATCATCCACCCCATTGAAGCGCTGCGGCACGAATAGTCGCGGCTCTCATCACTACAACGCTACGTTGCTCATGGGTGCCGACTGGGGTGACTTGCATTTCAGGCCGCTTCAGCGGCCTTTCGCCGCCGTAGGCGGCGTTTCAGGCCAGGCGTTTTACGCCTGGTTAAGCGGCCAACCCCGATCCTGCATTTGCAGCCCGTTTCAACGGGCTTTTCCGGGATCCACGCGATGCGAATCTAAGTAGAAACGCAGAAGCGAGCCGCGGACTTCAGTCCGCGCGCAGGCTCCGCGCATGCTGAAGCCTGCGGCTCGTTGGGACGAATCGTTCTGCGTTCCTACATAGCGTTGTAGTATTATGGTGCACCGAGAAACTCAGGTTATACCATCAACGCCGCTTCGGCGTCGGCGAGCTGTTCCGGCAGCGCCGCCCGAACTTCATCGACCTGCTCTTCCGAAATGTCCAGCAGTTCCAAAAGCTCCGGGTTGATGCTCGCGTTCTGCGCCGTGAGGTGGAATCCCAATCGCTCCTGACAGGCGATCACGTCGGCCAGGTGAATCAGTGCCGAAATGTTCTTGAGCTCCACGCTGACCGCTTCGGGGTTGTGATGAAACCCGACCGCCGCGCGAAGGCGACGCGGGAACTTCCACTTCGTCGTGAGTCCGACGCCGAACGCCTGGTGATCGGCCCCGATGACCTCCCGCTCGCACTCCAGAAAGTCCTGACCCGTTTCCTCGCAACGACGGATGACTTCCGAGAATTCATCCGGAAACGCCTGACGCTCCACCAGCGTCCCGATGTCGTGGATCAACCCCGCCACGAACAGTTCATCGAGCGACACCGGATGCGGAGAGCACTTCCCCAGCGACCGCGCGGCCACCGAAACCGCCACGCTGTGCCGCCAAAGGTCCGCAGCGCTGAACTGCTCCGAAATCCGCTTCCCCTTGAAAAGCCGCGTGATCGACGCCGCGATGGCGATGTTCTTGACCGCCGACAGCCCCAGCAGAATGATCGCCCGGTCGACGCTCGCCACCTGACCCGGCAGTCCGTAGAACGCCGAGTTAACGACCTTCAACACCTTCACCGACAGCGCCGGATCGTTCTTGATCACTCCGTAAAAGTCGTGGGCCGTGCTCTTCGGATCCTCCACGATTTGGATGATCTTGATCGTCACTTCGGGGAGCGTGAAAAGGTCCCTGATCGACGACAGGGCCTTTTCAACGATCAGTTTGGCTTTGTCGACTGTTTCTACGCTCATAATCCGCTATCCGCTCCGGCAAATCGTGAAAACCTTACAATACGCGGTCAGCGCGCCGGTCCGATCTGCCCCCGCGTTTATCGACACGCGCCTTACCCCGAATTAGGTCTGCAAACCGCGTGAGGTCCTAATACGCGATCGTTTTTCGCAGAAGTGTTTCATCCAAGGGAACAGACGCAAGAACGGCAGCGACTCGCGGGCCTGCGTTTCCGTCGCCGTACACCGTCCGCCCCCCCATTATCGGCCGCTTGCGAAGCGCCGACCGGATCGCCCCGCGAATCGCCTCGTGGGTTTCGTCGCAGTGGACGATGGAGCTTCCGCTCGGCTCGCGCCCGCGCTGGCGAGGCCCGATATCCACGACGGCCGTGCCCGCGCTGGCCGCCTCGATGATCCCGCTCGACGAATTGCCGATCAGCAGGTCCGCCTCGATCAACGCCCGAAGATAGTCGTCCCGCGCCATCGAGCGCACGACTCGAAACCGTTCCGGATCGGCCCGCCGCCGATGCGCCTCGATCGCCTCGACGATCCCGCTGTGCCCGCGATCGCTGTTGGGATAGATGCACAGGGCCGCCAGTCCCGTCTCATCCACCGCCCGAAGGACCGCGTTCATCACCTTCTTCTCGTGCGCCGCCGACCGCCCGCAAGGATGCTGTACGATGATGGCCCGGGATCGTGATTCCTTCCGAACCCGGAGCGGCTCCCCTTTACGCGAAGCGTCAAGGGCAAGCGACGGGCGGTGTGCTGCTGCTCTGTCAGCAGGGCGACCGCGGGTCATGCCCGTGATTGTGGGCGTGTGCCTTCCGTCGCGCTGGTGTCGCACCAATTCCGCCAGTCGATCCAACCCCGGCGCGCCGATAACGTGGACGCGATCCGCCGACTCGCCCATGCGAACGATCCGTCGCCCGGCCGATTCCGTCGCGGGAAAGTGCAAATGAGAAAGCTTCGTGATCGAGTGCCGCAGCGTGTCATCCCAATCGCCCGCCGCGACATCGCCCCCGTGAATGTGCGCCACAACCCGACCGGTCGTCGCCCCCGCCAGCGCCCCGGCCATCGCCTCGATCCGATCGCCGAGCACCACGACGATGTCCGTCTGCGCCTGCTCCAGAAACCGCGCGATCCCCGCCACGCCCCGCGCCAACCCCTCGGCCTGGTCGAGCGCGCGATCGTCGCCCCGCTGCATCGGCACGCGCGCATCGACCGGCCACCCGTCGGCGACAACGTCGTCAATCGTGTGCCCGAATTTCTTGAGCAGGTGCGTGCCCGTTGCGACGACTTGAAGCTGGAGTCCTTTCCCTTTATGGATCGCCTCCATCGTTGAACGGAGCAGCCCGTACTCCGCCCGCGTCCCGGTAATAAACGCAATTTTTCGCGTTACCGTTCCCTTCGTGGCTTCGTGGCGGAGCCTGTCCCGATCCAATCGGGATGGCTTCGTGGCCTTCCCGTGCCTCTCCTTCGTGGCTTCGTGGCTCCGTGGCTTCGTGGCTCGCCCCCTCATCGCACCATATCCCATGACAACATGGTGTCACTCGGAATGTCCGTCGCCGCGACCCGACCCGCCACTTCCTCAATCCGCGCACCGGGTATTCCAGTTCCCGGTCGCTTGATCGTCAGCATCGACCTCGCAATTCGTGTTCCCTTCGCGATGGCGACGCTCGCCACGACGCTTCGCCGCGCCGACTCGCGGACCTCGTGCTCACCTTCGTTCATTCCGATTACGCCGTCGCCCAGCGACGATTCCGCCTCTCGAACCGCCGCGATGTACGCCGCAAGCTCGTCCGCGGAAAGCGACATCGCGTGGTCCGGTCCCGCCGCGCCGCGGTCCAGCGTGAAGTGCTTTTCGAGCACGCACGCGCCGGCCGCGACCGCCAACGCTCCGGTCCTCGTCGAAGTCGTGTGATCGCTCAACCCCACCGGCACGCCGAACGCCTCGCGAAGTGTACGAATGACCCGCAGATTGATCGACCCGATCGGCGCGGGATAACGGCTGACACAGTGCAGAAGGACCAGGCGGTCAGCCGCGCCGTATGGCGCCAAATGCTTGACACTCTCTTCGATTTCTTCGCAAGTCGACGCGCCCGTCGAAACGATGAGCGGCAATCCCGTCGCCGCCGCCGCGTCCAGCAGCTCGACGTTCGTCAGATCGGTCGAGGCGATCTTGATCGCGGGCGCTCCCATCGCGACGAGTTGTTCCACCTCCGCCCGCCCGAACGGCGTCGCCAGAAACAGAATGCCCCGTTCGTCGCATCGCCGCTTGATTCGGGCGAACTCCTCGACCGATAGCTCCAGTCGCGAAAGCATCTCCCGCTGCGAAGTCTGCTTCGTCGCCGCCCGCTGATACGCCGCCGTTGCCGCCCGTTGATAGGCCGCCATCGGTGCGGTCGCCGTGGCTAGATCGGCCGCGCGGAACATCTGAAACTTGACCGCGTCCGCGCCCGCCGCCGCCGCCGCATCCACCATCCGCAGCGCCGTCTCCACGTCGCCGTCGTGATTCACCCCCGCCTCAGCGATGACGAACACCCGCTCACCGGGGCCGACTCTGAAATCTGAAATCTGAACTGGTCTTTCCTCCGTGCCTTCGTGGCGGAGCCTGTCCCGATGCAATCGGGATGGCTTCGTGGCTCGGTTTCTCAGAATCGCCTCCGCCAGACACAGATCCACCGGCCCGTCGATGTCCACCGCGTCCTCCGGGTGACACACGATGGCACGCCGATCGCGCCCCAGAAATGACTGATGATCCTCCGGCATCGCCAGCGCCCCGAACAGCGCCGTCCGCGTCACCACCGCCACCGCACCGTCGTGATAGTAAAGCGGTTCGAGGTCTTGCCGCCGATAGATGCTGTTCGCGCGAAACTGCACCATCCGGTCGCCGTCCAAACGGTGGACCCAGTCCGGATGTTGCTTCGTCACCGGCGCGACGCTCCGCACCGAGTCGGCCCCGGTTCGTTGCAGGTGCTCGATTGCCCGGTCTATCAACCCTTCCGCGCGAACCGGAATGTTGCCATAAAGAAGCACGACGACGTCGATCCGTCGTGCCTCCCCCCTTACCAAGGGGGGACCGAGGGGGGTCTTCTCCGCGCCCCGCCGCTCCCACTCCTCCACCGCATGCCGCGCGACCGCATCCACCGTCGCGGTATCCGTCGCCAGCTCCACCGGCCGGTCGATCACTTCGATCCCCCGCGCCAGCGCGACCGCCTTGGCCGGCGCCGAATCCGTCGAAAACACAATCGCGCTAAGCAGCTTACTCGCCAGCGCATGATCGAACGTGTATTCAAGCACCGCCCGCCCCAGCAGCCCCCGAACGCACTTGTCCGACAACCCCTTGCTCCCCGCCCGCGCCAAAATGACACCCAGCATCGTCATCCATCGAAGATATCGGTTGGATCGGACGCCCCGCTTGACGGGGTACTGTTGGGCGGACGATGATTCGCTCGCCACAGAGGCGAGGCATGGACTTCGCTCTGCATGGGGAGGCTCGCAAATGCCGAAGGACCCGCGATTTGACAGGATTCAAGCAGACATCGCCCGCAGTATCACGGATGCGCAGTTGGATCTGCGTAAGCGAAAGGACAAACTTCTCAAGCTGCAGAAGCTCGGATCACCAAGTCTACGCGTCGCC
>ERZ1292630.3030-Hain-H41-02um-R3-3030-length-15125-cov-5_pt1 | contig 15125 bp, 14 predicted proteins | sample MGYA00564408_ERZ1292630 | MGnify/ENA primary metagenome ERZ1292630 (study PRJEB36523, sample SAMEA6512641) | groundwater metagenome | collected 2019-01-08 | study: AquaDiva: Metagenomics assemblies of 32 groundwater samples | reverse complement strand
CATCATGCCGGCTGACGACCAGGCAATCGCATTGCCCTGCGCATCGGTGATGGTAATCATCGTATTGTTGAAGCTGGCGTTGACATGGGCCACGCCGGCCGTGATGTTCTTGCGCTCGCGGCGCTTGATGCGCTGTGGTTCGCGTGCCATTTTGAATTCCCAACCTAAATCTGAAAGCTGAAACGTGCGGGCGAAGGATTACTTCTTCTTGCCTGCGATCGGCTTGGCCTTGCCCTTGCGGGTGCGCGCATTGGTGTGCGTGCGCTGGCCACGAACGGGAAGGCCCTTACGGTGACGAAGGCCACGATAGCAGGCAAGATCCATCAAACGCTTGATGTTCATCGCTACGGTGCGACGGAGATCGCCCTCTACAGTGTAGCCTGCGTCAATCGCTTCGCGAATCTGAAGGACTTCCTGATCGGTCAAATCCTGAACCCGACGGTTGCTGGCAATGCCGAGCTTGGTCGTAATTTCACGTGATTTGGTTGGCCCAATGCCGTGGATATAAGTCAACGCGATTTCAACGCGCTTGTTGGTGGGGATGTTTACCCCCGCAATACGTGCCATGAATTTTTCTCCTGCTCCACAGGGCGGCTGGCTGACCGTCCCATCTCCACGCTTCGATTAATCCATAACAAAAAACACGACACACGCAAAAAAGCGCTGCCGGATATTAAGTTTTGGAATGATCAGCCGGTTAGGGAAAACACTCTGCGCTGTCAAGCGCCCGAATGATGCGGTGCAGCAGAAAATTTTCAAGCACGCCAACGCAGTTTATGCTATGCCTCCTTAACTTGATGTTACTATGCCAAAGGATGAACTTTATGTCACTCCGCACTACCATATTGGCCATTGCGCTTATTTCCGCACCCGGTGTGGCGATTGCAGCGCTTGGAAACGGAGCCAAAGCACCGACTTTTACGACAAAGGCCGCACTTGCTGGCAAATCATTTGATTTTGTTCTTGCCGATGCCCTCAAAAAGGGGCCGGTGGTTCTCTATTTCTATCCCAAAGCATTCACCTCTGGCTGTACTGTTGAAGCGCATAATTTCGCCGAAGCAACGGCAGAATTCAACAAGGCGGGGGCAAGCGTGATCGGTATGTCAAATGACGATATCGCCACGCTACGCCGCTTTTCGGTAGAGGAATGTCGTGATAAATTTGCGGTCGCAGTTGGCACACCTGCCATAATTCGCGCCTATGACGCAGCCATTCCTGGCACACAGCTTGCCAACCGGACATCCTATGTCATCGGTCAGGATGGCACGATTCGCTACAGCTTTTCATCGCCAAGCCCACAGGGCCATGTTGAAAACACACTTAAAGCCGTGCGGGCGCTCAAAACCAAATAGTCAGCATTACCCGGCCCATTCGTGAGCCAGTATTGAAAAAATCACGCTGTTGCGCAAGCGGCCCGTCCAAGTAATGCGCTCTGCGCGTATTAGGCCCTCGCGCGTGCAGCCAAGCTTGAGCACGGCAGCCTGTGAGCGCCGATTGATCTCATCAACTTTGAAGGCAACCCGCTTCAGCCCCTGCCCAAAGGCATGATCAAGCATCAGGGTTTTGATTCGGCGGTTAAGGCCCGTTCCTCTTAGTCGGGGCACGATATAGCTGTTGCCGATTTCGATCGAGTGGCCGGGCGCCCCGTGGTCAATCCACGCCGTCATCCCAACCAGTTCCGCGCCCATGAAAATCACATAGCAATGGCGCGGGCGATCGCGCCTCAGCATCAGATCAAACTGCGGGTCAAACGCATCGCCAAGGTATGAGAATGGATAGATATCCCAGATATCCTGATCTTCGGCACACGCAGCGCGTAATGCCTCGCGGTTGATTTCAAGGATCGGCTCAAGGCGCAGGTCGCCGTCCACCAACCGCACATAAAGGTCAGCCACGCACTTTTTCCATAAAATGCCTGCGACACAGCGCAACATAGCGGTCATTGCCGCCGACTTCAGTCTGCACGCCCTCTTTTACAGCATTACCATGGGCATCGACACGCAGGTTCATCGTCGATTTACGCCCACATTCACAGACCGCCTTGAGTTCGACCAGTGAATCCGCAATACCAAGCAGCGCCGCCGAGCCGGGAAACAGCTCTGCCTGAAAATCAGTGCGCAGGCCGTAACACAGCACCGGAATACCAACGGTATCAGCAATACAAGCAAGCTGGAACACCTGATCACGCGTCAAAAACTGCGCCTCATCAACCATCACACAGGCCAGCGCCCGCACGCCGTGCTCGGCAGAAATTGCATCCGCCATATCGGTATCAGGATCAAATTTATGCGCGTCCGCCCGCAGCCCGATCCGCGAAGTGACATAACCCTGACCGTAACGGTCATCAAGCGCCGCCGTCCACAGCATCGTCTCCATGCCGCGTTCACGGTAATTGAAATCGGCCTGCAACAGCGTCGTCGATTTGCCTGCATTCATTGAGGCGTAGTAGAAATAGAGCTTGGCCATCGCGCTTACTCCGCGTCTCCGCCCAAATCCTGCGCTACTTTGGGTGCGCGGAGCAGGCTATCGATATGCGTGCCTTCATCAAAGCTTTCATCCGCCAGAAATTTGAGCTTTGCCGCATATTTCTGCTGAACGCGCGCGGCAACTTCACGCTGCAAATAGGCGGTATTTGTGCGCAACGCCTTGATCACCGCATCCTCATTCGCACCGAGCAGCGGCTTCACGAATACCGTTGCATGGCGGAGGTCAGGCGACATCCGCACTTCGGTCACCGAAACCGGATGCTTGGCGAGCAGCTCATCATGAACATCGCCGCGTGCAAGAATGTCAGACAACACATGGCGCACCTGTTCGCCCACACGCAGCGTGCGGACTGAGCGGCTTTCAGGCGTGGTATTTTGCATTACTCTCCCTCTCCCCCTCCCTGCCAAGGGAAAGGGAACTCGCGTCAAATCACCCGTTCGCGCTCTTCGACTTCGAACGTCTCAAGGAAGTCACCCTTCTTGATATCGGTCGTTGCTTCAAGCGTTACACCGCATTCAAGGCCGGCGCGAACTTCGGCAACATCATCCTTGAAGCGGCGCAGGTTGCTAATCGAACCGTTATAAATGATGACATCATCACGCGTAACACGGGCACGCAGCGCCTTGCGGATATAGCCTTCGGTGACGAGCAGACCCGCCGCCTTGCCGTGCTTGCCAGCGGGGAATACTTCGCGGATTTCGGCGCGGCCAACCACGGTTTCGAAATATTCGGGGCCGAGTTGCCCCGCCATACCGGCGCGGATTTCGTCAAGCAGATCATAGATCACGTCATAATATTTGAGCGCAACCTTCTGCCGTTCGGCGATTTCGCGCGCTTTGCTATTGGCGCGCACATTGAAACCGATGATCGGTGCCCCGCTTGCGCCTGCCAGCGTTACATCGCTTTCGGTGATGCCGCCGACGCCCGCATGAAGCACGCGCACCTTGATATCATCGTTTGAAATCTTGTTGAGCGAACTGACAATTGCTTCGACTGACCCTTGCACATCGCCCTTAACGACGAGCGGATATTCCTCGGCCTGCTTTTCCTTGAGCGCGGAGAACATCGATTCAAGGCTTGCCGGGCCAGCGCCCGTGCGCTTGGCGGTGGCAAGATTGCCGCGATAGGCCGCGACTTCGCGTGCACGGGCTTCGCTATCAACAACGGTCAACGTGTCACCCGCTGACGGCACACCTGAGAGGCCAAGCACTTCGACCGGAACCGACGGGCCAGCCGTCTTTACCTGACGGCCCTTGTCATCAACCATCGCGCGGACGCGACCGCTTTCCGAACCAACAACGAGAATATCGCCCGTTTTGAGCGTACCGCGCTGAACCAGCACAGTCGCAACCGGCCCCCTGCCCTTATCAAGCTTGGCCTCAATCACCTTGCCTTCAGCAGCGCGATCAGGGTTAGCCTTAAATTCGGAGAGCTCGGCCTGAAGCTGGATCTTCTCGATCAATTCATCAAGTCCGGTTTTGGCCGTCGCCGAGACCACGACTTCCTGAACATCACCCGAAAGCGATTCAACAACAACATCATATTGGAGAAGCTGTTCACGTACCTTCTGCGGGTTTGCCTCATGTTTATCGGCCTTGGTGATCGCGATAATCATCGGCACGCCTGCGGCCTTAACATGATTGATTGCTTCAACCGTCTGCGGCTTTGGCCCATCATCTGCGGCAACAACGATCACGACAATGTCAGTCACGTTCGCGCCGCGTTGACGCATTTCGGAAAAGGCCTCGTGACCCGGCGTATCGAGGAAGGTAATCTGCGATTTATCCTTCATCGTCACCTGATAAGCACCGATATGTTGCGTGATGCCACCCGCTTCACCTTTGACAACATCAGTGCCGCGCAGAACATCAAGCAGCGAGGTTTTGCCGTGATCGACATGGCCCATGATCGTAACCACAGGAGAGCGCGGCTTGAGCGTTTCCACTGCGTCCACATCTTCCTCATGCGCGATATCAACATCAGAATCAGAGACGCGATTGATGTTATGGCCGAATTCGGTGACGAGCAGTTCTGCCGTATCCTGATCGATTGTATCGCCCATTGCCGAGGGCTGACCCATTTTGAACAAGGCCTTGATAAGATCGGAGCCGCGCTCCGCCATCCGGTTCGCCAGTTCCTGAACCGTAATCGATTCAGGCACATTAACGTCACGTATTTGCTTGGCGGCGGGGCCGCTTTGCATATGGCTCCGCTTTTCCTTTTCACGCGCACGCTTGAGCGCAGCAAGCGAACGCGCACGCGCGCCTTCGCCGTCATCAAGCGCCTTGGTAACGGTCAGCTTGCCCGATTGGCGGCGATCATCAACCCCGCGACCACGCGATGGCCGCGCTGGTTCCGGACGGCGTGGGGCCAGTGGAGCGCCAGCCGGCGTACGCCGGAAATTGCGCTCTTCCTCATTAGCGACAACCACAGGTGTAACCGGTGCGACAGCAGCAACCTCAACGCGCCGAGCCTCATTTTCAGCCTCGATACGCGCAAGTTCCGCTGCGGCCTCTTCGGCCTTGCGGTTATCCTCGATGCGACGCTTCTCGTCTTCAGACATTTCCGTCTTTTGACGGTCTTCACGACGACGGGCCTCTTCTTGTGACTGCATCCGTGCTTCTTCGGCTTCCCGAAGCAGCTTGGCCTGCAATTCCTGACGTGTCAGCAAAGAATCCTGCGGTGCCGCCCTTTGAACAGGCGGAGGTGGAGGCGGTGGAGGGGCAACCTCGACAACCGCTTCAGTCAAAGGCGCTTCAGCTTCACCTGGCTTGCCGAGAATGCGGCGACGCTTCACCTCAACGACAACCGTGTTGGATCGGCCATGGCTAAAGCTTTGTTTTACTTGGCCGGTCTCAACCGTCCGCTTCAACCCGAGTGGCGCGCGCATTCCTAATTTTGGCTTTTCCGTTTCGCTCATTCGACTGCCCTAACACCCTTCATCTTCAATATCTGCGCCAACGACGTCCGAAAGCGGCGATGAACCTTGCGAGTTACTTTCGCAAGGCGCAACCGCCGCTGCACGTCCGATAAAACTATGCCACTTGTTCAGTGCTTCACCCACACGAGCCGCAGCTTGCGCATTGATGATGGCAATATGAACGCAATTTTCCCGCCCAAGCGCGTTGCTCAGTATAGCGCGATCAACACTCAACACCAACCCCGTCTTACCGGAACCTTCAGCGTCAGAGCCGACGCGCCAAGCTTGATCAAGCTTGCCATTGCCGTCAGCGCTCGCATCGGCTGCATGTAAAAGCATATGCACCTGCCCACCGCGCGCCGCCTGAATGATTTTTTCCGAGCCGGTCAGCAGCGTGCCACTACGCGCCTCAAGCCCCAGTCGGTCAAGCGCGTTGCGTTCAAGCGCCGCTTCAACCCGCGCAGGCAGATCAGGCGCGATCACAATCTCGCCGGTTTTGAATGCACGCGCCAAAGCGCCCTTGAGCTTGCCCTTGGCGAGCGCGGTTTCGAGCGTTGCCCTGTCGACGCCGATCCACGCCCCACGCCCCGGCGCTCGCGCACGGACATCAGGTGCAATACTGCCATCGGAGCCGAGCGCAAGCCGGATCAGCCCGGCACGCGCACCATGTTCACCCGTAATGATGCAGCGGCGCTCTGCTAGCGTATCGGTCTCATTGGGAAGGGGCCGCATCAGCGTCTCCCTCATCTTCAAACCAATGCGCACGAGCCGCCATGATGATTTCATTGCCCTGTTCTTCGGACAAATTATATTCGGCAAGCACGCCGCCCTTTGGTTCAGGCGCGCCGGGCTTACGGCGCGGTTCAACCCGCTTTTTCTGAACCAGTTCATCGGTCGCAAGATCAGCCAGATCATCAAGCGTCTTGATCCCAGCCTTACCCAGCGTGACGAGCATCGCTTCGGTCAGATGCGGCATTTCAGCAATTGAATCTTCAACGCCGAGTGAACGCCGTTCCTGACGGTTAGTTTCCTCACGGCGATCAAGCGCTTCTTGCGCACGATTCTGAAGTTCGGCGGCAAGCTCGGGATCAAAGCCTTCAATCTCGGCAATTTCACCAACATCGACATAGGCGACTTCTTCAAGCGCCCCAAAGCCTTCAGCGACCAGAAGCTGTGCCAGTGTTTCATCAACATCAAGCTCGGTCTGGAACATTTCGGAGCGGTCGACAAATTCCTTCTGCCGCTTTTCATTGGCATCGGCTTCAGTCAGAATATCAATCGCCGAACCGGTAAGCTGTGAGGCAAGCCGGACATTCTGGCCACGACGGCCGATTGCAAGGCTCAACTGATCATCAGGAACGACGACTTCAATCCGGCCTTCTTCTTCATCGATCACAACGCGCGCAACCGTTGCTGGCTGGAGCGCGTTGACGACGAAGGTCGCCACATCATCTGACCAGGGGATGATGTCGATTTTTTCGCCCTGCATTTCCTGAACGACGGCCTGAACGCGGCTGCCCTTCATGCCGACGCACGCGCCGACGGGATCGATTGAGCTATCGCGGCTGATCACACCAATCTTGGCGCGGCTGCCGGGATCGCGCGCAGCGGCTTTGATTTCGATGATGCCATCATAAATTTCGGGCACTTCTTGCGCGAACAGCTTCTTCATGAAATCAGGGTGTGAACGCGAAAGGAAAATCTGCGGCCCGCGATTTTCGCGCACAACGCGCAAAATCAATGAGCGCACCCGCTCCCCAACGCGCGCCACTTCGCGCGGGATTTGCTGGTCACGGCGGATCACGCCTTCGGCCCGGCCAAGATCAACCACGACATGGCCAAACTCAACGCGCTTGATCACGCCAGTGATAATCTCACCCGCGCGGTCTTTGAATTCATCATATTGCCGCTCACGCTCGGCATCGCGGACTTTCTGGAAAATCACCTGCTTGGCGGCTTGGGCGGCAATCCGGCCAAACTCAATCGGCGGCAGCGGATCAACGATGAAATCGCCCATTGCCGCATCTTTTTGCAGCTTCTGCCCATCTGTTAGGCTGACCTGCTTAAAATAATCGTCAACCTGTTCCACCACTTCCACCACGCGCCACAAGCGCATGTCGCCCGTTTGTGGATCAATCTTGGCACGAATGTCATTTTCAGCACCGTAACGGGCGCGGGCGGCACGCTGGATCGCGTCCTCCATCGCCTCGATCACAATCGTACGGTCGATCAGTTTTTCCTTCGCGACCGAATCCGCAATTGCCAGCAATTCGGCCTTATTGGCAGAAATGACGTTGGACATATTCGACTACCCTTCCACTTGTATTTTGTCTGCGCCATCGCTCGAAAGCGGCGCGGTTGCCTTAATCAGCGCATCGGTCAAAAGCAGCTTAGCGGTGCGGATCGATGCGAACGGAACACGCACTTCACCAAGCTTTTCAACCGAAATCCAAATATCTTCGCCGTCTGGATCATTCCCAACCAGACGACCTTCAAAAACCTTGCGCCCATCCTGCGCATCGCTGAGCCGCAGCCGCGCATCAAAACCCGCCCAATCGGCATAATCCTCAAAACGAGTCAGCGGCCGATCAATGCCGGGAGAGCTCACCTCAAGCCGGTACGCATGTTCAATCGGATCGACCTCATCAAAAATATCTGACAGCCGCCGTGAAAGCGCGGCACAATCATCAAGCACCAACTGGCGCGTATCAGGCCGCTCTGCCATTACTTGCAAGGTTGGATCACTCGTCCCGCCGAACATCGCGATGCGCACGATTTTCAAGCCCAAGGCCTCAGCCTCGGGTTCAATCAGTGCAGTCAACGCGGCGATATCGGCCATTAAAATCTTTCGTTCAAAACATGCGTCTTTGCCACCGGTTCCTAGTGGAGCCAGCCTCGAACTGTTACCAATGTCGAGAAGAAACTTCCCAGTAATACAATGACGGCTAAAGTGCAAGCAGAGTCTGGCGGAGTAAGCTCAACAGCCTTATCATGCGATCATCTTCAATCAGGAAAACCCGATGCACAGAATCACCCTTGCGATTGCGCTTCCCCTTCTCCTCAGCGCCTGCGGGAATAGCGATGCACGAAAACTTGAGGCCGGCGCGCCCTTTACCATGACCGAAATTGCACGTTTTGATGAGCCGTGGGCGATGGTCTTCCTCCCCGATGGCCGTGCGCTGGTCACTGAAAAGGCGGGCGAGCTGATATTATGGAGCGGCAAAGGGCCAACCAAGGTGAGTGTTTCTGGCACCCCCAAGCCCGTTTACGGCGGACAAGGCGGGCTCGGCGATGTCATTCTTCACCCGCAATTTGCGACCAACGGCATAATCTATCTTAGTTGGATTGAAGGTGAACGCGGCGGGCTTGGTGCGGTCGTTGGCCGCGCAAAATTGGTTGAAGAAGGCGGCGCGGCACGAATCGAAGACATCAGCATCGTCTGGCGGCAAGCCCCCAAAGTTTCCGGGCGCGGCCATTTTGGCCACCGTATCGCATTTGGCCCTGACGGAATGCTCTATATCTCAAGCGGTGAGCGGCAGAAATTTGATCCAGCACAAGATATGAGCGTCAACCTCGGCAAGGTTATTCGCCTCAAGGACGACGGCAGCATCCCCAGCGACAATCCATTTCATGCAAAAGGCGGAGTCACTGCGCAAATCTGGTCACTCGGCCACCGCAACCCGCTCGGCCTAGCTTTCGCACCAGACGGGACGCTGTGGGACAGCGAAATGGGGCCAGCGGGCGGCGACGAGCTCAACCTAGTCAAACGCGCCGCCAATTATGGCTATCCCAAAGTCTCCAACGGCAGCCATTATGACGGTCGCGACATCCCCGATCATTCGCCTGCTGACGGTTTCGCCGCGCCCAAAGCATGGTGGAATCCAAGCATTTCGCCGGGCAGCCTGATGATTTATTCGGGCAGCATGTTCCCGCAGTGGAAAGGCGACGCCTTCATCGGCGCGCTGAGCGGAGCAGCCCTGATCCGCGTTGACCTGAACGGTGAAAATGCCGCCAAGGCTGACGCATGGGACATGGAAATGCGCGTCCGTGAAGTCGAACAAGGCCCCGACGGCGCGATCTGGCTTTTAGAGGATGGCGACAACGGACGGTTATTGCGGCTGACCGCAAAGGCGAGTCCAGCGGACAAGTAGAATCTGGAGCAGGTAAAGGGCCAATTATTGTTCAGGATGTCAGGCGCACAGATTATGCTTGATGCTCTTGCCGAACTCGGAATTGCCAGAGCCGCCATGAATATCGGGATTATTTACCCGCGTAAGATCGACCTGTTGAACTGGCAATAGTAGGGGTGAACCGTGTATGAAGTGCAGCGATTGGCCACCACCCTGTCAATGTTTCATATGCTAACCTGGAGAATTTGCCCATGAAGACCCGCGCCGCTGTTGCCTTTGAAGCGAAAAAGCACCTGGAAATTGTCGAGCTTGATCTCGAAGGGCCGAAGGCTGGTGAAGTGTTGGTTGAGATCATGGCGACCGGCATCTGCCACACTGACGCCTACACGCTCGACGGGCTAGACAGTGAAGGTCTGTTCCCGTCGGTGCTTGGTCACGAAGGCGCAGGCATCGTACGCGAGATTGGCGAGGGCGTCACCAGCGTAAAGCCCAGCGACCATGTGATCCCGCTTTACACGCCCGAATGCGGCAAATGCAAAACCTGCCTGTCAGGAAAATCGAACCTGTGCACCGCGATCCGCGCGACTCAAGGCAAAGGTCTAATGCCCGATGGGACAACGCGGTTCAGCTATAAAGGCCAGCCAATCTATCATTACATGGGCTGTTCGACCTTTTCCAACTTCACCGTTCTGCCAGAGATTGCAGTAGCGAAAATACGCGCCGACGCACCATTTCAAACCAGTTGCTACATCGGTTGCGGTGTAACCACTGGTGTCGGTGCGGTTACAAATACGGCAAAGGTGCAGCCGGGGGATAATGTGATTGTGTTCGGACTCGGCGGCATTGGCCTTAACGTGCTGCAAGGCGCAAAGATGGCAGGCGCGAATATGATTGTCGGCGTCGATATCAATCCAGCGCGTGAGGAATGGGGCAAGAAGTTCGGGATGACCCATTTCGTCAACCCGAAAGAGGTGAATGGTGATATCGTTCAGCATCTTGTCGTGCTCACCGATGGCGGCGCTGACTATACCTTCGATTGCACCGGCAATACCACGGTGATGCGGCAGGCACTCGAAGCCTGCCATCGCGGTTGGGGCACCAGCATCATCATCGGCGTGGCCGAAGCTGGCAAGGAAATCAGCACGCGCCCGTTCCAGTTGGTTACCGGGCGCAACTGGCGCGGAACGGCCTTCGGTGGTGCGAAAGGCCGAACCGATGTACCCAAGATCGTTGACCTCTATATGGATGGCACAATCCAGATTGACCCGATGATTACTCATGTGCTGACGCTGGACGAGATCAACAAGGGCTTTGATCTGATGCACGCGGGCGAAAGCATCCGCAGCGTCGTGGTATTTTGACTAACGAAGCAACAAATAATATCATGGTTTATTAATGTCATCCATCGCAGCTATTTTGGCCGAACATGATGGGCGAGAGGGGCCGCTCCTCCCGATCCTGCACGATCTCCAAAAAGCGTTCGGCCATATCAGCGAAGATGCGATGCGCGAAATTGCCAGCGCGCTCAATCTTACCCGCGCCGAAGTGTACGGCGTGGTCAGCTTCTATCATGATTTCCGCAAGGAAGCCGAAACCCGCCCCGTAATAAAGCTATGCCGCGCAGAAGCCTGCAAAGCGCGGGGTGTCGAGGCATTGATGCCCGTGGCCTTGGCGCAAAACAGCGTTAAAGTAGAAGCAGTGTACTGCCTTGGCCTTTGCGCTGTTGGCCCGGCGGCCATGATTGGAGACACGGTGTATGCTAGGCTTGATGCCGAACGGTTGACGGCGCTGATGGCGAGCACATGAAGATCCGCATATCCGATGATGCCGTGGCGTTAGCATGCGGAGCCGATGCGTTAGCGGATGCCTTTGCCGCAGCGGGTGCCGAAGTCGAGCGCGTATCCAGTTGGGGTATGCACTGGCTTGAGCCGCTCGTTGATGTCAATGGAATGGGCTATGGCGCGGTATCGGTCGATCAGGTCGCCGCGATCATTGCGGGGACGGCGACTTCGTTTGGCCGGATTGAAGAGCATCCGTTCATTGCAAGACAAACCCGCCTCACCTTCGTACGGGCTGGTAAGACCCGCCCAACCTCGCTTGATGACTATTATGCAAACGAAGGCTGGTGTGGCCTTGCCAAGGCGCGCGAAATAGGCGCGGAGGCGACTATAGCAGCGGTGCTCGAATCCGGGCTGCGCGGGCGCGGGGGCGCGGGGTTTCCAGCCGGGACAAAGTGGAAGACCGTCGCAGGTGCCGCCGCCGATCAAAAATATATCGTCTGCAACGCCGATGAAGGTGACAGCGCGACTTTTGCTGACCGGATGGTAATGGAGGGCGACCCCTTCATGCTGATTGAAGGCATGGCCATTGCCGGTTTCGCCGTCGGCGCGAGCAAGGGCTTTGCGTATATCCGATCCGAATATCCGCACGCCATTGCCAAAATGGAGACCGCCATCAAGTTATGCGCGCATCTGGTCGCACCGTTCGAGATCGAAGTGCGCGTCGGTGCCGGTGCCTATGTCTGCGGCGAAGAAACGTCTTTGCTCAACAGCCTTGAAGGGAAGCGCGGCGAGGTTCGTGCGAAGCCGCCGTTGCCGGCACTTGAGGGGCTGTTTGGGGAACCCACCGTGGTCAACAATGTGCTGACGCTTGCAGCGGTGCCGTGGATATTGACCCACGGTGGCCAAGCTTATGCCGCGTTCGGCATGGGACGTTCCAAGGGCAACATGCCGGTGCAATTGGCGGGCAATGTCAAACATGGTGGCCTGTTTGAAATCGCATTTGGCATCACATTGGGCGAACTCGTAAACGACATCGGCGGCGGCACCGAAAGTGGACGCCCGGTGCGCTGCGTTCAGGTTGGCGGGCCGCTTGGAGCCTATATTCCACCTGCCCTATTTGATTTGCCGTTTGATTATGAAGCCTTCAGCACCGCCGATGCACTAATTGGCCACGGCGGGATCACGGTGTTCGACAACACCGTCGATATGGCGCAAATGGCGCGTTTCGCCATGGAATTCTGCGCGATTGAAAGCTGCGGCAAATGCACCCCCTGCCGTTTGGGCAGCACACGCGGCATGGAAACGCTCGACCAGATTATCGCAGGCAGAAATGTCGAGGTCAATCTTGCGCTGATCGCCGATTTGTCCGAAACGATGAAGTTTGGTTCGCTCTGCGCGCTGGGCGGCTTCACCCCCTATCCGGTGATGAGCGCAATCAAATATTTTCCTGAGGATTTTGTGGTAAGAGAGCGTTCATGACGTATCAATCGCAAGATGATTTCGGAACACCGGCAAGCCGTTCAGACGAAATGCTAAGTTGCGTAATTGATGGTCGTGCTGTCACCGTTCCAGCCGGAACCAGCATCATGCGCGCGGCGGCCGAACAGGGCACATCAATCCCCAAACTATGCGCGACGGATAGCGTAAAAAGCTTTGGATCATGCCGCTTATGTCTTGTTGAAATCGAAGGGCGCAAAGGCACACCCGCAAGTTGCACAACACCCGTCGAACCCGGCATGGTGGTGCATACGCAAACGCCGCATCTGGCGAAGCTGCGCAAGGGCGTGATGGAACTCTACATTTCCGATCACCCGCTCGATTGCCTCACCTGCGCCGCCAACGGTGACTGCGAATTACAGGATCAGGCTGGTGCAGTTGGCCTGCGTGATGTGCGCTACGACGTGCAGTCTCATCATTTGGGTCAGGCAAAGGATCATTCCAATCCTTATTTCGACTTTGACCCTTCGAAATGTATCACCTGCTCACGCTGCGTCCGCGCGTGTGATGAGGTGCAGGGCACGCTCGCGCTCACGGTGGAAGGGCGTGGCTGGGACTCCAAGATTTCAGCAGGCCTCGCGAGTGACAATTTCCTTGGCTCAGAATGCGTGTCGTGCGGTGCCTGTGTTCAAGCCTGCCCGACTGCGACGCTGGTTGAAAAAAAGATTGTCGAGGTCGGCACGCCCGAGCGCAGCGTTATCACCACATGTGCTTATTGCGGGGTCGGCTGCACCTTCCGCGCCGAAATGCGCGGCGAACAAATGGTACGCATGGTTCCCCATAAGGATGGCAAAGCAAATCGTGGGCATAGCTGCGTCAAGGGCCGCTTTGCCTGGGGCTATGCCCAGCATCAGGAACGCATCCTCAAACCCATGATCCGCAAGTCAGTCAGCGATCCATGGGTCACGGTCGAATGGGATGAGGCCTTTGCCTACACCGTATCCGAACTGAAGCGGATCAGCGAGGCATATGGCAAGCATGCGCTCGGCGGCATTACCTCAAGCCGGTGCACCAATGAAGAAACCTTCCTCGTCCAGAAGCTGGTGCGGGCGGGGTTTGGCAATAACAATGTCGATACCTGCGCCCGCGTTTGCCACTCGCCGACTGGATATGGTCTGAAAACGACATTCGGGACGAGTGCTGGCACTCAGGATTTTGACAGCGTCGAAGATTGCGATGTCATCCTGATCATCGGTGCCAATCCAACTGACGCCCACCCCGTCTTTGCGAGCCGGATGAAGCGCCGCCTGCGCGGGCAGGATGGACGGCCGGGTGCGAAGCTGATCGTCATTGATCCGCGCCGTACAGATATTGTCCGTTCACCGCATATCGAAGCGCAACATCACCTCGCCCTGCGTCCCGGCACCAATGTCGCGGTGTTGACCGCAATGGCGCATGTGATCGTTACCGAAGCTCTGGCTGACGAAGCGTTTATCAAGTTACGCTGCGATTGGGATGAATATAGTCATTGGGCAGAATTCGTCTCGAACGCACGCAACAGCCCTGAACATCTGCAACCCGTCACCTTGGTCGATGCCGAGGAATTGCGCGCGGCAGCGCGGCTTTATGCCACGGGCGATAATGGCGCGATCTATTATGGCCTTGGCGTTACCGAGCATTCGCAAGGCAGCTCGACCGTTATGGCAATTGCCAACCTTGCCATGGCGACAGGCAATATTGGACGACGCGGTGTCGGCGTAAATCCGCTTCGCGGCCAGAACAATGTGCAGGGCGCATGCGATATGGGAAGCTTCCCGCATGAGCTATCGGGCTATCGCCACATCAGCGACGGCGATGCACGGCGCTTGTTTGAGGCAGACTGGGGCGTACCGCTTGATCCTGAGCCTGGCCTTCGCATCCCCAATATGCTCGACGCCGCAGTCGATGGCGTGTTCAAGGCGCTCTATGTACAGGGTGAGGATATCCTCCAGTCAGATCCCAACACCAAACATGTGTCGGCAGGGCTGGCGGCGATGGAATGCGTGATCGTCCATGATCTTTTTCTCAATGAAACCGCGAATTATGCGCATATCTTCCTTCCTGGATCGACCTTCCTCGAAAAGAACGGCACCTTTACCAATGCCGAACGCCGCATCCAGCCGGTGCGCAAGGTGATGACGCCCCTAAACGGGCTGGAGGATTGGGAAGTGACTCAAGGGCTAGCGCAAGCGATGGGGCTTGATTGGCACTATAGCCATCCGTCCGAAATTATGGACGAAATTGCGCGCTTGACGCCAAGTTTTGCAGGTGTGTCCTTTAATCGCCTCAATGAAACCGGCTCTCTGCAATGGCCCGTTACGCCAGATGCGC
>ERZ1292630.1769-Hain-H41-02um-R3-1769-length-20687-cov-7_pt2 | contig 15137 bp, 10 predicted proteins | sample MGYA00564408_ERZ1292630 | MGnify/ENA primary metagenome ERZ1292630 (study PRJEB36523, sample SAMEA6512641) | groundwater metagenome | collected 2019-01-08 | study: AquaDiva: Metagenomics assemblies of 32 groundwater samples | reverse complement strand
GGGGGCGTAGGAAAAACATAACAGAATTGCACGATCTTTTGCGTTCTTTGCGGCCAACCAATCCAATTGCCGATTGACGTCGTATCATCGTGCTAGAGTAAAGCTCAGCCTGCCGCGCGTGTGAAGTGGCGCAGCTCGGTGTCCCTGTACGAGACGGTGTGTGGGAGGGCGGAAAAGAACAGTGTCCATCGAGATGCCCGAGCGTCACCACCTGCAATTGAATCCCGCCGCGGGGGTTCTGGCAAACCACTCGCACAGCCGGTTACGCCCGCATGGGACAGATCCACAACTTCTCTTCCCCATCCTAGACGGTGGCCGCGAGCATTGCTTCCTCTTGTCGCTGCCACAACATGAACCGTCGTTGAACACGGTGATGACCAGACAAGGATGACATTGTAGTCCTGATGACTTGCGACATGCGAAAAGCTGTGCAACGTTCCAAGCTGACGTTGACTCCGCCCCCTCGATGTGCCCCCTCCGTTGGGTGTGGCTGTGTGATGACAACCATGACCACCTATACTGCTGACGTTTCAGCTGATGCATAGAAACCATTCGCAACGTTCCAAGACTGACCACGCTCCCCTTCGAACGCTGGTCGTAGTTCTCACCTGACCAGCCAGCTCAAATTGCGGCTCGAAGGCTTCCTGCTAGCCGCGTCTGTCGCACCGCTGTGAGGCGAGACGCCAACCCATCCTGACGCTGCGCTGGGCGAGACAATTGCCTTCTGTCGCTGCCACAACATGAACCGTCGTTGAACGCGGTGATGGCCAAACAAGGAAGACATTGTAGTCCTGATGACTTGCGAGATGCGAAAAGCTGTGCAACGTTCCAAGTTGACGTTGACTCCGTCCCCCTCGATGTGCCCCCTCCGTTGGGTGTTGTTGTGTGATGACAACCATGACCACCTATACTGCTGACGTTTCAGTTGATGCATAGAAACCATTCGCAACGTTCCAAGACTGACCACGCCGCTCCCTTTCGTTGCGAGAAAACGATAAACTAATGAAAATTCAACACCGTGTCACTACTGTACTTCGAGAGGAAGGGGCAAGGCTGCGGGCCTTTCAGCGGAGCCTGGTCTTTTGCGCCTTTAACGGCCTCGAATGCTGACTGGCGTCGTATCACCAGGCGAGATCCTTCACGGCCGCCTTTCAAAGAAACCCTCTCCTGTGGCGCGACTGTGTTTTTCGCTATCATTTCGGGTATGCATCATGTGTGCTGCTTTGGTGCTAATAATTCGTGCGTCTGTTCGACTTTTTCCCCGTTCAGGGCGAAGGAAGGATCTGGTTTACTTTTTTTTGAGTGCCGAGGCGACACCCTACATATGTCGGAGTTCTTGAAGGATCTGGAACGCCGCCGTCCCGGCGACCCGATGCCGCCCATGAACTTGGGCCCATACGACAATCCCCTGCTCTGGAACATGGTGGACCCCTACGGTGCGGATCGTAGTCACCAGCGCCGCCCAATCTCCGTGTCACGCAACTTCATGGAGCTGCACCACATTCCGCTCTTGTACCGAGATCACTGCGTGCACCGATTTTTGCCGTTTGCCATGTGTCACAAGAACCTACGGCCGCTGACGTTTGGAGGGACCACGTGCCACGAATTCGAGGAGGCCTGGCAAGAATGCCGCGCGTTCGAACGCTACCGCAGTCAGCTCATGAAGGAGAAGTTCATGGACCTCACGGCAAAGTATACTGAGGACGACAAGCACTTCTTCCCCAACCAGAACTACATTTCCGTTCCCTACAGTCTCAATAGCCACTTCTGGGCGATGGCGGCGTCGTGCCGCTTAGCGGGTATGGATGACAACGATCCGCAAAATCCGCTGATGCAGAGAGAGCCCAATCGGGCCCTCATGCGCGCCGAGTTTGGCCCGACCAACTGGGAGAAGAAGATGGCGACGTCTGTGCTAGGATACAAAATCTTGCCGCCCAAGATGGTCGCGGATAATTTGATGTACCCGTTGCCCGAGGACAAACGACCGTCGTCCCTCCTCGAGTAGTCGCCATCAAGTGTCTGCATGGCGAGGTGAGCGACGAAGATGGTCACCAACGGGCGCCGACAAGGACGACGTGCAGCGAGCCCTTTGAAAGTTGTGTGCGTGGTGTCGGTTTTGTCTTGAAGGAGAATGAAAGGCGGCAGAAACAGTCGCCGCCCGTACTTCAGAAACAAAGAAACCCACCGTTGCCTTCTATGTCCGTCTGCGATGAAGTCTGGTAACTACACTCTTTGTTTTCTCTGAACTGTGAATTCTTTCCATCAAAAGAAACCTTCTGAGATGCTTGTTCCCCTTCGTCGCACGTCACTACGCGTAGGCACGTCGATGTGCGCCTCTCCATTGCCGTCGACGCGTGCCAAAGTACGACCGGTAGTGACCGGTGATCGTCCGGCAGCGTCCGCTGTGTTTGGTCTTCCCGAGAACGGCATGTACGGAGCTCTCGACTCGTCGACCTTGAACGTGTCGGCGTCGACGACCCTTCGCATTCATGTGCTACTGCAAGGGTTGGTGACTGCCTCGCCTTCCACTCGCGGTTTCAACCTGCCCAATTTACCACGACCATCCACCGGAAGGCTGGTTTGCGGAGTCAGAGAACTGATCGCCCTGCACACTGCCACGCAAATCCCTGGCGGCGCAAAGGACCCAAGACGGCGTGATGGCCAGTTCCTCCTCGATGAGCTGGTGCTGGACTCCGATGCTCTCGACGACGGCGATCTCGCCGCGGCGGTTGCGTATTGCCGCTGGTCGGGTGTCGATCCCACGGCCAAGCTCTTCGTGTCAGTGGCGGTCGGCGGCCGCCTGGTGCCGCCCAAGGCGCGCTTTTGGGCGATGCTGGCAAGCGAATGGTCCACCACGATGGGAACGGTACCGACGAGTCATGACGGGCAGCCGCCACGCGCCTCACCAACAGGGGGTCGAGGAGGAGGAGGGACCGTGTCCGCGCGCAGTCCACTGGAAATTCAGTGCGAATTGCTGAACCGATGCGCGGAGAGTGTGACCTCGCCGCCCGCCACGGATAATGGTGCCCACCGCGACCACCCCCACGCGGCAACCATCGCCGCATCGGTCTGCGTGGTCGTGGATCGCTGGCTCGGTGTCGTCGGTGCGCAGACCGCTGCAGCATCACACGTAGAGCCGGTACCGGCCCTCGACGGCCTGTGGCACGCCGCTTTTCAAGTGGCGACGCGATTGCGCGACGCGGATCTTTTCCTGCGTTCGTATCGCATGTGCTTTCCGGATCGGCTCAAAGGTGCGGACGTCGCCCCCCTCGCCAGCGTGGTTTCGACATCGGCCCGTCCGCTCCAGGCCTCGCACCTCCTGGTCTGCGTCGAGTTTCTTCAACGACTGCAACAGTGGTTCGGTGAACAACGAACGTCACGCGACGTCGCTCTGCCTTCATCAAAAATGTGCCTGTGGCTGCAGGGGTTCGCGTCCAACGGCTGGAACAACGCACCGGCTAGACATCACGATGAAGCGCCGCACGCGTTGGTGGCCGACGCAGTGTACAAGCTCCTGGGGTCGTCTGGCAGGGGGCCGGCGGCGGCGTTGAGGCAAGAGGCAGAGGGCTTCAAAGACACACATGCGGCTGCTGCCGCGGCTGTGATTGCCGGATTGAGCCTTTTGGTCGCGCCAATCGCCACACTTGGTCGCACGGTAGACCCTGCGAGTGTGGATGTCTTCCTTCTGGCCGCTCGGCAACTCCGTGCGACTCTCGAGGCTTGCGAGACTCTCCCTGGGAATGCTGTCGACGTCGCACTCGGGCCTGCTGCGTCGTCGCACCTGCAGTTTCAACAGTCACTACTGTCACACGGCGCGGAAGCGTTCTTGCTCGTCGAAGACGCGATGCAACATTCGTACACAGACGACTGTTTGACTATGAGTTCATTGCATTTGGGATTGCTATTCACCCATGTCCGGAAACTGTGCTCGGCCACGACCGCGGCACCGCTGAAGCCTGCCCTGTGCTACGGCTTGAGTCGAGCGCTGCGAGTACAAATGACACGCTCCGTCGCGGCTGACAGTGAAACCGTTTCGGCGCTGTCCGTCGTGGACGAGTCTGCCAGCGCGGTGTCGTGCGCCGCGGCGACCATCGACTTCAGCCAATGGCTTCGCGGGACGCAAGCCGGCGCCGACGCCTTGTCCGAGTGGGTGGAGACATTGCGTTTAGGATTCGCGAGAGCTTCTTCGTCGTCAGTGTCCGGCGCGTTCGCCATTCGCGTCAAATGGCTTTGCTTGATAGCGAGCATCGCTTCAGCCGGCCACGACGATCGAAAATGGTTTGAACCGATTCGGGCTGTGTTGCAGTCATCTGGCACCGACAGCGACCGTCAGCTTTGCGACTGTATGCTTGATCCAATGCCGCAGAGGGACACTCAATTGGTATGGATGTGCCTGCGTCCTGGCTGCGCTTCTCGACGGCTGCCAAGCGCACCACCCGTTATGAGGCTTCCAGCGGAAATGAACTGTAATTCGTGTGGTCAACTGATGGCTGCTACGTCGTACGGCATCTTCCGTGTCGACGAAGAGAATCTCACCGTCATGAACAAGACACGCTTGAAGGTCAACGCCACACGGTCGTGTGCCAAATGTGGCCTCTCCGGCGTCACCGCCGCGCTTTGCCCGTCATGCCTGGAGGTGGTGCCGCTTGACATTCTAACCAGTGGCGCACCGCCTCTGCACCCGACTCTGCAAACGGTGGTCATGCAAGCAACCGAGGATCGTTGGGTGCGAGCCGTGCGCGAAACGGCTACCACACTCGTGAGCGCAGCGCAAGCCCTGATGCCTGAAGGTGCCACGAGCCAATTGCTGCCGTCGGATCGTCTCACAGTGCTCGCGCAAGGCATCCGGAATCTTCGCCGCTGGATTCAAGAGCACCCCATCAGGGCACTGGCTGCCGACTTAAGTTGCATCGCGGAGCTTGCTCGCGTCACTCGTCAAGTGCTGTCTCCGCAAGACGCGAGGAGCCGATTTGGTCTCGCGGAGTGCTTGAAACTGCTGAACAGTTGCGGCAGCTTGGTGGCCAGGTCCTCCAACAAGGACATGTCGTCGCGCCCGACGACCGACGAAGACGAAAACGGCACCCACGGATGCCCTCACGGCTGCGCAGCGACCATCGCCCCAGTTACCGAAAGCGTCACCGCCCAGCAACCACGCTGTCCAGAATGTTACGGCACGCATCCCCTGTCCTTGTGCACTTCGCTCCCCGCGGTGCCCTGGAAGTGCCACTCCTGTGGTGACGTGAACACGCCCGCCTCTCAGCCGATTCGTCACGCGGGTGGTCCACCAAGTCGAGATGTGGGATGGTACGTGTGCCTCACATGCATGTCCCCCCGTGAGGCTCTCGTGCAGGCCACCGAAAACTGGGCGGATGCGTGGGAGTGTCGTGCGTGCCAGCGCTTGACGCCGATGGTCGAGGACGTCTGCATGGCCTGCGGCCGTCACCAACGTTTGGCGACGGCTCTCGACGACGAGGGAGGACCGGAAGTCGACGTGGCCATCCTTCCGCTGCTTCCCGCACGCTGTGGCTCTTGCGCGAACATCCATCTCGAAGCGTTGTGCCCCTACTGCAGCGCCGGGTTGGAGGTACGGCAATCGCTCGCTCGCCGACCGCTGTCCGAAGCGTGTGGAGCGCAAGCTTGTCCTCCTCCGACGACGGTCGCGTCTGGCACCGTCACCTACTGTCACCCGTCCTACGTGGTCGTGCAGCCAACCGGCACGTGCGACCCTTGTCATCGCGTCTTCGTACCATCCGATGCATTGTCGCAACGAATCGGCGGTCACGTGGTCGTTCCCGCGCAGTCTCCCGTGTCGTAAATCCAGCAATATGCAAACCTCAAAAAGATCTTTTTTTCGTTTCCAGACGTCACTTTCACGAAAAAGGAATGACTTGATCCTGCGGAATCGAAGATGATTTTGTTTGTCCGCCGTTCCGCGCAAGAAAATTCCTACCTCCTTTCTGTCCAATGAAAGCTCTTCGCTGTGGCGCACAGAACTACGAATGGGGAGTCCGCGGCGCGGCTAGCATGGTGGCGCAGTTGGCTCATGGGGCATCGGCTGACCCTTCAAAGCCGTATGCCGAGCTATGGATCGGTGCGCATCCCAGCAACCCCAGCTCACTCCTGCCGCCCCCCGCGGCTGCTGGGAGCGACGCTTCCAGTGCGACTCCCCCTGGGATTTCTTTGCGCGACTATGTCGTGCAACACTCCGCGGCGTGCATGGGACCGAACGTCCCGATGAGTCCGGAAGTCGTGCCCTTTTTGCTAAAGGTCCTCTCCATTGGCAAGGCTCTCTCGATTCAGGCACACCCGGACAAAGGGCGGGCCGCGAAATTACACGCGGCGGACCCCAAGAACTACCCCGACCCCAATCACAAGCCAGAGCTGATCGTCGCGTTGACCGAGATGGACGCGCTGTGCTGCTTCCGTCCTGTACGGGCCATTCTGGAGAACGTGGCGCGCATCGCTCCGCTACGCGACCTGCTAGGCGACGCGGCGGTCGCTGACTTCGCTGCGTTGGTCAACGCGACCACTGCGGCAGCATCTGCCGAGAATCCGTTTGTCCGAAATTTACTCGCCGCTCTCTACGCCGCCCCCGCAGACCGCGTTGCCGCGTCGCTCACGAAACACATCGCTGCCTTGCAGGCAGAGACTTCCGACCGGCCCGGAACAGACCTTGCCGACAGTGTTTTCTTGAGAGTCGCAACCCAAGAGTTTCCGGGCGACGTCGGTTGCTGGATGGTCTATATCCTAAACGTCGTCAAACTGCTGCCCGGAGACGGTTTGTTTCTCTCACAAAATGAACCGCATGCGTACCTCCGTGGCAACGGCGTGGAAGTCATGGCGTCCAGTGATAACGTGGTCCGCGCGGGGCTGACTCCAAAGTTCAAAGACGTGCCCACTCTTCTCGAGATGCTAACGTATCGCACCGAGGATGGACTGGCACAAGCGTCGCGGCCGGGAAACCACCTCTCCGTGCAGTGTTACGCTGCTCCCGCGTGGTGTCAAGAATTTTCCCTGATGCGCGTCGAGCTCGTGGGAGGCGTTTCCGGCGGGCATCGCCGGGAGGTGACGTTGCCGACACCCCCGTCACTGGTGCTCGCGATCGTGACGAACGGCAGCGGTACCGTGCTTGGCCAACCCGTCAGCAAGGGGGCCACGTTTATGGTTCCTCACAGCGCGGTGAGCGACGGACTGCACATCGCCGCCAAAGAGGGGGCCGGAACAGACACTTTTTCGGTGTTTCTCGCGTCGACTGCCGGGTGGCAGGAGCCAGCCGGCAACCAACCCTTACCTCGCTTGTGATGTTTCCCACTCACGCACACCCGCAATCGCGCGATAAATCCCGCAACTTTGGGAGCAACCCCGCAGGACACACGCGATCGCCACATGACAATACGTAATGATGGGGAAGCGAACATCGGTGTAGCAATAAATAGAATCGATTCGCACGCTTGTGGTTTGCTCGTGGACATTACTTTCCATCGTTCACAAAGTCCACTCCGGTCGGGATAATTTTTTTAATTTGACAACGGTTCGCCAAGGCACGCGCAAGAGTTCTTTGACGCGTCGTGGTGGTAGTCTCTCGAACAACAACAACAACCAATAATATGGCGTCCATCACGAAGCAACCCCGCGAAATGCAGGATCGCCACCGTCGAATGCTGGCCGAACTCTTGCGGCTACCGGAGAATCAAGAGTGCATGGAATGCCGCGCGCGCAATCCCACGTGGGCGAGCACCAATCTAGGGGTGTTCCTTTGCATTCGCTGTTCCGGGTTGCATAGACAAATTGGCGTTCACATTACGAAGGTGAAGAGCTGCACCATGGACCTGTGGGAGCCGGAGCAAATTGCGTTCATTCAAAAGATGGGCAACGCGAAGGCGAAGCAAATATGGGAAGCGACCTTGCCGCGAGACTACGGCAAGCCCTCTGAGACCGAAGACAGCCAATTAGTGCTACAGTGGATACGAACCAAGTACGAGAAGAGGAAGTACGAGCGGCAAGGTGGCGCGCCCTTGCATATGGCCGCGTCGCATCGCACGACCACGGCGGTGACATCTCGCGCAGCGGCAGTGGGGTCCGTTGTTGCACCGCCAACTCTTCCGGTTTCGCAGCCAAGCAGCATGAGCGCCCTCTCGCCGGTGTTTCAAACCGACGAACCGTTTGATGAACGCGGCACGGAAGGTAGCGGCGGTGGCGGTGGATTCAACTTCATCGGAACCGGCGCACCGGCGAGCGCGTTCGGGTTTATTGCCACCGGGGCGGATGACGCGGCACCGGGGCAGGACGCGGCCGTCACAGGATTCGCTCCGGCCACAACCACCGCATCGCAACATCACTACTTTAGAGAGTACATGAGCCCTGTCAATCAAGCGCCGAGTCCTCCTCAGTTTAACGTCGACGGCACGACCATCGCGCCCCAGCCCAACATCACGAACGCCCCGGCCTTCAGCTTTCTTGGTGCGCCCGTCGCGGCGGCGCCATCGGTGCGCGCCACGACGGATCCAACTCAGGGAGGCGCTGTCGGCTTCAGCTTCCCGGTCGCGATGGAGAACACCGGCGGGTCGCACGTGCTGCCTGCGTTCGGGAGCGGAGGGGCCAACGGCCTCGTAGCGGCATTGCCTGCGCCGACCAAAGCAGCCATCCCTTTCGATCCCTTCGACGATGCGTTTCCCGCGGCGACGGTGGCGGCCACACAAGCGCAACCCGACCGGTCGCTTCTGCCATCCCCGATGCCACAGTCGGCCATGCCCGTGACTCAACCGTTCGTTCCGTCAACACTATCGCCGCACGCGAGCCCCACCGCGGTCGGCGGTGGGCCACCGGCGCCCACCTCCACCGCGGTCGTGCCGCCGGACCAAGCGGCGTTGTTGCAGATGCTCGCCATGATGCAGCAACAGCAGGAGCAGCTGCAACGCATGCTGGCCGCTAAAGCCAGCGGCACGATGGCGGCCTAGGCGTCGTAAACCGCTACTTTCCCGCTGTCCCTCTCTCTCTCTCTCCATCTCTCCTCGCTCCCTCGTATACTCCCCTCTACCCCATGCCAGGGGGGCGGACTCACACCCATCGGAAAGGGGCGCTGCCCGTTTCCCGGGGTTCGCCTTTGCTTGCACAGTGCCGGCATAACTGCTTACGTCACCACTTCGCGGTTCTGACACGCCAACGCGTGTGTCCAACGCGGTGCGAACGAACGGCGCAATGCGACCTAAATTGGCGGCGATGGGTCCCGAAGCAGCTGCAGGAAATATTACCCAGTAAGCAGACACACACCGCAAAGAAGAAGACCGAGAGGAGGAGAGAGGAAAGGCGCACTGCCCATGGCCCATCGATTGTTGCGGAGATCGTCGCAAACGGCGGCGGGATCGTCAGAGCACGCGCCCGTTCCCGCCGTGGCCGCCGAAGCGGCACCGTCTGCGCACGGCGGACCGGACGCACATCCTGCAGCCTACTGGCGGGCGCGCGTCTCATGCCAGTGTTACACAGCCCAGAGCGGCAGGCCCTGCGGCGATGTCCCTGTCGGCGCCGTGGTCTGCGAGGAGACGTGCTTCGTCGACGTGTTCGACAACGTCTGGATTGGCTGCCGGGCGAATCCATCTTCGAGCGGGGCCGTTGTGGCTCCTTCTGCTCCCGTTGCCGCACCGCCCGCCACGGCGCCAGTGGAAGAGTCGTCTGGGAGTGTGGTCTGGGTGTCGAAGTACGCCCTCGGCACCCACATGTCATTGGACCGCGAGCAGCATTGGGAGCGAGTGGTGACGGCGCCCTCCGGCGACACCTCTCCGGCTAGGGAGCGCAACTTTGCGGCTCAATCGTCTTCCGTGCCGCCAGCCGCGGCGAGCGCGCTCACGGGGTCCGCACCCCGGCCGCCGGCGCCCCGGCCGGTTCAAGACGAATACGTGATCGCGCCGATCGACGTCGAAGACGCGCCGCTGCCGCATCCGGCTCAGACCCTCATCCCTGATATTGTGTACATCCATCAATACTGGACGGCACCTGTGCCCGCGGCATCAAAAGCCGCAGTCGCAGGCGGAGGCGCGGCGGCCTTGCAACGTCGAGTCAGCAAAGGGGGGTCGTTGAGCGAAGCTGCCGCGTCGCCCGACCGTGATTGGAATCACGAGTATCAGAGCCTGATAGAGGAAATTCTTTACAACCCCAGAAGTCGCAGTAACGAAGTCATTCGCCAAGAACTTCATCAACTTTTCTCGGATTTTTCAGACGTCGCTGGCGACGCCGCACTCACCATCGTCGAAGAGATGCTGCTCCCGACGCAGGGCAGGAAGTTGCCGCCCGCGAGCGTGACGCACCCTATGTCCACTGGAGGCGGAGGGGGTGGTGGAGGTGGCGCGTCGTCACTTGGCGTGTACTTTCACAAGGGCGTCATGTTCAAACTGTGCGTCGACATTTCGACCAACCTCGGCGGCGACGACGGGGCCATGAAGGTAGCCTCGCAGGCACTGCGCGCCGCCGGGGCCGTCGCACAGACCGCTCCGAAGTACCTGCTTCACTGCCCGCTGACCATGGGCTTCACCTATCGAGGGTACCGCATCTTGGCATCGACCATCCCTCCAGTGACCGCCGACTCGCTCGTGTACGGGTCCTGCGACGGAGGCAAGACCCGACGGTCGTTACCCAAAGGAAGTCCGGGTGCCCACGCTGCCGTTTCCACAGCGTCAGGGCCGGATCGCGACGAGTGCAGCGTCCTGTCCTTCTTGATTTCAAAGTTCGCCGAAGACCTGTCGATCAAGCCGCATGCCGTGCGCCCGTTCCGGGCCCCCCCAGCCGCCCATCCTGGAAGCGGCGGGCCCGTTCCAGCGGCGGTCGACGACGCCAACGCGACGTCGGACGGTGAGATGATCCTGCTCCCCGTCGACACCGGCGTCTACGTGGGCGACGACCAACGGTGGTATATCTTGGACGTAACCCGCGTCCTGCCACCCTTCGCGCCGGTCAGTTCGTATCACGGCTACAAGACCGACGTGAATGGCCACTACTGGCGACTGCGCCCCGAACTCATGAGCGAGGTGGAAAGGCAGGTCTCCCCCGATGCGTTCATTCCCAGGTCCTGCTCCGCCACCGACAACCATGAAATCGTCATTTTGACTCAGTGGATTCGCGATGTTGGCATCCCAACCGTGGCGGCGGTGTTGTGCTTTCTCGAACCGACCGACGCCACCACGGAAGAGTTCGTTTGCTGCGGATGTAACCAAAAGATTGACGAACAGCTGGCGTTCAATATTTGCGAGGCGACAGACTGTTGCAAGGTGTGCCCTCAATGCCATCTGGACACCATCAGGATGTACCATTGGGACGGCGACGAGGAAGCCGCCACGCGGCGGGTGGTCGGCTTCGTCAAGTGTCAGCGCAACGCGCGGCCGGTGCTCGGCGCGGTCATGGTACCCACGGTGACCCAAATCATGCACGCGCATGGCGTCAACATGCGGTATCTTGGCTACGTGCACGCGAAGCTGACGGAGAGCGCGCGTCCTGCCGTTGCGCACTATCTGGAGACCGAAATGGTGGCCAGGGCCGCCAAGCGTCTGATGAATCGCGGACTTCGGCTTGCACAGGACCACGAGCAGGTGCGAACATTTGTCGCCAACTTTTATTCGGCGTTGCTTCTGTCCGACGGACCGTTGGCCGAGACCTTCTGGGAGGAGGACCTCGGCCCGGCAGTGCAGCAGCAGTTCGACGTCTTCGAGCCGTTCGACACGTCACGAATGGAAAAGGAACTTCTCTACGAGAGAGTTGCCGAGATGACGGGTGTGACGCTGACGAGCGACTCCGTGGCATCGTTCGCCGCGGCGGCCGCTGGCGCCGTGGATCCTGCTCCACCGGGGAGGCGTGCCGCCGAACCCGCGGCCGTGCGTGCGGAGCCCTTTGTGCAACTTCAACGCCCGCATCCCGTCATGAAGGCCCTCCGCGTGCCGTATTTAGTGGACGAACCCGGTGACGCGAACACGTTCTTTGATCCCATTCGGCGGGATGTCGTGCACGCCTGGCAGTCCCGCTTTGGAGAACTGGCCGCGTACGCGCGCGGTCGAGGCGACAGCGGGGCTCCATCGGAATCGGTGCTGCGGCGCATGGGCGCTTACCCTGAGGCAAAGCGGCCCTTTTACCTGCGTGCTTCCATTGGGGTAACGACATCCAGTTCGTAAATTTGCCCCCTTTTTTGGACGAAGGTTGCGTTTAGTAGACCCTCACGGCGGAGCCAGGGAAGTTCATAGACCGAGAAAGAAACAAAGAACCAACTCTAGACCGTTCTTTACACTTTTTTGCTTTCCCTCTCCCCGCCCTGGTTGGAGTTGCGTTGGAACCTGGTTGGAGCGATGGTATGGTGCGTGTTGCTTCGGTGAAGAGCATTGCGGTCAAGTTTTTTTTACCTTTCTTGTTCGTTTTTCCCCCTCTCCTTTTGGTTTCGTCCCTTCCCCCCTTTTTGTTGTTCATTTTCTCCCAACGAAACACACAGACAAAATGGAGCCATTTACAGTGGATTCAGCCGTAGGGACGACGAGTGTCGCAGGCCCTCGAGCAGGAGCGACGTCGATGATGAACCCGACGGGTCCAACGTACGTGGGCAGCACGACGACCGCTCCCCAGCCAAGTAAGCGGCCAGCCGCGACCGTGAAACCACGCCCCGTGGCTCTGGCCGCATCTGGAAGCGTGCCGTGCTCCGCGGAACCGTCACCTACCGTGCCCCCACATGCCCCAGCCGCCTCGCAAGGCATCGATACCGTGACCGGTGTTGCGCCCTCCGCGTCGTCTCGCGGCGCCTCGCCTGAAATGGACCGAATTTTGATGCAATCACTCGGTGGCGTCGCGGCGCACCATAACGGATCAAGTTCCGTGGCGACGTTTCCCGTGGCTGCCCCACGTCCCGCGCGGTTTCAACCGGTGAACATGCACGGCGGTCCATCGACGGTCGCGGCCGCCCCGCTCTCATCGGCCTTTTCGATCCCTCCACCATCGTCCCCCTCGGGGGCGGCCACGACAGTCCCTTCGGTCAACGAGCACTTGCAAGACCGTCTCCGGCACTTGATGGGGGAGATCGCCCAAGTCATGGAGCTCATCAAAACGACCCCCCATGACGTCGCTGCCTCGCACGCGTCGACCTCGGCCCTTGCGGCCTCTGGAGGGGGAGCATCATCAGCCCACGCCGAGGGGTCGTCCCCAGACTGGGCGGAACACGTCGCCGCTGGCATGGGCTACAGCCTCCCGCTGCCGCCTTCCCGCGAGCAACCAGCGGTGGGCGAACAGCAAGCGCATGCGTACGCAGCGAGGGGCTTCGAAGCGGGCAAGCAGATATCCCCTCAATCAGACATTGACAGCGCTCCGACATCTTCGGCTGCAGCGCCACAAATCGGCACCGGCCGTCGTCGCATCGGCGCCTCCGTCGTCGTCACGACCAGCGTCCTCTCCGCCTCGGACGCCAGCAACACCGGCGCCCCATCCCGCAGCTACCACGGGGACCCCAACAGCGGTCCGCACAACTCCCGTGGCCCCGAAAACGTTTTAGGTGCCGCGGCTCACTCGATTTCTCAAGTACGGAAACAGCCCTTCTCCAGCCAGCCTCAGTCTTCGTTTGTGCCGAGCAGTCACCAACAGGCTCTGTCACGGCTGCCTATGGGACCGGCGACAACGACCGCCGCTCGGCAGGTCGGCCCTTACAGTGACAGCACCAACACGGCATACTCGTCGCAGCAAGGCATTGGGTCGACCGCGATCGCGGGTGCCGACGCAACGGTGATCGTTGTTGTCGTCGAGTTCAAGGTGAACCGCTTCAAGAAGTATCAGAGTCCGTTCTTTGTCTCGCCAGGCACGTACGTGCTCGTCGAAGGTGACCGCGGATACGACTGTGGGCTCGCAGTGCACTGCGTGGCGCGCCGGGCGGATGGCTCCATTCAGCGATGCGAAGCGCTGGACGAAACGTTAGAAGTCCTACGGCTCAAACCCGCGAGTGGCTCCGTGGTGCGTATGGCCACGCCCCAAGAAGTGACCCTGCTACACGGCGAGCTCGCCGAGGTCGAGGGGCTCACACTATCGCGGTGCCGGGAGCTCGTGCATGAGATGCAACTGCCTATGCGGGTGATCGAATGCGAGTATCAGTTTGATCGGAAGAAGATCACGTTTTACTTCGAGAGCGACGAAGCCGTCGACTTCCGCGAGCTTGCGCGCGTGCTGTATAAGGAGTACAACTCGCGCATCTGGTTGGAAAACGTCAACGTCAACGTCAAGAATGTGGTACCGGAAGGCGCCCTCTCGCAAGCCCACAAAATGATGTTCATCGAGCGAGGAATGCCGCCGCCTCGGTCGACCTTTGCACCGCCAACCGCATCGACTTCACGGGGCGCTCCATACTATGCGCCTCCCTCGGCGGCAGGAGGACGCCCCCCACTCGACGAGACGGCGGAGGTCCCGGCATCGTTAATGACGCACCCGTCACAGTCGTTTGAGTATTCGAGTGCCGAGGCACACCATTACGACGAAAGCGACGAGGCGACCCGGACGACACCCACGTCAGAGGAAACCGCGCCGCGTAATCAGGGGGGACGAGGCAGGCGCCAGCGTGTTCAATCGAACACGAGTAGCGCCACGCAGCAGCAGGCCGATCATGCGGCGTACGAGCTAGAATCTCGCTCGTCCAGCAACGCAGCCGAGTCCGCTCACACGACGAGTGCGTATCAGCTGCGGGGCGGACGAGGGGCATCGGGACAGAAAGAAGCACCTCTACGGCCGTCGGTTTCTCGTGGGGGAGGTCACCGCGGCTACCGGCTGCATTGAGCTGATTACGACGAGGACCGCATCGGATGCCCGCTGGGATAGATGTCTCCCGTCGGCTCGAAGACAAGCCGCAGGAGGGGCTGGCGTCGGTCACCTTGCCTTTCCCGCTTTGTTTTGATATCGTTTATTCCTGCGTATCGTGTTTTCTTCTTCTTCTTCTTCTTCTGCATAGATGCGACCCATTGTCACCCCGTCAACATAGAGGCGCAAAACACGCATGCGCCACGGGATAGAGACGTAACTCGACTTGGATTGTTCCAAACGTCGTCCCAATATAGAGGCGAGAGAGAGAGATGGGAAAAGAGTGCAGCGGTGCGTTCTGCGGCCTGGTGTGGTCACCATTTGAGATGTCGTCCTTGGCT
>ERZ1292630.3025-Hain-H41-02um-R3-3025-length-15138-cov-4_pt1 | contig 15138 bp, 11 predicted proteins | sample MGYA00564408_ERZ1292630 | MGnify/ENA primary metagenome ERZ1292630 (study PRJEB36523, sample SAMEA6512641) | groundwater metagenome | collected 2019-01-08 | study: AquaDiva: Metagenomics assemblies of 32 groundwater samples | reverse complement strand
CAGGCTCGGGGCTCGCGGCGAGCGACTCGAGCTCGCTCGCCGCGCGGGCGTCGAAATCGGTGCGCCCCCGCAGCACGGCGCGACGCATGTGCGCCTCGCGGTGCTCCGGGGCGATGGCGAGCGCTCGATCGAGGCGGAAAGCGGCCGCGGCGTAGCGTTCCTCGCGCTGCAGAAGCGTCGCCAGCGCGATGTTGGCCGGCACGTCATCGGGCGCGAGCCGGAGTGCGTTCTCGAGCATCTCGGCGGCGCGTGCGGTGGCGTGAATGCCGATCAGGTCAAGCGCGAAACTCTGATAGGCGGACGCCACGACCCGTCGCTCGGGCTCGTCGCTCTCCGGTTGGACCATCCGCTGCAACAACTCCTCGGTGGCGCGATTGGCGCGCATGAGGAGGCCGAAGTCGTGCTCGCTGAAGTAGCGATGCGCGAGGTCGCGATAGAAGAGCGCGAGCGCGAGGAGCGCCTGCGGGCGGCGTTCCTCGATGGCGGCGAAGAGGCGGGAGTCGGCGGCCGAGAGCTTTTCGAAGCCCTTCTTCGGCTCGGCGGCCAGCGTGGTGCGCTCGAAGGCCGCCGCCCGGTCGATCACCGCCTCGCGGTCGCCCGTCGCGAAGTCGAGAAAGAGCTCTCGGTACGAGCGCGTCAGGTCGTGAGCGCGGTCGCCCTCGACCTGCGGCAGGCTCAGCGAACCGGCCGGATTGGAGCTCTGCGGCTCGCCAGCGGCCGCCGGCGTGGTCATGACCGAGAAAGCGATCGCAGCCGCTAGTCCTGGATGGGGGGAGGCGAAGGGTCGCATGGCTCCTGCCGGCGAGCGGCCGTGGAATTGTACGGCTTTCCACTGCTTGGCGCGAGCGGGTTCCTCTCGTAGAGTGACGGCCGGTCGTCCCGATTCTCAGCCCACCGTTCGCCCATGCCCAGGCCGCCCCGCCCCGCAGCGCATCTCCAATGGGTGCCGCCTTCCGTCTACTCGTCGCTGGCGCATCGGCTGGAGCGGTTCCAGGGCGAGAACTACCCCCTGCACGTCGGCGACACCTGGATGGAGCCGCCGGTCGGTTGCCGCATGGAGGACCTCCGGGTGGCGGACCACCCCGGCATGCATCGTTACACCTCGGTGCACGGATTGCCGGCGCTCCTCGACGTCATCGTGGAGCGTGAGCGGGCCAAGAGCGGCCTGGAACTCGAGCGCGAGAACGTTCTGATCGCCGCCGGGGCGACCGGGGGCCTGGGCGCGGTCGCCGGCGCGATCCTCGACCCCGGCGACGAGGTGTTGATCCTGGCGCCGTATTGGCCGCTGATCGAAGGGATCGTGCGCTCGTTTCACGGCCGGCCGGTGGCGGTTCCGATCCTGGGCCGCGCCGATTCCCCCCGCACCGTCGAGGAGGCGGTGGCAGCGGTGGAAGCGGCGCGGACGCAGCGCACGGTGGCGCTCTATATCTCCTCGCCGAACAACCCGAGCGGGCGAGTCCTGCCGCGAAGCTGGATCGAGGCGTTCGTCGAGCTCGCTCGCCGCCGCGATCTCTGGCTGATCTCCGACGAGGTCTACGAGCCGTTCGTCTATCTGGGCGCTCACACGCCGGCCCTGCCGCTCGCTCCCGAGCGCACCTTTCTCGCGCAGACCTTCTCGAAAGCCTACGGCATGGCGGGAAACCGCTGCGGCTACATCGTGGGCCCGCGCGCGGTCATGTCGGAGCTGCGCAAGGTCTCGACGCACACCTTCTACTCGACGCCGACCGCGGCGCAGCTGGCGGCGCTCGAAGCAGTTCGGGGTCCAGGGGACGAGTGGGCGGCCGCGGCGCGCCGCCAGTACGCCGACACCGGGCGCCGTGCCGCTCGCCGGCTGGGAGTCGAGCCGCCGGAGGGCAGCACCTTCCTTTTCTTCGATGTGGAACGCCACCTCGGGGCTCGCGGGCTTCCGGGGTTGCTCGAACGCGCCGTCGATCGCGGACTCCTCGTCGCCCCGGGGTCGAGCTTCGGTCCTTACCCGACCCACCTCAGACTCTGCTACACCGCGGTCGAGCCGGAACGGGCGCTGCGCGGTGTCGAGGTGCTGGTCGATCTGCTGCAGAATGAGTCGCCAACTTAACTTCAGGAGGTTGCCATGCTCTTCGTCCTCGCTCTCGGTATCGCCCTCGCCGCCTTCATCGCGGCGAAGAAGTTCGCCGAAGGAACCGACGACCCGATGCGCGCCGCCGCGATGCGCGGCGCGCGCCGATTCCTCACCGTGGTCGGTGGGGTCGCGGTGGTCGCCGCGCTCAGCCAGCTCATCCGGGTGATCCCGGCCGGGCACGTTGGCATCATCGATCTCTTCGGGGTCGTGCGCGCCGAGAGTCTCAAGTCCGGAATCCACCTGATCAATCCGCTGGCGCGCGTGATTTCGATGTCGATCCAGACTCAAGAAATGAAGGAGCAGATGGAGGTCCCCTCGAAGGAGGGCCTCACCATGCAGCTCGAGGTCTCGGCGCTCTTTCATCTCGATCCCGAGAAGGCACCGGAGGTCTATCGCACGGTCGGCACGAGTTACTCGCAGATCCTCCTCGAGCCGCAGTTTCGCTCGGTGGCGCGCGGCGTCACGGCCTCCTACGAAGCGAAGGCCCTCTATACCTCGGAGCGCGAGCATCTGGCGGGGCTTCTCGCGGAGGAGCTCCGGAAGCTCGTCGAACCGCGCGGGATCGCGATCGAGAACACGCCTTTGCGACGGGTGGGCCTGCCCGCCGGGCTCGCCGCCTCGATCGAACAGAAGCTCTCGGCGGAGCAGGAGAGCCAGCGCATGGAGTTCGTGCTGACCAAGGAGCGCCAGGAGGCCGATCGCAAGCGGATCGAGGCGCAGGGCGTCGCCGACTTCCAGCGCATCGTCTCGCTGGGGATCTCCGATCAACTGCTGAAGTGGAAGGGAATCGAGGCGACGATGGAGATCGCGCGCAGCCAGAACTCCAAGGTGGTCGTGATCGGCGCGGGCAAGGACGGGCTGCCGCTGATCCTGGGTGGACAGTAGTCGAACGAACAGGAGGAATCGATGAACGGTCGAATCGTAGGCGCCGGCGTGCTCGCCGGTCTGGTCGTGTTCGCATGGAGCGCGATTTCGCACATGGCATTGCCGCTGGGAGAGATGGGCGTTTCGGCGCTGCCGGCCGCCGAAGCGGTTCAGCCGGTTCTGAACTCGAATGTCCCGCAAGGCGGTCTCTACTACTTTCCCTGGGAGAAAGACCCGGCGAAGCAAGAGGAGGCGTTGCGGGCGAACGCGCGCGGAATTCTGGTGCTCACGCCGGCAACCGAGCCGTTCTCGTTCGGGAAGCTCCTGGCGACCGAAGCAGCGACCAACATCGCGGGCGGTATTTTCGCGGCATTTCTGTTCGCGGCCGCGGGACTCGGCACGGCTGGGATCGGCCGCCAGCTCGCGTTCGGAGCCACGTTGGGCGGCTTCGCGTCGCTGGCGATCGATTTCTCCTACTGGAACTGGTACGGCTTCCCGCTCAACTACGTCGCTGCCCAGTTGGTGGACGCGGTCGTCGCCTGGAGCCTCGCGGCGCTGGTGATGGGCTTGGTGCTGAAGAACCGAGCCTAGTCGAGCCTGGGCGAGCTCGCGCCGGAAGTGATCGACTTCGAGCTCGAGGCCGGTATGGACCGGGGCGTGAACGGCGCCGCGACTTCGGCGTCCGGAGGCTGTCGTCATGACGCGCGGGCGTCAGCCGGGCAGCCTTCGATGTTGCGCCATCGGGATCGCGGCGCGCACCTTGCGCAGTTCGTCGAGATCGATCTCGGCCATCGCGAGGCCGATACCACCTTCGGCCTCCGCCAGCACCCGACCCCAGGGGTCGACGATCAGCGAGTGGCCCCAACTCTCCCGCAAGCCGCCGTCGTCGTGCTTGCCCCACTGCCCTGGAGCGATCACGAACGTCTGCGTCTCGATCGCCCGCGCGCGGAGCAGCGTCTCCCAGTGCGCCCGTCCGGTCGTCGCCGTGAACGCCGAGGGCACCGTCAGGATCTCGGCGCCTCGCGAAGCCAGCGAGCGATAGAGCTCGCCGAAGCGGACGTCGTAGCAGATGGACATCCCGATCGTGGCGAGGGTTGTTTCCGCCACCACGACCTCGCCGCCCGCGAGAACGGTGTCGGATTCGCGGAACGAGACGCCACCCGGAACATCGACATCGAAGAGGTGCATCTTCCTGTAGACGGCAACCCGGGCCCCCGACGGCCCGAACAACACGCTGCTGTTGAAACACCTACCCTTGTGTGAGCTTTTCTCGCTGAAGGAGCCGAGCAGGAGAAAGAGCGAAAGTTCGCCAGCCAGGCCGGAAAAAAAAGAACAGGTCGACCCGTCCAGCGCCTCGGCGAGGCGCACCTTTTCGTCGTGAGGGCCGAGATAGTTGGTGTTTTCGGGCGTCGCGATGAAGGTCGCGCCGCGCGCCGCGGCCTCGCGGATCAACTCGGCGGCCTGACGCAAGTTGCCCGCGCCGTCCGAGGAGGATCGCATCTGGCAGACCGCGGCGACGAAGCTCATGGCGGCAGTCTATCCAGCGTGCGCGTCACGGGAGTCATAATCCCTCGTGGAGGCGAGGATGCGAATCGCGATGTACGGCACCGGCGGGGCGGGCGGCGTCTTCGGCGCGCAGCTGGCGCGCGCCGGCGAGGAGGTGACCTTTCTCGCTCGTGGCGCGCACCTCGCGGCGATGCGCGAGAGCGGGTTGGTCGTCGAACGACCCGAAGGTGAGATCCGGATCGAGCGCCCGGCGGTCACCGACGATCCTGCCGCGGTCGGCGGAGTCGATCTGGTGATCCTCGGGGTCAAGACCTGGCAGGTCGAAGAGGCGGCGCGCGCGATGGCGCCGATGATCGGGCCGGAGACCGCGGTCCTGCCGCTTCAGAACGGAGTCGAGGCGGCGGCGGAGTTGGCGGGCGCGCTGGGCGAGCGGCACACGCTCGTCGGGCTCTGCGGAACGATCAGCTTCGTCGTGGCGCCGGGACGGGTGCGGAGCCTCGGCGGCCCGAACTTCATCCGTTTCGCGGAACGGGGCGGCGGGACGTCAGCGCGGGCGGACAGGATCCTCGCGACGTTGCGCGGCGCCGGAATCGACGCCGAGATCCCGCCTGACATCGACCGCGCCCTGTGGGAGAAGTTTCTTTTCGTCGTGTCAGCGGGCGGCATGGGCGCGGCGACGCGGTCGCCGGTAGGCGAAGTTCGCGCTCACGCCGAAACGCGCGGGCTTCTCGAGCAGGCCATGCGCGAGATCTACGACGTCGGCCGGGCGCGAGGCGTCCTGCTTTCCGAAGACGCGGTCGCGCGCGCTCTGGCGTTCGCCGACCTCCTGCCAGCCGACGGCACGAGCTCGCTGCAGCGCGACCTCGCCGACGGGCGCCCTTCCGAGCTCGAAGCCTGGAACGGCGCGGTCGGACGATTGGGCCGTGCGGCCGGAGTCGCCACGCCGGTGCACGACTTCATCTATCGGATTCTCTTACCCACCGAACGGCGGAACCGCGGCGCCGCGCGTCGCTAGCGGCTCCAGATGCGCTCCTCGGAGGCTTCCTGGCCGTCCATCGGCCCCTCGATGCGGGCGTGGGCGGGCCGCGAGAGTGTCGGCAGGACAAGAGTCGCTCCGCCGCGTGAGCCCTGCCGCGGGATCTCATAGCATTCCGTCATGCGGAACCAGCTCGGCATCTCTCTCGTGCTCCTGGTGACAGCCAGCGTACCTGCCGGAGCGGAGGCGGCCGGGCAGGGCGGACCCGATCGATTTCCGCCGCTGCTCTCGGCGACCGAGACCGCGGCGCTGGCGCAGGAGGTCTCGGGCGAAAGCGCGATGCGGACGGTGGAGGGTCTTTCGCGTCAGCATCGGATGCGCGGCTCCTCCGGATTCGACGCCGCCGGCGAGCTGATTCTCGACGGGCTCCGGCGCGCCGGGTTCGTGGACGCCGCGCGGATCGTGCTGCCGGCGGACGGCGAGATCTTCTATGGCACGCAGCGCTCGCGGCCGGCGTGGAACGCACGATTCGCCGAGCTCTGGGAGATCGATGCGTCGGGAACGCGAGTCGAGCGTCTAGGCAGCTGGGACGAAGCGCCGCTTGCGCTCGCGCAGGACAGCGAGTCGGCGAATGTCGCGAGCGCCGAGCTCGTTGACGTGGGAGCCGGAACGAGCGCGAGCGACTACGACGGCAAGGAGATCGCCGGAAGGATCGTGCTCACCTCATCGCAACCGGGCGCCGCCGCGGAGCTCGCGGTCGGCAAGCACGGCGCGGCGGGAATCGTCAGCTGGGCGCAGAATCAGAAGCAGGCCTGGTGGGGCGAAGACGAGAGCCTGGTGCGCTGGGGGCACCTCGACACCTTCGCGAAGTCGAAGACCTTCGCCTTCATGGTTTCGCCGGCGCGCGCCCGCGCATTGAGAGATCGCCTCGTGGCGGGCGAAACGATCCGGCTCTCCGCGTTCGTCGACGCCGGCGCCGAGCCGGGCGCCTATTCCATCCCCACCGCGACGATTTCCGGGATCGATCCGAAAGTCGGAAGCGAGGAGATCGTCTTCAGCTGTCACCTGGATCATCCCCGCCCGGGCGCCAACGACAACGCCAGCGGCTGCGCGACGATCCTCGAAGTCGCGCGGACTCTCTCGAAGCTCATCCGCGAAGGGCGCCTGCCGCCGCCGCGACGAACCCTTCGTTTCGTCTGGCCACCGGAGATCGAAGGAACCCACGCGCTTCTCGCCGGCCGTCGCGACCTCGCGGCGAACTTCAAGGCGGCGATCCATCTCGACATGGTCGGCGGCGGTCCCGAGACCAGGGCGGTTTTCCACGTCACCCGCGGACCGGCGAGCCTGCCGTCGCTCGTGCACGATCTCGCCGCGGCGCAGGCGGAGTGGGTCAGCGATCAGACCTTGGCGTACGCGGCGACCGGCGTCGCGGACTTTCCATTGCTCGCCGCCGGTGGCGGCAAGGAACCGCTGCGCGCCGCGGCCGTCGAGCTGACGATGGGGAGCGACCACGAGGTCTACAACGACTCCTCGTTCGGCATCCCGGCGGTCTACTTCAATGACTGGCCGGACCGCTACATCCATACTGACCGCGACGTGCCGTCGAACCTCGACCCCACCAAGCTCGGACGGGTCGCCTTTCTGGCCGCGGTCACTGGCTGGTCGCTGGCCAATCTCGAGGACGGCGACGCCATCGAGCTCTGGCGGGTCCAGCGGTCGGCCGCGCTGCGTCGCGCGGCGACTACGGCCGAGCGCCAGCGGCGAATCGACCGGGCGGAAGCCGACAACCTCGCCCGCTTCGCCGCGCTCCACGAACGGGCGCTCTTCGACTCGATGGCGCGCTTCGTCACGCCGAGCCGCGCGGTCGTGGACGAGGCAACGCGCCTGTTCGCGGCGTTCGACAAGTTGGTGGGTCTCCCGTCGACGCCGGCGCGCCGGGGCGGCGCGGTCTATCGGCGCCACAGCGAGCACCCGGGGACGACCTCCACGTTCGGCTACTCCTGGCTGTCGGATCACCTCGGCGCCGAGCGCGTTGCCGCCCTCCGCCTGCCGGCTTACGCGGGCGGGCGCGGGAGCGGCGGCGAATACGCTTACGAGGCGCTGAATCTCGTCAACGGCAAGCGCTCGACGGTCGAAATCCGCGACTCCCTGGCGGCGATCTACGGCCCGGTTCCGCTCGAGCTCGTCGAGGAGTACATCGAAGCGCTCCACGATGCGGGTCTTCTCCTGCTCGGAGCTCGTTGATCGGAAGCGCCGAGGGAAGTCTCGGTTTATGATTCTGCTTCAAGCCTCATCGAATGACGATCGGACTGCCCCCCGGTCGCCCGGTCAGCGGGGCTGGCGCTTCGGGCGGCGCTCCGCCTGGGCGGACCAGGGATCGAGCGGCCAGGCGTGCTTCGGGTAACGGCCGGCGAGCTCCTTGCGGACCTCGGGGTAGGTCCGGTTCCAGAAGCTCGCCAGGTCGTCGGTGACCTGTTGCGGTCGTCCGTTCGGAGCGAGAAGGTGGAGGAGCACCGGTACGCGACCGCGCGCCAGGCGGGGCGTTTCGCCGAGGCCGAAAAGCTCCTGAATGCGCGCCGCGAGCACCGGCCGCGCCGGGTCGGAATAGTCGACACGGATGCGGCTGCCGGACGGAACCTCGAGCTCCGCGGGCGCTTCGCGCCCGAGCGCCGTGCGCTGCGCGTGAGAGAGCGTCCCGAGCAGCGTCTCGCGCCAGGGGGCACCTCTCAGCTCCTCGAACGATCTCGCGTCGATCGAAAGCGGGGAGAGAAGCTCGGCAAAGCGCGGTGCGTCGATCGCCGGAAGCTCGAGCTCGGGGCAGTGTCGATGCAGGAAACGCAGGCGCGCCACCAGCTCTTCCCACTCCGCGTCGTCCTGTGGCAGCACGCGATCGAGTCGCGCCGCGGACCGTTCGGCGAGCAGTGCCGAGGCCTCGCCCCGGTCGGGAATCGGGATCTCCTTCTCCTCGAGAACGAGATTCTCGAAGCGCGTTCGTCGCACGGCGACCACCCGCTCACGGGAGGCGTCGAAACAAAGCTCCGTACCGTGCGAGGTGCGCTCCTCCGGAAGCCAGGCCGGCTCGACCGCCGAGGCGCGGCGCACCAGGGCCTCCGAGCGGATCCCTTCGCGATCGTCGAGCTCGACGGCGACGAAGAGCTCCGCTTGCCGGACGGCGCTCTCGCGGGCCAGTCGGACGCCGCGGCCGCCCACCATCACCGCCCGATCGCTTCCCGGCTCGCGCCGGCGGCAGAGGCGATCGAGGAACGCCGCGGCGATGGCGCGCCGCAACCGCTCATCGGGGGAGCCTGGTCGGGGGTTCGTGGCCCGCGCTCGCCCGGCCCTCGGGCGCACGATGTCGCGGATCTGATCCCTTGACCGGAAAACAGCGGATGAGCCGCCCGAACTCGGCGCCGAGTGGAGCGCGTCGAGGGCGTCGAGGAGATCGGACTCCGAGCTGCCGGGTCCCGGCGCGCGGAGCGCGCCACGCTGGGTGTCGCGCTCGGAGAGGAGTGCCGCGACGAGCGCGGCCGCATCGCCGACGCCGAGCGCCTCGCCTTCGAGCGCCAGGCGCGCCAAGCGTGGGTGGAGCGGCAATTCCGCGATCCTTCGACCCAGGACGGTGATGGCGCCGCTCTCGGAATCGAGGGCTCCGAGAGCGCGCAGCGTGGCCTCGGAGCGCTCGAGCGCCGCCGGCTCGGGCGCTTCGAACCAGGGAAAGCGGACGAGGTCATTCTCTCCCCAGGCATGCAGCTGGAGCGCGGCCCAGGCGAGGTCGGCGCGCCGGATCTCGGGCCGCGATCGGTCCTGAAGTCCGCGCTGCTCGTGTTCGCTCCACAACCGCAGGCACCATCCCGGAGCCTGCCGCCCGGCGCGGCCGGCGCGCTGCTCCGCCGAGGCGCGCGAGATCCGGATCGTCGAGAGTCGCTCGAGCCCGCTCGCCGGATCGGCGGCGAGCTCCTTCACTAACCCTGAGTCGATGACGCCGGTGACTCCGTCGAGCGTGACCGAGGTCTCGGCGACGTTGGTGGCCAGAATGATGCGGCGCCGCGCGGCGGGTCGGAGCACGCGATCCTGCTCGTCGCCGGGAAGGTCGCCGTAAAGGGTGACGATGTCGACGCCACGTTCCCGGGCGAGCGGTGCGAGCGCCGCCTCGGCGCGGCGAATCTCCGCGACACCCGGCAGGAAGACCAGAAGATCGCCGGCCGTGCTGTCGATCCCGCCGCGGATGCCACGCGCCACGAGGGTCTCGAGGGCGGTGTCCGGCTCGGGCCTCTCGAGATATTCGATCGATACGGGGAAGAGCCGGCCGGTACAGCGCACGACCGGCGCGTCGAGGAAGGTCGCCAGAGGCGCCAGGTCGAGCGTCGCCGACATGGCGATGAGCCGCAGGTCGGGGCGCGCGTCGCGCTGCACGCGACGCGTGAGCGCCAGCGACAGGTCGGCGAAGAGGCTGCGTTCGTGGAATTCGTCGAAGACAACCGCCGCGATGCCGTCGAGGTACGGGTCGGACTGCAGCCGCCGCACGAGGACGCCTTCGGTCAGGAAGAGCAGGCGCGTGTCGCGGTCGAACTTGCGCTCGAAACGAATCTGCCATCCCACTTCGCGCCCGACGGACCAGCCGCGCTCCTCGGCGATCCGGCGCGCGGCGGCGCGCGCCGCCACGCGCCGCGGCTCGAGCACTACGACGCGGCCGTTGGCGGCGAGCCCCGAGTCGAGAAGCGCCGGCGGGACCCGCGTCGTCTTGCCGGCGCCGGGAGGCGCCTCGAGCACGACGTTGGCGCGCGCGCCGAGCGCCGCGAGAAGCTCGGGCAGAATGTCGTCGACCGGAAGTGGCGATCTCGCGAAGGCGAATGCCATCGCTCAGCGCAGGTAGTCGAGCGCCCGCCGCGAAGTCAGTCTCCTGACCACGCGCCGAGCGGCTGGAGCGGCCGTCACTGGCGCCCGCGAGCAGCCGGCGACGAGAAAGCTAACTGTCAGAGAACAATAGACGGCGAGGCGGAACACCGCGCGTCAAGATAGCACGCGTGGTATCGTGGCACCGCCTCGGGCGCCACCCTGGCGCCGAACTCCGCAGCACTCCAGCGAAGGAAGCGACGCATGACACGGGAACAACGGACGGACGTCCGCAATATCGCCATCATCGCCCACGTCGACCACGGCAAGACCACGCTGGTCGACGCCATGCTCTGGCAGAGCGGCATCTTCCGCGCCAACGAGAGCGTCGTCGAGCGGGTCATGGACTCGATCGACCTCGAGCGCGAGAAGGGCATCACGATCATGGCGAAGAACACTTCGATCATCTACAAGGGGACGCGGATCAACATCGTCGATACCCCCGGGCACGCCGACTTCGGCGGCGAGGTGGAGCGCACGCTCAAGATGGTCGACGGAGTGATGCTGCTCGTCGACGCCTCCGAGGGACCGCTACCGCAGACCCGATTCGTGCTGCGCAAAGCCTTCGAGTCGAACCTCGCGCCGATCGTGGTGATCAACAAGATCGACCGCCCCGACGCGCGCATCCAGGAGGTGCTGAACGAGGTCTACGACCTGTTCATTGATCTCGACGCTTCGGAGGAGCAGCTCGAGTTCCCGGTGCTCTACTGCAACGCGCGCAAGGGGCTCTGCCGGACGACGCCCGACGGCGAGGAAACGTTGCTCGCGCCGCTGTTCGAGCAGATCGTCGCCACCGTTCCGCCGCCCAGCTTCGATTCCGCCATGCCGTTGCAGTTCTTGATCACCAGTCTCGCCTACGACGACTATGTCGGCCGGCTCGCGATCGGCCGGATTTTCAGCGGCTCGGTGAAGAAAGCACAGGAAATCTCGCGCATCCGGATCGACGGCGGCATCGAGCCTGCCAAGGTCACGGTGCTCTACGGTTACGACGGCCTGCAGCGTACGGAGATCATGGAGGCCGGCCCGGGCGACATCGTGGCCATCGCCGGGCTCGCCGAGGTGGCGATCGGCGAGACCCTGTCTTCGATCGAGGATCCGCAGGCGCTGCCGCAGATCCGGGTCGAAGAGCCGACGATCGCGATGATCTTCTCGATCAACAACTCGCCGATGTCCGGCCGCGAAGGAACGCACGTCACCAGCCGCAAGCTCAAGGACCGGCTCGCCAGGGAGCTCCTGACCAATGTCGCGATCCGCGTCGAGGAGACCGATTCAGCCGACGCCATGAAAGTCTCGGGGCGCGGCGAGCTGCAGCTCGCGATCCTGATCGAGATGATGCGCCGCGAGGGCTTCGAGCTCTCGGTCGGCAAGCCCGAGGTCATTACTCGCACCGTGGAGGGCAGGCTCGCCGAGCCGATGGAGCAGCTCGTCGTCGACTGCCCCGAGGAGTTCATCGGCGTGCTGACGCAGAAGCTGGGCGCCCGACGCGGCCGGATGACCAAGATGGTCAATCACGGCACCGGACGCGTGCGCGTCGAGTTCCGCATTCCGTCGCGCGGTCTGATCGGCTTCCGCACCGAGTTCCTGACCGACACCAAGGGGCAGGGGATCATGAACTCGCTCTTCGACGGCTGGGACTTCTGGCAGGGTGACATCGAGCACCGCGCCACGGGCGCGCTGGTGGCGGATCGCCCCGGCAAGGCGACCGCCTATGCCATCGAGGGACTTCAGCCGCGCGGCATTCTCTTCGTCGGGCCCACGGAAGAGGTCTACGAAGGGATGATCGTCGGCGAGCACGCGCGCGGCAACGACCTCGACGTCAACATCGTCAAGGAGAAGAAGCTCACCAACATGCGCGCCTCCGGCTCCGACGACACCGTCCATCTCGTGCCGCCGCGCCTGATGAATCTCGAGCAGGCGCTCGAGTTCGTGAAGGAAGACGAGCTCGTCGAGGTCACTCCGAAGGCCTTCCGACTGCGCAAGCGGATCCTCAAGGCCAACATGCGCTGAGGGCCAAGAGTCGCGAGCCGAGCTCGCGTCCGATCGATCAAGGATCTCGGCGGCGCTCTTGCGCCTGCTCGAGCCGCTCTACCCGCTCCTCGAGCTTCGCAATGCGGTCGGCGAGATCGCGAACCGTCCCGAGCGGCGTGGCCGCCGCGGGCACCACCATGCCTCTCGTCGCCGGTGATGCGCCGGTGTGATCCGCTGCAACATCGGCGAGGTGCCGCCAGCGGCTCTCTTTCTGGCCCGGCGAACGGGGAATTAGCTCGGCAAGCGGCTCGTCGCCTTCGGCGAGAAGGTGCAGCGCGGCTTCGGCGTCGGCGATCGACGCGAACGGATGCAGGCGCTCGGCGCGACCGCGGATCTCGCCCGCGGTCTGGTCGCCGCGCAACAGCAGGAGCGTGATCGCCGCTTTCGTCGCGGGCTGGAGCTGCCATCGCCGGTCGAGGTTGTGGGACCACTTCACGGAACGCGCTCCCGGCGAGCGCCAGACCAGTACGTCCTTGAACAGTCGATCGAGCGCGGCGAGGACTTCCGGCTCGCTGAGATCGAGCACCGGCTCGCGGTTCGTCTTCTGGTTCGCCGCGGCGACCAGCGCCGGCACCGTCAGCGGGTAGTACTCTGGAGTGTTCTGCTCCTTCTCGAGGAGGGCCCCCAGCACCCTACACTCCACGGCATCCAGCGCACGGGGTTTCCGGAACATAAGCTCGTCTCCGCGGTCGTCGAACGGGTCGGCCGAGAGAACTCTACAGAATGAAGATACGCCCGCATTCACCGCATGGGTAGTGACGAGTCCGACCTGTTAGCGTTCCGGCGATGGCGACCTGGGCGATCGGGGACGTGCACGGCTGCTATCGCACCCTCCGCAAACTTCTCAAGAAGATCGACTTCGCGAAGAGCGAGGACCGGCTCTGGTTCACGGGCGACCTGGTGAATCGCGGTCCGCGCTCGCTCGAGGTGCTCGAGTGGGCGGTGGATCACGACTGGCGGATCGAGTCGGTGCTGGGCAATCACGACCTGCATCTGCTGGCCGTCGCCTTCGGCGTCGCCGAGGAGCGGCCGAAGGACACCTTCAAGCCCATCCTCAAATCGGTGCGCACGGTGCCGCTCCTGGACTGGCTGCGTCGCCGGCCGCTCGCCGTGGCCGCGGGGAGTTTCCTCATGGTCCACGCCGGGGTCCTCCCTGAGTGGAGCGTCGACGAAACGCTGTCGATCGCTTCGCGCCTCGAAGGGCGACTGCGCGGCGAACAGGCGGGCCAGCTCCTCGCCGCGCTGCGTCGGCGCGAGGACGAGATGAGCGACGAAGTGCGTTCGCTCCGCGCCCTCGCCTTTCTGCGCGCGCTGCGTGACGACGGCGAGCCCTGTCGCGAGTTCACCGGCGCTCCGGAGGAGACGCCGGAGGGTTGCCGCCCCTGGTACGACGCGCCGGAGCGGCGGAGCAAAGATGCGCTCATCCTCTTCGGCCACTGGGCCGCCGCCGGTTTCCGCCAGGGGCCCGGCTGGGTATCGCTCGACAGCGGCTGCGCCTGGGGCGGCCAGCTCACCGCCATCCGGCTCGAGGACGGCGAAGTCCTCCAGGTCGCCAACGCCGAGTAAGCGGGCGGCGATGAGCTCGACGCGGGGGGCAGATGCCAGATCGGTATAATCGACCCGCTTGAGCCCATCGCAGACCACCCCCGACGCGGTTGTGCCGCGCGTCGTCCCGCGCTCCGAACATTCGGTTTCCCGCAGCGGCATCCAGAAGGAGGCCCTGAAGGTGATGTACCGCCTCCAGGGCGGTGGATACCGCGCCTACATGGTCGGCGGAAGCGTTCGCGATCTGATGCTCGGGCGACCGCCGAAGGACTTCGACATCGCGACCGACGCCCGGCCGCAGGAGATCCGGCGGCTGTTCCGAAACGCCCGCATCATCGGGCGCCGCTTCCGGTTGGTGCACATCCTGTTCGGAGCGGTGATCGTCGAGGTGTCGACCTTCCGGCGGGAACCCGGGAGCTCGGAGGCGAATGGTGCCGCCGAGGGCGTCGAAGGGAATGGCGCCGATGGCACTGACAGCGCTGAGGCGAACCTGCTCATCACCAGTGACAACATCTTCGGCAGTCCGGCCGAGGACGCCTTCCGGCGCGACTTCACCGTCAACGCGCTGTTCTACGACATCTCCGACTTCTCGATCCTCGACTACGTCGGCGGCATCGACGACCTTCATTGCCGCGTGCTGCGCACGATCGGCGACCCGATGGTCCGTTTCCGCGAGGACCCGGTGCGGATGCTGCGCGCCTGCGAGCTCGCCGGGCGCCTCGGCTTCACGCTCGATCCGGCCACCCAAGGAGCGATCCACGCCCTGGCGCGCGAGCTCGAGAAGGCGTCGATGGCGCGCGTCACGGAGGAGATCGTGGCGCTGCTGCGTTGCGGCAGCGCCGGCGCCGCGATGCAGTGGATGCTCGAGCTCGGGGTTCTCGAGGTTCTGTTGCCCGAGGCCTACGCGATGATCTCGGCCGGCGAGCGTGGCCTGGGCGACTTCGGCCGCCTGCTGCCGACCCTGGATCGCAAGGTGCTCGCCGGCAAGGCGCCTGCCGAGCCTTCGGATGGCGCCCTGATCGGTGCGCTGCTCCTGCCCGGTCTTCTGATGCGCAGCTTCGACATCGAGGCGGTGTCGCGCAAAGCGCTCAGGCGCGCCGAGCTGGTGACACTGGTCGAGGAGGTCGCCCAGCCGCTCCTCCGGCGCTTCTCCCTCTCCAAGGCCCGCTCACAGCAGACGCTCGACGCGCTGAACGGGTTTCTCCGTCTCTGCGAGCCGCACAAG
>ERZ1292630.3022-Hain-H41-02um-R3-3022-length-15144-cov-8_pt1 | contig 15144 bp, 9 predicted proteins | sample MGYA00564408_ERZ1292630 | MGnify/ENA primary metagenome ERZ1292630 (study PRJEB36523, sample SAMEA6512641) | groundwater metagenome | collected 2019-01-08 | study: AquaDiva: Metagenomics assemblies of 32 groundwater samples | reverse complement strand
TTTCTCCGGATACTGATTCGGCCCATAGGTATTGCTGCCCCTGGTCACCATCACGGGAAACCGATAAGTCGTCCAGTAGCTGAGAGCCAAGAGGTCTCCACCGGCTTTGCTGGCAGAATAGGGACTCCGCGGGGCCAGGCAATCGTGCTCGGTCGACATCCCGGTCTCGACGCTGCCGTAGACTTCGTCTGTGCTGACTTGCAGAAATCGCTGCAGGCCGGCACGACGGGCTTCTTCAAGCAGCACGCCGGTCCCCACCACATCGGTCCGTGCAAAAGCTCCCGGGTCGAGAATGGACCGATCGACGTGAGTCTCCGCCGCAGCATTGATCACCCCTTCAATTCGATGCTCACGGATGAGACGTTCGACCAAAGGCTGATCTCCAATGTCCCCATGCACGAATGTATGCCGGGCATGCCTCTCGATCGCCTTGAGATTTGCGAGATTGCCTGAATATTTCAGCGCATCGAGATTCACCACCTCATGGCCGCTCTGAACAACCAGGCGACGTACGAGATGCGACCCGATGAATCCGGCCCCTCCGGTTACGAGGATTCGCACAGCGAATCCTCCGGGGTAGCGGGGTAGCGGGGTAGCGGGGCAGGGCAAGAGACGGGATAAAGGGGTATCGGGGTAAAGGAATAGCTGTAGCTGTGCAACATGCCCATGCTCGGATTGTCTTTACTTATCACTGGTTCCTTTGGATCTGAGGGATCGTATGAATGAATTCAGCATTCGGCTAATTCTTTCGGCTTTTGCTTCGAACTGGTCGTAGTCTGATGATCCGAGATAGCGAAGATCTCTAGCCAGCAAGCTATGGTATCGAGTCTCCTCAAGACTGGCTCTTGCTGTCACCAAGAATTGAATGTACTCTTTTCTTGAGTACCGTGCATTTCCCTCGACGATATTTGCGGGCACAGAAGAAGTGGCTCTGCACAATTGACCGGTTAGTCGAAATTTCTCATGGTCAGGGAAAGAGCTCGTTAGCCTCTAGATGTCTAAAACCATTTCATGCGACAGCTTCCAGACTTCAAGCTCCTTCCAATGCATCCTACTATTCCTTTACCCCTCCTACCCCCTATATCCCTTCTACCCCGTTACCCCCATTTTGTTCGCGCCGGTTTTCGCCACTAGCTGATTGGCCAGGTGGAGGGATTCGATCGTCCCCGCATCGGTCCACCACCCCTCCAAAATATCCCAGGTCAGTGCTCCATCCGCGATGTAAGCATTGTTGACGTCGGTAATTTCCAGTTCGCCTCGGCCCGACGGCTTGAGGGTCTTGATGATGTCGAATACGCGCGAGTCATAAAAATACATACCCGTGACCGCATACGACGATTGTGGATTTGCCGGTTTCTCCTCGATCTTCACAACGCGATCCCCTTCAAGGATAGGCACCCCGAACCGTTGCGGATCCTTGACGTCCTTCAATAGGATTTTTGCCCCCTGCCGCTGCGTTCGAAACGCATCGGCGGCGCGGGCAATGTTACCCTCGATAATATTGTCGCCCAAAATCACGCAGATCGATTCGCCATCCGCGAAGTGCTCGGCCAATCGCAGGGCATCGGCAATGCCGCCCTCTCCCTCTTGGTAGGTATAATTGAGCCGCTTCAAGCCGAAGTCTTTCCCGTTACCCAGTAGTTTCAGAAAGTCCCCCGCGCTGTTTCCTCCCGTGACCAGCATGATTTCTTGGATCCCGGCATTGGCCAATGCCTGAATGGGATAGTAAATCATGGGCCGGTCGTAGATCGGCAGCAAATGTTTATTGGTGACTTTGGTAAGCGGGAGCAACCTGGTTCCTAATCCGCCAGCGAGAACGACGCCTCTCATCCTCTGCACACTCCTCCCGCACGGGGTTGTGACGAATAGTTTGCGATCGAACTAGATTGTACACTGATCGTACATGCGTATAAATCAAAAACAATTCTGGAGACCGGGCAGGTAACAGTCTTGGGGCGCTCACTCAATGGATGTGCTCAATGTTGCGGGACGACATCGGTGTATAGGTCGGGACAGCCTCATTGAGTCGGCGAATCAGTTCATCGTCATCGCCATGACTCAGAGCAGATTCAAGATGAGCGATCGCTCGATCAAGGCGATCCGATTGAATCGCTGGGGGACTGATGGCGCGCCGAATCTTTGCGTGAGGCGTGGGTTCAACTTGTTCCGTCTCTTCAAAGAGTTCTTCGTACAATTTTTCTCCGGGACGCAAGCCGCTGTACACAATCTGAATGTCCTTGTCAGGCACAAGGCCGGACAGCACAATCATATTCCTGGCTAGATCGACCACTTTGACCTGCTCCCCCATATCAAGCACGAACACCTCGCCGCCCCGCCCCAATAGGCTGGCCTGTAGCACCAATTGCACCGCCTCCGGGATCGTCATGAAGAACCGTTTGATCTCGGGATGGGTTACCGTGACCGGTCCTCCCCTTCGAATCTGGTCCGTAAACAACGGGACAACACCGCCATTACTGCCCAGCACGTTCCCAAATCGGACCACCGTAAATTTCGTCTGTCCTCCATGACTCAGGCTCTGCAGCAAGTCTTCCGCCACCCGTTTCGTGGCACCCATAACACTCGTCGGATTTACCGCCTTGTCGGTGGAAATGAGCACGAAACGATCGACGCCACAAGCCAATGCCGCCTCGGCCACGACTTTTGTCCCCAAAATGTTATTGCGGACGGCCTCTTTCGGATTCAGTTCCATCAGCGGCACATGTTTGTGCGCGGCAGCATGAAAGACAAGCTCCGGGTCCGTCTGACGCAGCACCTCGATCACCCGGTCGTGCACTGTGACATCGCCCACCGCCGGAATGATCGTGACTTTCGGAAACTGCCTCCGTAACTCAAGATCTAACGCATACAGCCCATTCTCATAGCGCTCAAAGAGGATCAACGTGGCCGGATGGTATCGGGCGATCTGCCTGCAGAGCTCAGACCCGATCGATCCCCCGGCACCGGTCACTAGCACTCGCTTCCCTTCGAGCAACAGATGCAATTCCTGCCGATCCGTCTGAATGGGTTCACGCTGCAGAAGATCCTCCAGGCTCATCGGCCTGACCTGTCTCAGCGCATCCGAGTTCGTCAACAATTGTTTCACGCTCGGCAAGATCTTGATGGGGACCTTGCACCTCTCCGACGCGTCGAGAATCCGCTGCCTTAATGATATTGATGCCGAAGGAATTGCCAAAATAATTTCGTCCGCGGTGAGGCCGCGCGTCAGAGCGAGAATATCCTCAATCGCTCCCACGACGGGAACTCCGTGAATCTTCATCTTCCGCTTGATCGGATCATCATCCACCAACCCGACCGGCCGGTAGTGAGAGCGTGTATCGCTCAACATATTCCTTATCAGCAGCTCACCGGCATTGCCCGCTCCGACCACCAACACTCTGCGAGCCGTCGGACTCAACACGTGAAGCCATTCACGGAACCAGCGGACGGTCAGCCGGGTACCCGCCAGGTACAAGCCACTTAGCAGACCTGTCAGAATGATCACAGATCGTGGATAGTGCGCCCACTGGAACAGACCGTGCAGAATTACATATAACGAAAATGCCCCTGCAATCGATGCCCGCAAAATCCGACCGAAGTCATGTAACCCAACATAACGCCACAAGCCCTGCTGGATTCCGAACACCCAGAGCCCAGCGCTCATCACCACAAGAACAACGGGAAGACCTTGCCACGCTGTTTCCACGTAAACAGGCGGGATCTCTCCGTCAAACCTGAGTTCGAATGCGGTCAAATTTGCGAGCGCAATTAAAGAAAGCTGAACCCCTAGTACTAGGACACGGCGATACTGCATCAAAGCATCCCAAAATCGCGCCGCTGCGAACTGAGGAATCTTGCTTGCGATCGTTCTCATCATTTCCACACTACTCGCGACATCGAAGCTGCCTAGTTCGATCCGTGTAGATACACATCGCAGATACTCATAAAAACATCAACCATATCACCCTGTATACTCTCGCGTTTGAAGATGGCACTGACGCACTGCCAGCACGGTCAAAGCCCAGAAGGGGATAGCCAGAGCACAGACAAAGATTTGATCGAACTGGAGAAAAACAAATACTCCAACGGCACCTCTTGCAGCGCCAAGCAAGACGGCATTGGATGAAAACTAGGCAGCGCATCGATAGTACATCACCAACTGTCTCACAAGAGCCACAACTACCTGGACTTTCCCCGCCTTAGGCCAACGATGTGCCTGACTCACATTGATGCTTGTATAACTACAGGGAGCAGGTCACAATTCCTGAAATCCTCAAGCCCTCTGGCATCAAGAACCGCAGGCAGCCACGCTGATCGTTGCAATAGCAGAACGCCCTCTAAGGCAAAAATTCTCGTTCCGATGTCAACCGATCGAATCATTCCCAAATAGCCTGCTTCTTGAGAGTTGTTCTCTGTCCGAGAGATGGCAAGGGGGGAAAGCTGCGGGGGCACATCACTGAGTTCATCGTGACAAGACCAGATGTCATGAAAGGAAAACACGATCTGGAAGCAGGCACCTAGGCCAGGATGACGTCCGCAATATCAATCTCCACGGTCGAGGCTTGCTGAATCAGACAAATACCCAGCACCAAGCGGTGGTGTTTTTCTTTGCGCAAGAGAATTCTTCGTGCCTCTGCAGCAGACAATATCGACCACTCCGATTGTCTTCAGCGCGGGAAGTTTCCGGTCTGATGCGAAGCGCACGAAGCAGTACCAGAGAACAACGGGACTTCAATTTATTTCATGCGATCTTTCTACTGACTCAGGAATTAGTCCCGCCCGCCCCTCTCATGCAGCGGCCGCGTCCAAAAGGTATACTAGCGTAACGGATCGTTCGGCTGGTCTGCCTGGTTTGCTTGGCTCATCTAGGATGTCGGAATTGTTAATGTTGCCCCTAACTCCTTGATGCCCACTGCTAATTCATCATATCGAAGGTCTTGGGTTTTCTTCATACTGTAATCATCAAGCATCATGATTAAAGCCAACCCCTCCCCAACTCGTTTTTTGTCTTTTTTCATCGCTTCGAAGATCTGATCAGTATTGAAGAAAATACCAGTCTGATTCATACGGATATTCCCAAGAATCAATTCCCGGTTTAGAAATTCGTACCGGCTGCTTGATAGTAGACCACGGTTCTTCGCAACAATATTCGCGAATAAAATTCCAATCAATACTGCCTGTCCATGCGGAATCAGAAAATTCGTTGTGGACTCAACGGCATGTCCGAGACAATGACCAAAGTTCAGGAGGTTCCGCCTGCCTGTATCAAATTCATCCTCCTGGATGTACTGCAGTTTAATGTGGAGCACATCTTGAATAGCTTTCGTCAGAGCTGCACGATCTCGCTGCTTAATCTTAGGGATCTCCTTGATGAAAGCTGTCGTCGAAGCCTCGCCTCCCATCATATACAGCTTGATGACTTCGCCGAGCCCACTGTAAAAATCCTCTGATTCGAGGGTCGTTAAGAACGCGGTGTTGATATATACTTTCGCAGGAGGGAAAAAGGTGCCGATGAGATTTTTATACCCTTGGTAATTGAGTGACGTCTTACTTCCGATGCAACTGTCAGCCTGTGCCAACAAAGTCGTGGGCACATAAATCCAATTGATACCCCGGTACAATGTAGACGCTACAAATCCGGTAATATCCTGGATAATTCCTCCACCAACGGAAATCAAGGTCATGTTCCGTTTAGCCGAACATTTCATAAGGGCGTCGTAGACGGCCTTAACGGTCTCCAAACATTTAACGTCTTCACTAATCGGGAGGATTAACGCCGCCTCAGCATCCATCGACTTAAATGAAGTTCCATACAGGTCCCAGACTTTTTTGTCGATGACGTAATAGCGGTCCTTCGCCGATTCGAATTCCGAAATGAAATCCATCGTCTCAACGAAGGCAACCTGATAATCACGAATTGACGATGACACGGTCATTATCTGCACAGGTAACCTCCATCAAGAACAATGACCTGGCCCGTCATATATGAATTCTTTGGCGAACAGAGAAACGCCACGCATTCTGCGATCTCGGATGGCTCTCCCAGACGGCCCAACGGAATCTCTTCGGCAATTCTTTCCAATGCCTCCGGCGTGTTGTTCTTCATAGTCAACTCGGTATTGATGTAACCAGGTGCCACCGCATTGACCATGATGTGATAGGGCGCCAGTTCAAGAGCCAGCGCTCGCGTCAGCCCATTGAGGCCCGCTTTCGCTGCCGAATACGTCACGCGCCGTTCGCGTGACACAAGGCTCCAGATAGAGCTGATATTGACAATCCGCCCATATCTTTTGGTTTTCATGCCCTTTACCAGCCCCTGAGTGAGCCGGAAGTGTCCCAAAAGATTAACCTGGATTACTTCCTCAAAATCCTTGCCTGATATCTCGTCGATAGACCCGAGACGATTTATCCCTGCATTATTGACAAGAATATCAATTGGGTCAGTCAACTGTGACAGGTATCTATCGATCGAAACAGTGGAGGACAAATCCAAGGCCTTGCTTGAAGGGGAAAGAATCCGTAGTCCCTCGTCCTGCAGTCGCGCGGCAATGGCGGCTCCGATGCCGCGCGAGGCACCGGTAATAAGAGCAGTTCTCGCTTCATTCATATTGACAGGCCGGCATTCTGAATCCCATTCTTGTACCGCTCTTCGAGCATCTGAATGCGAAGGTCATCTTCAATCGAGATTCCCCGATAATAGTCCCGCTTGTTCTTCAACCAAAGAAGCTCGAAGCCTACGGCTTTCAGGATGCCCTTTTCGCAATCATTGGCCAATGCGCCGGGACAGCTAAAAATCACTTTACGCGTTTCGTAACGGTCAAGATGACCGACGGGCAATGCTCGGAAAAAAGGCAACGAGTCTGCTGAAACACCTCCGCCTATGGCCACCTCTAATCCACGAGACTTGGCCTTGGCTGCCAGCTCTTTCGTAATGCCGAATACTTCCTCACCATTGATGTGATTGCGGCTCAACCCTAAGGAACCAGAAAGATCTACACGGCCAATTACGATACCTCCGAGCAGCCCAATCTCTGGCATAGCCAGCATCTCATCGAAACAGCGGTACGCCGCAGCCGTTTCGATATTGACGGCAAACACAACCTCCTCTCGCTCATCCTTCGGGAAGGCCAAGTTCACAGCAGAAAGAAATTTACTTAATGCGTACGGCGTCTCAATCATGGGCGCCACGATACGCGACACCCCGATCACTCGCGCCTCGTACATATCCCGCAACGCCTCGCAGCCCCCGATCTTGAGAGTCAGCCCCAGATCGGCTTTCATCAGAACTTCCTTTAACCGGAGAGCTTCATCCATCCGGGTCCCTTCGGCCTCGAATTCGGCCTTGACCCCCACGACGGCATGGTTCTCCTTCAAGTCACGAAGGATGTCTACCATCTTTCTCTCAGTTAAATTCATGACACACTCCTTTGGGATGAATGAGCAGACCTGCTCAAATCAGCACTTTTCTTCTATGAGCCTGCGAAAAGCCCCGCTCATGGGTTGACAAGCCTATCCATAAGAAACCAAACCGTCTTCTTCGAGTTCCTCACGACGAACGGTTTGTGCATGGCTCGCCACGAACGGAAAAACCCCCTAAATTCAGGCCATGATCCGTTCGCCCTGAGACTCTCAAAAATACACACGTCGGATTTTTCAAAGCCTGCCATATCGAGCAAGATATATTGAGTTTTTTGGGAAATAGCAAGTCGGGGTACGGGGTCGGTACAGGCAAAACGAGCTGGAAATTTATTGCCTCTGGGCCGCATCCCCTCGTCCTACTCCGCCCGGGGTCGCTGATAGATCGCCCGGCCCAGAACCCACCGCTGGATACTCCCGCTGAACATGGAGTCCGTGGCTGAGGACCTAGGCCACGGCGTCCGTCGCTCCGCGGGCCTTAGAGATTTTCCTTGATCAGATCCTTCGGCGCGGCGTTCGGAATAATTACCGAAGGGAACGTCGGCTCCGCAGGGTCGGAGTGTGCCGTTCTGTTCTCAGTAACATTTTCGCGCTGTCTCTTCTGTGGGGCGGAATTGGCTGGTTGATCTACCTTGGATGCGACATCCCCGTCTTGCCGGGGATGTCGCATCCTGAGAGAGAAGGCTCCACGCCCTGCGCAGATCAGGGCTGGCCAACCCGCTTGATCCCTGACAGGGTATAACTGACGCCCAAGTAATGAAGCATCGATATCGATTCCGGCTCGAAATTCACGGCATTAAACCATTCGGAACATTTCTGCCGAGTCGTGAAACGCGTCTGTGGCGCGTTGAGCTTGTCAAACACGTTCAGCAGGTTTCGCTCGAAGCTCATGCGGCGGAAGTTGACGAAGTAATCAAAGTAGGGCAGGAACCGCAAGGGAGGGATACGGTAAACCGTATAAACGATTGGATATAAGGCCACGGTCACAATTTTTGCAATCGCCAACAGCTTTTTCCGCGAAAGGTGCCGTAGGATTAGCTTGCGCAAGGGCTCTACGCCACATCGCACCATCGCATTTCCTTCGGCACTATAGGTCCAGATGATGATTCGTCCCCCCGGTTTGCAATGCCGGAAGATATTCCTGAACGTGGCATCAGGGTCATCAGTGTGATGTATGACGCCGAGGCAGATCACCACATCATACTGTTGACCCAAGTCCATTGTGGCAATATCTGCTTCGATAAATTTGACATTGGATAGTTCACGGTTGCGTTGCAGTGCGATGTCCACAGTATTAAGGTCCACGGCAGTAACCGACCTCGCGTAGGGCGCCACGAATGAAGTGTGCTGCCCGCCACCACAGCCACATTCAAGCACGTCCTTGCCAATAAAATTGGTAAGTGTGGCAGGAGCAATCCACTTATCAAATAGAAACCGCTCGTGGTCTTCGAACATGGACCATTGCTCGTGCCATTCTGAAGTAGGATTTCCCAATTTTAGCGCCTTTCTAGTCTTCCAGCCACAGACCCAGACACAGTATACCGAACAGTTTGAGCCCGTTGTCCTGGCGCCCGCTTTTGTGATCGTGCCATAATTTTGTTATCGAGTCGGGATTTAGCCAGTCAAGCAATGGACCTTCGTGCGTAACCCGCATGGCCGTTTCCTCAAGTGCCCCCTTTAGCCAGTGCGAAACAGGAGCATTGAAGCCCTGTTTTTTTGCATCAATGATATGCGCTGGCAGAAACGACTGCTGGCTTTTCTTTAGCAGGTATTTCTTTTGTAATCCACGAATTTTAAAGTGTACCGGCAACGATGCGGCAAACTCCACCAGCCTGTGGTCGAGGAATGGTGCCCTGGCTTCAAGCGAGTTTGCCATAGAGGCCCGGTCTACTTTATGCAGAATATCGTCAACTAACCAAGTCTTGATGTCAGTATACATGGCACGGTCGAGAAAATGGGCGCCAGAAACCTCACGCGCATGGGTGAGAAAGGAAAAGCAAGGGTCAACCTCAAGCACCTCAGCCTGACGCTCGGCACGGACAAGCTCACTTTTCTCGACTTCACTGAAAATAGTTCGCCAGTGGTAATGGGCGCGGTCCTGGTCCAGGCGCGCGCCCGATAAAAACTTCTTCAGCTTGTAGTCCCAGCTCACTTTGTCAAAACGGCTAGGCACCAGAACATTGGTCAACAAGCTGAGTCCATCGATAATAGGGCTAGGGAGTCGGTGAAACGCACCGTGGATCCTATCCGCAATGTAGGTTTCGTAGCCCCCGAACAGTTCATCGCCGCCATCCCCGGTCAAACACACAGTGACATGTTGTGCCGCAAACCGGGAAAGGAAGAAAGTTGGGATGAGGGAAGTGTCAGCAAAGGGTTCGTCGGCACATCGTATGACCTGTTTCAACGCGGATGCCATGTTGCCATCCACGATTTGATCCTGGTGCTGGACGCCGAGATATTCCGCCACGAAACGTGCTTTGGGAAGTTCGCTAAAGCTATCCTCCGGGAAGCCAATGCTAAACGTAAGGTTCTGACGCGGCGGACGGAGACGATTCATGGCGGCGACAATTGTCGAAGAGTCGAGCCCACCGCTCAGGAATGCCCCCAGTGGCACGTCGCTCACCAGGCGGATATCGACGGCATCTTTGATCAACGAGTTGAGTTCGTCTGTAGCTTCGTCTTCGGAGCCAAAGCTGCGTTTTTCACGGAAGTACTTGGCAAGACTCCAGTAGCATTGAGGCGCATGGGTTTTACCGGCTTCGACAATCAGGTAATGGGCCGGAGGCAGTTTTTGCACGCCATCGATGATGCATTCATCGCCGAGCACATAGTTAAGTGACAGAAATTGGGAGACCGCGCGGGGATTGATGCGGCGCGATACCGCGGGGTGAAGCCGAAGCGCCTTTAGTTCCGAGGCAAATACGATGCCGTTCCCTGGAAGCCGGCTGTAGTAAAGAGGCTTTTCGCCCAACCGATCTCGCGCGAGAAAAAGCCGCTTATCTAAGTCATCCCAGATGGCAAATGCAAACATCCCGTTGAGGGACTGCAAACATTCAGCGCCCCAGGTGATGTGGGCATAGAGCAGAACCTCCGTGTCGCTTTGGGTGCGAAACCTGACCCCAAGGCTTTCAAGCTGGGCGCGGATAACGCGGTAGTTGTATATCTCGCCGTTAAATGTGATCGAGTAACGCCCCGACTTATCCGCCATAGGCTGATTGGCATCGTCACTGAGGTCGATGATTGAAAGCCTTCTGTGCGCAAGTACCGCAGGCTTCCTGCTAGCCAACCCAGCCGCGTTCGGTCCGCGATGAACCATAGCGCTGGACATGGCGCGCACCGCGTCCACATCGGGTCCTTCCCAGTTCACGCTGCCACATATTCCACACATTGCTAGCTACCTATCGGGTTCTTACTCAAGAAGCCGTCATTGTTAGTGCGACAGCGTAAATTGCCATAACGCAAAGACCCATCAATATAGGATCGACTAATTCTCGATGGTGATTATCGAACTGCCTGCTATTGGATATTCGTACAATTGAGAGGCGCTTTCAATGGCACGTCAAATTCGTCCCATGCTGGGCTGGCCCACGGTCGCACCATCGTTCGACACCGTATGTGTCTCGAACAAAAGCATCGAGGGCTGTCTGATTTACCAAGCCTCTCCCGTCAAGCAGTTGAGTTATCGGTACTGCAGTCGGAAATAATGTCCTTGGCTTTACACTATTTCCGAGAAACTGAGTGATCGTCTTACACCTGCTGTCACCTTCTGCGGCACAGTCATAGTACAACGCAATGTTTAGTCGCGGAGCCTTGCCTATCGAAAAGTCTTGGTACCAATCCCTGGCCCAGTCCAGGCTAGGCAAGTAGGCTTCCCCAGTAGTGCCGAGTTTCAAATAGAGATGAGACGGTGACGGCGTGACGATCGCGAACGTCTCCCCCTGTAGGGGAGTTCTGCTTGTTTCAAGCTGGTCCTGGCGAACATGAACAGCATATCGGTCATATTGCCACAGGAGGTGAATCAGCCCAATTACTGAGATGCCGACAAGGCAGTAGAGAAGCCAGTTTTTACGAAACATATAAAATCGTTCTGGCAATGCCTGGAACGCGCTTACCGTAATCAAAGCCTGAAAAATTGCGGCAACCTTCCATGTGGCATACGAATGGTTTGGGAGGGTAAAAATCAACAGTGTTATGGCAGCTAGGGTGATGTCTAGCCAGGATGGGTGCTTTCGGTAGGCTAATAATGATCCAATGGCAATCAAGACACCTGCTTCTAGTAGCCTGGTACCGTAGGAAGCGAGGATAAGGGGCTTCGTGGCCCCGCTAAAAGGAATTTGGACGTAGGGAATCGATCCAACGATAGACAGTATTGACCAATTGGCATGAAGGGCGCCCCCGACAAAGTTTTGCATGAAACGGTAGTAGCTCCACAGAATGAAATCAGAAAACACTGAAGGACTTATAGCAATCCAGAGACCCAGTACAGTAACGAGGGAAACAAGAGTTCCGGGAGTCCAGTATCCCAGCCATTTTCGCAAGACAAACGTAATAAGCAGGAAAAGAGCCGTGAAGACCGCCAGAATCTGAATTCCTTCCCCAAAAGTGCTGAGAAGTGCATTGAACAGAATTGCCAGGACGAATCTTTGACCGGTGCTGGAGGCTCCAAAATAGAGTGATCGGTAATTCAACGTGATGAACAACAGAATCGGCATTGCAACAAGTTGCCCAACAATGCCCTCGTACACCATCAACACATACGTATGCGACGTGGTCAACAAGATCGTCAAGAGGACGCAAGCTATTGGCTTAATGCCCCTTAGCTTACAAGCGTCAAAAATTACCAGGGGACATAGCAGCGTTGTGCAACCAAGCAAAACAAAATAGCCAAACCAGATAGGCTCTCCCGATATCCAGGAAATCATGCTAGACAACACTGCATGGGAATATCTTCCGGACCTTACAAACACTTCCACGGCAATCGATTCGCGAAAATCAGGAAGAAGCCAATGAAGGTTCTTATAATTCCACCATTCGTAACTTCCTGACGCTTGCTCGAGAGATCTAAGAAGGCTGGGGTAGGAATTCCCGTCAAACACGAAAGCTGCGCTCAGGAGATGCCCGTCCAGGTCGGGGCCGTTATTCTGGAAGAACAGCGTGCCACTGCCTATCAATGGGAAAAATACAATGGCCGCTGCAGGCAATATAAGCAAAAGGTATCGCCAACCGTAACTCCTATTGGTAGTAGCAGCGGGGACTGAATCACTCGTTTTCGTAAGAGCGCCAATAAACCTCATCAAGCCGATCGCGCCTAGAACGACAATGATCGCAAAGGCAAAAGCAACCGGCGCATGCTCACGAAATGAAAATCTAAGAACAACTGCAAGAATTGAAACACCGACCAGAGTTTGCTGCAGAGGGTGTGAAAGATCGGGAAACAACCACCTGTCAGGGATTGATCGACCCATCAATAGGCAAATCGACAGGAAAATAACACCCCATAGAATGATCTTGAAGAAAAGGATCTCAGCCACATTGCCTCCGTAACCTTGGCTTAGTGAGAAGAAAGCTTGATCGACACTGGCACTAAGGAGCGCCGCCAGACAGTACCGCTGCCCTGGTGTTGATACCTCCTCGTAGGAAAATTTTCACCACTTTCCCGGCTATATCAACAGGCTCACACATGCACTAACCAACTATCGGATTCGCAGGGGAACTTCGGCGGGTGAGGAGGCAGCTGCTATCGGTTTGAGAAGATGGCTGTGGCTCTTGCTGGCCTTCTGATAATCCACCTCAATAAGTCGGCGAGCTCGGTAGTCGTGCCGTGGCCAGCGATCCTTGGCGCAATACTCGATCGCTTGTTTGCTATCGCCCGTAGCCGGCAATAGAGCAAATTTAATTCCGTAATACGCGTCCCAGAAAAACTCGCCAGTGCGAATACCGCGCACAAACCTTCTCCAGATGAAGCTGGGGTTGGTCAGGATCGCCCTACGATATGCGATCGACATATATCGCAATATGGTTGCGTAGTCGAGATAGCGGTGTGCAAACAACGGACGCTCCGTATAAATGTGATATTCGTCCCACTCGTACGACTTGATCAAATCCTCCCGAGCGTAATCATTGAACATCGGGGTTCCTGGGAAGGCAATGGTGATGCCGAATTTGAGCATGTCGAGTTCCAGTGCACGGGCAAACTCGATCGTGTCGAGCATGCTTTCTTCTGTGTCGGGGGATAGCCCCAGCAGGAAAAAACCGTTGGTGTCGATGCCCGCGGCCCGCGCCTTCCGCACCGCAACCTTGCCTTGCTCGACAGTTGCCTTGCCGCCCTTGCCAAACGATTTGAGAATTTCGTCATTGCCGGACTCAAACCCGAATGACACCCGGTAGCAACCCGCCTTGCGCATGGCATTGAATAGCTCCTCGTCGGCGGACTCGACGCGAATTCCGTTCGTACATGACCATGCCACATCCGCGCCGCTCGCGGTGATCGCATTACACACATTGACAGCCCAGTTATGATCAGACGTAAAAATATCATCTGCCAACATGAACTCATGCCAACCCAACCGGCTCATGACCTTGACTTCCTCGGCGCACCGTTCTGGAGATTTTTTTCTATACCCTAACGCCATGGTCATCTTGGAAGCACAGAAATCACACTTGAACACGCAGCCCCTGGAGAATTCCGCCATCGTCACAGGCGGACGTCGCGCCAGCAAACGGCTCATTCTGCTCTTGTATTCCTTCGGATCATAGAGATGCCATGCCGGCATAGGCAGGTCATCGAGATTTTCGATGAGCGGACGCGCACCGGTGTAACAAATCCGCCCTCCCCCATCGCGATAGTACAAACCGAGGATGCCCTTCGGGTCGTTCCCATCGCACACATCACCGAACGTCATATCGGCTTCCCCGGTCAGCGCCAGATCGAGCATGGACTCCTCCATGCTTTCTATGGGCATTGCAGACAAGTGCGCGCCGCCGCCGATCACGAGTATGTCTTTCGATATATCCTTGCACAGCACAGAAATGTCTCTCAGCTGATTCATCAGTGGAGTCGTCGCCGTAATGCCGATGATGTCAGGTTTCGATTTGAGTATTTCCGAACGGATAAGTTGCCAGTCGTAAGGCCGGTAACTTAGATCGAGTATGCTTACCGCGTGGCCCCGCTGAAGGGCCACCGCAGCTATACTCGTGAGCCCGGATGTCGGAAATATTGGGTTGGTTATGCTGGCTTTGGCCGACCCATAGCTCCCAGTGTAGGACGGATTGATCAGAAGAATTTTCGCCATGTTAGCCTCTCGCTATCCGTTCTAATGCGCCACGTCATTTCGGCGCTCGGTTACGCGCAGTTCGTTCCGTGTCTTGTAAATGTAGCAATTGCTTGAGCTGAATGGAAACGAGGCCAATACCGAACATCAAAACTGCCAGCACAACACAACCGAGGCCCAACCAAAATGCGCCATAATGTCCGAATGCAACGGCATCGGCAAAACACACTAGCGCGAGCCCCAGCATCCCCGCACAGATCACGAGGAAAATCTTTATCGGGTTGTAATACAGGATGGCTTCAACGATGAATTGTAACGTGCGAAGGGAATCCCGCAACATGCGGACTTTCGTCTTCCCGACCCTCTGCTGGTAATCGATGGGAATATATGTCACGAACATCCCGTTCATCATGTAGGCCAATGTGAGCGACGTCGTGAAACTGAACGTCTCACACAGGTA
>ERZ1292630.3021-Hain-H41-02um-R3-3021-length-15150-cov-7_pt1 | contig 15150 bp, 6 predicted proteins | sample MGYA00564408_ERZ1292630 | MGnify/ENA primary metagenome ERZ1292630 (study PRJEB36523, sample SAMEA6512641) | groundwater metagenome | collected 2019-01-08 | study: AquaDiva: Metagenomics assemblies of 32 groundwater samples | reverse complement strand
TCTTGTGAGCGAAGCAGAACTGCGCCGCGTCGTCGGTAGATTCGAGGCGACAGGGGAGGTGCCCACGCACGACAAGACTGCCGACGACGTCAGCGGTGTCATCGACGGGACCGGGACAACGGCGGGCGGTGTCCAGCACGAAGTGCCAAGGGAGCTGCCACTGGCCCTGAGACAGCATTTCCACGGCGATCGTTTCCAGCGTGCGTAATACACTCCACGTCAAGTCAGTCAGCGAATAAGCCGGCGAGCAGAAGCTCGCCCTGGCTATGCACATCGTCAGGTACTGCCGGTAAATGGCGACTCGTGCCGACTCATTCTCGCCGTTTGAATTCACAGTATCCAGATATGGCGCTGTCGGCTGGCCCAAGGCCATCGTGGGGGACGCAGGGTCGTTTGGATGGTCATTCAACGTACCATGGTTCTTAGCCACTTCGAGCATCAAGGACAGTGTCACCGGCAATTCGCGTAGATCCCCGTCGGGGTCAAGGCCATCGATCGCGGTTAGCAGAACAGCAACAGGCTGGTCATGTCGCGTCGCGTGCTTATCGACAAAGGCCGACACGTCTGCCTGGCTGAATGGCAGCACATGCAACTCCGTGGTGGGCGTGCCCTCGACGATGCCGCCGGCGAACAGATCCGATGACTCGGAACGGCAGGAGACGACGATGCGACACCTCGTCGCGCAGAACGACATTGGCTTCAGCAGCGGTCGTCCTCGACGATTGTTCAGCATGCTGCACTCGTCCAGGGAGTCCAACAGCAGGATGACGGTCACCCGGCGGAGCACGGCATCTGCCTCGGCAAACGAGCAAGCGCCGAGGTGCTCCCAAACGCGGCGGTCCATGGCGTCGCTGTCGTGCACGTCGGACAGCTTCGGCAGCGGAATGAACACAGGCACCACGGGCGTATCATTCTTGCCGCGGAGCTGCGACGCGTGACAGTACGCCGCCAGCATCGCGCTCGTCTTGCCCGTGCCGCCATCGCCCAGCATCAGCAACGGTGGAGCCTCGTCCGCGGCGACGAATTCCTTCAAGACGGAGAAGAGCTGCTCGGTGGCGTGCCACGGCGCAACGGGCGGTCGCTGCCGGCTGAGGGTTCCCTCCACATAAGAGTCCGTGAAACTCCTGAAAATAATTCGCGCGACGACCCGCTGCCCCTCGCTTAACGCGCGAATGATGTCGTCGAGGGGCGGTGCAGCGCCGAGCTCCCGCAGCGTGACCAGGTTGCATCCGACGTTCAACATGCGCAGCAGCGTCGGCGATGTCGCCCCCATCGCGCGGAATATCGAGTACGAAGGGAGCATCGCCTCACGCTCTCTGGGGGACACCGACAAGAAATCAATCACCGCTGTCGTGTGCGCGTGGATCGTGAACACGGTATCGCCGCCGAAAGATTTGGCCACATCCCAGTCCTCCGACGCCGACGACGGCTGGTGCCACGCCACCAAACTTCCGGGGTGGTCTGCGGCGCCGACTTCCACGCCGCGGACACCGCGAAACAGAATCCGGCGTGCCGACGGGAGGCGGCTCAACATCGTGTCGACGCGCATGAGGATTGGTGCGAAGATCCGCAGCGTCGCGCGGATCCGCGAGCGTTCGTCGTCCTTCCACAGCCGCGGCTTCATGGATGGGGCCGTTTCGCGTCTCGACATCCGGCACGCGTGGTTCATCACCGCGTAAATGGATCGCTTCGTACCGTGAACAAGTTCGTCCAGTTCGGGGTCGCTGGCGGCCGGCGGCGGCAGCTCGCACGTGCACAGAGCGACCGCAACCATCTCATCAGCGGCCACCACCGGGTCCACGTTTGCCAAGTGCAATACTTCAAGGGCGTGGATGAGTCGCTCTCCCACGCTGGCAACTTCCGTCGCCGTCGCCGGAAAGGCCGTTTGCGCTGGGGCCTTATCCCACCGCGCGCCGGTACGCAGTGTTTCGATAACGCGGTGTGCCCACGGCCTCAAACTGCCCGAGAGTAGGTACTCAACGTCGTCGTTCGAATAGGTGAGGCCGGCCGCGGACGCTAAGGCTTGGTCGCGGCACAGGTGAGGCAGCGACGCGATCCACGACGCGGTGGTCGACCCAGGGGGACGGAGCGACGATTGATGAGATGGCAGCAGCCACGGCCGGTGCACCTCGGGCGGAATGGGGGGTAAGTCTTGTGCCATCGGATAAGGCTCTGCGGTTGGTGCTGATGCCGTCGCACCTCTCACAGAGAGGCACAGCTGCCGTTCCAGCTCATCCGCAATCGCACCGCGGTATTCCAGAGAACTTAACTTTGTTACTTCGCGTGGTGTTGCGTACGCCGCCAGGTCTCTGCGGTGCTGCGAGATGAATGTGTTTAACTCGACATCGGTGAATGCATCGCTTGGGACCGGCGGACGGCACCTTTCCATCCCGGCACTGGACGCGTTCTTCGTGCTTTCCTCGATTTTACCACCGTCGTGCTCCGGCATCTCAGCGGCATCACCGGCCTGAGAGGAGGTTTTGGAACTGCGAACGGCGCTACCGTTTGCGGACGCTCGGACCGCGTGATTGCTTGGGCCTGAAGAGGTGCCGTGGGTAGTGGACGTCCCCGCACGCGTAAGTATGGGGTTCAGGGTCACTTCGTCAGGAGGCGCTGAGTTCCCGAACGCGCTGCGATTAGCGTCGTTGACATGAGGCGCTGCCATAGAACTGATATCCACCGCCGCGGTTCCGAGAGACACACAAAAAAGGAAAAGACAAACACCACTCACAACATCGTGCATCACTCACAGAAGTGTAAGATGCGGTCATGATCGGGATCGGGAGACATCACTGAACAAAGGATTGGCACCGCAGCCGTGCCGAACTCTTTTGGCGCGATTCGACGAGAGAAAAAAATGACAACGTTCTGGAGCCCTCTCCCCAGAACCTCAAGCTGTGGTGTCATGAGGCGGCCAACGTGGTGACAGTCGACTCCTTGAACATCACGGGTGTGGGGGTGTCCTTGACGGCTGTGCCCATAAAGTCTGCCTCCGAGAACAGTCCCTCCGTCGCCTGCGCGTTCACTCCCATGCGACTCTCCAGTTCCTCCGTCGACATCGCCGAGGCTAAGGACTCGGGTGTGAACTCTGGGATCGGCGCGAACGGGCTCGCCGCATGGGTCACTTCCGCAGTCGCGGCTTCCTCCAGCCAGCTTAACTTCTCACTAAACTTGTTCCCACGCGCAAAGCTGTCCGCGAGCATCGTCTCTGCCAGCGACAAAACGTCGCTCTGATACTCTCTCAACGAACGGTAATTTTTTGCTGCCTGCGCGGTGTGAAACTTGTAGCTGTCTTCGAGTTGCTTCACGAAGTGATCCTCCATCGCCTTTAACTTCCGCTGTATGAGCAACGGCTGCTCCTCGGCCTCGTCGTAGGTCGGCTCCTCGGCGTCCTGATACGGGGTGTCATTCAGAGGATCCCCGTCGACGTTCGGAGGGGGCGTCGGTATCGGCAGCATGACGCCGCTCTCCATGCAAATGCGTTTCTTCTCGAGCTCCCCCGTTTCGCGATTCCGGACGGTGATGAGCCTGACTTCAGTGACGGCGTTGGTGGACGGGTCCACGTGTTTCACGAGTCGAACACTAATGCCGTGCTCACGCTGCACGATTTGTTCCGGGCGGGTTTCCGTTGCGGGGAGAGTGATGTCCTGCACGTTGACGTTCTGCACGCTGATTTCGTTGCGGTACTTTAGGAGCGACACGATGCTGCCCCGCTGGCCGGCAAATTCGCCTTCCACGACTTCCACGACGTCACCGGGGTACCAAATCCATGGCGTGATTTCGTAGCCTGGGATGAGGCAGGCGTACTGTCGATTGAGCTGCTTCATTTGCTTTTCGTCGTAATCGCGCGCGATCCATTGGCTGTGGTAGGTGTGGTCCTGATAGAAATCTCGCTCCATCGGGTTTCGAATGCCTTCAGAGAGTTCGAGATTTTTCTTGTCTCGTAGATCGACGACCTCGTCGGCGGCGGGTCCCTTGTGACGGTGTTGCTTTTCCAGAAAGGGTCGTCGCCACGTTTGAATGGCCATGCCCATGGGCGCCTTGAGGGATTGCGTCCGCACATCGCCATAGTAGAATCGATTGTAGGGACGAAATTTGGCGAAGTGGGAGGATGCCTGACGCGACCCACCCGTGACGCGCAGCATATTGATTTATGATGGAGTGGTCTTCCCCGAAAAAAAACCTCCAGAAATATTTGTGTCTGTCACAAATGAAAATTTTTAAAAGTGTTCTTCTTTAGGTCGAGAGCAGCGAGAAAATTCGGCGTGCACAACACGACGAACGGTAGTTATTGCCCTTGAACAGTCCCAATTCCGGCCATTCTCCGTTGCGAGAGATCCTTAACGCACGTCCGTTGCGTCGAGACTCCTTGCGCGTAGGCGTCGAGCGTGAGGCGGTCGAACGGTGAAAAGTCGGCCGGCAGGCGGTCGCCGTCCGCCATTTGGAGGAGGGGTCCCTAATAGAGCCCTAGTCAACCGACCTAAAACCTGGAATAGCCCTAATAGAGCCGTAATAGACCGGTAATAGTTTTTTTCAATTCCCTCCCCTCTTAGTCCTAAGTTGGACCTAAGCTGTACCTGGTATGCGCGTATGGTGCAAATGTTTCATTTAAACGCTGTCCGTTGAACGGCATTCGTGCCAAAAATCTGTCTGTGTACGTCAAAGTCAAGCTGCCGTGGGCAATCACTGTGTCACTCCTCCTCCTCCGGCCGAGCGCCACCGCGGCTGGGCACCACGATAACGTGATAGAGGGCGTCGCATTCTATCAGCTCGGCGACGAACTCCAGCGGGCTGTGCACCTTGTAGGTGGGCTGCAGCGAGGCGCGAATGTCGTCTAGGAATCCCAGAGGGTCGGAAGGAGGTCGCACGAGTGCGGACGACGACGAAGTAACCGGCCCAGCAGACGTTGTCACGGAGGCGTTCGCGCCATGCGGTGGTTGTCGTGCCAGTTGTTGTTGGCGACTAGAAGTCGAAGCACCACCGGAGGAATGCCTCGCCGAAGCGGACAAACCACCGCCTCGCGAAGCGGAGCTCGACAACTTGTGGGTGATCCGCTGCACCATCGACATGGCCTGCCGTACGTGATCGTCCTCGGTGACGAGCGGGGGGAACACCACCACCCCGGCGGCTCGTCCTGGTGCCTTGTTCGATTTCTCGAGAAACCCGACGAATGCCTCCTCGTCGGGCAACCGCTTCCGGAGTGCTTCGCGCCACTCTGGTTCGGAAAAGACGTACGGCAATAACTCGCGTGTGTCGTCGATCCAGCGCCGCAACGCGGCCATCGTTTCGGCGAGGCGCATTGGGGACGCGCGACTTCCCGGATGGAGGTCCGGATTCGACGCCGTCGGACGCGCGGCGATTGCGGTCATCGCCGCCTGCAGCCGTGCACTTGCCATCTTCTTCGCGAGGTCGTGCAAAAAGACGTGAAGGCCGTGACCGTGAAGAGGGAGGACGCTCACCGGGGAAGGCGGGGGCGGCAGAGTCATACGATGGCCGGCCAGCGACGCGACGGGCATCGGCGGGGTCGTCGTCGCGACGTCCGGAGCTTGCGTGACATACATCCACCGCTGCGCGGGGTCTCGAAGAAAGGGAATGAACGCCGGAGCGGGAAGCCATCCGCGCTTCAACTCGCCGAGCGTGACCGCTGAAAAAATGCTGTTGACCGGGTCGGAGGAGAGCGACGACGGCGGAGACGACAAGACAACGCCGGTCATCGTGGGGTCCTCGTTGGCGTCCTCGTCGTCGTCCGCAGCTGCCCCGGAGGGAGAGGGAGAGGACGAAGAAGATGCAGCAGCAGGTGGCTGCGGGGACCCATTGCGAGGGACTTTTGCATCGACGAAGGAACTTCGCCGTCTGCTGCCTCAGCGCGTCCGCAATCAGCGTCCACGTCCGACATCGTTGCCCTTGTGCCTTCAGCAAGTCGGGGGGCGACTTTTTTACCTCAAGAATGGTGATCACGCGCGGTTCGTAGCTACGCGTTGCGAGCGAGAAGGAGCCCCCTCCCTCGAGGTCGGCGGCACGCCACCACTTCGACATCGACATGGACGGCTGGGAGACGTCCAGCAGCACGCCGTCTAGTTCGCCCATGTTGCCTGATCGACCTAGCATGCGAATCTGGGCACTGCGGCAGAGCAAAATAACCGGTCGCTGTTCGATGAAGGCCGCATACAGACGAAAGCGCAACAGACGTTGACGGAGAGTAGCCGTTGGCGCCGTGGCGTCAGGAAGAGGAGTCACCGCCGCCGCAGGGGCGCAGGTCGTCTTGCCGCCGCCGCTCAGCCCATCACAACTTGACGTCATCGGGGAAGGAGGTGGCGACGCGCCCTTCTTCGATCGGCTTCCGGTTGTGGCGGTAGAGGAAGCGTTGTTCGTCATGTCGTCCGCGAGACACGAAGCGGCGAATGACCGGATCATCGTCGCGGCGCTCCACTCGACGTCGCACACGGCACCTGGCACATCGTGGACCGGTGGCCCCTGCATGGGATCAGCTTTCGAACACGAACCCACTGCGCAAAAGGCGTCCCGCAGCGCATTTGCCAACGTGACGTCGGCGTCTGGAATGGTGAGCGTCTGGCACTCCAAAAACCACTTGAGGGGAGACGTCTCCTCCTTCCCTGTTAGCAATCGTCTGCGACCTTGCCGTCGTTGCTCAACCTCGAGAAGGATCGCCGACAGCCGCTCCGCAGCCAGTTGGTTGTTGGTCCCCGCCGCCGCAACGCCGTCGTTGGATGCCACTGTGTCAGAAGATTCGGCTGGTAAAGCGGTCGTGGCAGACGGACGCAGCAGCGAAGAGGAGGTGCCAAGACGCCGTTGCAGATCGTGTTGCAGTTGACGCGCGGCGGCGATGCAGACGGTGGTGGCGGCGGCCTGGTGACGCCTCAAGGCAGGCGACTCCAAGATGACGGGAAGGGTCTCGTCGTTGAACACCAGATCTTCCGTTTCCGCCCCCACCGCGTTGGCATGGGTGCCCAGGATTTGGTCACCGAAGAGAATGAAGCGTTCCATTTCGGCAATGCGCAACGCCCAACGAAGGCCAGCCACAACATGGCGGGCCGCACAGATGGCCACGTAGTCCGGATGGTCGCGAATGCGCTGGAGTAGCCGACTCCCTTCCGCGGCGCTGACGCGAAGCATGCAACGGTGGGCGAAGGTCGCGTGGAGGGTCCCCATAGACGACGAAGGCGAGGAGGACGGCAACACTTCGGAGAAGTGGTAATGGAGCACCTTCCGGTGGACGTCGACCACGGCGACGTGCGACGTCACGACAACACGCGACGCGCGAGTGTCGTTTGAGTCCGAGGACGTTCTGGGACCGCCAGTCGCACATGCCAAGTGCGGCGGCGCCTTATTACCCTCGCCATCATCTTCTGTTTCTTGTGGCAGCGACGCGCTACCAGGGGCGGCGGCTTCCGTTTGAATTCGGAAATTCCTCAACGTGTCGGCGGTGTCGCACCATCGCGACGGTATTCCACCACCGCCGAATGTCTGGAGGACGCCTCTCCACGCCACCGGCGCCAACACTTTCGCGTGGTAATCGATCTGCAGAGGCTTTAGAAGGGGGGACGGTTGGCACTCGCGAGACGGTGCGGTTGTGAGCCGATCTATCGCCGCGGCATTAGCGCTCGTCGATGTTTCCGGGCCGATGGTGATGGCATGCAACAAGGCATCCCGGGCGCACGCGTCGATGAAAGGGTCCCCGAGGATGGGCACGTTCAGGCATCCGAGCTTCTTATCAAGCAGCGGTTCCCTGCCGAAGACAGGCAACGCCGAGGTGAGGCTCCCGGGTTCGATTTCCAGACTGCCGGTGTGATAGAGCGTGGCTGGAACGACATTTTTCCAGCAGCACGCGCTCTTCTCCGGTGGGGTCATGGGCTGCCTCATCAAGTCGGCAGGTCGCATCTCCCAGATCGGAATTGGAAAAGGCGTTAACGTCCGTGTCGCGGGATCCTCGTGCGAGTAGTAATGGTGGTCCTTGCTGTGAACCGGCCGACGCACCAAGATGGGGGGCAGCGCGAGTGCACTGTCGAACTTGGATGATTTGGCGGAGCGAACCCTTGCACGAGACGAGGAACCGGCAGCCGTCGCCAACGTCACCGTCGGCACCCAAGAAGGCAACACGCACGACGCCTCCCCTAGGGTGCTTTCAGCTCCGTCAACGATATCGTGGTCTCGAGGATCGTCCAGGGCCTCTTCGCGATCCAGATGGTCATCATCGTCGTCGCGGTCGTCATCGCTGTTGTCTGACCCGTCTCCAATCTGATCACGTCGGCCTCCGCCTGGTACTCGGCTGCGGCCGCCTCCGCCACTCCCAGCTGGAGGCATGCCTTCGACGACACCGCTGCGCGGGATGAACGGGACTGGGATGGACTTGACTTGCCCTTGCTGGCAATGCTCGAGAACGGAAAGACGGCACCTTTCTGCGGCTCCGACGAGTGCTTGCAATGCCTCCCCGTCTCCCTCGGTCGTCGTAGGCAACAATGACGAGCCCACCGGTACCGTCGGTATCGTCGTCACACGCGACTTCATGAGGGTCGCTTCCACGGTGCATGCAAAGTGCCGTAGCGCATCGGCGGAAGGACTGCAGCATTGGCCGGCGTCGCTGACGCGCAGTTGGTGCAAAAGTTCTTCTACGCCCCCCGGCATCGCACCACGATGTCGCAACCGCGCGACGCAGGTCTCCACGGCGCGGCGCAAGACGTCGATGTTCACGTCGGCCTGCTGCTCCGCGCGGCGGAGGCATCTCTGCGACGCCTCATCCCTTGTGGCCAGCACCTCATTCTGCGTCGTGGGGTTCGTCAAGGAAGGAGGACGCGGTGGTGAAGTTTCCGCCGACGAGGACCACTGCGGCACCTCGTACTGCAACGTGAGATCGTGAATGAGACGGCCGATGGCGACACCCCAGTCCATTGCTTGCGCCACCGCGCCACTGCGGTCTTCCTGGCGGCACGGCTCGTCCACGGCAGACGGCGTTTTCGCGACAAGTGAAGCGCCGGTCACGTTATTTATTAAGTCCTCACCAGCTGAACTACCACACAACAGTAATGCGCGAAGCATGACCGCTGCGGCCAACTTCGCTTCGTAGAGGACGAGTGCCAAACGAACCTTTTTCGCCACGTGAGATCGTCGCGGCGCTCCTGGCAACATCGAGGCGGCATTTTCTTCGCGCGCTCGCCCTTCCAGTGGTGGCGCACTAAGGGCAAAGTGCGGCCCGACCTGCAACGTGGGCTCGACCATGGAGGAGCGTACGTGACCGTAGCTGGCCAGCAGCTGATGCGGCTGTCGACCACTGGCACCATCGTATCGGCGAAGAAACTGCTCCTCTAGCCAGGCGGCGGAGCGAAGCACGCGTGTGACCCGATCGGCCACGGGGCCGGGTGCGTCTGCGGGACCGGGCTGCTGGGGTCGCAAGCTGATGCCCTCTGCCGCGCACACCTGGCTCACGCTCGGATACACCGTCGAAAGCTGCGCACCCATGAGCGACAGGTATCGCGACACCGTCGCAACATCGCCGAAGTCACCCTGGAACAACCGCTGCGTGGCCGCGGTTGGTGCCGCGGCGACAGGCGGCGCGGACGAACCATACACGAAGCCATATCGGTCCGTCGTCGCGGTCGTGCCCCTCCCCCTTGGCGGTCTGCCTCTGCCCCTCCCACGGTAGTCGTTTCCTTCTGTCGTCATCCATGCGGCGGAAGAGGCCCCGCGGCCGCCTCGGGCAGTCGGCGGGGGAAATGGAAGGGCTCCTCCCCCTCCACGTGGTAACGGCGTCTGCTGAGCGGCGAAGCGCTGCATGCTGCTGAGCAAAGGATACCCCGGTGGGGGCGACGTCGGCGTCGGGGTTGCCGGTGGTACGGCCGGCGGGAGTGCCATCGATGAGTGAGGGATGAGACAAATAGAGAAAAAAATGATGAATGTTTTCTTCGCTTCGGTAGTAGGACATTTCGAGAATACAATGTGCAGCATCACATTTGCTGATCTCGTGGGGGGAAGAGAGGGAGAAAAAGAATAAAAAAGGCCAAAGCGGGGGCTCCCGCAGCAATGAAATTAATGTTTTGATCCGCCACGGAAAGAGAAAACGTGCCGCGTCAAAAAGAAGAACGAAATGAGGTCACGGCGGCGGTGATCGCTGGCCCTTCAAAATTCGTAGGTAACGAGATACGCAGGATAGGCCTGATGTAGGTCATAGATCATCACCGCCAAGTGCCCGAGGCTCACGGGCCCTTCGACGGAATGGCAGCCCGCGGCGGGGTGCACCAAGTCTTTGGTCTCCGCCTTCCTGACGTCAATTTTGCCGCGACACACGCACGCCAGAAGCATTTGCCCGTAGCTCTTGACCTTCGGCGGGCCAGCGGCGGCCGGCGCGGTGGTGGGGACGGCGGCGGTCGCGGCGGGAGGGAACGCTGCCGCTGCGCCGGCTGAAGGCACCGAGGGGGGTGCTGCCGTCGCCGCCGCGACGCCACCCGGCACCGGGGACGTGGCGGAAGGTGGTGGTCCTGCTGCGAAGGTGGCCACGACTGCCTTCGGAAGGTTGTACCGGTAGCCGTGACTGTACGACGACTTGTAGGCAAAGTATGTCGCGCGGCCGAACATGCCCTTCTCGCTGTATCGGTGATCGAACCCGTGAGTGATAAGCTGTTGCGGATCCGTCGTGCGGGTGCCATGAAACATCCATTTGAGTTCGTTCGCGTCTCCGCCATTTTCAGAGGCTACGCTGCGCAGCTTCAGCACATAACGTCGGTATTCCTCTGGGTTCTGAACCCGTTGAACGGTGTGGATGACGGGCGTGAAGGTCACATCGCTGTGCAACTTGGCCTTTATGGAAGCGAATTCTGGCGATGACGGCAATATCGTGACCAAGCGGAAGGCCGGGGTGAGACCAGCCGACAGCGCTGCCGGCTTGACGGACGCGACCGCGATGAACGAACCATTGTCCGATGACCCATCCTCGCCTCCTCTGTTATGCCGGTCGTCTTCGTCGTCGTTCGTCCAGCTGCGGTCATCCTCAGTGACGACCGACGTGCCTTGCCGCTCCAACTCACCCATGCCACGATCATCAGCTAGGGCCGTGGTGACCGCTCCTCGGTGCTGCTTCGACGCATTCGACCGTGACGTCGTCGCAAACATCAACGCCGCGTCCTCCTCCTCCTGCTGCTTGTCCCAATCGTCTGGCAGCCGAACCACGGCACCCCGCTGGCTCCAGCGCAGAGCGGCATGCATTGCCGACACGAGTGACAGCTGGTCGGCGCCCGCGAACCGAACCTTAAGGGTTGACGTGATCCGAGAAGTCGGATTGGTCGACGTTGGCGATGCGGCGGCTTCGTTGACCGCCGTCCAAACGTGATCGATCGGTACGTTCGTACCCCCTCGTGCGATGTGTCGGGCGTGCTCCAGATCGGTCTCCGGTAGCCGTCGCGGGATGCCGACGTCGGTGCGGCGAAAAAGCACATCATCGTAGATGTGCGACATGCGGCTGGAATGGTTGACGCCGCCAGCAGGAGAAGGCGTCGTGTTGATCGACGGCATGATTGCGACGGCGGAGTAGTAGTGTGCTAGTTGTGACATCACACTGCGAACATCACATTCGACGCGCGATTCGCACAGCTCCACGATGACGTCGTCCATGGGGGACACGCCATGCACGAGCAGCGGCGCGGCGGGCGCGGTGGAGTGGATGCTCTTGTCAGCGCCTGTCATTGTTGCCGCCGCTGCTGCTGCCTCCGGGAGGAGGAGGGATGGCAGTGATGCCCCGTCGACGACGGAGGGATCTCCCGCGGCCGAGCTCACCGTTTCGTGGGGCGATGCAGACGCGCCGCCGCCGCGATTGAGTGACATGACCGCTCTGGCGTACCAGGGAGCGCATACCAGTTCCTCCGCGGTTAAAGGAACGCACTGCAGCAGGAACGATTCCTCCACGGAGAATCGAGGCGTCTCTTCGTGTCCGTGGGTGCCGTTTACCACTGAACGGCAACGGCGCACCTGTGGCGGGAAAACAGACGAGTCCACCTGCAGCAGTTCGGTGGTTGCGGCGGCGTCTCCTGGATGTGGCACGCCACCAGGGCACAAGGTTGGGACGGCGCTCGCGGCAATGTAAGCGCACATTCCGCCAGAGGCAGAAGAAGAAGCCGGTTCCGTGGTGGTGGGGTCACATGATGGTGGGGCGACACGTGGTGGGGCGTCATCTCGATGGACCGAGGAGGAGGAGGCATCTCGATGGACCGCACTCGCCTCGGTGGGGGGATCAGCAAGGACAAGGCTGTCCACCGCCGACGGCGGCGAGGGAGCGGCGGTGGTGTCTGTCGTGGCAACGTCGCAACCCGCCGCCGCCGCTGTCTTGGCACTGAACGACGGATCCGAGGAGGAGGAGGAGGGGGATGCTCCACTGGCACATGGTAGTACCTCGGAGGAGGGCGGTCCGCCCTTCTTCTCCGCGGCGCGGTCGCCGACCCACGAGCGAAGCGGCTGCGACGGAGGTGGTGGTGGGGGGTGGTGAAACTGAAAGCGCCTTCCTTTCACCACGTCGTTCAAGTCCGCAAGCGTCCGCACGGGCCGGTCGTCGACGGTGGCCTTGAACTCTTGCGGCCACGAATACAGCAGTTGCTCGATCGTCCGCAACGCGCTGTACTTCATCACGGGATGCCGGGAAAGGACCATCGCGCGTTCATCCATCTCCAAGAGAATGAAGTGTCGCGTGAGGAGGGGCAATCGCAACCGATGAGTGGCCGCCGTCGCAGATGAGGATGATGACGCGGCGGTGGGCACCGACGCTGATGGCACTTCACTGGTCGTCGCGCCGGCTGGCGGCGTCGGTGTCACCTTTCCATCGGAAGAGGAGTGCTTGCGCGTCAGTTCCACCAGCACGGAGTGCATGGTGCGCGGGGTGCGCAGAAACGTGACCCGAAGTGGCTCCGCAGCAGCACCCGACGCTTCCGCTCCTCCTCCGCGTCGTCGGTGAAACGACGGCAAGAACATTAGAGATGCCTTTCGGTCCAGTGCTCCGGAGAACGTCGCCCGGCAGCCATGGGCCACATCCACGACGTGCTCGCCCCGTAAGTAAGCGATCTCGATCACACGTTGGTGCGCTTCCGTCAACCAGTCCTTCGCGGGGCTGACCCCTTCGGGTTTCCAATAGCAGAGCAAGAAGGGATCAACTGCAGGGGGAAGTTGCAGCATCGGGGGCTGGCACGAACGTGGCGGCAGCACGGACGAATGGCTGTCTGTTTTCTGCGGCGGGCCGGCGAACCACCGCGACCACAGGGGCATCGCGACCGCGCCGCCATTCGTCCGAGTGACCGCCCAGCACGGCCGACCCCCATGCGCTTCGCCTCCTCCTTCTCCGCGGACGATGCCGCCGCTCGAAGAAGGAGGCCGCACGAGGTCGAGCACGATGCGGTCAGGCTGAGCGCCGCCATCCCACGTGGTAATGCGGAAATTCGAAGTGCTCGACGCGACGAGTCGGACGAGGAGGGTCGAGCCGAGTTCCGTGGATGTGGGCGCGATGCCGTTCACGATCGCCTGAAGGTGGCCACTGATGGGCGCCGTTGGAGTGGGAATCGCCACCGGCGTCATGCTCACGACGACGCCCGTGAACGCCGCGTTCACGACCCCTGGCTTCACCACTCGCAAGACGTGGCACCACTGCTTGAGGGTGCAGGTGGGCCGTTCGGCGGGGCCTCTGCCAACGATGTCGGACAGACTTTCAATTTGGGCCCGGCGGATCGCGCGCGTTTCATCATCAGTCGCTGTAACAATGGAAATCGTCGTCGTCGTCGTGGTGGTTCCTCCGCCTCCTGCCGACGCCGTCACTGTTAGGCTTGGCAGAGAACCGTGGCTATGTCCACTGATCGCAGCTGAGGCCTTGACGTCAAAATTAGCTGCTCCGGGGATGATGGCAGCAGCTGCCGACGACGTCGTCGGAGAAGCGGCGGGGGACGACGCCTCCAGCGCTGGCGGCGTCAGGTTGTAGTGCAACGACATGCCGGTAGCCATCAAGTACGACGAGCCGAAGAAGTCGCCCCAGCGGTCTAGCCAGCAGCTATCCTTTTCAGCAAGCAAGCCATAATAGCCATGCAGCCTCGAGGGGAGCGAAAAGTCCCCCTTCAGCACGCCGTTCGCGATCGTGATGGTACCCCGAATGAGGTGGCCTAAGTCGGGATGGAAGTAACCCTGCGTGACCTGATGCGTCGATTTTTGCACGATAGTCCCTTCCACCAGCATGTTGCTGCCGCTGCGGCAGACGGCATAAATGCCATCCGTCGTCGTTCGGCTCGACTCCGTCACGCCCACGCGCAACCTGCTAGCGGCGGCGGCGACGTCAAACACGCCGCGAAACGTAAACGTCTTGGAGCTGTCCTCAATCGACCCGTCGAGCAGCTTCGGCACGCCGACGTGCACGGTGAACGTCCCGGTGCGCACTTCGGGCCCTTTGGTGATCGTCCCGTAGCGGAGTAGGCCGTTCTCGAACTCGCCCTTCTGGATCTCTTGTGGGGCGCCCGTTTTGAGGGTCTTGACGCCACTTTTGGGCCGCGGCTTGCCATCGGGGCCGCGCTCGACGACTCCGATGAATGTCCACCCGGTTTCGTTCAAGGTCGTCGTGTTAGCGCCATCGTGACTTGCCGGCGTGGGTATTGGTGGCGCAGCAGCAGCAGGTGGGACGGCGGCGGTCGGAGGGCCCGCGGGTGAGGGCTTGAGCGTCGCGGGTGGTATGAGGGGCGCCGGTGCGGGAGGTGCTGCGGCGGCGCCTGAATGACCCGATGCCCCTGTTCGCGCCGCGGCGGCCGCGGGCGTGGTGGTGGAGGGCACCGCTGCCGGTGGGCGACTGTCGCTGTCCTTTCCGAATATCTTTCGCTTCAACCGCTTCAACATCTGTGTGTGTGACTGCGATCCAAAGCATCGGAGGATGACGAGCCGGGGGGATCAACAAGCAGACCGCGCGGCGAGTCACCGGACACATCTATCGGTCGGTAAGGTTTCTGGTGCTTTGGCAAAGCGCTCTCTCCTTTCCCCCCTAACGGGCCCCTTTGCCCCTTTCCCCCCCCCTACCGCAATGAGTGAGACGAAAGCAAACGCAACGCAATATGCAAACAAATTGTCCCGCGGTTTTGCCGGGGGGGGGGGGGGGGGGGGGGGGGGGGGGGGGGGGGGGGGGGGGGGGGG
>ERZ1292630.3020-Hain-H41-02um-R3-3020-length-15160-cov-5_pt1 | contig 15160 bp, 13 predicted proteins | sample MGYA00564408_ERZ1292630 | MGnify/ENA primary metagenome ERZ1292630 (study PRJEB36523, sample SAMEA6512641) | groundwater metagenome | collected 2019-01-08 | study: AquaDiva: Metagenomics assemblies of 32 groundwater samples | reverse complement strand
AAAAGGATTTCCTGGGATTCGTGCTGGCCAAATACATTGAAACCGGAGTGGAGGAACTGGACCAGGAAAAACTACCGGAACTTTTGAAATTGAAATATTATTCAATAGCCGACGCCACGGAAGAATTAGGCGGGGTGGATAAAATAAAGAACGCCTTTATCGGATTCCAAAAGCATTTGTACGAGCGCAAGGTCGGATAGACCCCCCGATACCCCACAAGGGCCTACCCTATTGGAATAAGAGGACAAGGGGACGCTTCCCTTTTTGAAACCGCAGATTATGCGGATTAAACTGATTAAAAAGGTTAAATAATATCAGCTTAATCCGCTAAATTAGCGGTTATAATAAGGCAGGGTTTTCCGTATTTAAAGCAGATTCTTGAATTCTTCTATAGTAAGATTAGATGTCCGGATGATAGATTTTAATGTTCTACATAATAGTCGATTCGCTGGAGAGCATTGACGACTTCCCGGCCGGATAGCAAGGGAAGTTGTTCGCCCCTACGGTAACCTCAGCAATTTGTGTCTGGTCTTGAGGAATCGGTTTTCCGTCTTCGGTATAATACTTAAGGCAAAGTTCTATGGCTTCTTTGCTATTCTTAATCGCATCGCTCACGGTTTTACCTTGAGAGATACAACGGAATAGACGGACGCTCGGCTACAAAATACCCGTTTTCTCCAACAGTCAAAACTACTTTATAAACCATTGATTATTACCGCCTATTGAGTCTGTTGCACAAACGGTAGCCGCCCCGCTTGAGCGGGGCGAAATACTGCAATATAACGCACCCTGAAGGGTGCGGCTACCATAAAATGCGGTTTATGCAACAGACTCTATTATTGTATTTTATAGCAGATTGAAATTATTTTGTTAATTAAAATTGTAAATAGGGGTGTTGCTTAATCCTCCCGCCGTTTGTCCACTAACCGATAGCGAACTACCAAAACAGTGAAAATATCAGACTGTCTGGGTAGGCGTCCCGATGTTCATCGGGGCGCCATCAGGTCCAAGCAAGCCCCGATAAAATCGGGGCATGGGATTGGATACCTACCCAAAAACGAAAGATGCACCCTTTGAAAATTTAAGAAGATTTACCTATTGCAGGAGAGTTGATAGAAGTCAAGACGTTCATATAATCAAGATAAAAATTCTCCAACTTCGTAGATCGGGCTATAAAGGCATAAAAAAAACACTTCCTGATGCCGATAATAGTTTAAAGAGGCATCTGCTAAAAGGAGATGGTTTTAATGAAGAGCACGAATAAATTCGTGCCTACAAAAGGAGAGATGCAAAAATTCAGTCAACTTGGTGAAATAATTACAAATTAGTTACCGGCTGTTTTTTCGCGCCTGCCTGACGTTAAGCCGTTCCGCCGGCTGGCGAAACAGTTTCATCGGTTAGCGAAACAATTCCGTTGGTTGGTGAGGCCATCCCGCCGGATGGTGAAGCCGGCTCGTTGTCTGGCAAAGCAGGTTGATTGGTCTCCGAGGCGCGTTTATCAGTCAAGGCCTGTAATCCGCCGGCTAATTTTTGGATTAGTCCGTTCAGGGCGCGGGCGAGGTTACTTAACGGCGCCTGGCAAACACCGGCTAGCTGCGCCAGTAAAATAGAACGGCTGGGCAAGGCGGCCAGCCTTTTAATCGCGTCAAGCGAATAAATCTGCCCCTCCAGATAACCACCCCTGATTTCCAGGATCGCATTCTTGGCACGGCAGGCCATCACTTGTTTCGATAAAATAACCGATTCCATCCGGACGACTCCGGCCGGGTTCGGGAAAATTAGCGCAGTCGGTCCGTCTAAAAATTTAGCCAGTTCCGGCCGCCCGGTTTTTTCCAGAGCCAGCCGGGCCGCGGAATTTTTTATTACATTAAATTCGATCCCGTCTTTGCGCAAAGATTTACGCAATTCGGTTGATTGCATCGCGTTAAGCCCCTTGTAACCGACAAAAATATAACTATCTACGTTTTTATAACGTTCGCTTAATTCGCTTATAAATTTGTTTTTTAACGTTCGGGACATTTGAATAACTCCATTTATTTATTTTTTACAATCACCGACGGGCTCATTGTCGCGGAAAGACTGATTTTTTTTATAAAATCGCCCTTTACGGCGGCCGGACGGATTTTCTGGATTGTCTGGATAAAGGTTTCAAAGTTTTCTTTTAGTTTAGTTGTTTCAAAAGACAGTTTTCCGATCGGGGCGTGAACGACCCCGCCGGCGTCGGTTCGGAATTCCACCTTGCCGGCTTTATATTCTTTGACCGTCCGGGCAATATCCTGCGTAACCGTCCCGGTTTTAGGAGAAGGCATTTTGCCTTGCGGGCCTAAAATCTTGCCGAGTTTTCCAACGTATTTCATCATATCCGGTGTGGTGATCGCAACGTCAAAATCAGCCCAACCGTCCTGTATTTTTTTAACCAACTCTTCCCCGCCCACCGCGTCCGCCCCGGCTTGCTCGGCTTCAGAACACTTGTCGCCGGTAGCAAAAACAATTACCTTGCGGGTTTTCCCGATACCGTGCGGTAAAGCGACCGAACCGCGGACCTGCTGTTCAGTTTTCTGGGGATTAATCCCCAAACAAATAGCGACATCAACCGTCTGATCAAATTTCGTCGGCGGCAATTGTTTAAGCGTAGAAATCGCATCATCGACGGTATATTGTTTCTCCGCTTCCACTTTGCCGGCTATTTGCTGATATCGCTTGCTTCGTTTTGTCATTTTATTTCAATCCCCATATTACGAGCGGTGCCTTCTATGATTTTAACGGCTTTTTCCAGGTTGGTCGTATTTAAATCTGGTAGTTTAATCTTAGCGATTTCCTTAACCTGCTCGCGGGTAACCTGTCCGACCTTAGTTTTATGCGGTTCGCCCGAACCGGCGGCGACCCCGGCGGCCTTTTTTAACAAAACCGAGGCCGGTGACGTCTTGACAATAAAATCAAAAGAGCGGTCTTTATAAATACTGATAACCACCGGCACGGTCATTCCCTGGGCGCTTTTGGTGGCCTCGTTAACGCGTCTAACGAATTCGCCGATATTGACGCCGTGCTGGCCGAGCGATGGCCCGACCGGCGGAGCCGGCGTTGCCTGCCCGCCCGGAATCTGTAATTTTACGCGCACCATCAATTCTTTAGCCATAAAATTCCCTTTTACCCCGATGAGGCCGGGTGAATGGAAAATTATTATTGTATCGTTTTTTAAATCTTTGTCAAGAATTTATTGACCCCGTATCAAAAATTTTTTATAATAAGAACTTAGCTGGTTACTTTTTTTGTAATTCATAACTTATAATTCATAATTGGCCCTTTATGCTCGCACCGGATATAAAAAATAAAATCCTTGATTTTATCAAACAGCGCCTTGATAAAGAACAATTCAAAACCTGGTTCACCCAGATTGAATTTGTTGAGACCGCGGAAAATGATATTCAGGTGCCTTTGCCTAATGTCTATTACCGGGATTGGTATGAAAAAAATTATAAAAATTTGATTATCTCGGCGCTCAAACAGGTTCTGGACCGGGAATATAAAATATATTTTCTGGTGGCTTCCCCCGGTAACAAGAACCAGACCGACCTTTTCGGCCTACCGGTCCCGATGAACACCGGGACGCAGACAGGTTTACCGGACGGGTTGACGCCGGCGGTCGGGCCGGGACAATCCGAACCGTTAAAAGGACCTAAACAAATCCGGCCGGTAATTAACCTGCGCGGCCAGTTAAATCCTCATTATACTTTTGACCGGTTTGTGGTGGGCGCCTGCAACCGACTGGCTCACGCGGCGACCCTGGCTGTAGCGGAAAATCCTTCCAAGGCCTATAACCCCCTTTTTATCCACGGGGCCGTCGGGCTGGGGAAAACCCACCTTTTACAAGCGGCCTGCTGGACCGCGTTGGAAAAAAATCCCCGGCTAAAATTATATTACCTTTCCTGTGAAAATTTTGTTAATGATTATATCTCCGCCGTAAAACGCGGCGCCTGCGAGGAATTCCGGAATAAATACCGCTCGGCCGATATCCTGGCCATTGACGACATCCACTTTCTGGGCGTCGGCGAAAAGATCGGCAGCCAGGAGGAGTTTTTTCATACTTTTAACGCCCTGCATAACGCCCAGAAACAAATTATTTTATCAAGCGATTCTCCGCCCCAGGAAATCCCCACTTTAACCGACCGGCTGGTTTCTCGCTTCAAATGGGGCATGGTCGTCCGGCTGGACCCGCCGACTTTTGAACTACGCATGGCTATTTTAAAACAAAAAGCGGAATTAAAACGGGTTTCCGTACCGGATGATACTCTTAATTTTATTGCAACATTGATTGATTCCAATATTCGTGAATTAGAAGGCGGAATGAATAAAGTGATTGCTTCCGCTTCGCTTTTAGGCCGTCCGATTAATCTAGCGCTGGCCCAGGAAGCCTTAAAAGATACCGGCGGAACAAGAACTTCGCCTATTTCTGTTAATAATATCCAGGAAGTAGTGAGCAACTATTTTAATATTAAAATAGCCGAGATGCAGTCAAAAAAACGGGTGAAGTCCGTTTCTTTTCCCAGGCAAGTCGGCATTTATTTAGCGCGGACTTTAACCGACCGCTCGCTGGAAGAAATCGGAGCGGCTTTTGGCGGAAAAGATCATACGACCGTTATGTATTCGGTCGAAAAAATTAAACACCGCTTGCATCGGGATAAAGAATTTCAAAGCACCGTTAATTTATTAATATCCGATTTAAAAAAATAATTATTGCTTGTGGAAAATTTCTTGAAAAAACGACTCCGGGCCGGGTTGTCTGTTAAAAATTCCAATTTTTCCACAAAATTTACAGATTTTCTACGGTCTTTTCCGGAAGTTTTCCCCCGGACCATCAAAAACGTTTTTAACGCTAATTCGTTAAGTAGTAAGCAATTGCGTCTTGTCGTCAATAATAATTGACATTTCCACAGGACCTAGTTATAATAAGAATAGTTATACTCTATTATATAATATAAAGAGGAGAGACTTTTATGAAGATTACTTGTGACCGGAACCTGTTATTAGCGGCTTTTCAAATAGTCAGCTCAATCGTGCCTTCCCGCAACACCATTCCTATTTTACAAAATATAAAAATAACCACCGGCGATAAAAGTATTTTGATAATCGGAACTGATTTAGAGGTAGGCGTCCGGTATGAACTACCGGCCGAAATTAAGGAAAAAGGGACGATTTTATTTCCGACTCAACGATTAGGCGCCATCTTGCGGGAAAGCGCTGATGAAAAGATTCAAATAGAATCGGATGGACACATCTCTCAGGTGAAAACAGAAAACGGGTATTTTAAAATTATGGGAACGGACCCGGCCGATTACCCTGATTTTCCGGATTTTGACGCCAAAAAGGCCGTTAGTATTGAGTCCCAGGGACTAAAGGAAATGATTCGGAAAACAATTTTTGCCACCTCCGGTGAAATTGCCCGATATGCGTTAACCGGCGTTTTATTGGAAATAAGCAAAAAAGAACTCCGGATGGTCGGCAGCGACGGCAAACGACTGGCTTATATTAAACGGAAATCAGAAGTAGAAGTGGCGCAAAATATTAAAGTAATCGTCCCACCCAAAAGCCTGGCCTTGTTAGAACGTATTATCCAGGATGATAACAAACAAGTTTTGCTGACCCTGGAAGAAACCCAGTTAAAAATCCAGTTATCAGTCGGAGAGGACAACAAATCTTCCATCCTGATTTTCAGCGGATTAATTGAAGGCAATTTCCCTGATTATACCAATGTCATCCCATCTGATTGCGACAAAAAAGCAGAAGTGGTCACTGAAGAATTTTATTCGGCCATCCGCCGGGCGGCTTTAGTTACCACCGATAAATTTAAAGCCACCAAGCTGATTTTTAAAAATAACAGCCTGACTCTTTTTTCCCGGACGCAGGATGTCGGAGAGGCCCAGGTAGAAATGAAAGCTAAATACGAAGGGAAGCCGTTTGAAATCGTTTTTAATCCGGAATTTTTTATTGATGTTTTGCGCGTGATTAACGAAAAAGAATTTACAATGGAGTTTAAAGACAAAGCCTCGCCGATGATTCTTAAAATCGGCCGCAATTACGTTTATCTAGTAATGCCGCTGTCCGTGGATGTGTAATTATGGCGAAACAGATCGGAATCCTGGTTGACAGTTTTTTAAAAGAGATTCGTAAAACCGATTGGAAACGGCAAAATATGATAAACCGGGAATGGCCGACCGTGGTCGGCGACAAAATTACGGCTCAAACCAGAATTTCCGGGATCAAACAAAATATTTTACAGGTAGAAGTAAAGTCAAGCGTATTTTTACACGACTTAAACTTTAAAAAAAATAGAATTCTTCAGAAATTACAGGAAAAATTTCCCCAGGAGAGAATCCGGGACATATTTTTTTTTACTGGAAGGTAAAAAACAATGCCGAAGCAAGCAAACAAGTTACCCGCCCCGATATCAACGGGGCCCGTCAAAAAATCCGAGGTAAAAGACGCCGTTCTTACCGCCCCCGCCGGTAGCGGGACAAGCGAGGCAAAGGTTGAGAAATACGATGCAACTCAGATTAAAGTCCTTGGTGGCATTGAAGCGGTGCGTACCAGGCCGGCCATGTATATCGGCGATACCGGTATGCGCGGGCTACACCACCTGGTTTATGAAGTGGTGGATAATAGCGTGGATGAAGCCCTGGCCGGTTATTGCAAAAATATTACTGTAAAAATTAATCGCGATAATACCGTCACGGTAATTGACGACGGCCGGGGGATACCGGTTGATTTGCATAAAGAAGAAAAAAAACCGGCCCTGGAAGTGGTGATGACTACCCTGCATGCCGGCGGTAAATTTGACCAAAAGACCTACAAGGTTTCCGGCGGTTTGCATGGAGTCGGTATTTCCGTGGTTAATGCCTTAAGCGAATGGTTGGAGGTGGAAGTCTGGCGCGACGGATATGAGTTTGTCCAGAAATACCAGAGGGGAAAGCCGGCGACCAAAGTGGAAAAACGCGGAAAGACCAACAAAACCGGCACCAAAGTAATTTTCAAGCCGGATGCTAAAATTTTTCCCGAAATAACCTTTAAATACGATACCCTGGCGACCCGAATGCGGGAGCAGGCTTTTTTAAATAAAGGATTAAGCATTACGCTGGCCGACGAACGAACCGATAAAAGCGAAACATTTAAATATGAAGGTGGAATCAAAGCGTTCATTGAACATCTTAACCAGAACAAGAAAAAAATACATAACGATATTATCTATTTCGAAAAACAGGAAGGGGATGTTTACGTTGAAGTCGCCATGCAATACCAGGACGGCTACAATGAAAATATATTTTCTTTTGCTAATAATATTAATACGATTGAAGGCGGAACGCACTTAAGCGGTTTCCGGACGTCCCTGACGAGGACGTTTAATACGTACGGTAAAAATCGCGGGTTATTTAAAGAATCGGAAACCCTGCCGGGCGGGGAAGATTACCGGGAAGGCTTGACCGCGATTATTAACATCAAGTTGCCGAATCCTCAATTTGAAGGGCAGACGAAAACCAAGTTGGGTAATCAGGATATTGAAGGGATTGTCCAGTCGTTAACGAATAACGGGTTGAATACTTATCTGGAAGAACATCCTTCCAGTGCGCGGGCGGTGGTGGAAAAAGTTCAGCTGGCGGCTCGGGCGCGTGACGCGGCCCGAAAGGCGCGCGATTTAACCCGGCGTAAAGGCGCGCTTTCCAGCGGCGACCTGCCCGGTAAGCTGGCCGATTGTTCATCCCGCGAGATAGGCGAAACCGAACTTTTTATCGTGGAAGGTGAATCAGCCGGCGGTTCGGCCAAACAGGGACGCAATCGTCATTTCCAGGCGATCCTGCCGATTAAAGGTAAAATCCTCAACGTAGAGAAAGCCCGGATCGAAAAAATGCTCGGCCACGAGGAAATCCGCACCTTGATTACCGCGGTCGGGACCGGTATCGGCCAGGACGAATTTGATATTACTAAAACACGCTACGGTAAAATTGTGATTATGACCGATGCCGACGTTGATGGTTCGCACATCAGAACGCTTCTTTTGACTTTTTTCTTTCGCCACATGAAAGAGTTGATTAAACAGGGATATCTCTATATTGCCCAGCCGCCGCTGTATAAAATTAAACGGAAGAAAAAAGAGGAGTATATTATCAACGAAAAAGAAATGCAAAAAGCCCTGATTGAAATGGGCGTGGAAGGTACGACCTTAATTATCCTGGACAAAAAAGGGAAAAAGAAAGAAACGATTCAAGATAACGTCTTGCATAAATTAATCAATCTTATTTCGCAAATGGAAGAATATAATAAAATCATCCAGAACAAAAAAGTTTCTTTTGGAAAATATTTGCAAATGAAGAACGAATCCGGCCGGCTGCCGCTTTATTATGCCGGGCTGAACGGCGAGGAAACCTTTTTCCTTTCCGATAAAGATCTTGATAAATACATCCGCCAGAAAGAGAAGCAACTCGGACAGGAAATTCTCATCGCAAATGAAGAAGACGTTTTAAGCGTTGAAACGGATACGCGTAAAAAACGTCCCGCCTTGGGGCGGGATAAGAAATCGGGCGACGAAAAAGAACTTTTACTTAAGTTAATTGAATTCCATCAGAGTAAAGAAATCGAAAAAACCGTAAAAGATATTGAAAAATTAAATCTTTCTATGAATGATTATTTTAAAGGCGAACACCTGGATTCGGATACACCCAAATACCAATTGGTTACCGAGGATGAGGCCGGCGCGGAAAAGAAACCGGCGGTGGTTAATTTATTTTGTTTAAGGGATATTCTGCAGGGTGTCAGGAAAATCGGACAGCAGGGATTAGAGATCCAACGCTATAAAGGGTTGGGCGAGATGAATCCGGAACAACTCTGGGAAACCACCATGGACCCCAAACGGCGGACTTTTTTAAAGATGCGGTTGGAAGATGAGGTTAAAGCCGACCGGATTTTTACCATTCTGATGGGCGAGGAAGTAGCCCAACGCAAGGAATTTATTGAAAAACACGCCCTGGAAGTGAAATATTTGGATGTGTAATCCCGCATTATTCATACAGCGATTTCCGCCAAAGGCGGCCCGCCCGCCTCAGGAGGGGATCTGCCTCTGGCATGAAAAATGATGACACTCTGTCTCCGCCTTGTTGGGAGACGGAACCGCCTTAGGCGGAGCAATAAATTGCATTGTCTGATAATCAACGAAATATCGTGCCTGAGGCAGACCCGCCTCCGGCGGGAATTTCGTTGTCTACCAAAAAACTTGGTAGTTGTCTTGGTAGACAACGACCCCGCTTCAGCGGGGTCGTTGATCTGAATTTATGAATAATATAGGCAATAGAGTAGCAAGATGAAAACTGCTTCTAATCAGCGTAATCTGTTTAAATTCGCGTAATCAGTGGTTAGAGTAATGCAAAAAACCCTTCATAAAAAACATCTGGAACATCACAAAATCGGTCCCCTGAACTTCGGCCTGATTATTACCAGCGATACGCGAACTGAAAAAACAGACCAAACCGGGAAACTTATCCTGACGCTTCTAAACCGGAAAAAACATCGGTGTTTTTCCCACCAGATTATCAAAAATAAAATAAATCTTATCCGCCGGGAGATAAAACGTTTATCAGGCATCTCCGATTTGCATTTGATTATTACCAGCGGCGGGACGGGTTGCGGTAAAAAAGACCTTTCCATTGAGGCGGCTCAACCGTTGTTATTTAAACGACTGGATGGATTTGGCGAACTTTTCCGAGCGCTTAGTTTTAAGGAAATTGGCAGTTCCGCCCTGATGAGCCGGGCGCTGCTGGGGGTATCTAAAAAAGGTAAAATCATCTGCTCTATCCCCGGTTCGCCTAAGGCGGTGAAAATTGCACTGGCTAAATTGCTCATTCCCGAACTGGAACATCTCGTCTGGGAAACAACGAGATAACCTATGAAAGTATTTTTTTTGGTCCGTCCGAACAACCATCCGGCCAGCCGTTACCGTGTTTTACAATACCTGCCGTATCTTAACCAGCATCAAATAAACACGCAAGTAGAATTTTTCCCGGAAACCATCTTCGGATGGTTTAAATTACTTAAAAAAGTAAAAGGGGCCGATATCGTTTTCATCCAAAAAAAAATGATTAACTCTTTCTGGTTAAAGCGGCTAAAAAAAACAGGCACCCGGATTATTTTTGACGTGGATGATGCTATAATGTTTAATAGCTCGCGGCATCCCTCGCCTGATTCTCCCCGGCGAATGGCGCGCTATATTAAAACGGTTCAACAATGCGACCTGGTTATCGCCGGCAATAGTTATCTGAAATCATTAACCGAACCGTATAATTCAAAAGTAACTATTTTACCCTTAGCGATAGATTTAACCAAATATCCGGTGAAAGATTATTCACGGGAAACCGATTACCGGTTACCGGTTACCAGCAATCAAATTATCCTGGGCTGGTTGGGCGGCAGCAAATCATTGTTTTTTCTTAAAAAACTGTTGCCCGTTCTGGAGAACTTAGCCGTCCAATACCCGCGCTTATCTCTCAAGATTGTTTGTAACAGTTTTTTGGAGAGCCAAAAAATCACCATCATTAAAAAACAATGGCAAGAAGACGATGAAGCAAGAGATATTTTAAGTTTTGATATTGGACTTTCAGTGCTGAGCGATGACCCGTGGTCAAGGGGTAAATGCGGAACGAAATTGCTTCAATATCTGGCGGCCGGAATTCCGGCGATTGCTTCACCGGTCGGGGTGCATAATGAAATTATTCAAAACGGCGTGAACGGTTTTCTGGCGGATACTCCGGAAGAATGGGAAATAAAAATAACGCGTTTGGTTGAAAATTATATTTTAAGGCAGACTTTAGGTTTGGCCGGTCGGGAAATAGTGGAAGAAAAATATTCTCTTGATATCATCGCGCCCCGATTGGTTGAAATTCTAAAAACGGTGTCCGGCCGGTCCGGGTTACAGTAATCATTCAGCCGAATAAAATTACCGGTTAGGCTAAGAGCGTATTTCATAACCAATAAACGTCCCCCTCTGTCATTCCCGTGAAAACGGGAATCCAGACGGGGATATTGGATTTCTGCTGTCCCTCACGGGATCCCGTCAGAGGGAGAGTTTACCCCCGATGTAACATCGGGGGCAGGAATGACAAAAAAGAAGGTTGTGAAACAGGCTTTAAGGTTTGTTACCTTTAGAGGGTAGGTTTCGGCCGGCGGAAGCAAGATCTTCCCACTACCCTTCTGATATGTCGGTACGGTTTTAACCCCCCTCGATGTAACGTCGGGGGACAAGCGTGCGTTAGATATGAGCACGAATAGAATTCGTGCCTACAAGGAAAGCGCAGATGGAATCCCGATTGTCATCGGGGCTAAATAATTACCGGAAGGTATTAATCCAAAAAAAACGATGTTAAAAAAAACCTGGTTTCAAATATTATTATTAGTTCTTCTGTCCGGCGCAGTCCGGGCGGTGATCTGGAGCAAGACCGATGTAATTTCCAGCGACGGCCCGCTTTATATTGAAGTCGCTCAATATTATTACGAGGGAAATTTTAAGCAGGCCCTCAGCCATCCTTATCATCCGCTCTACCCGTTTTTAATGTCGCTGGCTTACCGGCTGGTAAATAATTGGGAATGGGCCGGGATGTTAATATCCGTTATTTTTTCAGCGCTGGCCGTTATCCCGCTTTATTTACTGGGGCGTAAATTATTTAATCCCGCCATCGCTTTAATTACCGGCCTGCTTTACGCTTTTCATCCGACGGCGGCCCGGCTTTCGGCCGGCATCCTCACCCCCGGTATTTTTATTTTCCTGGTTACTACCTCCGTCTGGTTAATCTCAGAAGCATTGGATACCAAGAAATACCGTTTCTTTATACTGGCCGGCGCCGGGACGCTTTTATGTTTTGCCGCCCGGCCGGACGGTGCGGTTTTGTTGCCAGTTTTTCTGGGCGTGGTAATATTTAACCGCTCGGCCGACCAGCCGAATATTTGGAAAGCAAAAATATTAGCCCTGGTTTTATTAATGCTTCCATGGTTATTGATGGCCCTGCCTTATTTAATCAGAATTAAACAAACTAAAGGCGAATGGGATATCAGCAATAAAGGTCTCCATATAATAAAGATGCTGAATCCCGTTGCGTTTTCCCAAAAAGGATGGGAGGCGAAACCGGAAAGTTCTGACTGGGCGCAGATCGGAAACAGGTATATTCATGGGGTTTTAATTACGGTTAAAGATTGTATCCAGGCCGAACATCTCCTCTTATTGTTTTTATTGATAATCGGGGTGCTGGTTAAAAAACAGTCAGGGCTAATTGAAAAAATTGAATCCGGTAAAATAACCGGTCGGCTGGTTAGCTGGTTAGCGATTGTCTGGTTACTGGTGATGCTCAGGTTCGCTATTTTTTTCGACCGGTTAAGTAAACGTTATACCGTTATTTTAGCCGTGATAACAATTTTCTGGGCCGCGGCCGGATTAGTTGTTTTGGCGCAATGGATTAATAAACGGTTCCGGATTACCAATCCGACTAAACAAGCCGTTAACCTCTGGGTAATTCTGGCGTTAATTCTGGCGATTTTTTCCATTAATACTTTTAAAGCGGTTGATTATGTAAAACTGAACGAGAAAACAACCGGCGAATGGATTAAAAATTATCACGATGGAAAAGAAAAGCCGAAAATCATGAGTGATTCTAACCGAATTCCTTATTACGCCGGAGGCAGTTTAATTCACCTCCTGGAATTAGACCTGGTTGGGAAAAATTATTCGGAGGTAATCAGCCGGGCGCGTACCGGTCAGGTAGATTATCTAGTTGTGGATAATAAAATAGATCATTACTTTCCCGGTTTTACCAAGGCAACGAAAAAAGAAGACCTCCGGTTAATTTATACATCGACGGCCTCAGGAAAAACCGGCTTAAAAGAATTCCGGGTTTACCGGGTGGTTAACTCCGTTAGGAAATAATTGAGAGGGGCGAGGAGTTTTTCCGTCCGGATGTCATTGCGGAAAGCCCCGTCCCCCGATGTCCATTGGGGAGCGGGACGAAGCAATCTCACGGAATTGCCGCACTCTTTTCAATCGCTCCAGCATAATCTTTTTTAGGCAAATCTTATTTTACGTAATCCGACTTTTCCCTTGACACAGTAGGTTACTTTCGTATCATATTTGATGAATAAATTAACGAATTGAAATTATACGCGGGGATAGCAGATGAAAACATCGCGTGAGATACAAAATCTTGTTAGAGGCGGAAGGTATGAAATTACTGCTTACGCCGACGAAGAAGCCCAAGAAGATAACGTCTTTCCTTCGGATATCACTAACGCTATTTTAACCGGTACTGTCGTTAAGAAGTATATTGACGATTCAAGAGGAGCAAGATATAAAATATTAGGTAACACACTGGATGGGCGTGAGTTATTTGTCATATGCCGTTTTAATACCATTGGCGAGGTGAGAATTATTACGGTATTTATAAAGGAGAAAATCTAATATGAAATACGGAAGATGCGAATGTGGTGGAAAGATAGTGGAACGACGAATAAAATATCTGCGTCGGTTCAGAGGTCAACTCTTTGAATTTGACAATGTTCCAGTCGGGGTATGCATGGAATGCGGGGAGAGGATTTTCAAGGGAACGGTTCTGGAACGATTAGAACAATTAACTAATCAACGCCAAATCTTCCGGAAAAAGAGAGTCCTTTCAGTTGGGGTCTATACTTTATGATTCTGCGAAACACCAGATAGATCGCACAGATTAAATTCCACTCACTTCGGCTTGCTTCAAATTTCCGTCGCATAAACCGGTCGCCAAGTATTAACAGCGTTTATCTGTGTAAATCCCGCTGGGGCGGGATTTCCCTGTCGTTTCGTCTGTGGGTCCAATCGATAGATCTCATTCTATTACGTCATAATTTTAATTTTTCCCTTGACCTTTCCGGTTTCTGCGATATAATAAATATGTTCATTTATTGAACATGATTGGCTCGCGCTACGGAGCGGATCTACTACGCAGAGTAGTATTGGATGAGGAATCTATGGGACAATCGGCTATTTCGGAAAAAGAATTTCAGGTTATCAGACAGATTGCCAGTAATGGTGTAACCGATAATTCCGGTGTTAACCAGCGGATGATTGCCCGCCAGACCGGGATGTCGCTGGGGTTAACCAATTTAATTATTAAACGGTTGGTTAATAAAGGGTACGTTAAATTACAGCAACTGACCGCGCGTAAAATACAGTATTTTCTTACTCCTAAAGGGCTGACGGAAAAGGCGAAAAAGTCTTACCGGTTTACCCTGCGGACTATCGAGACGCTTAAACAGATGAAACAACAGATTCAAGAAGTAATGCTGGCTGAATACCGGAAAGGGATCCGGCGATTTGTCATTAAAGGTGAAGGTGAACTGGCCGGTTTGGTTAAAATCTCATTTGAAGGGTTTCGGTTGCCGGAAGCATTATGTTGCGGAGAATCTGATGAGAAATCTTTAAAAAATGAAAAAAATAAAATTCCGCCCGAAAAAGTTTTAACCTTGCTGACCGATGAAAAATTAGATGAAAAAGTGAAAGGAAATTATATAAATTTAATCCGTTTATTATCCGATAAATTAGGTTGAAAATATGAATAACATTAAAAATTCCAAAATAACCGTTATCGGCGGGGGCGGGTTGATCGGTTCGCATCTGGTTGACCTTCTGGCGCGCGAGCCGGTTCAGGAAATTATCGTTTTTGAGAATTTTATCCGCGGCTGCCGGGAAAACCTGCAGGAGTCCGTCCAAGACTCCCGCGTCAAGATAGTGGAAGGCGATATTCAGAAGACAGAAGATTTAAGGCGCGTTCTGGTCGGGCAAGATTATGTTTTTCATCTGGCCGCTTCCTGGCTTTTGGAATGTGTCGAACGGCCGCGTGAGGCGGTCTTTAATAATATTATCGGTACTTATAATGTGATGGAAGCCTGCCGGGATGCGGGCATCAAGCGGGTGGTTTATTCATCTTCCGCCTCGGTCTATGGCAATGCGGTTGAAATCCCGATGACCGAAGACCATCCGTTTAACAACCGGACGCTTTACGGAGCAACTAAAATAGCCGGCGAGCAATTATTCCGGGCGTTTTACGAAATGTATAAATTAAACTATGTTGGGTTGCGCTATATGAATGTCTATGGTCCCCGC
>ERZ1292630.3019-Hain-H41-02um-R3-3019-length-15162-cov-6_pt1 | contig 15162 bp, 17 predicted proteins | sample MGYA00564408_ERZ1292630 | MGnify/ENA primary metagenome ERZ1292630 (study PRJEB36523, sample SAMEA6512641) | groundwater metagenome | collected 2019-01-08 | study: AquaDiva: Metagenomics assemblies of 32 groundwater samples | reverse complement strand
GGCGCGCCTGGACGTATCCTCGCGCACCTTGTTCGCCATCATCGACTAGGGCTCCTGCTTCGCCGGAACCCTGGCCGAACTGGCGCTGGCCGCAGATCGCAGCTATATGCTGCAATTGCCCGACGCACCGGACCAGGCACCGCGTATCACTCTTTCCGAGCTCAACTTCGGCAGCTATCCCATGGCGAACCGGCTGACCCGCTTGCTCACGCGCTTTTGCGAGCGCCAGGAACCGGTCGAAGAAGCACGCCAGGTCATCGGCAAGAAACTCGACGCGCACGACGCGGCCAAGCTCGGCCTCGTGACCTTCACCCCGGACGATCTGGACTGGGACGAGGAAGTGCGCATTGCGCTGGAGGAGCGCGCCAGCCTTTCGCCCGATGCGCTCACCGGCATGGAAGCGAGCCTGAGATTCACCGGCGCCGAAACCATGGAGACGCGCATTTTCGCGCGGCTGTCGGCCTGGCAGAACTGGATTTTCATCCGTCCCAACGCGGTCGGCGAGCAAGGCGCGCTGAAGGTTTTCGGCACCGGCTCAAAAGCGAAATTCAACTGGGAAAGAATTTAGGAATTTAGGAATTTAGGAATTTAGGAATTTAGGAATTTAGGAGATAAAACATGTCAATCAACTATAGCGAAAAAATACCAAACAACGTCGAGCTTTCCAACAACAAGACACTGCAGCGTGCACTGGAGCACTGGCAGCCTGGCTTCCTCAACTGGTGGTCGGAAATGGGCCCGGACGAAACGAGCGACGTCGAGGTCTATCTGCGCACCGCCATCAGCGTCGAACCGAAAGGCTGGGCGCACTTCGACTATGTCAAGATGAAGGACTACCGTTGGGGCATTTTTCTCGCGCCGGCCGAGGCCGAGCGCAAGATTAATTTCGGCGAGCACATGGGCCAGCCGGCGTGGCAGGAAGTTCCGGGCGAATACCGCTCGACCTTGCGCCGCATCATCGTCACCCAGGGAGACACCGAACCCGCTTCGGTGGAGCAACAGCGCCACCTCGGACTCACCTGCCCTTCGCTCTACGACCTGCGCAACCTGTTCCAGGTCAACGTCGAAGAAGGCCGTCATCTCTGGGCCATGGTATATCTGCTGCACGCCCACTTCGGCCGCGACGGCCGCGAGGAAGGCGAAGCCCTGCTCGCGCGCCGCTCGGGCGACGCCGACAATCCGCGCATTCTCACCGCATTCAACGAGAAGACCCCGGACTGGCTTTCGTTCTTCATGTTTACCTTCATCACCGACCGCGACGGCAAGTACCAGCTTGCCGCGCTGGCCGAGTCCGGCTTCGATCCGCTGTCGCGCACCTGCCGCTTCATGCTGACCGAGGAAGCGCACCACATGTTCGTGGGCGAGTCCGGCATCGCCCGCATCATCCAGCGCACCTGCGACGCGATGAAAGAGCACAAAACCGAGGACGCGGCCAGGCTGCGCGGCCTGGGGGTGATAGACCTGCCCACCTTGCAGAAATACCTGAACTTCCATTACAGCGTCACCAGCGACCTGTACGGTTCCGAGATTTCGTCGAACGCCGCGTCGTTTTACACCAACGGCCTTAAAGGCCGCTTCGAGGAAACCAGGCTCGCCGACGACCACAGGCTGCATGGCTCCGAGTACCCGTACATGGAAGTCGCCGGCGACCGGATCGTGGTGAAGCACGCCGCCGCGCTCACCGCGCTCAACGAGCGCCTGCGCGACGACTGGGTCGCCGACGTGCAGACCGGGATCAACCGCTGGAACCGGATTCCGGAGAAAGCCGGTATCGACTTCCGCTTCACGCTGCCGCACAAGGGCTTCCATCGCCGGATCGGACTGTTCAACGAACACCACATCAGTCCCGAAGGAAAAATCCTGAGCGAAGCCGAATGGACGCGCCAGCACGCCGCCTGGCTGCCCACGGAAGAAGACCGCGCCTACGTGTGCTCGCTCATGGGCCGTGTAGCCGAGCAAGGCAAGTTCGCCAACTGGATCGCCCCGCCCGCGCGCGGCATCAACAACCAGCCGGCGAACTTCGAGTACGTGCGCTTCAACTGAAAAGCTCGAACGCGCCAGCCGAAACAGCGATGAAATGCCTGCGATGAACGCTCCAGCCGAACTCAAGCGCCAGCATGTCATCGATCCGGAGATATGCATTCGCTGCAATACCTGCGAGGAGGCGTGTCCGGTCGATGCGGTCACGCACGATGGGCGCAACTACGTGGTCAAGTTCGAGTTGTGCAATTTCTGCAACGACTGCATCTCGCCCTGCCCCACCGGCGCCATCGATAACTGGCGCCGGGTGGCGCAACCATTCGGCATCGACGAGCAGTTCTCCTGGGACGCTCTGCCGCCGGACACTTCGCCCGAAATCGAAAGCGAACGCGAGCTTCCCGAGGAAGTGCAGCGCATCACCGACATCGCGACCCAGGGCCAGGGCGGGCCGGCGGCACCGCCCTGGTCGGCGGCGCACCCCTACCTCAACCTGTACACCCTGGCCAGGCCGGCGGTGGCGAGCGTGAGCGGCAATTACCGCCTGACCGCGCCGGACACTTCGAGCGAAATCCACCACATCGTGCTCGATTTCGGCCCTACCGCCTTTCCCGTGCTCGAGGGCCAATCGCTGGGCATCGTTCCGCCGGGTGTGGACGCCGCCGGGAAGCCGCACCATATCCGCCTCTACTCGATTGCCAGCCCGCGTAACGGCGAGCGCCCCGGCTACAACAACCTCGCGCTGACGGTCAAGCGCGTCACCTCGGACCGCGACGGCAAGCCCGTGCGCGGGATCGCCTCCAATTATCTGTGCGACGTGAAAAAAGGCGAGCAGGTGAACGTGGTCGGGCCCTATGGCGCGAGCTTCCTTATGCCCAACCACCCGGGGTCGAGCATCATCATGATCTGCACCGGCACCGGGTCGGCGCCGATGCGCGCCATGACCGAGCGCCGCCGCCGGCGCATGGGACTCAAGGAGGGCGGCGAGCTGTGGCTGTTCTTCGGCGCGCGCACGCCGGGGGAACTGCCCTACTGCGGGCCGCTGATGAAGCTGCCGCAGGAACTGATAGCCGTGAATCTGGCCTTCTCCCGCCAGCCGGACCAGCCCAAGCAGTACGTGCAGGACCTGATCCGCGCGCGCGGCGACGAGATCGCGCGCCTGCTCAAGGATGAGAACAGCTACATCTACATCTGCGGCCTGAAAGCCATGGAAGCCGGGGTGAACGAAGCCTTCGCCGAGGTCTGTCGCAGCCACGGCATGGACTGGTCCTGCGTGCTGCCGGAACTCAAGGCAGCAAGCCGCTACCACGTCGAGACCTACTGAGGCGAAGACCTGAATCACGCGCCGGCCGGGATGGTCAATCGCCCTGACGCTTCAGCTCACGCTAGAAATTCTCGTGCGGACGAATGGTCGGAAGCTTGATGCTCTCCTTATCCAGAATGCGGCAGGCTCAGGGCGACATCACAGCCGGATGCGCGCCGAGTTTAGTGGCGCGCCGCGTGAGCGCTTCGTCGAAAGTCAGAAAATGCGACGCCTTGTCGCTCAAAGCAAGATGCAAGGCATCCGCCAAGTCCAGCCCTTGTTCCGCCCAGCGCAATGCACGAAACACTGCGCTCGAACATTGCAGGCGCAGGTTGCCGAGCGTAAACAATTCCTGCAGGCGAGCGGCAATCTCCGCGTCGGGCACCTTTTTCGCGCGTAAGACCCAGGCGAGTTCGAGCACCACGGTGACCGGTATCCAGAATTCGCCTTCGCCGTCTTCGATGCGCTTCCCGGCCACTCTGGCTTGACCGGGCTCGTCCGCCAGCAGATAGCGAGCGAGCACGTTGGTGTCGAGCGCGATCACCGGGGTTTGCGCTTTGCGTATGCGCGTATGCGCGCGTCGTCCTCGGCCAGCACGCCGAGGATGGCGCTATCATCACTTTGTGCGGAGGCGCGACCCTTGGCGTAGCGCGCAAGGCAGCCGGCGAGGCGCCGCGCCTGCGCAGCGTGATCGCCTGGCTTGAGTGTGACCTTGAAGCCCTTGCCGGGTTCCAACTCCACCAGCAATTGCGTGCCGCTGCGGATGTCGAGGGCCTGGCGAATTTCCTTGGGAATGATCATCTGTCCCTTGCTTGAAGCTTTGATCGACTCCATGCGATCCTCCAGTAAGACACTTGAGTAAGACGATACGCCGATCGTCTGCCGGGGTCAATCGACCCGGTTCGACCGGCATGCTTGCGGAATTTCCGCCCAGTGCGCGCTGCTGTCCCGCAGCCGCGCTCTTTTCAACCCTTCGCGGCGAAGCTGGGCAAGGTGAGGTGCCAGTGAATGGCGGCGATCCTGGTGAGGAAAATCGCCCCCATGGCAAGCAGACTCGCGATCGGGGCTGCAAGGCCGCCATACATTAGTCCGATGAACACCATCGCCCCCGCCCAGGACGCGGTGGCATACAACTCGCCCGCGAAAACCAGCGGCACTTCATTGCACAGAATGTCGCGCAGCACTCCACCGAACACACCGGTAACCACGCCAAGGAAAGTGGCGACGAACCAGGGCGCGCCGTGGGTGAGAGCGACCTGGGTGCCGATGATCGTGAACAAGGCCAGACCCAGCGCGTCCGGCACCAGGAACAGATTGGCCGGCAGGCGCGCGAGGCGCACCAGCACGAAGGTCGCCACGCCGGCAGCGACCGCAGCAACCAGATAGGTCTGGTCTGCCACCCAGAATACCGGCCGTTCGAGCAGCAGATCGCGTATGGTGCCCCCGCCCAGAGCAGAAGTCAGCGCCACCAGCACCACGCCGAACAGGTCTATGGGCTTGCGCCCCGCCTCCAGCACTCCGGTAATCGCGCTTACCGCCACCGCGCTCATGGTGATGACATAGGCCAACTCGCCCATAGCTAGACTCCGTCGGTTAAGGTACAGGCCTGAACTGCTCGTCCACCGGGATCTGGTAGCCGTTGGCCAGCCGGTTGGTCTGATTAGGCATGATGCTACTCCCTACTGGCAAATTGGCGGATTGTAGCCGCTCGCCGAGGCCTCTGCCCGGCCCCGATGCAACCATTCCGCACCTTTCCGGTCCAATCCCCTATAGCGAATAAAACCGGCCCTGCCTCGCCCCATATACGGAACGGCGCAAACCCCAAGCCTGTTATAATCCACGCCCATGAAATTTCTGTTCGACTTGTTCCCGGTCATCCTGTTTTTCATCGCCTTCAAGGTGCAGGGGATCTACGTCGCCACCGCGGTCGCCATCGCCGCCAGCTTTGGCCAAATCGGCTGGCTGTGGCTGCGCGGCCGCAAGATCGACGCGATGCTGTGGGTGAGCCTTGCGATCATCGCCGTCTTCGGCAGCGCAACCCTGCTGCTGCACGACGAAACCTTCATCAAGTGGAAGCCGACGGTGCTGTACTGGCTGTTCGCCTGCGTGTTGGGCGCGAGCGAATTGCTGTTGCGCAAGAACCTGATACGGAAAATGCTGGGGGAACAGATTCAATTGCCCGAACCGGCGTGGAGAAAACTCAATTTCAGCTGGGTCGGATTTTTTGCCTGCATGGGTTTTCTCAATCTCTATGTCGCCTTCAACTTCCCCACCGATACCTGGGTCAATTTCAAGCTGTTCGGCGGCATGGGCCTGATGCTGGCATTCGTGATCGGGCAAAGCCTGTTCCTCGCCAAGTACGTGGAGCAGAAGGAATCCAAATGAACGTCGCCCGGAGCATCGAACAGGAACTGGCTGCGCTGCAGCCCAGCCGCCTGGAAATCGCCGACGACAGCGCCCTGCACGCCGGACACGAGGGCGCAAAGGGCGGAGGCGGGCATTACCGCCTGACCATCGTGTCGCCGCAATTCATGGGCAAGAACACGATAGCGCGCCACCGCATGATCTACGCCGCGCTCGGCCCCATGATGCAAGCGCAAATTCACGCCCTCGCCATCCGCGCCTACGCCCCGGGTGAGGCAGAATCTTTTTCACAACCGTAGCACACCAAAAGGAACAACCATGCAGCCCACACTTTCCCGCCTGACTCTGGCTCTCGTCGTCGCACTATCGCTGCCGGGCCTCGCCCTGGCCCAGACCGGCGCCGCGAGCGCCAAGGTCGCGACCGTCAATGGCGTCGCCATCCCCAAGACCAGAGTGGACGCCGTGGTGCGAGCCCAGGAGGCGCAGGGGCAGAAAGATACTCCGGAACTGCGCGCGGCGATCCGCGATCGCCTGATCACCCTGGAAATCGTCGCGCAGGAAGCCAACCGCAAGGGCCTCGCCAAGAGTACCGACACCCGGAGTCAGATCGAGCTCGCGAACGCCAACATCCTGGCCCAAGCCTACCGCCTGGATTATCTCAAAGCCCACCCCGTGAGCGACGATGCCTTAAAAACCGAGTTCGAAAAAATCAAGTCACAGATGGGCGACAAGGAATACAAGGCGCGCCACATCCTGGTGGAACAAGAAGCGGCGGCGAAAGAGATCATCGAGAAACTGAAGAAAGGCGAAAAATTCGAGGAACTGGCGAAGGCGTCCAAGGATCCCGGCTCCAAGGACCATGGCGGCGATCTGGACTGGAACCAGCCGGGCGGTTTCGTCAAGCCTTTCTCGGACGCCATGGTGAAGCTGGAAAAAGGCAAATACACCGAGACGCCGGTGCAGTCCCAGTTCGGCTGGCATGTGATCCGACTCGAAGACGTGCGTCCGGCAAAATTCCCGGACTTCAACGAAGCGAAGCCCGGCCTGCAACAGCGCATGCAGGAAGCGATGTTCGAGAAAGTGGTGACCGAGCTGCGCGCCAAAGCCAAGGTGGAGTAATCCGGCAGAAGATTGACGCCGATACACGCGAATCGAGACGGGGGCGCAAGCCCCCGTTATCGTTTTAAGCACAGCAGAAGTGACGCCATGGCCCTCAAGGCAACTATTTTCAAAGCCGAGCTGCAAATCGCCAACATGGACCGCAATTACTACCATGACCATGCGCTCACCATCGCCCGCCATCCGTCTGAAACGGACGAACGCATGATGGTGCGCCTGCTCGCCTACGCGCTGCACGCGAACGAGGCCTTGTCGTTCGGCAAGGGGCTCAGCGCCGATGACGAGCCTGATCTGTGGCAGAAAGATTTGACCGGCGCCATCGAATTCTGGATCGATGTCGGCCAGCCGGACGACAAGCGCATACGCCGGGCTTGCGGGCGCGCCCGGCAGGTACTCGTCTACAGCTATGGCGGCCACGGCGCCGCCATCTGGTGGGATCAGATCGGCAGCAAGCTTGAGCGAAGCAGGAACCTGACCGTGATCTCGGTGCCGGCGGCAGCAAGCCAGGCGCTGGCGAAGCTGGCCAGGCGCACGATGCAGTTGAACTGCACCATCCAGGACGGACAGGTCTGGCTGGGCGATACCGAGGACAGAGTGCAGGTGGATCTGACCCTGGTCAAAGTCCCGCCTGCCCCTTTACGCTGACAGCCCGCCCTATCCTTAATAGGGTAGCGGGCTCGAGAACTTAGCTTTCCAGGCCTTTTTTCAACAGTTCGGCCACCAGCTCGTTCAACCCGGTCTTGCGTTCCTGCGCCAGCGCCTGGACCTGTTTCACCAGATCGCCGTTGAGCTTGACCGCAAACGGCACCAGACCGAGAGCTTGGTCGAGCTTGCGCTGTTCGCGCCGCTCCAGAGGGACGCCCGCATCCTTGCCGAAACGGCCGGGCGTGCCGAACCGGTTTACGCTGCTCTTGATTTTCAGACCTTTGTTCTTTTCCAGGTCGGTTTTTTTCACGTCTGCATATCCTAGTCAGTTAGGAGGTCGTTTCAGAATTACCGAAACGACCTCTGATTTAAGAAAGTATGAGGGGAGGAATCCCCTCACACTATAATGGGCTCTAAAGCAGAGCGACGCATTTTACGCAGTCTTGGGCCATTGTGCTCGGACAATTTGTCCCCGGGCGTTGGACGCCTTTGCATGCGCGGAACACGGAAAATCCGTCCCGGAATCTTTGACCCAGATCAAAGCCTGCCCGGGGCATGGCCTCTACAGTGCTCAGCTTATGCAATCCAACAAACCATTATTTGTTCGATAGAGCGACCCGGATCGTGTCCATTCCAGAATTGGTCTGCCCCGCTGGCAACCTGCCCTCGCTCAAGGTGGCCGTGGACAATGGTGCCGACTGGGTTTACATGGGCCTCAAGGACGAGACCAACGCGCGCAATTTCGCCGGCCTCAACTTCGACGCCGCGAGCGCGAGCGAGGGCCTGCGCTACGCCCACGCGGCCGGCGCGAAAATGCTGCTCGCCATCAACACCTTCCCGCAGGGTCTGGCCGCGCCGCGCTGGCAGCGCGCCATCGACGGCGCCGCCGACCTCGGCATAGACGCGGTGATCGTCGCCGACGCCGGCCTGATGCGCTACGCGGCCGAGCGCCATCCGCAACTGCGGCTGCATTTGTCGGTGCAGGCCTCGGCCACCAATTACGAAGCGATCAATTTCTACCACCAGCGCTTCGGCATTTCGCGCGCGGTGCTGCCGCGCGTGCTCTCGCTCGCCCAGGTCGCCGACGTGGTGAAAAACACGCCGGTGCCAATCGAAGTGTTCGGCTTCGGCAGCCTGTGCGTGATGGTCGAGGGACGCTGCGCCTTGTCATCGTACGTCACCGGCGAATCGCCCAATACCAGCGGCGTGTGCTCCCCGGCCAAGGCGGTGCGCTGGGAGAAGCACGGCGACACCCTCGACGCCAGGCTGAACGGCATCCTGATCGACCGCTTCGCAGCGGGGGAGAACGCCGGCTACCCGACCTTGTGCAAAGGCCGCTTCAACGTCGATGACGAAACCTATTACGCCATCGAAGAGCCCTCCAGCCTCAACGCCATGGAACTGCTGCCGGAATTGGCGAACATCGGGATCGCGGCGATCAAAATCGAAGGGCGCCAGCGCAGCCCGGCTTATGTGGCCGCGGTGACGCGCATCTGGCGCGCCGCCATCGATGCCTACGCGCGGAACCCGGCGCGCTTTTCCGTCCACGCCGACTGGGCGAACGGCCTCGCCCGCGTCGCCGAAGGCCAGCAGCACACGCTCGGCGCCTATCACCGCAAATGGAAATAAGATGAAATTGAGCCTGGGCCCGGTGCTGTACTACTGGACGCGCGAGACGCTGCTGGACTTCTACGCCGCAATCGCCGGCTCCGGCGTCGATATCGTCTACCTGGGCGAAGTGGTGTGCTCGCGCCGGCACAATCTGCGCCTGGACGACTGGCTGGGCCTCGCGCGCGATCTCAGCGCGAGCGGCAAGGAAGTGGTGCTGTCCTCGCAGGCGCTGATCGAATCCGAATCCGAGTTGAAGACCCTGCGCCGCATCGCCGACAACGGCGAATTCACGGTCGAGGCCAACGACATGGGTGCGGTGCGCCTGCTCGCCGGCCGCGTGCCTTTCGTCGCCGGACCGCATCTGAACATCTACAACGGCGAGACGCTCGCCTGGTTCGCCGGACTCGGCGCATCCCGCTTCGTGCTGCCGCTGGAACTCTCGCGCGACATCCTGCGCGAGCTGCAATCGGTGCGCCCGGCCGGCATCGAGACCGAAGTGTTCGCCTATGGCCGCATGCCGCTTGCATTCTCCGCGCGCTGCTTCACCGCGCGCCACCACAATCTGCCCAAGGACGATTGCCAGTTCCGCTGCCTCGACGACGCCGACGGCCTTGCGCTGCGGACGCGCGACAAGGCCGCGTTCCTGACGCTGAACGGCACCCAGACGCAATCGGCGCAGGTCTATGACCTGTCGGACTCGATCGGGGAGTTGCGCGGTCTCGGTGTCGACGCGGTGCGCCTGTCGCCGCAGTCGAGCAACATGATCGGGATCATCGAAAGCTTCCGCGAGCGCTGCGCCGGCCGCCCGGGCGCCTCGCTGGAAGGACTGCGCGTCGCGCCGCCCTGCAACGGCTACTGGTACGGCGTGCCGGGCATGGAATACCGGACACCGGCATGAACTCCGCGCAACCAGCCCCGCTCCTGCCCGCCCGCCTCGCCGGCCTGGTCAGCCGCCTGCCGCAATGGCCGCCGTCGGCCGTGCTCTGCGCCGGCCTCAATCTGCTCTTCCTGCCGACGCTGGACAAAGACACGAAGCAGCGCCTGATGAACCGCACCGTTGCCATCCAGGTCAGCGACGCCGGTCTGGATTGCCGCATCAGCCTTACATCGATTGGATTCCTGCCGGCGCTGCGCAGCGCGCCCGAGGTCACGATCCGCGCCTGCGCCTGGGACTTCTACCGGCTGGCGCGCCGCATCGAGGACCCCGACACCTTGTTCTTCTCGCGCCGCCTCGCGATCGAAGGCGACACCGAACTCGGGTTGCTGGTCAAGAACGCGCTCGATGCCATCGACTGGACCCGCTTGACCGGGCGGCTGGGACCGGCAATCGATCGGCTGCGCCGTCTCGCCGAGGGCCGCGGCGCGCGCCACAAATCCTCACCCTAAGGCCCACCTAGTAAAGTTTCATGCGTGTTCCCCTTTTTGTTGGTGACGGTTATGAGCCGTAATTATAGGCTGGGGGACAGCGCAACGACCTTGTCTCGCGCAGACTAATACATATATGACTTGTTAGATTAAAAATGTATTGACACACTACAAGCATTTGTATATTATGGTTTCGTGTACATTCAGCGCATCATAGAAGACCTCCTTCCCGGTATTATCGCAACATTCCCCTGCCTGGCGGTTACCGGCCCGCGACAGTCTGGCAAATCCACCTTGCTGCGCCATGCCTTGCCTGAATACAGATACGTTACTCTTGACGATCCGGCAGTCGTGGAACAAGCACTCTCCGATCCGGTTTTTTTTCTCGATACGCTGGGCGAACGCTGCATCATCGACGAAATCCAGCTTGCCGCCGGCATCCTCTCCTACGTCAAGATTCGGGTAGATGCCGACCGCAGCCGTAATGGCCGTTTTGTCTTTACCGGTTCCCAGCAGTTCGGCATGATTCGCAATCTTGGGGATTCACTGGCCGGTCGAATCGCCCTGCTTGATCTGCTCCCCTTCGCGGCCGGCGAGATGCAGAAGGCAGCCTCACTTCAAGGTGGACTGGAGCTCTTTACGTCATCCTGTCTGACAGGTGCATACCCCCAACTGGCGGTAACTCCAGAAATCGACCGGAGTCTCTGGTATTCATCCTACCTCCAGACCTATCTGGAACGGGACATCCGTTCGCTCTACGATATCGGCAGTCTGCGGGAGTTTCATCGTTTCATGCAGCTTCTGGCGGCGCGCTGCGGCCAGATGCTCAACATGAGCATGTTTGCAACCGATCTGGGAGTGAGCGTTACGACTATCAAACGCTGGCTGTCGGTGCTGGAGGCCGGACGCATCCTCTTTCTGCTGCCACCGTACTACAGCAATCTCGGTAAACGGATTACCAAGATGCCAAAGGTATACTTCCTCGACACCGGACTGGCGTGCCATCTGGCCGGAATACGTGCCAGGGAACAGCTTCTGGAAGGGCCGATGGCCGGGGCGCTGTTCGAAAACTATTGTGTGCAGGAAACGGTGAAGATATTTGCCAACCGGGGCGAGCCGCCACGGCTCTCATATCTGCGGACAAATAACGGACTGGAGGTTGACCTTATCATCGAGGGGGCAGGCCTGAGGCCACTTCCGATTGAGATCAAATTGAGCCGCACACCGACCGCAGCCATGGCATCGGGACTTACGCGTTATGCCGCCCTGTTCGCAAAAACCGACCCGGAGGACGCCTTACTCCTCTGTCTGGCCGACGGCGAAAGTCCTGTTTGCCGAGGTGTCACAGCTATTGGCGTTGAAGAATATCTTCAGATGATTGAACATCGAATTACGGCCTGAATCCGGGACCTGCGCATTTGACTATTTCCGCCAATTTTGTCAATTGCGTAGATCTGACTCAAAATTTTCCTTCTTGCGCGCTGATAGACGAGGATAAACTTCGCGAAGAATCTGCTTTTCATGGCGAGCACAAAGCAGATTCCTCGGCCTGCGGCCTCGGAATGACAATTTTTTGAAGGTCCCTTTGTGAATTCCGACTGAATGCCGCTCTTATGGCCTACACCCGTTCGAAAATTCCGGCCGCACCCATGCCGGTGCCCACGCACATTGTAACCATGCCGTACTTCAGGTTCTTGCGCCGCATGGCGTGGATCACGGTCGCGGAGCGGATAGCACCGGTCGCACCCAGCGGGTGGCCCAGCGCGATCGCGCCGCCCATCGGGTTTACCTTGGCCGGATCGAGGCCGAGGTCCTGGATCACCGCCAGCGACTGGGCCGCGAAGGCCTCATTCAGTTCGAACCAATCGATCTGATCCTGGGTGATACCGCCTGCCCTGCAGGCTGCGGGAATCGCTTCTTTCGGACCGATGCCCATGATTTCCGGCGGCACGCCTCTGACCGCGAACGACACGAAACGGGCGAGCGGCGTCAGGTTGAACTGCTTCAGGATTTTTTCGCTGACCAGAATCAGCGCGCCGGCGCCGTCCGAAGTCTGCGAGCTGTTGCCGGCGGTGACCGAGCCCTTGGGCGCGAACACCGGCCGCAGCTTCGCCAGCGCAGCCAGATTGGTGTCGGCGCGCGCGCCTTCGTCCTGGCTGACGCTGCGGGTCTTGATGTCGATTTTCCCGGTCGCGAGGTTGGGGAAGCGCTCGACGATATCGACCGCTGTCGTCTCGTCCTTGAATTCGCCCGCCAGTTGCGCCGCGATCGCCTTTTGATGCGATTTCAGCGAGAACTCGTCCTGCGCCTCGCGCGAAATCTTCCATTGCCGGGCGACTTTTTCCGCGGTCAGGCCCATGCCGTAGGCCATGCCGATGTTCTCATCCTTGAAGATGCCCATGTTCATCGACGGGTGGTAACCCATCATCGGCACCATCGACATCGACTCCGCCCCGGCGGCGATCATCACCTCGGCCTGGCCGACGCGGATGCGGTCGGCCGCCATCGCCACCGCGGTGATGCCGGAGGCGCAGTAGCGATTGACGGTCACGCCGGCGACCGTCTGCGGCAGGCCGGCCAGGAGCACCGCCATGCGCGCGAGGTTGAGGCCCTGCTCGGCTTCAGGGAAGGAGCAGCCGACGATCGCATCCTCGATCAGATTCGCATCGAGCCCCGGCACCTGGGATACGGCGGACTGGATCGCGCGCACCAGCAGATCGTCCGGCCGCACGTTCTTGAACATGCCGCGCGGCGCCTTGCCGATCGGCGTGCGGGTCGCGGCGACGATGTACGCGTCTTGCAATTGTTTGCTCATGTTGGTTCTCCTTTAAGGGCCGCGTCAGTTGCGTACCGGTTTTCCGGTCTGCATCATGCCCATGATGCGTTCCTGGGTCTTGGGATGGTCGAGCAGTTCCATGAACGACTTGCGCTCCAGATCGAGCAGCCACTGTTCATCGACCAGGCTGCCAGTCTCCACTTCGCCGCCGCAGACGATCTCGGCGATCATCGCGCCCAGCTTGTAGTCGTGCGCGGAGATGAAGCCGCCGTCGCGCATATTGACCAGCTGCGCCATGATGGTCGCCATGCCATAGCGCCCTGCCACCGGCACTTGCGCTTTTAGCGGCGGCCTGTAGCCGGCATCGAACAGCGCGCGCGCCTCGACCTTCGCCACATGCAGCAATTCGTAGGCATTGAAGACGATGACGTCATCGGCGCCGAGGTAGCCCATTTTTCTAGCCTCGAGAGCGGACTTGGAGACGTTCGCGGTGGCGGCGTGCATGAAGTAGTGCTTCAGGAATTGCAGCAGGTCATTGCCTTTGGCATCGGCAGCCGCGCGCACCGCCGCCTCCTTCAGGCCTCCGCCCGCCGGAATCAGGCCGACGCCGACTTCGACCAGGCCGACATAGGACTCGATCGACGCGACGCGCCTGGCCGCGTGCAGCATCAGCTCGCAGCCCCCGCCGAGGGCCAGGCCCGAGACCGCGGCCACGACCGGCACGCTGGCGTATTTCATCGCCTGATGCGCCTGCTGCAGTTTCGCCACTTCAGGCTCGATCGCCTTGACCCCGCCCGACATGAACAGCGGCAACATCGCTTGCAGGTCGGCGCCGGCGGAGAACGCGCCGCCGGCAGCCGCATCGGCGCTCCAGAGCACCAGGCCTTTGTAGTTCTTCTCGGCTTCAGCCAGCGCCGTGGCCAGACCGGCGATGACACCGGGGCCGATGACGTGCATCTTGGTCTTCAGCGACAGGATCAGCACCTCGTCGTCCTGGTGCCAGATGCGCACCGAGTCGTCCTCGAACACGGCGGTGCCCGCGGTGCTGCCGTCGGCGGCAGCGGCCCCCACGACCGGGGCGCGGAACACCTGCCGCTGATACACCGGCAGCGTCGAACGCGGCACATTGGTCTTGCGCGCGGCGGAGTAGGACCCGTCGGGCGCGTGCACGCCGCTGCGGCCGTCCGACACCCAGGCGGGCAGCGGCGCCTGGCATAGCGTTTTGCCGGCGGCTATGTCTTCCTTGATCCAGCCCGCGATCTGCTGCCAGCCGGCGGTCTGCCAGGTCTCAAACGGGCCGACACTCTGGCCGAAGCCCCAGCGCATGGCGAAATCGACGTCGCGCGCGTTGTCGGCAATCGATTCCAGGTGGACCGCAATGTAATGGAACACATCGCGGAATATCGCCCACAGGAACTGCGCCTGCGGATTGGCCGATTCGCGCAGGGTCTTCATGCGCTTGGCCGGGTCTTTCTCTTTCAGCATGCGGGCGATGATGTCGTCCGCCTTGCCGCCGCCGGCGACGTATTCGCCGTTGGCAAAATCCAGGCGCTGGATCTCCTTGCCGACTTTCTTGTAGAAGCCGGCGCCGGTCTTCTGGCCCAGCGCGCCCGCCTGCACCAGTTTCGTCAGGACGTCCGGCGTGCGGTAGACCGCGGCAAACGGATCGTCCGCAAGGGTGTCCTGCATCGTCTTGATCACGTGGCCCATGGTGTCCAGGCCGACGATGTCGGCGGTGCGGAAGGTGCCGGATTTGGCACGGCCCAGCTTGGCGCCGGTGAGATCGTCCACCACGTCGCAGGAGAGGCCGAATTTTTCCGCCTCGTGCATGGTCGCCAGCATGCCGAAGATACCGACGCGGTTGGCGATGAAGTTCGGCGTGTCTTTCGCCCGCACCACTCCCTTGCCCAGCGTGGTGGTGAGGAAACCTTCGAGCTGGCCCAGGATCCGCGCCGAGGTTGTGGCGGTGGGGATCAGTTCCACCAGATGCATGTAGCGCGGC
>ERZ1292630.3015-Hain-H41-02um-R3-3015-length-15168-cov-5_pt1 | contig 15168 bp, 12 predicted proteins | sample MGYA00564408_ERZ1292630 | MGnify/ENA primary metagenome ERZ1292630 (study PRJEB36523, sample SAMEA6512641) | groundwater metagenome | collected 2019-01-08 | study: AquaDiva: Metagenomics assemblies of 32 groundwater samples | reverse complement strand
CATCTCGACTTCGGGCAGGATGTGCGAGGAAATCAAAACCGTGTGCGAACCCGCCAGACTCTTGATGAGCTGGCGCACCAGCCGGATCTGATGCGGATCGAGGCCGATGGTCGGTTCATCGAGAATGATCAAGTCGGGCTCATGCACGATGGCGTCGGCAAGACCGACGCGCTGGCGATAACCCTTGGAAAGCTGGCCGATGATGCGCTTGCTGACATCCGTAAGGCTGCACTGCTGCAACACGGTATCAATGCGTTCGCGGGAACGGGCGCGGCTCAATCCTTTGAGGCGGGCGCGGAACTTGAGGTATTCCCGGACGCGCATCTCATTGTGCAGCGGATTGTTTTCCGGCATGTAACCGATGCGGCGGCGGACTTCTTCCGAATCGTGGAAGACATCATGGCCCGCCACGCGCGCGGTGCCGGAAGTGGCGGGCATGAAGCCGGAAAGGATGCGCATGGTGGTGCTTTTGCCCGCGCCATTCGGGCCGAGCAAGCCGACGATCTCTCCCGGCGCGACCGTGAACGAAATATCCGCCAGCGCCGTATGACCGGCGTAGCGTTTCGTCAGGTTGCAGACCTCGATCATGGGGGACGAACTCATCTGTGCGCAGCGCCAAGTCTAGGTGAGGCGCCCGGGTGACGGCGAACAAAAACTCCTAACGAACCGGCACGTCCACCTGGTCATTCAAGACGCGATACAGCCCGTTGCTATAACGATTGACCACCTTGACGGTGAGCTGGACGGTTTCGCCGCGCTTTTTGTTACCCAGCACATTACTGATGTTGACCAGATCGCTCACCGCCACTCCATCCATGGCAATGATGACCAAACCGGCTGGTAATTGCGCCTTGTCGGCCGGGCTGTTCTTTTCCACTTCATCCACCAGCAACCCTTCGCCCGCCGCCAGCTTGTAGCCGGCGGCCTGCGCTTCGGTCAGGGGCGTGGTGCGCAGACCCAGGCGGCGGAATACCAACTGATGATTCAATTGTGTCAGCGGCACGAGTTCAACTTTGAGAACCCGCCGCACGCCATTCTCGACGACGGCGACGACGGCCTGGCGGTTCGCGCCGGCGGCAACCAACTGGTTGAAGGCCGCCAAGCTGCGGACGGACTTGCCATTCACTTCGACAACCTCCTGACCCACCCGCATCCCCGCCTGATCCGCCGGGCTGCCGGGTTGCACTTCGCGCACGGTCAACGGATACGGCGCACCGCGAAAGCGCGCCCCGAGCCACAACTTGGCCGACCACTCCAAGGTGAAGAAATCCGAAAGCGCACTGGAGACCTGTTTGATCGGAATGGCAAACCCGGTGCCTTTGCCTTGGTCGGTCGCATACACTGCCGCATTGATGCCGATCAATTCGCCGCGAATGTTGATGAGCGGGCCGCCGCTGTTGCCCGGGTTGATGTCCGCATCGGTTTGCAACCAGTCAGGATAATCCAGTTTCATTTCCCCGGAGGTCGAACGCCGATTCTTCGAACTCAAGATGCCGCGCGAAACTGATCCGCCCAAGCCGAAGGGATTCCCCACGGCAATCACTGTTTCGCCCAACAACAAATCGTCATCCTTGGCCATGTTGATCGGGCGAAAGGACGGATCGCTGGGTCGCCGGACGATGCGCAACAGCGCGAGATCCTTGAGACTGGTGCCCAGGAGCTTCACCGCCTCGTATTCCCGACCATCCCACAGTTGGACTTGGACACGATTGGCCCGCTGCACCACATGCACGTTGGTCAGGATGTAGCCTTCTTCTCCGACTTCATCAATGATGACACCGGAACCGATGTCGCTGGGGCGCTCTTCGATTTTGGGCGTCTCATCAATTCCGTAGAACCGCCGGAAAATCGTTTCGTAAGAATCATTGCGGCGCACCAGTTGGGTCGTGCGAATATTCACGACGCTGGGCATGACGCGCTCAATTGCAGCCACCGTGGCATCGCGCCGAACATCCACCTCCGGCGTCACAGCCTGACTACCCAGCAGTCCCAGCCCCAGCAGCCCAGCCACCAGTTGGAGCGTTCCCAGCTTCCCGAGGGTTCGTCGCGGCGATTTCATTTTCATTCTAACAAGACATCCGGCGTTTTGATTCGTTCATGGTACATTTTCCCAACCGACGCTTGACTTTGCGAGAGCCTCCGCGCAAAAGCAATTCCAAGTGCAACCCGCTCCCGCCAATTTCTACGCCCAATGGCGTGCCCGTCACACACCCATCGCCATGTTGCGCGAAGGGGCGGACGCGCCGCCGGAAAAATTGCTTCAGGCCATCTGGCAACATCAACGGCTCCGCCGCGATCAACTGCGGACGTTGGACGGCCAATCCGTCCGCGTGCTTCACCCCGGTTTCGGCAGCGTCGAAGGCGGGCCGGATTTTCGCGGGGCCGTGGTGCAGTTCGGCGGCGGAGCGCCAGTGTCGGGTGACATCGAAGTGGACCTCCGCGACACGGGCTGGCGCGCCCACGGGCACGACCGAAATCCTGCATTCAAGAACGTCATCCTGCACGTGGTCTGGGAGGGGAAATTTTCCGCCGCGCGTCCACCCCTGCTTTTGTTGCGCGAAGTGCTGGATGCGCCGTTGACCGAATTGAACTTTCAACTCGAACACACTTCCGTTCGGACGTTACCGGAAAGTTTGTAAGGTAAATGTTGTGCGCCCCTGCGGGAACTGGAGGAGGCGGCGCTCCAAAGTTTGTTGCGCGAGGCCGCGCAGGTGCGGTTGCAGAACAAGGCCGCGCAATTTCACGCACGGGCACAACACGTCGGCTGGGAGCAATCGCTCTGGGAGGGGTTGTTCCGCGCGCTCGGATACAAACACAACATCTGGCCGATGCAGCATCTCGCCGAAACGCGTTCGCGTTGGAGCGCGGGCGCGGTTTCGTCGCTGACAATCCAGTCGCGGCTGCTGGGCTTGAGCGGATTGCTCCCCGCCGAATTGAGCCGCAACCAATCCGGGGCGGATGAATATCTGCGGCGGATCTGGGACGGCTGGTGGCGGGAACGGGATGCGTTTGCGGATTGTGCGGTGCCCCGCAGTTTGTGGCGACTGCATGGCTTGCGCCCCGCCAATCATCCGCAACGCCGCCTGGCACTCGCGGCCCATTGGGCGCAGGACGATACACTGGTGGAGCGGATTGAAACCTGGTGTCACGCGGCGCTCCCCGCCCGCAAACAGTTGGAGGCCCTCACCAGAATCTTTGCCGTGAAGCGGGATGATTTTTGGTTCTGGCACTGGACCTTCCGTTCGGCGCGTTTGCCGAAGCCGCAACCGTTGTTGGGGGAAACCCGCGTCACGGATTTGGCGATGAACGTGGTGCTCCCTTGGCTTCACGCTCGCGCCCGCGCCGGTGGAAATGAAACGCTCATTCGGGAAATCGAAAGTCGCTACGAGGCGTGGCCAGCGGCGGAAGATAATTCCGTATTGAAGCTCGCCCGCCAACGTCTGCTGGGAAAATCTGATGCGGCGTCCGCAGGCTTGAAGACCGCATGTGCGCAACAAGGGCTGCTACAAATTGTCCGGGATTTTTGTGAACACTCCAACGCGGTCTGCGCGGGTTGTAGCTTCCCGGAGCTAGTGCGGAACTGGCAAATCAGCAAGCCCGACCCCGCGTCGGCTTGAATCAAACCCCGTTCGTGGGCGGGTTTGCGTCGTCGTCGGATTTTTCGGGAGCCGGCTTTTCCTTCCGCTTGGTTGCAGACGGAGCAGAATCTCCCGCCTTCTCTTCTTCAACCACGCGAGGATTTTTGGCGCGTTTGTTGCGCGGCAGCGGACTCATCATCATGTTGATGCCGCGCCCGATCATTTTTGGGGGGAAATCGGGATGGCCGTATGGCTCAAGCTCGGCGATGAATTTCTTCACGACCTCGAAGCCGAATTCGGTGTGCTGCATCTCGCGTCCGCGGAACCGCAGCGTCACCTTTACCTTCATGTCCTCGCAGAGGAAATCAATCGCGTGGCCGACCTTGACTCCAAGATCATGCGGATCAATGCGCGGGCTGAGCTGGACCTCCTTGACCGTGGAAGCGTGCTGATGCTTCTTGGATTCTTTTTCCTTCTTGGCCAGTTCGTAGCGGAACTTGCCGAAATCCACGACGCGACAGACTGGTGGCACGGCGTTGGCCGCGATCTCGACGAGATCAACGCCAGCTTGCCGGGCGAGCAGCAGGGCATCATTCAGCGGCAACACTCCGAGCTGCTTGCCGTCAAAGCCGATGACGCGCACTTCGCGGGCGCGGATTTTCCCGTTGATCCTGATGAACGAGGCGGGGGAGGAATTACGTGGGGGGAAAGGGCGACTCAAGACACCCTCGTCGGTTGAAAAATCATTGTATCGTTCTGCTTCAATCTTGCCGGACCAGCCAGCTTGGTAACCGCGCCAGTTAAGCACCTAACCCGCAAGGCGCAAGCAAAATCTACCCGGCACAACCGACCGATTCGTGGTCCAGTCGGAGTCGTTACCAGCGGATTGCACCAAAATCCAAGCTTGATTTCAGGCTTTTCTCGCCTACCCTCCACGCTCCCCCTCGGGGCTAACAACAACCGAAACGATAACGATTTTATGGCAGTAAACGCAAACGACCTCCGCCGCGGCCAGGCGATCAATTACAACGGCGACATCAGCGTCGTCCTCGACGTCCAACACCGTACCCCCGGCAATCTCCGCGCTTTCGTCCAAGCCACCTTGCGCAGCATTCGCACCGGCAAATCGTCCGATGTCCGCTTCAGTTCCACGGAAAAGGTCGAGACCGTGCCGATGATGACCAAGAAAATGGAATTCAGCTACAAGGACGGCAATGACTTCGTTTTCACCGACCCGGAAAATTACGAGTCCGTCACGCTGATCCCGGAACTCGTCGGCGATGCCAAAAATTACCTCGTCGAAAACGGCTTGGTGACCGTGACCTTCGTGGACGACAAAGCCGTGACGGTGGAAATTCCGCCGAGCGTGATCCTCACCGTGACCGATGCGCCGGAAGGCATCCGGGGCGATTCCGCCAACAACGTGCAGAAAGCCGTCACCATCGAAACCGGCATCACCGTGCAAGCGCCGCTGTTCATCAAGACCGGCGAGAAGATCAAGATTGATACCCGCACCGGCAAATACATGGAACGAGCGTAATCAGTCTCAGGTCTAAAGCCTGAAGTCTAAAGTCAAAAGGCCCGCCACCCGGCGGGCTTTTGCTTTATCTGCGTTAATCCGTGTTCATCTGCGGTTCAAAATAATCGGTAACGTCTGGCGGGATTTGCTTCTGAAGTGCTTGGTATGAATAATACACTTCAATCCATGTTCGGCGTGATGCTTGGCGGTTGGGAAATCATCCTGATCCTTTTGGGGATGGCGGTGCTTGTTGTGACGATTGCAGGTGCGGTTTGGCTGGCGTTTTGGTTGTCGCGCCGAGCTAAAAAAAAAGCAACTGACCCTCAAACACCGCCAGACCATAAACCAGGCCCGCCCCCGCCGATTCCGCCGCTCAAACCGCTGAACGTTCCGCACACCGAAGTCGTGTCTTCCAAATGCCCGCAATGCGGCACGCCGCTGCCCACTGGCGCGTTGGCGGGTCTTTGCCCCGTCTGCCTGCTCAAAATGGGCGCGGCGGCGGATACGGTCACCGAAGGGAAACAATCACCTTTCACTCCACCGAGCGTAGCCGAACTCGCGCCGCTCTTTCCCCAACTTGAAATCCTCGAACTCATCGGTAAAGGTGGAATGGGGGCAGTTTACAAGGCGCGCCAGAAACAACTGGATCGCGTCGTCGCGCTGAAAATTCTCCCGCCTGGTATCGGCCATGACGCCGCGTTCGCCGAGCGCTTCGCCCGCGAAGCCAAAGCGCTCGCCAAGCTGAACCATCCCGGCATCGTGACGTTGTATGAGTTTGGCGCTGCGTCCGGCTATCAACCATCCACTCTCAACTCTCAACTGTTCTACTTCCTGATGGAATTCGTGGACGGCGTGAACCTGCGCCAGTTGCTCCACGCTGGTCGCGTTTCGGCCCGGGAAGCATTGGCCATCGTGCCGCAGATCTGCGACGCGCTGCAATTCGCGCATGACCAAGGCATCGTCCATCGCGACATCAAGCCGGAGAACATCCTCATGGATCGGCGCGGGCGCGTGAAGGTGGCGGATTTTGGATTGGCGAAGATTGTCGGAATGGAGCGCGGCTCTGTGAGCCGCAGCAACGATGGAAATGCTAGTGCTACCGGACAATCCAAATCTTCCTTGGTGAGCGCGCGCGCTGCGGGTCACAGACCCGCGCTCCAAGAACTCACCGACACAGGCAAAGTCATGGGCACACCGCAATACATGTCGCCCGAGCAATTTGATGCGCCGGGCGAAGTGGATCATCGCGCGGATATTTACGCGTTGGGCGTGGTGTTTTACCAGATGCTCACCGGCGAGTTGCCCGGCAAGAAGATCGAAGCGCCGTCGAAGAAAGTTTCAATTGATGTGCGTTTGGATGAAGTCGTCTTGCGCGCGTTGGAGCAAAAACCGGAGCGGCGTTATCAGCACGCCAGCGTCTTAAAAACGGAGTTGGAAACCCTCGCGGCTGACTCCGGGCAAGCTAATGCTTCAGTTCCGAAAACTGCCGCGCCCCCGGGCCGTTTGGTGGCGCCTGGGAAAGCCGGCTTCGCGGCGGCGGTGACGGTTTTCTATGCGGGGGTGGTGTTGAGCATTCCAGCCATTGGCATGTTGCCATTTCGCTTCAGTCGCGATCATGCTTATCTGCTCGGCGTGGGCCTTATGCTGGTGGGCGCGCCTTTTGTGGGCATGGCCGTGGCGAAGGCCCAGCGCCAGACACGAGCGAGCGCTGAAAATGTCCACCGGCAAACGCTGGCGGCGTGTTTGAAAGCCGCCAGCTTGGTGGCGTGGTTGCTGGCGCTGCCCGTGATTGGCTTTGCGATATTCTTCCTGATCGCCCTGTTCTCGGAGCGTGGTGGGTGGAATCCAGCGCGCTCGGAGGCGGTGCTTGTGCCATTGACTTGGTTGGGGGCAGTGCTCCTGCCAATCAGTGGGAGTCGCCTCTGGAAAGCCGCCGCCCCCGGTAGCAGCGGACGTAAGGCCGCGCAAACTGAATCCGGAAACGATCGGACAAATCAGGGCCAGCCCGTGGCGGTGGCGAATCAAACATCGCGCTTCTCACGTACGGCCATTGCTGGCGTTGGCTTAACAATTCTTGCGGCGGTGATGTTTTCGATCGCGGGAATCATCAACCGCGTAGCGATGGTGGTTGTGATGCCTGACGGGCAAAGCATGCCGAACAAGCCAGCGATGCTCATTTCGATGGGGTGGGTGTTAGCTGGGTTGCTCTGTGTCTTGGTTTCCACACTTCTTGGCTGGATGGCCGTCTCGCAAATCCGCCGCTCGGCGGGAAAACTTCACGGCTTGTGGCTGGCAGTGTTCGATGGGTTGCTGTTTCCGTTGTTGGCGTTCGATGCCTTGATCATCGGAGGATTTCTATTCGTCGCGAAGTCACTCCGCGAGCTTGATATTTCACGAGCGATGGTTGGGAAAATGATTTCACCTGTTCTTGCGAAGTATTGGTGGCTGGTGGTGGCGGCGGTTCTGGCCAGCATGCTAATTGACTACCTCATCATCCGCCGCGTTTGGCATGCGGTGAATCATGCATCGGCTTTACCTGCTGGAAAATCCCGCCGGACGGAACTGGTTCTCATCAGTATCGGCGCCGCACTGATTTCTTTGACCATGTTGCTGTTCTGGGTGCAGCGGCCCAAGCCCTGCGATGCCCCGTGGATCAGTGCGGATTCCCCGGACGGAAATTACACCGCGACGGGGAATACATGGTGCTCCATGCGGGTGTTTGGCGGGGATCGTATCTTTTACCGGTTTATTGTTCAGGGACGGGGCGGTTCGGTTCTGGAGCGATGGGATGTTCCCATTCCAACCGAAAAGCTCGCCACCAGTTATCTGGTCCTGTCCGTGGACGAGATCAGTTTTGCCAAACATGGCAATGTCGTCTGGTCTGACAATGGCCGGCGCGCTTCTTTCCGGGTCAAGGGAATCGAAGTGTCCGCGTTCGATACCGAAACCGGCAAGCTGGCGGATGGCGCCGAAAGCCGACGCAAAGCTGTTCCTGTCGCCTTCGGTCCGGTGGTGGAGCGGGCTTTGATTGATCCTGATGCGCGGCGCGAGAAGGAGGCCTTGAACCTGCAAAGCGGTGAATTGTTTTCACTCCCGACTGGTGAGGGAGAAAATGATCGGCGCGTGCTGGCATTACTGAAGACTGACGGGGACTGTTTTGCGGAATATGACGACTTCGTGAGTGGTCGTTGGGCGCTCATCACCCAAGGGTTGAAGCTTTCAGATTTAACGCCAGCCCAATGGGAGCGGATCACGCCCGCAGAGATTACCCAGGCGTTAACCAAGCCGAGCGTGTTGCAACACGTGACACCGCCCGAGTTGCCTGGGGCGACGTTATACGTCTTCCCGGACGGGTTCCTGCCCCTGACGTTCGCCTTTGAGACACGTCAGGGCGTCCGGGGCATTCTGCAAATCACTGGCTTCACGGAAAACCCGCTCGGCGTAAAAATTCGCTACAAGCTGGTGCAAACAACACTCTCCGCTAATGCGGTGGCACCAGCCAAGAAAGCGGTCTTTTGTCCGGTGGTGGAATTCACCTTGCGCGATCCCATCGAGAGCCGGACGAACTGCTTCATCGATTTTGAAGCGGGTAGATTGGTTGTCCCGCCAGCGGATTTGGTGCTGACGAATCGCGCCGCCGTCTGGGAGTGGGCGAAGGCGCAAGACGTGGATGTCATCGCCAACACTTCGGACCCCAGCATCCGCGGCTTGCTGGGCTATGACCTGGTTGTGGTCCGGCTCGCGGACGAGGAGTGGGAACAAATCGCGGACGGAAAGTTGAGTGGAGAAATCAGCAAGCGACAGTGGAGTCATTCGCGCTTCGGTGGATTGCCGCCCATGTCGCAGGCCGTGTTAACGGTCAACACGGTGGTCACCGATCCCAAGCCTTCCAAAACGTATGGCTTCCGCACTCGGAAAGGAACTTTGGGCTTGCTGCAGTTCGTTGACTATAACGATTCCCCGCGCGGTTGGGTGAAGCTTCGTTACAAGCTAGTGCAGAAGCAGGCGGCGGAGCCAGTGGTTGAATCCGCAATTCCGACCGACGGCGTCTATTTCACTTACACCGGAGACATGACGACCGTGCTGGAACTCAACGGCGGTCGGTTTCGGTATTGGTTCGAGAGCGATGTCAAAGAGCCGGATGAGCCTGAGTATCCTCTGAGCGGCCCGATTCGGATAACTGCAGACACCATCGCGCTGCTACACGAGCAGTGCAGCCAGCCGATTTGGACGTTCCGGACTATGGACGGCCATCTGACCTTATGGCGACCGGACGCCGTTGCGATTCCGACGGCGGATCGTCAGTGGAATATGCCGATGCTGACGCGATACGGCAGCGGCAGCATTCTGATCTCCTCGAACAAGCGGGCGGAGGAATTGTGGGAGCGCCGTGGCGCGCCAAGTATGGGGGAGGAATCACCCAAGCGATGAGCAGAACGAGGTGACGAGGCGAGAACCGGCAAAGACTCCTCACGTCGTCTCCTACAAAAATGAATCTGTGTTTCATCCGTGTCCATCTGCGGCTAAAATGATTTGGCTTTGACCACCGAACATTCCAGCCAGTCATCGTCCGCGCCGGGCGATATTTTCGCCACGACGCATTGGACGGTCGTGCTCGCGGCGGGGCAACGGCACACGCCGCAATCAGATCACGCGTTGGAGGAGCTGTGCCGCACGTATTGGTTTCCGCTTTACGCGTATGTGCGGCGGCGCGGCTACGCCAAGGCGGACGCGGAGGATCTGGTGCAGGCGTTCTTCGCGCGGTTTCTGGCGAAGAATTATCTCGCAGGTCTGAGTGAAGAGCGGGGACGCTTCCGGGCGTTCTTGCTGGCGGCGCTGAAAAACTTTCTCACCAACGAATGGAAAAAATCCCAGCGGCTCAAGCGCGGCGGCGGGGAAAGGATGCTGTCGCTGGATTGGGAATCGGCGGACACGAAGTTTCAAGTCGCGGCGACCAACGAGCCGAACCCCGAGCAGGTGTTTGATCGCGAATGGGCGCTGGCCTTGCTCGCGAAGGTGATCGAGCGGTTGCAGGCGGAGTGTGCAGCGGAGGGCAAGGCGCAGTTGTTCGAGCAATTAAAAGTGTTTCTCACTGCGGGTAAAGGCGAGGCCGCGCACGCCGAAGTGGCGCGCGGGTTGGGTATGGAGGAGGGCGCGGTGCGCGTGGCGGTACATCGGCTGCGGAAGCGGTATCGGGTGTTGTTGCGGGAGGAAATCACGCAGACGTTGAGTGACCCCGCGATGGTGGACGAGGAGATGCGAGCGTTGTTTGGCGCGTTTGGAGGATAATATCGTCGGCCCGCCCGCCGTCGGTCCGTGGCGGAATGACGTCAAGGCGCGCGGTTCTTGAACGAAAAACATTGCCTCTCCGCATGGGCTTTGGCTTCATTTCCTTCATGGCACAAGCTGCCGGGAAACCGGGGACCACTCTGAATGAGCGCCGCCGGATGCAGATTCTGTATTCCGGTCGTGTGCAGGGCGTTGGCTTTCGTTACGCTGTCCGCACCCTGGCAGCCGGTTATGAAGTGACCGGGGCGGTGCGCAATCTCGCCGATGGGCGGGTGGAATTGACTGCGGAAGGTCAAAAGAAAGAGCTCGAAGCTTTTCGCGATGCCATTCATGAAGCGGGTCTGGCCGCCAACATCCGGAAGGAAGAAGCGCATTGGGACGAGGCCAGAGGCGGGTTTAACGGGTTTGCCATCGAGCGATAATTTTTAAGATGAAGTTTGCCATCATAGCTGACATCCACGGCAACTTGGACGCGTTCCAAGTGGTGCTGGAGGACGCCAAGAAACAGCAGGTCACACATTACGCCTGCTTGGGCGACGTCGTCGGCTACAACGCTAATCCCAAGGAATGCCTCGACATCGTGCGCGCGATGAACATGCCGTGCGTGAAGGGCAACCACGACGAGTATTGCTCCAGCGACGAGCATCTCGAAGGGTTCAATCCCGCTGCCGCCGAAGCAGTCAATTGGACGCGCACCCAGCTCAGCGACGAAGATCGCCAGTGGTTGCGTGATCTGAAGTACACGCGCATGGTGACGAATTTTACCATCGTTCACGCCACGCTCGATGGCCCGCAACGCTGGGGCTACGTGTTCGACAAGCTCGCCGCCGCCGCCAGCTTCACGTATCAAAACACCTTCGTCTGCTTTTTCGGTCACACGCACGTGCCGGTCGCTTTCATGAAGGACAGCGTGGTACGTGGTGGGACTTATTCGAAGTTCAAGACTGAGCCGGGCAAGAAGTATTTCGTCAACGTCGGCGCTGTCGGTCAGCCGCGTGACAACAATCCCAAGGCCGCTTACGTCGTCTATGACACCGTGGACGGCACGATTGAAATCCGTCGCCTCGACTACGACATCGCTGCTGCGCAGAAGAAAATTCTCGCTGCCGGATTGCCGGAGCGGTTGGCCGAGCGGTTGGCGTACGGTCGTTAAGTTGCGGCCCAGGTCGGGTGCCAAGTGACATGAGCCACCCCCTAAAACTCATCCGCGTCATTTCCGAGGGGCGGCCCGGCCATGAAAACCAAAGCGTGGGCTTTGCCCAGGCGCTTGCCCGGCGCACTGGCGCTGAAGTAGAGATTGTTCAAATCCCCGCCACTTGGAATCTTTGGACCCGCCGCCGCGCGGCGCTCGCAGCACGAAAGGGAGTTCCACAGTTACTCATCGGCACCGGACACAAGGTTCATCTGCCGCTTTGGTTTGCCGCCCGAAAATTTCAGGCTCGCTCGGTGGTCATCATGGAGCCGACATGGCCGAAAGGCTGGTTCGATCTCTGTGTCCTGCCGCAACACGATGCGGATGGAGAAAACAATTCTTCGCGCGTCATCACCACACTCGGCGCATTGAACCGGCTTCCCGAGACCATTCCGACCAAGCAGGCCAAAGGCGTTGTTCTCATCGGCGGCCCCTCCAAATCCCACGGTTGGTCCGGCGAACAAACCGCTGCTGCGATCCGCACCGTGATTGCGGCCCGACCAAAACTGGCATGGACCATCTCCGATTCACGGCGCACGCCCGCAGGTTTCTTGGATCAACTCCGCGCCCAACAACTCCCCGCCGAGATTCTCTCCCACCAGCAAACCAAACCCGACTGGCTACCGACGCAACTGATGGCCGCGCAGGAAGCCTGGGCCACTGAAGACAGCGTCTCGATGATCTTTGAAGCCGTGACCGCAGGAGCGCGCACGGGAATTTTGCCCGCGCCAGTGACAAAACCTTCCGCCGATCCTGTGCGTGCCATGCAAAAACTCATTCACGATGGCTACGCGACGCATTACGAAACGTGGACACAGAATGGTCGCCACCTGCCTGCGCCAAAACCGTTGCATGAGACCGGTCGCTGCGCGGAACTGGTTTTGGCGCGGTTATTTCCCGAAGCTCGGCGCTGATCTCGGACTGCACCCGTTTCCAAAAAATGTACGGTGTGTGCCCTGCCTTTGACCTGAATTCGCATGGTTTCAACCGCAAAATTTCTGAAGCAGGCCGAATCCGCAGCGTTTACCCATGGAAAATTTCCCGCTTCCGTAACCCGCTGCTGGCGAAAATCCTGCTCATCAAGGGCGTTTAGAGAAGCAAATGCGCATCAAGCTCAAATACATCGTGATCCTCGGCCTGCTGTTGGCAGCGGTGGCTGATACTTGCTGGAGAATTTCCCACCGGAAAAACCCGGCGGACGACGACGCAGCCGCAGTTGACTACGCGATGCGAGTCCGCGCGCGCGAAGCCAGTCAGCCCAGCGCCACGATTCCGATCATCGCTGTCACCAACTGGACGACACAGCTCAGCGCCGTCCTGACCTCGGACAGTTCGACCACCAACCAAGCCATCACGCTGCTTGCCATGTTTCCGAATCTGCCGGCGGAGGCGCAGTTGGAAGCCGTGCAACATGCCAGCCGACTTTTGCCCGGAGAATATTTTGGGGCGTTAGGGGCGCAGATGACCAATGCTGCCGCCACCCCGGCCGTGCGCCGGGCGATCTTCGCCGACCTGCTCACGCGTCCGAATTCCCTCAAGTTGCCCTGGCTAGTCGAAGTGGCGCGATCATCCATTGACGGCCAGTCCGATGAAGCCTTGCTGCTGCTCAAATCGCAGTTACGCGAAGATTACGGCACGAACTGGGCGACCTGGCGTGAGCGCGTGGCGGTCTGGCTGTCCCTGCACCCGGACTGATGCCTCGGCGAAATTGCGGAACGTCCGTCAGTAATGGACGTCGGGGAAATTGGTTTCCAGTCCCGGAAAATCCGCTATCTTCGCCACAAGTTTTTTGAACTGAACCGAATCCAAATCAAACAAATGCACGACAAAGTTCCCTACCTCGACCTCCCGGCGCAAATCCGTCCGTTGCGCAAAGAAATTGATGCCGCCATCGCGCGCAACCTCGACGCCTGTTCCTTTTGTCTCGGGCCGGACGTCGTTCAGTTTGAAAAAGATTTCGCCAAGTACTGCGGCGCAGAACATGCCGTCGCTTTCAACAGCGGCACGTCGGCGCTGCATGTTGCGTTGCTCTTGTTGAACATCAAGCAAGGCGACGAGATCATCACCACGCCACACACATTCGTCGCGACGAGCTGGGCGATCTCCTACGTCAACGCCACGCCGGTCTATGTGGACATTGACGATGCCACGTTCAATCTCGACCCGGCCAAGATCGAAGCTGCCATCACGCCGCGCACCAAGGCCATCATGCCCGTGCATCTTTACGGCCATCCGTTTGATCTCGATCCGATTCTCGCCATCGCCAAGAAACACAATCTGCCAGTCGTCGAAGACACCGCGCAGGCACACGGCGCGAAATACAAAGGCAAGACCGTCGGCACGTTCGGCGCGATGTCCTGCTTCAGCTTCTATCCGGGCAAAAATCTCGGCGCAGCCGGCGAAGGCGGTGCGCTCGTCACGAACAACGCCGAGTTCGCCAAACGCGCCCGCTCGTTGCGTGAACATGGTTCGACCGTTCGTTACTATCACGACGAAGTCGGTTTCAACTACCGCATGGAAGGCATCCAAGGCGCCGTGCTCGGCGTAAAACTGCCGCACTTGCCGGCTTGGACTGCCGGTCGTCAGCGCGTCGCCAAGCTTTACGCAGAGTTGCTGAAAGACACGCCGCTGCAATTGCCGAAGCAAGCCGAGTGGGCTGAAAGCGTCTGGCATCTCTACGTCGTGCGGCATCCGAAGCGTGATGCGTTGAAGAAACATCTCGAAGAAAACGGCGTCGGCTGCGCCTTGCATTATCCGCTCCCGTTGCACATGCAGAAGTGCTACGCGCACCTCGGATACAAAGAGGGCGCGTTCCCAGTTTCAGAAAAGGCCGCGCGCGAATGTCTCAGCCTGCCGATCTATTCCGAACTCACCGACGCGCAAGTCCAGCGCGTCGCCGACGTCGTGAAGGATTTCTTCAAGAAAAACTGAACTGAAGATTGAATCACAACCTCCGGCCGGTGCGGCTCAACGCCGCCCGAGCCGGAGTTTTAGTTGCGCAAAGTCTGCCATCAATTCCGCGCGGTCAGCTTGCTGGAAGCGTTCCGGTAGATAGCGTTTGTCGGAACACGCCAGCACCGCCGCCAGTTCTTGCAGTGCCAACAGATTCGGATCGAGTGGATCAATGAATGAATTGACCGCTTCTTCCAAGTCCGTCAGTTGGATGTCCTCGTCCCGCTTGGCCAGCACGGCACGTTCCTTCGCGCGGATAAGGATGGCTTCGATGTCGCTTCCTGTCAGCGGTCGTTGCCCGAGTTGCTCGCGCGCATAGGCTTTGATCTTGTCGTTCAACGCGATCTTCTTCACCCGCGCGATGACGGTGAATAGTTCCATCACATCGTCCGGTCCTTGCGCCGGAAACAGCGGCACGCACAGACCGAAGCGCCCCTGCCGTTTCATATCTATCGCCAGCAAGTCCGGCCGCGACGTCATCGCCACCCAGACTTCCCGTCCGCGCAGACTGCTGTCCCCGATGTGCGCCGCGAAGGCCGCAAACACCCGGCTCGACACGCCGCTGTCGCCGCCATCATCGCGATTGCCGAACACCGCGTCCGCTTCGTCAACAACCACGATCACCGGCCCGAGTGCGC
>ERZ1292630.3013-Hain-H41-02um-R3-3013-length-15172-cov-6_pt1 | contig 15172 bp, 15 predicted proteins | sample MGYA00564408_ERZ1292630 | MGnify/ENA primary metagenome ERZ1292630 (study PRJEB36523, sample SAMEA6512641) | groundwater metagenome | collected 2019-01-08 | study: AquaDiva: Metagenomics assemblies of 32 groundwater samples | reverse complement strand
GCGATATCTCGCCGGACGCGAAGCCTCCGGGACCATGTTGGCCGCCGCCCGACGTGACGTCGAACCCGCCTCCGCAAAACAACAGATCCGCGACCTCCTCCGCCAGCGACATCGCGTCGCCGAGGGCGAGGACGACGACTTCCGCATTTTCGACCGCTCGCTCACCATGCAGGCCAACGCCGAAGCCACTCGGACATTCAACACCCTTCTGACCATGATCGCCTCGATCTCGCTGCTCGTCGGCGGCGTGGGCATTATGAACATCATGCTCGTCTCGGTGACGGAGCGCACGCGCGAGATCGGCCTGCGCATGGCCATCGGCGCCGGCGGGTACCACATTCTCGAACAGTTCCTCTGTGAGGCGATTGTGCTTTGCGGACTCGGCGGGTTGCTCGGTTTCGCGGGTGGCTGGGGCGTATCGGAATTCATCAATTACAAGTATGAGGGTTGGGATACGATGATTTCCTATTGGATGGCCGCCCTGGCCGTCGCCTTCGCGACCACGGTCGGGCTTTTTTTCGGCTTCTACCCCGCCTGGCGGGCCAGCAAGCTCGATCCCATCGACGCGCTGCGCTACGAGTAAAAGAGTGCGTTCGACAACCCGGCAAACCCGCGGAACTAGAAGTCTTCGGGGGGCGCGGAGCGGAGTTGCCGATGATGAAAAAAGGCGACGTCTTCGATTTGATCACGGCCTTCTTCGGCAAGCACGCGAAATAGTACGCGACCCCGCGCCGCTTCGTCGAATCGACGAACCGTCATTCGGTGAAGAAGTGCAATCGCAAGTCGGGCTCGGGGATGTATAGGCACGCTTGTTGAAATACGGCGCGCAGCGTTCCCCGGCGAAGTTCACGGTGCATTGGAATGTGCAGTGTTTGTTTGCTCCCGTCGGTCATGATGCGGCGTAACTTCGCGTGGCTGCCGCGCTGCCCGATCACCTGAAATCCGAACGTCCCCAGGATTCGGACGACATCATCGCCGCCAAGGCTCCGAAGCTTATCCGGCACGGGAAAGCGGCTCCAGCTCGATCGTCACCAGAATGGACGGGTTAGGGACCAAGCCGTATTCCGCCGGATCCTCGTTCTCAAGGGCAAGCTCGACGACTTCCTTGAGGTTCGCAATGGCCTCGTCCAGCGTGTCACCTTGTGTCACCGCGTGAACGTCCGGGCATTCCACGACGTATCCTCTGTCTTCGGCGTAGATGAAGGCCTTGATGTTGTGTTTCATGTGCTGCTCCCAAGCCGGCGTCACGGCGGCTTATACCGATGATTCAACTATACGACTTTTCGTTGTCGGCTGTCAAAAAAGGGGGGAAGCGCGTCGATGTCGTGCCCGCGCGTCCGGGCTGGAGGAATCGTGAATTGCCGAATGCCGCCTTCTGAGCTATTGTGAGTGCGTCCTAGAACTCCAACGAGCCGCGGGGCTTTAGCCCGCGCGGAGTCTCGGTTTCCGGGTTTTAGGAGGCACTCTTTGTGCAATCAGCAAGACGCGCATAGCGGGAAAGCAACCATAGGTGCACGGAGCCAATCATGCGACACACGCTTATCGCCGGAAATTGGAAGATGCACAAGACCCTCCCCGAAGCGCGCGAGCTGGTGACCGCTCTTCGCGCGGGACTCGAAAGCCTGCGCGGCGGCGACGCCGTCGAAGTGCTCATCTGTCCGCCGGTCCAACTGCTCTTTCCGATGGCCAAGGCCGTCGCCGGCGCGCGCATCATGCTCGGCGCGCAAAACGCCCACAACGAGCCCCACGGCGCGTTCACCGGCGAAGTATCCGTCCCCATGCTTACGGACACCGGCTGCACGCACGTCATCATCGGCCACAGCGAGCGCCGCCAACTTTTCCACGAGGACAACGCCCTCCTCGCCAGGAAAGTTCGCGCGGTCGTCGCTGGCCCCCTGACCGTCATCTACTGCGTCGGCGAGACCCTCGAAGAACGCGAGTCGGATCGCACCCGGCGGGTCGTCGGACGCCAGCTCGACGAAGTCGTCAAATCCGACGTGCCCGCGGATCGCCTGGTCATCGCCTACGAACCCGTCTGGGCCATCGGGACAGGCCGCACCGCCACCCCGCAGCAGGCCCAGGAGGTCCACGCTTTCATCCGCGAGCGGCTTTCCGCGACCTACGACAAGCCGACCGCCTCCCGAATTCGGATTCTGTACGGCGGAAGCGTCAAACCGGACAACGCCGCCGGGCTTCTTTCCCAACCGGACATCGACGGGGCCCTGGTCGGCGGGGCCTGTTTGTCGCCGGACGACTTTCTTGCTATCATCTCCATCGCGGCCGGGTTGCCGCGAAAATAGTTCGCCTTTCGGCGAGCCGCGGGCTTCAGCCCGCGCGGCGCCTCCCCCTTTCCAAGGGGGGACACAGGGGGGTATCTTCCCGAGCCGCGGATTTCCGCCGTGCGGGAAAGTTGTCGCACCGGACGTCGTCGCGTCCGGCTGGTCTGCCGGTTGCGGTAGGGCGCTTTGGGGCGGCGGGCGATGCTCCGCCTTGCCTCGGTTGAGAGTCGTTAGGAATGAACATGCTTGCAACAATGACGTGGGCGCAGTGGCTCCTGGCCGTGACGTTGATCGGCATCTGCCTGTTTCTCATGCTGGTGATCCTTCTCCAGCGCGGACGCGGCGGTGGGGTGGCCGGCGCCTTCGGCGGAGGCGGCGGATCGGGCGCCTTCGGGGCCAAGACCGGCGATGTCTTTACTTGGATCACCGTCGTCGTGGCTGCTATTTTCGTCGGACTCGCGGTGGCGGCCAACTTCGCTTTCGATGAGTCGCGGACCCCGGCGGTCGAACAGGCTCCCGATATATCCACAACCACGACGATTCCGTTCCAGGCGGGTGAGGACGGCGAAGTGCTGCCCATCAACCTCGACTCGATCCAGATCACGACGAGCGCCGTTCCCGGCCAGGGCGACGGCGGCGTGACGCCGACGGAGGCAAAGCCGACGAGCGCGACGCCGCCGCAAGGCGACAAACCCGCCGCCGGCGAAAAGTCGCCCGACAAGCCCGAAGAGGACTCCGCGAATCCATGATCTTGTCGATGACCGGCTACGGCGCTGCGCAGGCCGAAGAAGGCGGCGTCAGCCATGCCCTCGAAATCCGCAGCGTCAACAACCGTTATCTCAAGGTGACGATCAAACTGCCGGAGCACCTGCAGTTCGCGGAGGCCGAGATTGACCGACTCGTTCGCAATCGACTCGCCCGCGGCACGGTAACCCTGACCTTCCGCCAGCGCAGCGATGCGTCGGCCGTTGCGAAGTCGCTCAATCTGGACGCGCTGCAGCAATATGTCGATTTGCTTTCGCGGGTTCGCGCCTCCGACGGCGCCGCCACGACGATCGATCTGGCGACCATCGCCCAGCTCCCCGGCGTCGCCGACCCCGGCGGGCTGGACGACGCACAGCGGCAACGCCGACTGGAGGTGTTGCTCGACCTGACCGGTCGCGGACTCGACGCCATGATCGTCATGCGCCGCGAGGAAGGCCGGTCGCTCCATGCGGAATTGCTTTCGCACTGCGCGGCGATCCGCACGGAACTGGACGCCATCGCCGAACGCGCGCCGGTCGTGGTGGAAGAATACCACGAGCGGCTCAGGGCCCGCGTCGCGATGCTCATGCAGGCGGGCGGGTTTGAACTCGCCGCCGACGGACTGATGCGCGAAGTGGCGGTTTTCGCCGAACGCTGCGACATCACCGAGGAAGTCAGCCGCCTCCGCTCGCACCTCGATCAGTTCGCCGAACTGTGCGATCGCGGCGAGCAGGTCGGGCGGACGCTGGATTTTCTGGCCCAGGAGTTCCTTCGCGAGGCCAACACCATCGCCTCCAAGAGCAACGACGCCCGCATCGCCCGCAGCGTCGTCCAGGTCAAGACCATGATCGACCGCGTGAAGGAACAAGTGCAGAATGTCGAATGACTGTCACCCTGAGCGAAGCGAAGGGTCTCGTTCCTGCGATGAAGATGCTTCGCTTCGCTCAGCATGACAGCAAGGAGTGTACGCCGATGCCCGCGCGAGGTTGTCTGATCGTCATCAGCGGGCCTTCCGGTGCGGGCAAGACGTCGATCTGCAACGCCTTGCTCCGGGACTTGCCCGATACGGTGTGGAGCGTGTCGGCCACGACCCGGCCGCCGCGCCCGGGCGACAAGCCCGGAACGAGCTACGAGTTCATCAGCCGCGAGGAGTTCGCCCGGCGAGAGGCCGAAGGTGACTTTCTGGAGAGCGCCGAATACGTCGGTCAACGCTACGGTACGCCGCGAAAACCCGTTGAGGACGCGCTGACCGCCGGCAAGAATGTGGTGCTCGAAATCGACGTGCAGGGCGGAATGCAGGTAGCGGTGAAAATGCCCGAATCCGTCCGCGTCTTCATCCTGCCGCCGGACATGGATTCGTTGCGGGCCAGGCTCGAAGGCCGAAAGAGCGAAGCCGAAGAACAACTTCGCCGCCGCCTCGCCCAGGCCGATGGCGAGATCGCCATCGCCCGCGACAGCGGCTGCTATGATTATTTCGTGGTCAACGACGTACTGGAACAGACGATCGAACGGGTCAAACGGATCGTGACCCAGTAGGGCGGGCTTTGCCCGCCAATCAGAGCCGCGACCGGGAGGGAGCGGCCAATCAGAGCCGCGAGCGGAAGCGAGCGGTCAATCAGAGCCGCGAGCGCAAGCGAGCGGACAGGCAGGGCGGGCTTTGCCCGCCGAAGAGTAGGGCAGGTCGCTGGACCTGCCGATCGTTCAAAGACAAGGAGTCCGACTACATGATCGAAGCACTTCGCAACGACGACATCATCGACAAGGCCGGCGGGCGCTTCAAGCTCACCGCCCTCATCCAGCGCCGCTGGCTTCAACTGCTCCAGGGCGGACGACCCATGGTCGATCCCAAGGGCCTGACCGAAATCGAGGTCGTGCTCAAGGAAATCGAACAGGGAAAAATCGAATTCGTACTCCCCGCGGATGACGAAGAGGATGAAGAGTAACCCCACGTCGCCCGAACCCGACCTTGTCGGCTACGAAGTCCTTGTAGCCGTCACCGGCGGAATCGCAGCCTACAAAGTCTGCGACGTGGTCTCCAGGCTCGTCCAGCGCGGCGTCGGCGCCACCGTCGCCATGACCCAGGCCGCCCGGCATTTCGTCGGACCGCTCACGTTCCAGGCGCTGACCGGCCGAGGCGTGCTCACCGATCTCTGGAGCGCCGACGATTCCCGCGACGTTCAACACATCGCGCTGACCGCGCGGGCCGATCTGCTTGTCGTCGCTCCCGCGACGGCCAACATCATCGGCAAGATCGCCGCCGGCGTCGCCGACGACGTGGTGACAACCCTCGTCATCAGCGCCGATTCGCCCGTCCTGCTCGCCCCCGCCATGAACGACCGCATGTGGAAAAACCCCATCGTCCAACGCAACGTGCGAACGCTGAAGAACGGCGGTTACGCGTTCGTCGGCCCCGCCGAGGGCTGGCTCGCCTGCCGCAGCATCGGCCCCGGACGGATGGTTGACAGTCCCGAACTGCTCGAAGCCGTCGCCGCCGTCCTCAAAGCCCGCCCGCCCAAAAACTCCGGTTCCCGCTGAAGATCGTGGGCAACGAGTGTTTTCTTTCTGCTCCGCCCGGAGGGCGCGCGATGGTTGCCAGGGACTTGAAGTCCCTGGTAGGCGCGCCCTCCGGGCGAAACGAATCGCTCGCCATCGAAAACGCGGGGTTGTTTTTGCACAGGTTATAAGTGTTTTTCAATGGGCCGCTTGTTGAGACGTCGCTATCTTTGAGTGCCACGCGGTGTCACCAAAGCGCGACAGCCCCGATGACCGAATTGCGACGGGCGCGACGAAACGTTGCTCCAAAATCTCCCTCTGAGAATTACAACACCGGTACATACTTGTCTGTTAGTATGGGAAGACTGCATTAAATGGGTTGTACGCTCGCTGCGGGCGTGTGATACGCGGATGGGTTCTGGTCAGACCTTAACCAGAAAGCAATCGGTTTTTGCAGGCATTGCTTGCGATCCTTTCGTTGCGTTGCTCGATCAACAATGAGAATGTGTCGCTCGGGATGCGCTTCGGGCGGGCTGCACGTTTATAAGCTATGCAAATACATAACGTTACGAAATGCTTGGCGCGGGATTGTGGCGATTCGCCGGGGTTTCACCGCCCCCGCAACCCGCATTCTCTCAAGCATTTCCGCATCAAATGTTCAAGGCGGCGCGCTGGGAGGGCCGATTACCTGAGAATGGTCTGCGGGCGCCGCCTCGGATTCCCGGCGGCGTCGGGCGGATCGCCGTGGGTTTCGCGGCGGCGAAAAGGGCGGTTGTTTTTCTGAATTTAGCGATTGACTTGCAGCGCCCGGTTCCTACAATTCGCCCGCTGAGGCCGACGGGTTCGCGTAATCCTGTTTCGGACAGGGCGCGGTCCCGGCAACGCAAACGGTGGTCGGTGCTTTTCGGATCGGCGCGTTTTCGAAAAGTGTTCGGCCCCCAAATCAGAAGAGTATTGCGGGTCCGCTGGGGGCGAGAAGCGCTTGTAGGCGGCGGCGTTGATTGAGTTGAAATGTCACCGGGAGTCGGTGTGTTCCCCAAGTCTCGCGACGTGGCGCGGGCGAGGGGGCGTTATCGCACTCTGCGGTTTGTTGCGTAAAGGTTCGTAAGAAACACAAGCGTGTAACACGGTTCACGCCACAGTCTTTTTTCTTTGGAGGTTAACGAGAATGACAAGTAGCAAACGAGTGAGTGACACGAAGCTGAGCACGTGGGTGCGAAGCGTGTCCCGGTTCGGCACGCTCTGTGGCGTGTTGGTGGTGATGGCAGGCCTCAACATGGGAGGCTGCATCGGTAATCTCTTCAATCCGCCGCCGGCGGCATGCACGGCGGACGCGGACTGCGACGACGGCGACGCCTGCACGACGGATACGTGCGTAATCGCCGCGGACGCGACCGAAGGCGAGTGCGACAATGCGTTCGCCTGTTCGGATGAGGATCACTGCACGGATGCCGGCTGCGTCGCCTGCCTCGACGACACCGAGTGCGACAACAGCGACGCTTGTGACGGCGTCGAGACCTGCGGCGCTGACGGCGCGTGCGTTGCCGGCACGGATCTCGCCTGCGACGACGGGCTGTTCTGCAACGGCACTGAAACTTGCGACGCCGCGACCGGCTGTGCGGACGGTACGGAACCGTGCGATGCGTTGACCGAGACGTGCAACGAGGACACCGATGCGTGCGTGGCGCTCTGCGACGACGCCGGCGACTGCGACGACGGCGACCTGTGCACCGACGATGCCTGCGTGAACAACGGCTGCGAGAACACGGCGGTAGATTGCAACGACGACGTGGCCTGCACCGACGACACCTGCGACGCGGGCGTTTGCGCCAATACCGACAACTGCACGGCGCCCGATACGTGCAGCCTGACGACGGGGCTTTGCGAGGCGCCGGTGGCTTGCACGACCGACGCGGATTGCGCAGAGACGCCGACCGAGTTGTTCTGCAACGGTGTCGCGACGTGCGACACCACGACGGGCGACTGCATCGCCGGCGCGCGGCCTTGCGGCGACACGAAGGCCGACGGCACCGTCGGCGTGTGCGGAGACGCCGGCGTCACCCAGACGTGCGCCGAAGGAGACACCGCGGAGGTCTGCACCAACTGCCCGCCGATTACGCTCAACTTCACGTTGAGTCAGGACAATCTCACGGGCACGACGGGTAATGATACCTTTAGTGCGCCATTCGAGACCACCACGTTCGGCACCCAAGTCGCCACATTACAGACGGGCGATAGCGCCAACGGGTTGGCCGGAGCGGACGTGTTGAACGCCTCATTCATCGCCGTAGGCACCGTCGTTCCAACCTCTCTCGCGGGTATCGAGACGATGAACTTCACGGCCTTTGCGGCCACAACTGTCACCGCCACCGGGGTCAGCGGAGTGGACACGATCAACTCGACGAACAGCGTGGCCACGTTGACCGTGACCGGGCTGCAGGAAACCACCGACTGGGGCTTCTCCGGCGTGAACGATGCGACGGTCGGCCTGGCGTTGACGTTCGCGACCGCCGCGGTGACGAGCGGCTCAACCGACACGATCACCGGGACGCTGACGGGTTCGATCGTGGGTACGGTCGGCATCACGACGGCGGCCACCAACGGGTTCGAAACGGTGGCCCTGGTCAGCAGCGGCGCATCCGCGAACACGCTGACGACGTTGACGCAGACGACCGGTACGTCGATGGTGACGGCCAACATCTCCGGTACCCAGAACCTGACGCTGACGGTAGCGCCGACGACGATTCGGACGTATAACGCGTCCACTCTGACCGGCAACCTGACGCTGGGTGCGGGTACGACGGCCGCCGCCTACGTCAGCTTCGCGGCGGTGGACATCGCCAACATGACCGGCGGCACCGGCAACGACACCTTCATCTTCGCCGGAACGCTGGACGGGACCGACGCCGATCAGACCGGCGAGAAGATCGACGGCGGGGCCGGCACGGACATCGTGCAGGGATCGTTCGGCGCGTCGATCGGTACGGCACTGCCCTTGCAAAACGTTGAGGAGTTGCGGTTCAATGCGACGGCAAGCGGCATCAGCCTGAACATCGGGAGCAGCAACACGACGCTGAAGACGTTTACCAACGACGCGGACGGGACAGCGAACACCGCCACGCTGCTGAATGTTCCGCACTCGGCGACCACAGTGTTGAACTTCCGCGGTACTGCGACGCAGATAGCCCAGGTGTTCGATACCCTGACCTATACGGGTACGGGCGTAACGGGTTCGAGCGATGCGCTGACCATCAACATCAACAACCGTGGGACGGCCCTGAACACCAGCGGCACCACGAATCAATTTACCGTGGGTACGGTCACGGCCGACAGCGTCGAGGTCTTTACGGTCGCCGCGACCGATGGGCCGGTCGCCGCGTTTGCGCTCAGCGCTACGGGCATGACCAGCTTCACCATCAGTGCGGCGGCGACGGGCGCCGGCAACTCGTCGGTGACCATGCCGACTCTGCTCACGACCGGTGGCGCCGATTCGATCACCACGATCAACGCCAGCGGCGTGACCGGCAACTTCTCGGTGACGGCGGCCGTTGCCGACGTGGCGAGCGGGGCCAGCATCACGCTGGGCGCCGGCGATGACACCCTGAGCATCGCCGGTAGCGGTGGTTCGAACGCGACCATCTCCGCCGGTGCGGGTGGCGACACCATTACGGGCACCGCTCAGGCGGACATCATCAATGGCGAGGCCGGCAACGACACCCTGACCGGCGGGGCGGGCACCGACACCATCAACGGCGGCGCCGGAAACGACACCATCAACGGTGGTGCGGGCGCGGATACGCTTACGGGCGGTTCCGAAGCGGACACCTTCCGCTTTGCCGACAGCACGGCCAGCGGCGCTCCGGCGACGGTCGACGTGGTGTCGGATTGGACGGACGGCACGGACTTCATCTCCATCTCCGAAGGCGCCACCTTCGCGGCAGGCGGCGCTGAAGGTTTCGCCCAGGCCGGCGGTGTAGCGGGTACTTTGGCCGTCACCGCCAACGGCGGTGTGACCATCCTGAGCTTGGCTGTTAACGGAGCTGCGCAGGCGGTCGGTGCCGGTCAGTTCATCAAGCTTACGACCGGTACGGCCACGGCCGCATCGGATCAGGCAACGTTCAACGCGGCGATCGGTACGGGTACGATCACCGGTCTGACGGCCGATACCCTCATGGTCGGCTCGTATTACGACACGACCACGGGACAGGCGGTGATTATCGAGATCGATTCCGGCGGCGCGAGCACCGTGCTCGAGACGGCTGACGTGGTTCGTGTACTCGCGCGGGTCACAATGACCGCCGCGGCCTACACCACCTTCACGGGTGCGGACCTTGGTGTGTTCTAATCGGGGCGTCGAAACGTAGGTCGGGTCACGGACCCGACGAGGTTTAACCAATCGGGGCCCGGTGGGCGTGATGCTCACCGGGCCCTTTTATGCGCGCGGGGGTTGGGGACGCCCGGTGGGTGGTGCATCGAACACCATCCGCCGGGCTTTCTTTTGCGGAAGCCGCAAACTAGAATCGAGCAGTGGGGATAGGCCGAATCGAGTATTGCGAGCATCTAACGGAGCGGCTAAGGCTGCGTGAGATCGACGAAGCGCTGCCACGACAGGTCATCCGGCAGGCCCGACAGGTGTTCCGGGACACCGCGACGGGCTATCGGATCGCGATCGCCCCTGCCCCCTATCTGGGGGAGACGCACTTGATGATGGTGGTGTTCGAAATCGACGGCGACGTGGCGACGGCCATTACCGTTCATCCGTTGGAGGAGCGCGACGTCGAGGCGAAGGTCCGGAACGGGAGGTGGCAGCCGTGATCGTTCATGCTCAGCAGACTCATTATGATGCTACGACGGATGTTCTGTACCTGGTCGCGGGCGGCGGACCGATTCACCGTTCCACCGAGGTTGCGCCGGGCATTACCATCGAATACGGCAAGGACGGTGAGATCGTCGGGCTGGAGATTCTCCGGGCCTCGCAGGTCCTGGCGGAGAAGGTAGTCGCTTCGCTACATGCCAAACAAGCCGGAGTGCTGTGATCCTTTGACGCAGTTCGTCGGTGGGGTCATCGACCCGACGAGGTTTAACCAGTCGGGGCCCGGTGGGTGTGATGCTCACCGGGCCCTTTTATGCGCCCCGGCGGGGGTGTCGCCTCCGATCAGAACCGCGAGTGAGAACGAGCGGTCTTGTGAGTCGGCGGGCAACCAAGGACCGCTCCATGCTGTCGCGGTACTGATCGACTCCGGTGGGTGTGATGCTCACCGGGCCCTTTTATGCGCCGAGCAAGGTGGGTGTAGTTCCAGGCTATAGCGACCAGGAGTTGACGCCCGAACGTGCGTACCGGAGGCACGCTGTGGAAATAGCCCAGCGATTCATCGCTGGGAGTGGTCCGGGGGTAAAGGTTCGAGTCCCGTAGGGACGACTGAACCGCTCGGCCGTCCCTACGGGACTTACGATCCTTTGAAACCGGCGTTCCCAGCGTTGAAACGCTGGGCTACATTCATTCGGCCCTACGGGCCTTGTGTGCAGGTCGGGTCATCGACCCGACGAGGTTTAACCAATCGGGGCCCGGTGGGTGCGATGCTCACCACGTGTACAAACCCGTACGCACGGCAGTGTGACAGGGAAAACCCCCGACGGCCTGCCCAAGTCGATCGTTCTTCGCTTTCGCTGACCGGCGGGTAAGCTACGCGGAGTGGTCCTGGGGAAGTCTCGTGAGCGAACAAGCCCATCGTCCGGCTTTGAATATCCGCCGCGGCGTCATTGGGATTCTCAATCGCGGCGATGAATATCTGATGATCCGTCGCGCCCCCGGCGTTCCCAAGGGCGGCGCCTGGTGTTTTCCGGGAGGCCACGTGGAGCCGGGCGAGACGCCGCGGAAGGCGGTGGTGCGGGAGCTGGCCGAAGAGCTCGGCATCCGCGTCGTGCCGACGATTCGGATCGGCGCCGTCCGCGTGCCGGACACGGGACACGTTCTGGCGGTCTGGTGCGTCCGCCAGTTGTCCGGTGTGTTTCGATTGGCCGAGAAGGAGATTTCCGAGGTTCGCTGGCTGCCGTTGTCGCAGATCGGCACGATGAATCCGGGGCTTCCGTCGAACGAGCTGGTCGTGAAACTGCTGATTGGATAGAGCGAAGCGGCGCCCGGCGATCGCTCGCCGGGCGTGGGATTACGCGAGAATTCGCCCAATCGCCGGGCAAACTCTTGCGTGAAGGCGATCAGTGCTGCATAATCGCGAAGACAGGGGCCATGGCGCAGTTGGGAGCGCGTCTGCATGGCATGCAGAAGGTCGCGAGTTCGAGTCTCGCTGGCTCCATTCCATAACGCCTGACTCGCACGGCGGAGCATGCCGTGCGGTTGCCGATTCGCCCCCCCTACGGACACCGTCTCTTGTGAAGAGAAGACTCTCCGAAAACCTCAAACGAACGCAGGAACGGATCGAGCAGGCCTGTCGCCGCGCGAAACGCGATCCGGGCGAGGTCACCCTCATCGCCGTCACCAAGTACGCGGGCCTTGAAATCATCCGTATGCTCCTCGACCTCGGCGTCCGCGACCTCGGCGAGAGCCGCGTGCAGGAACTGACCCACCGCGCCGCGATGGTCCACGAGTCGCTGGGCCGCCGACCGCTCGCCTCCGAAGGACCGCCGCCGACGCCACCGCGCTGGCACATGATCGGCCACCTCCAGCGCAACAAAGTCCGCGCGTTGCTGCCGTGGGTGGAAATGATCCACTCCCTGGACAGTTTGCGTCTGGCCGAGGAGCTTGACGCCGAGTCGGCCAGGCTCGAGCGCAAGGCGCCGATCCTTCTGGAGATCAACGCAAGCGGCGAGGCGGGCAAGGAGGGCGTCGCGGTCGCTGCGGCCACGCATCTCGTCGAACAACTCAGCTCGCTCAAGCATCTGGAGTTGCGCGGGTTGATGGCGATGGCCCCGCTGACCGACGACGCGGTCGTGATCCGTAATACATTCGAGCGGGTCCGCGAGTTGTTCGAGGAAATCGTCGGCGAGAAGGTCTGCGGGCCGCAGTTTCGCGACCTGTCGATGGGCATGAGCAACGACTTCGAGCACGCCGTCGAGTTCGGCGCGACCTACGTCCGGGTCGGTTCGGCCCTCTTTGAAGGCATCGAACTCGCCCCCCAACCCGCCTTCGCCGAGTAGGGTGCGCCCCGGACGCACCAATCAGAGCCGCGAGCGGAAGCGAGCGGATTCGGATTCGTTCGCAGCCCGAAATTCGTGTCGCTTCCGCTCCACGCTCCGATGAGAGGAGCAGCGTGCGTCCCCGACGCACCATCTTTGTCCTCTTTTCGTTCTCGCCGATTCCCGTCACAATCGCAACATGCGTGGTTCTTCGTCGATTCCCAACGGGTTCGCTGGCGGAACGCAATCCCCATCCAGTCAACGAGGCGTCGTCTCGCTCATCCTCGGCTGCATGTTCAGCGGCAAGACGACGGAGTTGCTGCGCAGGGTCGCAGCCGTGCCCGCTCCGCATGTCTTCGCCGTCAAACACTCGATCGACCTGCGTTTCGCGGGCGGCGCGATCGTCAGTCACGCGGGCAAGGCTTTTCCGGCGGCGTCCGTTGCCTCGGCCGCCGAAATCGTCGGGCTTGTCGGAACGCGAACCGCGCTGGCGGCCATTGACGAGGCGCACTTCTTTGATGAAGGATTGATTGACATCGTCCGGCGATTGCGGGAGCGGGGCATCGATGTGATTCTCGCGTCGCTCGAGCCGGACAGTTGGGGTCGGCCTTTTCCGATCAACGAATCGTTGCGGGCCCTCGCCGACGAATGCGTCGTCAAGCATGCGACCTGCGCCCGCTGCGGGGCCATCGCCGATCGCACCCAGCGGCTCACGCCGATCGTCGGCGGCCAGATGGTCGTCGATCCCTCCAACTACGAACCCCGCTGCGTGAAGTGCTGGCTCCCGCCCGTCGACGCCGCATAATCGTTCACGGGTCTTTTCAAGTTGCTGACCTCATGGGCTTTGTCATCCTGAGCGCAGCGAAGGATCTCGTGAAAGAAAAGCCCAACGGCTGGAGATTCTTCGCCTTCGGCTCAGAATGACCGGGAAGCCTGTTCGCGGCTCGCGGAGCACGCTTACTGAGGGAGGGTTGCTGAGTACACACTGATGTCCGCGGCGTCCTGCGCGCTCCAACCCAGTAAGTCGGTCGCGGGCATTGACGACCCGGGGTGTCCAAAGCGGACTTTGTGCAGGAATTCCCATGGGTTTCTGTTCGCGACGGTGCCGACGTAGCTGGGAGTCTGAGCCGTGCCGAAATTGAGGAACTTGCCGTCTTCGCCGTGGCAGGACCAGCAAACGGTGTTGTAAAGGTAGCTGCCGTAGAAGTAATTACCGATGAACGCGCCGCCCGGGGTGATGTAGTCATCGGTGTCGACAACGCTTCTTGCGGTGAACTTCACGACATCCCACCGGTCGCGCTCGGACATGGCGTCGGCGCCCATGAAGTGGCCGTTGGCAACGTTCGCAGGATCGGCCTTGAGCAGATTGAAGAGCTGTTGTGACGGCAGCGTTGTGCCGAACACGCCGCGAATGCCGGTAAAATGGCTTCCAGATCCGTAGGCCCCGTCGCGTCCCTTGTAGTCCCAACCGTGACACTCCTTGCAGCGGAAGGTGACGCTGCCCGATTGCGCCCCGGCATCGGGATAAATCGGATGATCGCCGACGGGTTGGGGCGCTCCATTCACGGTCCACCAACGATCATAAAGTAGCCCGCCGCGGACGGCATCGGCGAGGGCGAATCCTGCTGGAAGCGCGGCCGTGGGGCCGGTGTGGAGGGCGACCCACGCATCGAGGTCATCCAGTGACACCATTCCGTCATCGTCGGAATCCACGTATTGACATGCGTCGTCGGCGGCGGGTCCGGCGGCGTTGAAACATCGTTGCAGTTGGGCGAAATCGAGGAGGTCCACGTCGGTGTCACCGTCGGCGTCGCCCGGGCGGGCAAACCCGATTGTGGCGTAGTCGGCGTAGTAGTGATCGCCGGTAGGCATGATGCCGTTCACGGCCTGGCCGGCGGTGAAAAACGTGATCGAACCCGCATCGACCGGCGGCGCCCGCCATGCGAGGATGAACTCGTACGAGTCGCCGTTGACGGTCCAGTTGGCGATGGAGTCATCGAAGGCGTCGCGGGTGTGGGTGACGTAGTCCGTGGTGCGGTTGTCGGCGTAGCGGGTGTGGACGGCGTCGCGGAGAAGGAAGTCGCCTACGTGCCCGATGGTGCCTTCGGCACTGATTTCAAAGCCTGCGCCCTTCTGCTCGGAATCGCTGACCCGCACGGTCAAGTCGTAGACGACCCCGGGGCGGTATCGTTGAGGTGCGCCCAGCAGTTGAACGCGACCGGGGCCTTCGCCGAACAAGTGACAGAGGGTGCAGCTTTGACCGCCTCCGCCTGGGCCGCCGGAATACCAGGGTTCCGCGCCATCTTTCTTGGCCAGTGCGGCGGGAAGAAGGGCAATCCCAATAGCGATCGTGACGATCGCGCCGTGGACCCTGTAGCCGATCATGACGCTTTCCCCCCAAGTTTACTTTCCTAAATATAGGGCCCGTGTGCCGCCGAGTCAAACCGCAGGCAAGATCCGATATTCGCGTGGGTGCATCCCATTCCTTCACTTCGTTCGAGGACAAGTTTGTGTGGCGAAAGATG
>ERZ1292630.3012-Hain-H41-02um-R3-3012-length-15177-cov-6_pt1 | contig 15177 bp, 16 predicted proteins | sample MGYA00564408_ERZ1292630 | MGnify/ENA primary metagenome ERZ1292630 (study PRJEB36523, sample SAMEA6512641) | groundwater metagenome | collected 2019-01-08 | study: AquaDiva: Metagenomics assemblies of 32 groundwater samples | reverse complement strand
AGCGTCGTCTCAGGGTGCAGCTTCAGCATCTTCTTCTTGTACTCATCCCCTTCTATGATCAGAATATCGCTCCTGCCAATCCGAACGTTGCCATCTTTCCAGCCCGGCACTAACGAGCCGACAAAAACCGTAGGGTCGAGTTGAGCAGCTTCAAAGATCAGCCCCGTCATGGCCGTGGTGGTCGATTTTCCATTCGTACCGGTAACGCAGATCGTTCGATACTCTTTTGAGAGCTCGCCGAGGAAATCGAAATGCCCAAGTTGGGTAATGCCGCGACGCTTTGCCTCGGCGCGCTCGAGATTATCCTCCGGTGCTGCTTCGGTGTAAACAACGAGATCGGCATCAGCCGGAAGATTTTCAGCCGCGTGACCAATCGACACCTTCACGCCACGAGTCTCAAGCTCACGAGTAATGTTCGACGCAAACGCATCCGAACCTGTGACGGTTTTTCCGTGGACCAACAAAAACTTAGCAATCGCACTAATCCCAATACCTCCAATACCGACGCAGTGTATGACTTTGTATTGGTCGATGAACATAATTATCGCTCCTTTCGGTCCACGAGCTGGCGCCTTAATTCGTCCTTGGCGTCATCGATGGCTGCGTAGAGATCGTCTTTGGTTGAGGTGGCTCGTAACATGGCTCCAGGAATTGTCAGGTTAAATTCGGCATAAAAGACCTCACCTTTCTGATGGTGCTGGCTGGTTTTGCCGACTTCGGCTGCCACATCGCAGGGAGAATATTTTTCTGTCAGCTTATCAAGAGCACTGAGTCGCTTATCCACGTAAGCCTTAATCGCGTCGGTCAAATCCATGTTGGTACCCTTCAGTTCAGTGATACGCATAGACAAAACATCATTGGAATCTTGCTGCTCTAGCTACCTTATCACAAATCCGCGTTTAAAATCCCAAGTATTGCACTTCTTCTTGAAGTTGGACTCCAAACTCATCACGAGCCTTGGTTTTTACAAAACTAATCAAGGTCACGATATCTTTAGCTGTAGCATGGCCCACGTTCAAAAGGAAGTTGCCGTGTTGCGGAGCAATTTGGGCCTCCCCCATCCTTGTTCCCTTCAAGCCAAGTTGATCGATTATCCAACCTGCGCCCAAACGGTGCATATTTTTCATGGCCTCAGGAATTTCGATCTTGCCCGCCAGCTTAGCGATCTCGCTTTCAGATTTATACTCAAAATTCTTGAACATGCAGCCAGCTGACGATGAGCCAAGCGGTTGTGAGGCCTTACGTCCAGCCAAGTTCTTATCGATCAAGGCCAAAGCTTCAGCACGATCACCTGGCATGAGCTTGAAAGTAGCCTCAAGCACAACATCGTTCTCGTAACCCTCATCTTTTAGAATGCTGTGACGATAGCTGTAATGCATGTCAGCAACCGGAACAACCACAACCTCGCCATTACGTAAAAGTTTTACAGTTTCCAAAGCATCCTTAATCTCGCCACCAAAACAACCCGCATTGCCACGAACCGCTCCCCCGATCGTCCCCGGCAAGGAAATGGCCCACTCAAAACCACGCAGACCCTTGTCTGCACTGGCGCGAGCAACTGTGGCAGAAATAACTCCAGCCTCAACCGTCACACGTTCACCTTCAATTTTCGTATTGCGATTTGCAGCTTTGATGACCAACCCTTGATAGCCCTCGTCAGATACCAAGGTGTTCGATCCTCCGCCCAAAATAAAGTATGGCAACGAATATTCTTGAGCCACTTTCACGGCATCGATTAAATCCTGAGTTGAGCGAGCTTCCACGAAATACTTCGCCGGCCCACCAATCCGAAAATTGACGTGTTTCGCCAAGGGTTCGTTTTCTTTAAATTGCGCCCCAAAGCGCTCTTTCAACTTATCGGCTGTGGTTGGCATACTGGGAAATAGTCTACACCGAAAGCCATAAACGAGCCAAGCATTGACGAATTATGAAGAAGTGCTAAAACTATGCCGGTCCCAAAACCCCGTGACACGGAGATAGGCACATGTACTTCGTGTTCAATAACAAGGAGTCAGACGCTGCTGAGGTACTGATGGTCCCCATCATCCTCAAGCTCCAGGAACCGATCTCGATCGAGAGAACGACCCGCCTCGATCTACTCGGCGTGTACGAAGATCTCGCCACTGCCGAAGAGGTCCAGCGAAAGCTGCGGGGACTGAACAACGCGGTCTCGACCCTGACCGCCAACGAGGCCAGTTCACGTCTGTCGAAGGCTGATCTCGAGGAAGAAGGCCAACCGACGACGAGCCCGAACATGATCTACGACGTTCACCTGGTCTGGGTGCGTCAGCGTGCGCTGACCGTCGAAAGCGGCATCGACGATGACGGCAACGACATCGGGGTTGCCCACGGCAGCCTGCAGCTGTCTTTCGATCCCGGCGACGAGTTCGCCATCGCCCTCGCCACCGAGGTCGAGGAAGAAGCGGTCGCGCTCAGCGAGAATCGGGAGCTGGTCCTCGACTGCGTCTATGATGTCCTCGACGAGGATGACGAAGAGGAGCCCGACGAGGCCCAGCCTACGCCCCACGGCATGACCTGGGGACAGCGCGGCGAAGCCTGACATCCTCGCGGCGGAACCCTGTTCCGCCGCCAACACAAAAAACCTGACTGTTAAGTCGGGTTTTTTGTTTGTATTGGCCACGAACTGGACAAATCCTCAAATTTTTGTTATATTCGAGCCGCACCATCAACCCCTCGTGGAGGCTCCTTTGCCCACCCAGCCCCGTCGCGTTCCCGAGCAGCGAGTCCCCCCCGGCCCCAGCTCCGACCAGCACAAGCCGCCGCAGCGTCCCATCCCCCCGCCCGGGGATGTGGGAGGTCCGCCGTGGAACCCGCAGCGGGACCACTCGGAGCACGGGTCCCCCGACCCGCGCGACTACTAGTCGAGCACATGCTCGATCCCGACTCGATCGTGACCCGGTCACGATCACCGCGGCGAAGCTTCGAGCTTCGCCCCATCGCAGAAAACCTGACCGCGCGGTCGGGTTTTGTGTTTTATTGACGCTTCTTACTTGCACGGGCAGAATGGCTGCAGAAGGAGGCAGCGTTGTACACCCTCATCGCCCTCATTCTTGATCAAGAGAACGGCAAGCGCAACACCACGGCAGGGATCGTGGTCGACAACGATCAGCACCGACTGGCCATGCCGACCGGCGGCATCCTCCGCGTGATCGGATCCTACCTGGACGAGGAAGAGGCCTTCGACGCCAAGGAACGCTTCTGCTACTACCTCGCGGCTCATCATGATCCACTCGAGTACGTGCCAGAACCAACGGGCCTGGACGACTGCCACTGCGCGCTCAAGATCTGGGACTCCGCGGACACCGCGCCGCGAGAAGTTCGCCTGAAGCAAGGTGAACACACCCCCATCAATCCCCAGGACTCGTTCTGCCTCTACGGCGGATTCGCGACTGCGGATGATGCGCTCACCGTTCTGCCCCTGACCGCCGCCTGCCAGATGCGCCGCCGCGCCTTCGAGCAGACGCCGGCCGAAGCCTGACCCGTGCGGCGGAGCCCCAAACTCCGCCGCCTCACAGAAAACCTGACTTCACAGTCGGGTTTTGTGTTTCTCCTCTTTCTCATTTACACTTCGCAGCAAACAATGAGCTATGACCTAAGACGGTTTTCAACACTCGATTCTGACTCACCGTTTTTCTTTTGATTATGAATTTGTCATTACATCAAGTCGACCCTGCTATCGCCGAAGCCTTGGAAAGCGAGCTCAACCGCGAGCGTTTTGGGCTCGAAATGATCCCGTCCGAAAACTTTGTCTCACCCGCTGTCCTCGAAGCACTCGGCTCAGTAGCCACAAACAAGTACGCCGAAGGTTACCCGGGCAAACGCTATTACGGCGGCTGTGAAGAAATCGACAAGCTCGAGACGCTGGCGATCGAGCGTGCTAAGCAACTTTTCGGTGCTGAACACGTTAACGTGCAGCCGCACTCAGGTGCTCCGGCCAACATCGCTGTCTACGCAGCACTTCTCGCTCCTGGCGATACTTTGCTCGGCATGGATCTCTCCCACGGTGGTCACTTAACGCACGGTCACCCCGTTACAGACTCAGCCAAGCGTTACAACTTCTTACGTTATAAAACTACTGCCGATGGTCGCATCGATTACGACGCACTCGAGGCTACGGCCAAAGAACACAAACCAAAATTGATTCTCGTGGGTTACTCGGCTTACTCACGTGAGATCGACTATGCTCGCGTAAAGCAGATTGCTGAGAGCGTTGGCGCTTATTGCATGGCTGACATCGCTCACATCGCTGGCCTCATCGCTGCTGGTGAAATGAATAACCCCGTTCCCCTTTTCGATGTCGTGACCACAACCACACACAAGACACTACGCGGCCCACGCGGCGGCATGATTATGTGTAAGGCAGCCCTCGCCAAACAGATCGACAAAGCTGTGTTCCCGATGCTCCAAGGTGGCCCGCACATGCATTCCATCGCCGCCAAAGCAGTAGCTTTTGGTGAAGCACTCAAACCAGAATTCAAAACCTACGGAAAACAGATCAAAGCCAACGCTCAAGTCCTAGCCAACGAACTCAGCGTTCGTGGCTACAAGCTCATGTTCGGTGGCACGGAAAATCATTTGATGCTCATCGACGTCACCCCAAAAGGCGCTACTGGCGGCGAAGCGCAACACGCCCTCGATGCTGCCGGCATCACCTGCAACAAGAACATGATCCCAGACGACCCTCGCCCACCCATGGACCCTTCTGGGATTCGTCTTGGTACCCCGGCTGTTACAACCCGCGGCCTCAAGGAAAACGACATGAAAAAAGTTGCTGAGTGGATCGATCAGGCTATCGTCAACAAAGACGACGCTGCCAAACTCGCCGCTATCAAAGCCGAGGTCGCCGATTTCATGAAAGCCTTCCCGTTGTATCAGGATTTAACGTATGTCGGATAACGACAAACATGTCAGCCAATACGCTACTTCGGCTACGCTTACAACGCGTCGGGGTTTATACGATACCAACGTCGGCGTCTCGTTAACCGATCGATTAATTGAGCAACTCAAACTCGACATGGCCACGTCGCTGCTCGATGTCGGCTGTGGTTACGGTGCTGACATCGCGACCGTCATTGGTCGTTACCCCAAACTCCATTGCGTGGGGTTCGATCAATCCGAAGCTCAAATTAATGATGCTAAAATCAAAACTCCCTCAGCTATATTTTTCGTTGCCGACGCTAACAACTTCCAGCTCGATGAAACCTTTGACCGGATTCTCGTCCGCCACGTTCTCCATCTCCTCCCCGACCCCTCAGCCGCTATCGACAACATCTTGAGGCATTGCAAACCTGGCGGTCGAGTTGTGTTCGCGACTCATAGCACGCAATCTCAACCGAAATTTGCCGCTTGGCGGACCTGGTTCAAAGACAAAACAGGAATCGGATATTCAGCTCCCAGCGATAAACTAACTCTTGAGAATAATCAGGACCTATTTACGAAACCCGGCTGCAAAGTTGAATTCATCAAAGCCGAGGAAACGATCTCGCTCACCGATCCCGAACCCTATTTGGCTTACATCAAAGGTCAGAAGCGTTGGAGTCGTGAACCTTCCGAAATCGAGATGAACGAGCTCCTCGAATACGTACGTAATCAAATCCAAACAGAAATCGATGAACACGGGCATTTTGAAGATGCCTCGATCAATGGCATTATTACTCTTGATCACGAGCTTGCCGGATAGCATTTTTTTCGCTAGACTCTGGTCTCCCTATGACCGAAATACTGAACGGTGCTGTTCTTGCCAACAACATCAAGAGTAAAACCAAAACTCGTATCGCTAAGCTTAAGTACCCGCCTGGTCTGGCGGTAATTTTAGTAGGTGAAAATCCAGCCTCGATGTTGTATGTGCGGTTAAAGGAGGAGGCCGCTAAAAATGTCGGTATCTACGTCGAAAAAATTGTTTACCCTGGCGATGTCACCACGGCCGAACTCGTGAAAAAAATTCATGAACTCAACGCTCGTAAGGACATTCACGGCATTCTGGTTCAATTGCCGCTTGTCGATCAGGATGTTGATGAGGTTATCGGCGCCATTCACCCATCCAAGGACGTGGACGGATTCCATCCCGAAAATCGCCGAGCATTACTCGCAAATACGCCCGTACTCGTACCGCCAGTTGCACTCGCTATCATGCGTCTCATTCAAGCCAGTCGTCGCTCGCTCGCTAACCGCACCGGCGTCATTGTCGGCAACAGCGAAGTGTTTGCTGAACCAATCATCGAACTGCTGCGTGAGGCCGGAGTCCCGACCACTCTCGTCAAGCGTGATACGCCAGCTATGTCAGCCGTCACGCGAGCCGCCGACATCGTGGTCGTAGCGGTTGGTGAGGCCGGTTTTCTCAAGCCTGATATGGTCAAAGAAGCTGCCATTGTTATCGATGTCGGCACCAACAAAGCCGGCGGCAAAACCGTTGGCGATGTCCATCCGTCACTAGAGGGCCACGCTGGATTTATCAGCCAAGTTCCGGGCGGCGTCGGTCCGCTCACTGTTGCCTATCTCCTTACCAATGTCATGAAGGCGATGGAGGCGCAACTGCGTGAGAAATCTGAATAACCTAAATCTTTTAAAATAAACCGGCCGGTTGAAGTCGGATGTCCTCTCGGTCGAGACTCTATTTCCTAAACGCGACACCGTCGCGTCATGCTGAAATATCGTTCATAAATCCTAACAAATTCGGACATTTATTTACTCGACGCGACGATGTCGCGTTTAGATAAATGACTTGTTTCTGTGATGAACGGTGAGTCGGCAGAGCCAGAATTCCGGCCGGTTATTTTTAAAAGAATCAGGTGAACTACAATGTTTGATTAAGCGATCTCAACAATCGTCAGGATAATCATCGCCGCGAACAACACAAAACTGAGTGCCACGAGTCCTTGCGGAACCGCCAGGGCTCGTTTTGGTAACTGAGCGGTGAGTCGAGCTCGTTCATAAGCAACGAGCAGCACAATTCCGCACAGGCCGCCAAGTAAACCGCCTGTAGTCCCAATGACATCGATAAAATCTCGAGCACCAAATAAGAACAAACACAGAGGAATAGTGACAGCCAGCCACCATGATGACAGGAAGCGTCCGCGGAAATCGTAAATCAACGAGTTCATGACCGAGTTACCCACACTTACATAGGCTGTAAAAACCGTACACAGACCGATGATCGAAACAAAAATCGATAACCACGGACCAGCCACAAAACGTAAACCATCAACAGCCTGCATGGAAGTGAATGGACCCGTCATGCCAACGATCGCAAAACAGAATAAGGCATACAGCACGGCAACCAAGAGAACGCCTAAGACCAACGAGGCTCTGACCAAGCCTTTGCGACGCCCCAAAGCTTCACGCAGCTCTGGCACGGCCGAAAAACCACTAAAGGCAAAGATCAGAGCACCAAAAGGCAACAAAATATTGGTAGGCTCGACCGCAGTCAGGTATTCAATGTGCAAATTCGGTAGGGCAAAGAGCGTGAGCGCAGCAATCATCACAAAGAAAACGGGAATGAGCGTAGCCTGCAGTCTGCGCACGAACAGCGTACCCCCAACCATACAGATGGAGGCTAATAACCAAAAGGCAACCTGATAATGAAAAACATTACCACCAATAAGTGGGCGTAAAATATTTCCAAAAAACTGTCCACCAACAATGATATACGCCAACAGCGCTCCCCACAGCGAGCCGAAAAATGCCAGACTCGCAATTAGGCGTCCAAGCGGCCCAAGCTGGTTACTCACTACCGCCACAAACCGCACGTGACCTTTGTTGATAGCTAAAAGATCAGAGAAAATGGAATATGTGAGCAGACTTAAAGCGGCCACTATAATCAGTTCAATAGCCCCATAAACATAGCCTGCCTGTGAGAACACATACGGCAAGCCAAAAATACCCACACCAACGACGGTTCCTATGAGTGGCCGAGCCCCTTGCCACAAAGCCTTGCGTTGTTCCTCCATATCGCGGGCATTATACCGTAATCCCGTCCCCACTCTATCCCCTTCTCCCTCTTAGCGGCTTAGGTTAAGATGCTCCCATCTATGTCGTCGGGCGCGAGAATTCCTCCGCATAATCTTGAGGCTGAACAATCCCTCCTTGGGGCTCTTTTGATTGACCAGGAAGCCATGCTCAAAGTTGGCGACGGCGTCCGTCCCGAAGACTTCTACCGCGACTCGTATCGGATCATCTTCGAAACCATGATTGAGATCTTTGGCCGCCATCAGCCAATCGATATCCTGACGCTCGGCAATCGCCTAGAAGAACGTGGCGTCTTGAAACAGATCGGTGGTCGTACAGCGCTCGTCGAGCTCACCAACGTGGTCACCACCTCCGCCCACGTCTCCCACTACGCTGAAATCATTTCCAAAAAAGCTGCACTCCGACGTTTGCTCAGGGCTGCCGGAGAAATTACCGAACTCGGCTTTGATGAATCGCAAGACGTGGATGTGGTTATCGATACCGCTGAACAAAAACTCTTTAACGTTTCCACCAACTTCATCAAACAAAGTTTTATTCCGCTCAGTTCGATTTTGACCGATGCCTTCGATCGCATCGACGAGCTCCACAAAGACAAAGGCAAGTTACGTGGTGTGCCGACAGGTTTTACGGGAGTCGATAACCTTTTGGCCGGATTACAGCGCTCTGACCTGGTCATTCTGGCTGCTCGTCCGTCCGTGGGTAAAACCTCGTTTGCTCTCGACATCATGCGAAGCGTGGCTTTGAAGACCAAGAAACCCGTGGGTTTCTTTAGCTTGGAAATGTCCAAGGAACAGCTGGTAGACCGCATGATTTGTGCGGAAGCGAATGTGGACCTTTGGAAACTCCGTACCGGTCGTCTGTCCGAACATGATGACGATTTTCCACGCATCGGTGACGCACTCGGTCGCTTATCCGAAGCCCCAATTTATATCGACGACTCCCCCGCGGCTACGATCATGAGTATCCGTACTAAGGCTCGCCGCCTGCAAAGCGAGCACGGGCTCTCGATGATTGTCATCGACTACTTGCAGCTCATGGAAGCTAAAAACCAATCGGATAACCGCGTGCAAGAAGTGGCCGAGATCAGCCGAGGCTTAAAACAGATCGCTCGTGAGCTCAATGTGCCTGTACTCGCCCTCGCTCAGCTCTCCCGTGCCGTCGAACTCACTAAACCAGCCATCCCTCGCCTGGCCCACTTGCGCGATTCCGGTTCTATCGAGCAAGATGCTGACGTCGTCATGTTCCTGTACAGAAAAGCGGCGGACAGAAACTACCAAGCCGAAGAGCTTACTCCCGACGAGAAAAATAGCGCTGAACTTCACATCGCCAAGCACCGTAATGGCCCAACCGGCATGGTCAAGCTATACTGGGACGCGGCTCGAGCTTCCTTCAAGAATCTCGACACCCGTTACCAGCCAGCTAGCCCAAGCGGTGGCGGTAACCCAGCCCCGTCGGTACCGTTCGGTACAACTCCGGCCCCAAGCAGCGGCCCAAACCACGATAACGTCGGCCTCCCACCCGGAGTGCCTCCCAAGGGTTTCCAGCCTCGACCAACCACGATCTAAACAAACGCTTCCCTCTCCCAGCATGGGAGAGGATAGGTGAGGGTGAGGCCGCACATATTACATTTTACTTAATCGATATGTTCAACAAGTTAAAGCAATTCAAAGACATGCGCGACCAGGGCAAGCAAATGAAAGCCATGCTCGATGAGATCATCGTAGTCGGCGGTGGAGCCAACAACGCCGTCATGATCACTATGAACGGCAGCCACGAGGTCCTTGGCGTACAGGTCCAAGAAGGTGCTGACAAGGCCACTCTCGAACGTGGCATTAAAGATGCCATCGGTGATGCCAACAAAAAGCTTCAGCAAGAACTCATGAAAAAGATGCAGGAAAACGGTGGCGGCATGGAAGCGATTAAGAACATGATGGGTGGTGAGTAAGCATGCGTAAGTTCCCCGCCCCAATTCACAATGCGATCGCAGCGCTGGGCAAACTCCCGGGCGTGGGACCGAAAACTGCTCTTCGGTACGCCTTTGCGTTGTTACGATTGCAACGCGGCGAGCTTGAACTCGTAGCCAGGAGCATAGAGGGACTCAAATTCGTAACCACCTGCCAACGTTGCTTCACCTACGCCGAAGCGACTATTTGCGATATCTGTAGCGACCAGAAACGAAACCAGAATCTTTTGTGTGTAGTCGCCGAAGCCCGTGACATTGCCACTATCGAAGCCACTGGCATTTATAACGGCGTGTATCTTGTCCTCGGTGGCGTTCTAAACCCCGTCGACGGCTTTACGCCTGACAAACTCAACGTCCGAGAACTCCAAGAACGTCTTAACCTCGATAAAGACATTCGTGAAGTCATCCTTGCCTTTTCTCCTGACGTCCACGGCGAAACCACAATTTTATACCTGAGCCGCATGCTCAAAGCCCTCGGCAAGAAAACCACACGTTTAGCTCGTGGATTGCCGATGGGTGCCGATATTGAATACGCAGACGAAGTCACTTTGGCGAGCGCCTTAGCAGGAAGATCGGAAACCTAGAAGGGTTGACTTTTTTGTAAATTATTGATAAGTTGGCTGGTCGGATTTCCCGACGCAGGAGGCCGCGATGAGCGACGATGTTGTTCCGCCGCCGGCGGATCCGAATGCGTTCGAATCTCAGTTCCGCAACCTGGCACGACCTCTCTACGAAGTCGTGAACCAGGACCCTGTCACCGAACCCTTCCCCGCTGCGCTCAGCGACCCAGACATCGAGCGCTACCGCGATCTCCTCATCCGGTCGCTGTGGTTCTACCGCGCACTGCAGCGCAGCCGCGCCACGGTCCCGCCTTTTGATCGCTACTACGGGCAGATCATGTGTCGGCTCCTGGCCATGGGCATGTCCCAACCGCACGAGCTCACCGACACCATCTTCCCTTACCTGATCAAGAATCCGCCCCTTGGCTTCGCGCCGGGTCAGACGGATGTCTACCGCGTCCTCGTGGCCTAACATGGCCCGAAAAACACTTCACCCCCGACCAGGATGCTGGCGGGGGTGAAATTAATTTTAGCCAATTTTCTCAATCTCGAGCATGGTGAAGGGCTGGCGATGACCGACATTGCGTCGATAACGGACCTTGGGCTTGTACTTGATAACGGAAATCTTGTCGGCGCGACCGTGTTCGACAACTTTAGCCGTAACGGTGATGCCTGAGACAAAGGGGGTGCCGATCTGGACTTTTGAGCCATCAGTTTCGGCCACGAGCATGGCGTCGAAAGTCAACGTCTGGCCTGGTTCAAGATCAAGTTTTTCAACTTGGATCTTTTCACCCTGCTGGACGAAGTACTGTTTACCGCCAGTGGTAATAACTGCGTACATAAGCTATTGGCTGCTCAAGCGCCCTCACATCGCCGTCCCCTCCCGACGAGGGAGGGGGTTTAGGGGGAGGATCTTAATGCTCTACGCATGCCGGGCATGAATAATTCTTGGCCGAGCTTATCAGAAAGCCCAATTGGCGTCAATGTCTGCCCAGCCCCCAAAGAGCCTACGGAAGCTCAATTTTCAGGAATAATCCTGGGTTTATATCAAATTGGTTGGCATATCCAGCCGGGAGCTCGAGAACCATGTCGACCGGGATGGGTTTGGAGGTCATTCTTTCCGGCTCCTCACCCGGTTTAGGCGCTGGAACACCCCTGTCTACGCCTACAACCTTACCCTCGGCAATCCAGACCACATCCAAATCAAGTTTCATGCCTTTCATCCAGAAATCTTGAACTTCGCTATCCGGAAATACAAACAACATACCCTGAGCCTTCACATCTTCAGCCTCAAGCCCAGACAAGCCTCGGGTTCGCTCCCAGGGGCTATCGGCAACACGAACCGCCAAAGCTACATCGTTTGCGGTGACGATAGCTCGCTCAGCCGCTTCCTGTCCCCGTAAAATCGCCCCCACGAGTAACACAACCACGGTAACTATAGCTCCGGAAATAAGAGCCTTGCTTAAGGACATACTCATATTAAACAAGATGATATTTCTTATAGAGTACACTCACAGCGATACCCGAAAACACCACGAGAATACCAAGAGCTAGGAGTTTTTGCCAAGACTCAAAGATAAGCGTGGTAGCTCCAAAGACTGTCGCAATCGACAGGTAAAGAACCAAGATAGTTCGTTGCGATAATCCGGCCGCGAGCAATAGATGATGCAAATGAGTCCGATCCCCGCTCGTCACCGAACGACCTTGACGCCAACGACGGAAGATCACAAAGGCCACGTCGAGTACTGGCACGCCAACCACAAGCAACGTTGTGGCGAGCTTACTGCCAGCGATCACCGCCAAAACTCCAAGCGTAAAACCGAGGAAGGTGCTCCCACCCTCGCCTAAGAAGATCGTCGCGGGGTAGCCGTTCCAGAGCAAGAAACCTAGGAGTGCTGCCGCAAAGACAAAGGCCAGCAAGGCCACATCGGGTTGAAAGAATTTCTCAGAGAGGGCGAGTAAGGCGATCATGAGGGCTCCGATCATCGTAATACCCGTCGCCAAACCGTCGAGTCCATCGAGTAGCTTGGTCGTATATGTCATGCCAAGCAGCCACAAGAACGTGATCATGATCGAAATCGACGAGGTCAGGGCAAACGCTCCACCGAGCGGATTGGTAATCTTCTCAACGCCAATGCCAAAAGCTACTGCTGATAACGCCGCCAGCAGCGGGAACAAAATACTGAGACGCGGCGGCAAATCGAATTTATCGTCAAACAATCCTCCGATGAGTAAAATCAGCGCGCCGATAAAGAAACCAACAAAATGTTTGGGGTCGATCTCTCCGGCCGTCAGATGGTTGGTCTCGAGGAGGATGGCGATCGTCGGCACCGCAAAAGCAATGAACACGCTAACGCCGCCCAGGAAAGGCACGATCCGATCATGGATCTTTCTCTCGCCTTTTGGAATATCAACAATCCCCCATTGCTCAGCTAAACGAGCAAACAGAGGAGTTAAGAGCGAGCTCAGAAGAAAGGCGCCTCCAACCGCAAATGGCCACCACATAGGCATACGGCTCTAGGGTAGCTGAAAAGCTCTTAAAATTGAAGGACCGCACCGCGCCGGCCCTTGGTGGACGACGTGATGCGGTCAGGCGCGACCCGTGGACGAGTTCCAGGGCCGGTAGTGCGTGAGCTCGTAGACCCGGTTATCCGCCAGGGTGATGTCCGCGGTGTGCCGAGCCCAGACGCGATCGTTGTCCCTGGCGGACATGTGATGCACGGGTCTGGACAGCGACAACGTTGACTTGTCGAGCAAGAACATGACGCTCGGAATGAACTGGTCCAGATTGCTGAGGGCGGCCCGAGCATCCGTGCCATCCAGGAGGGTACTCGCGACCATGTGGATTGCGGCAGCCGTGGGCTCGGTCTCGGCACGGAAGATGGTCGCCGAATGCTGACCTGGATACGGCCGAACGTGGCCCTTCTTGGCGATCTGAACCGAGTAGTCGCCTACTTCGGACCAGATCACGATCACAAGGTACATTTGGCCTCCTTGGGGTCTCAGGAGAAGCTGTAGCTTGAAAACATACTAAGACTGCCAGACTAACAACCAGCTGTAAAGACGGTTTTACAGTTCGGCAGCCTTTTGCAAAGTAATTTCCCCGCCTTTATCGAAAATAAGCGTATCCCTGCGCCCTACCTGGCCTTTTAAGAGATAGTCAGCAATTGGGTTTTCAACTTTGTCCTGGATAACCCGGCGAAGTGGTCGAGCGCCAAACTTGGGATCGTAGCCCTGCTCGGCAAGCTCATGAACAGCCGCATCAGTAACGGTAAACTCGATGCCCTTGGCCTTAAGACGTTCCACGACTTTCACGATGAGCAAATATGCGATCGCGACTACATCCTCACGAGTGAGCGGAGCAAACACAATCACGTCATCAAAACGGTTGAGGAATTCAGGTCGATATGTTGTCCGCAACTCGCGCTCGAGTAATTCTTCTTTGATGGCAATCAACGAGGTCCCCGCGGCCACCTGCTCTTGAATAAACTGCGTACCAGCGTTCGAAGTGGCGATTAAAATAATATTCGTGAAGTCGACCGTGCGACCCAAACCATCGGTTAAACGGCCATCGTCCATCACCTGCAAAAATAAGTTCAAAATATCAGGATGGGCCTTTTCGAGCTCGTCGAGCAACAACAAACAGAATGGGTTTTTACGGACTGCTTCGGTCATGAGACCAGCCTGGCCGTTGCCGCCGATCAAACGCGTAATCGAGTTCTGATCTTGGTACTCAGACATGTCAAAGCGCACCATGGCCTGCTCATTCCCGAAATACACCTCGGCCGTTGCCTTGGCGAGCTCGGTCTTTCCCACACCAGTTGGACCCAAGAACAAGAAGTTCGCGATTGGACGCTTACCACTCCGCAGCTCTGTCCGCGCGCGGCGCAAAGCCGAAGCTACAGCCTTCACGGCCGGCTCTTGGCCGATTACACGCTCGTGAACCCGCTCTTCAAGGTGTAGAAGCTTTTCGCCCTCACCTTGCGTAACCTCAGTCACGGGCACACGAGTTCTCTCCGAGATCAAACTCGCCACATCTTCTTTTTTGACCCAGGCATTGGCTTGACCACGTTTACTCACGACTAGGGCAACTTCTTTGATCACTTCAATAGCCTTCTCCGGCAAAGCACCGTCATGCATGTAGCGACTTGATAGATCGACAGCTGCGGCCAGGGCTCCGTAGGTAAAAATAACTTTATGTTTAGCCTCAATGCCACCCACCTTAGACTCGAGCACGCGGATGGCATCATTGCGACCTGGTTCCTCGATAAGAATCTTCTGCAGCTTAGGCGCGATCACGCTCCGCTCAATGATCTCCGTATAAGCCTGCGGCGTGGTCGTGGCAATCACAAAAGTATATCCACGACTGAGCTCTCCGGCGAGAATCGAAGCCAGGTCGATCCCGGAACCTTGGCCAACCAACTCGTGAATATTTTCGATAACGAGAATAATGTTTCCGGAACGAGCCACTTGATTCAGGGCAAAAAGAAAACGTTCGTCAGCGCCCGTTCCCCCTTCAGCACTGACGATGTGGGGAACCGAAAGTTTGAGTAAACGCTTATCTTGCAACACTTCCGGAACACGTTCCTCGACCATCAGATCGGCCAGACCGTCGATAAGCGCCTCTTTTCCCACTCCCGGCTGACCGACGAGCACAACACTTTGATC
>ERZ1292630.3010-Hain-H41-02um-R3-3010-length-15183-cov-7_pt1 | contig 15183 bp, 6 predicted proteins | sample MGYA00564408_ERZ1292630 | MGnify/ENA primary metagenome ERZ1292630 (study PRJEB36523, sample SAMEA6512641) | groundwater metagenome | collected 2019-01-08 | study: AquaDiva: Metagenomics assemblies of 32 groundwater samples | reverse complement strand
GGCGAGCGCCACGCAAAAGCCGGCCCCCATCGCGTGCCCGTTGATCGCCGCGACGACAGGGACGGTTAGATCTCGCAAGCAAAGGAACCGTCGGTAGTAGCGCTTCATGGCCTCGACGTTGCCGTTGGGTGTGTCGGTCAACCGCGCCGTCAAGAAGGCCACGTCGCCACCGGCGGAGAAAGCTTGGCCCGCGCCCGTCAGGAGGACCCCTCGAGTGTCGCGGTTCGCCTGAATTTGCCTCACGGCAGCGGCGAATTCATCTCCCATCGCCACTGACATGGCGTTGCGCGTCGCGGGATTGGTGAGCGTGAGGACGGCGAGGTTGGCGGAGGGCTGACGCTTGGCACCAAGTAGGGGGATAAACGTGGTTTCCACCAACGGCCCCCGGACGAGTAGACTCCGTCGCAGCATTCTAAAAGTGTGGGGGGCGAAAGTAGTAACTGTCGCCGCCCCCTTGCACCAACGAGGAAGCCATTTCCTCAATCAATTGAACATTTGATGTATTTGAAAATCTCGTTTTTATGAGGTGTGTGTGGTGAACGGAAATGAGACCACACAGTGGTGTCACACGACGGTTCAAACATTTTTTCTTTTCACCCTCTCCCTTTTTTTCGTTTAGGGGTGTGTGGGAGGGTGGGGTCTTTATCGACATTTCACCTAAAGAGTGAAAAAGTGGCTGCCCCCCCGGCCTCCGCCACCGCCGCGGCCGCCGAAACCGAAGCCGAAGCCCCTGCCGCCATTCCCGCCCCGTCCCGCACCTCCACCACGCCCGCCCCACCCACCCCCAAGACCGTCGCCGCGAATCAGCGGGGCCGAGGCACCTCCGATCAAGCCTGCCGCGTCGCTCCCTTGGGCCGCTCCACCGCCCATGCCTCGATAAAATTGGTGCACCGTCGTCTTTTCAAAAATGACCTCCACCTTCTCCATCGCGATAATGGACGAGCGCTTGCGGCGCTCCATGTCTTCGAATGTGTCGAGTGAGCCGTGCTCGGCCTCGAAGACGCGCCAGGCGGACCATAGCCCGCTCATGTCGGCAGCCGGGTGCTCGTAGCTGGACAGCTGCTGAAACATCGCGCGGGCTCGGGGTGCCCGGTTGAGCGACGCTTCGATGCGAATTAGGTGCAGCCCGCAGCGCAGCAGATCTTGGACCAGTTGCAACTCGGGCTCCAGCGGCGGTTGTGGAGGCGGCGCTTTGGGCGGCGTCGGCCGTTGGTGAGGGTGGTTGCTGTGCATTGTCCTCGCGGAGGAACGACGAACGCGAGACTCCGCGAGAAAGACGGTCTGCTGGGCCTCGAATTCCCGCAGCGCCTGCTCGTACGCCGTGACAAGCGTTTGATAGGCGCTCATTTCAGCGGCGCGTTGTGAGAGCAGGTTCGCGAGTGCCTTACCTGTTGGGACTTTGATCGACGCCAAGTGCTTATTCGCAAGGTCACAGACCGCCGCACGGCCAAATTGCTTCGCGACGTTCTCACAGTACACGAGGAAGGCCCGCTGGATAAGCGTCGACGGGGTCGACCGGAGGCGCTGCAACGTCAAGGCGGCCGCAACCGCTACATCCGACGGATGCGCGTTGGGCTCCGTGGTGCCGCCGGACGTCAGTGGATTGGTGAGAGCGGTCGAGAAAGGCAGTGCGGCGGCGTTGGACGACGACGCCAGGAGCCCCATCATGGAATGCGGTTGGGTCGGCACCGCGGGGAGTAGCAGCTCCGGCGCGACGGGGAGCGCGACATCGTCAGGCGCGGCGAGGAGGAGTTCATCAGCAGGGTTGACCAGCAAGGCCGCCGCCGGGCCTCGAGGAGGCAACGGTTGGTCGTGTGCCGGAATTTTTAGATCGCTTGCCATTCCGTCCAACGCCGCTGCCGCCGGGGTCGTCGTCGTCGATGCCATCGCAGGGGCCGTTGCCTCTGGCTGCGGCTGGCCGTGGCTTGGGGGACCGTGATGATCGAAGGGATCGAAAACATTGACCTCGGACGTTTGCGCCGCCCACCAGGTCGTCGGAGAGGAGAAAGTGGTGGTGGCGGCAGCTGGAGAAGAGATCCGTAGATCATTGCTTCCGTCGGTTCTCTCGTCAACGCCGTCATTCCGACGGCCGCCGTTGGTCGTGAAGTACGATCGAACTCCGATATCGAATACAGAGGACAGCCACGTGTCCAGAGCAGTCACGCAGTTGCCTGCCAAGCCATAGGTTGACTCCACCAGCACGATCATCCACGCCAGATCAATGCGGCAGGTGGGGTCGGTGATGGCCACGAGGGCTCGGTCGCACACATCCCGGAAACGCTCGATAGGGGGTCGCTCATTTTCCGCAGCGTGGTGATTTGAGTCGCAGCCGGCATCAAATTTTTCTCCCACGTTTTCGTCACTTCCTCCTCCCCGCCCTCGACCCGAGACAGACTGCTGCGTGAGGTCCGTGAAATAACGGCCGCAGAACATGTGCACCAATCGTAACCACGCTTCATCAACGACGCGGCTTGGAATCATCGCAGCCGCACCAGCGCGAGCGGCGGACACATCCGCCCGCGACGATGTTCCACGACGGCCGGCCACCATGCGCCAGCGCTGCGCGGTGGAGGCCGCCTGGGTAATCGAACCACCATGTGGCTTGGACGACGACGCCGTATGGGTTGCTGCGCCCGACGGCAGCGACGACGAGGGCATGACCTGCATGCAATGGTCCACGCGGGTCAGCGTCACGTCGAGGAGGAACATCGCATCTTCGAATCGACCCCAATCATAGAGCTGCGTGGCCGTGGAGAGGATTACGCGCAGCGACGCGCTGCCATTTTTCACACACTCGATCGCCGTTACGTAGGCGGCGTCATGGCGGTTTATGGACAAGAGCGCGTCGACGTACAGCGCCCAGGGACGTGCGTGCAGCCTCGAGAGGTCCCTCAATTCTCGTTGAAGGAGGCTGATCGCGGCCATCAACGAGAGCGGGGACGATGCATGAAGCACGGATCCTTCCCCTCCCTTCGGCCGCTGCGCTTCTTCTTCTTCTTCTTCCTCCGGAGGTGTGGGCCGGGCGGCTGCTGCGAACTCATTTTTTCCACGATGCTGCGAAGGCGCGTCGTGATGTGGTGGGTGGCGATGCTTGAGCAGCGCCGCTTGCCTCAACTGTTCGCGCATTTGCGATGCGGCATCCGTCAGTCGGTCACGCACCTCGAGCGCGATGGTGGCCGCCGCCTTGACGGCGTGCAATAACGACGGCGGTTGTGTGGTCCCCCCTTTCCTTGTGGGGTCTTTCCGCCCGTTCTTCGCAAACAGCCGGACGGTTCCCCCCACTTCGTCGTCGTCATCGCTGCGGCGGTCGTTTCCGTCGTCACCATCGGCGGTTGGCGATAGCCGTCCGTGGCGCCGCGTGATGTCCCTCTCGACGGCAAGGCAGCAAAGGTGGACACCCAATGTGGCCAGACGCCGCCTAAAGGGAAACCACGTGGCATCGGACAGAGTTGTCGTCGTCATGACGATCGAGGCAGGTGGCTCGTCAACTGCCGACGTCGTCGCTTGCAGCGCGACGTTTGGATCTGCGCGCCGTGCGGCGGCCGCCGTTCGTCCGTTCAGAACATCCAGAAGGGAAGGCGGCGGGATCACAGGCGGCGGGGCCGACGCGGTCAGCGCCATCGTTGACGCGCGGTTCAAGGCGTCATTGGGGCTGTTGTTGACGTGCGGCCAACCCCTCGAAGCCCATTCCCTCGCGAGAGCCTTCATCGTTTGGGGCAGATCCACCTCCAGGCTCAGCCGCGTCAACACCACGCCACACTGCATCAGAAACTGGCTCGAGGACGCACGTAGCCCCCACGTCCGATCCGCCGCCGGAGGCGGTGGCGGCGTTTCCTTGGTCTTGGCGCGTTGAGCGTGTGGCGCCCCGGTGGACGCATCATCTTGGTCGGGGTGGACGACGACGACGTGGTCGATCATGATGGCGAAGGCGGTGGCGAACTCTAGCAATTGCTGATCAGCCGACGGTCGCCTCATGACCCGTTTGGTGGAGGACCGAGGCTGCCGCGTGGTTCGAGGACGTTTCGTTCCTAACTCCGCCGCAGATCTCGCCTTCCTGGCTAGTGCGTCATTGGCGTGGGAAGCACCGTCATCGTCATCGGAGTCACTCCCTTGTTGAAGGACGCTCCCTTCGTCCCCGGAAACCTGGCGACTGCTTTCCGACACTTCGATAGCGAACGCCAACACGCACCGTAACGCGTAGGAACGGAAAGGCAGATACCGAGCGTCCTCGTCTTGACGCCATGTCGCCGCCTTCTTGTCGTCGTTCTCGTGGTCGCCCGCGGGGTTGGGTAGTCGCCGCACCTCCGCATCCTGAGCCATGCAACGCTGCTTCAACGCGACGAACGGAATTGGCCACGAAGGAAGCGCCGCAGCGGCATCGTCGTCTCTGTTATCCATCGGCATCCGCTCCTCCTCCTCCTCCTCCGTGCCACCCACCGCGTCCGTTCTCACGCCAGGGCGGCTCACGTAGCGCAGGAGGCACATTTCGAATCGCTTCCGTACGTTGAAGGGGTCGGCCGCGCTCCGGAGGGACGCCAACAAGAGCGGATACTCACGATGCACCAGGTGGTCGAGGTAGCCGAGGAGCTTCTCGTTCAACGACGACGACGATGCTACACTTGACTTCGGGACGCTGCGGTCCGCCTCGACGACGCTTGTCCCGGCGAACACGATCCGCACAGCCGCCGCGTTCCGGTCGTTGAGGAGATCTGAGTGTTCTTGGCCCCTCGCAGCGTGGCGGTGTACCACTTGTTGTTCGACGTGCGGCTCTTCGTCGTTCGTCGTGGTTCTTCCTTCCAGCCGTAGACATTCCATGACGCAGTCCAACTCGAAGCGCTGGTAGGTGAGCCACATGCCGTGGAACAGTGTGGGTGACGCCGTTAGGTCTCGCGGTAGATCGAGCAACATGCGATCAATCCATACCACCGACGGTGTCGACGACGGGGGAGCGGTGCCGCCTCCCGTCAAAAATCGACGCAACGCCATTCGAGCGGCGCCGAAATGCCCCAAGTGGCACGTCACGGCGATCCACAGCGACAGCCACTTCGGCCACTCTAACTCCCTATCGACCGCGCCGCGCATGGCCAGCGGCAGTAGCGTTTCGAGGTAGTCTCGAAGCGAGAGCGTCTTCTTTCTGTCGGTTTCATTGTTGTTTCCAATACTAGTGGTGGACGATGACGACGACGACGTCGTCGTGAGTAGCTCGCTGGTGACGGTCGCTTTGCAAATATCGTAGACGACGTCCCAAACCACGGGGTCAGAGCGGGCCTGCGAGAAACGGGGCATCACGTGCGTCGCCAGATGCTGCACAGCCGTGATGGATGCGCCCAGGGTGTGATGCAACGTGGATACATACTCCAGATGGGCGGCCAAACGATCCCGCTGCTTGAAGAGCAGTACCGTGGACCCCGACGAGAAGAACACCAGACGTTTCCGCGCAAGCGCCATGCGGGTAGTACGATCCAGTTCTGCCGTTTGCATCAACCTGTCGTAGGGAGCGGCGACCGCTAGATCGGTGGCTGCCGCGCCGCCACCGCGCTGGCTGCTATGTCCCCAGAGATGCCCGGCGTGTTGCGTAACGGGCAGCGTCGCGATCGCGTGATCGAACGCCGTGAGCGCCTCCTCATATCGCCCATGTGAGAGACACGCGTGAATCCGCGCTACGTGCAAGACGGGCATGAACGGAAGCCGGGCAATCGCTTCGCCATGCAACGCCAACAAGGCGGTCACCGCCTCGCCGTACTCGGGCGTCGACGCCACCGTGGCGACGTCCGTTCCGACACCTTCGTCCACTACGGGCGGTGCGGGGAGTGCCGCCGCCAACGGTCTTTCACTGCGCGAGGAAAACGCGGCAGCGGCACGTGGCACGTAGTCCGCGTCATCGTCGACAATTGTGGTGGTTGTGGTTCGGCTCGAAGCAGCAGGCGACAATGGTTTCTTGTTCGTCGATTTTCGGCGCCCCCCACCCGCCGGTCGAACCCTATCTTCCGCCGTGGCATCAGCGCCTTCTTGCAGAGTGTCCGGGGTGATGCGCCGTTTCGCCGCTGTCGCGCCGATGGATAAGTGGACGGCGTGCCGCAGGTCGCGCTCCTTCTCGGAGAGGAGAGCACGCCACAGTTTATAGCTGTACGGCACCGCAGACAGGGCTTTGCGGTACGCTGCGAGCACGGCCGCCGCCACTACTACGGCGGTCGCGTCGTCGATTTTGCCGCCTTCCGCTGAAGGAACGACCGCCGCGGCTGCGGCTGGATGGCTCGAGCAGACGGCGGCACCGGTGGGTGCCGGGCGACCCGAGGCGTCCGCGCGGACGTCCTCGATGTACCTTAGCCATTGGGCCACATCTTCCAATGCGTCGGGGAGGCGGATACCTGCGACGCTGCCGCTCCCGGCCATCATTACACAATAAAAAAGAAAAGAAAAACGAGAGGAATTAAGAGAAGGAAGGAACAAGGGGAAAGAAGCGGTCGACTGCGGCAAGTGAATAGGGATCAACGGTAAAATCTTCATCATTGGTGTGTCCTCGAACAAACCAAAAGAAAGACGACAGTCTCACCTGGAACGGCTGAGAACAGACGGCGCCGTCTCGAACCGCACACAAGCCAGCGAACACACATACACACACCCACCCATACACCTTTCTGCTTCCGCGCGTGCGCGTTGTGTGTCTCTTGGGTTTTTTTTCTTGGGCGCGCCTCATCAACTACACCGCGAGCGCAGCCTTGAGTTTTTCCTCGTTCTCCTGCTTTTTCACGTGATTGATGTACTTGTAGCGGATCTCATTGTAGTACCACACTTCGCCCTGATTGGGAAACGTCTCCAGCGGCTCCTGCCACCAAAACTTCTCCTTTTCCCAGTCCTTGGGCTCGCCATAAGATCGAATAAAATGCCGCCCAGGGTAATACGAATTCGCCAAGACGGACTTCATCATCAACACCGACTGATCGTGGCGCATGACCGAATAGAAAATGGCGAACCAGAAGACCCACACGAACAATTCGTACGGACCGTGTCGCTGATTGGACTCCATCCAGTTTCGAAACCAGTACCAACGTTCGACTTCGGATAACAGTCCTGGTTCTTCGACACCAAAGGTGAACTCGCGCTTGGTCCAAAAGGGTGGCTTTTTGTATCCTGGTGGCGGCCACACGGGATTCCAAGCGCGCGGCCGGGAGGTTGCGAACATTTCGTTCAGCTTCGTCGCCATGTCGATCCAATGGTACCACGTCTGTTTGTTCAAAATTTCCGCGGGGACGGAGCGAAAGGAGGGCCGATTGCGCTGCCATGTCTCACCGGGGTAGTAAAAATTGGCGGCATCCCAGTGCTCCTGAACGGCCTTAATGGCGTTGATTTTGGGATCCGTGCCCGGTTTCGTGTATTCGTCGAAGTATTCATGTAACTTCTTCCAGTGAGGCGCGTTGTGCAGGCTCCCTTCGAAACAGGTCCAGTTGTCGGGTCTCGGGCCGCCGAAATCGGGCCGGTTGTCCAGATTGCGAAATTCGCTCTGGGCATCGATCCTTTCGTTGATCCCCTTGTAGTCCCATTGCTCACGTGACTTGGGGTGAAACTGCATGGACTCGATTTGATGTTTGGAAACAATGGGTTCACCACCGCCGGGAAACTTCCATCGGTTTGGGCCTTGGAAAAAATTGAAACCACTGACGTGGCGCGACGATACGACGGCGGCACTCGGGACGGCGACGCTGACTAGGAGAGAGGAAGCAGGTCGGCTCGACACCGGCTGCGCAACACGATTGATGGACATATTTTTTTCCTTGACAATGTGAAAAACTCCCGAAAGGCGAGGCCGCGCCGCGTTTTCCCGAAAGGCACCCTCCCCTTGCGAGGCACAGAGAGAGGGGGTAAAGACTGAACTGACCGGTCAACCCACAGAAACAACCAGAACCCGCTCCAAGAAAATTTCTGGAGTGATGCAGTCGTGTCATGTGATCGTGAGGCCGAGAGCATCAATCGGGGGGTGGGGGGGAGGGGGGCTTTGTGTGGGCTTCTTGGTGATTGGTTGAAGAAAAAACGACTGCTTCCACCCCACCACCGGTTACCCGAAAGAGAGAGAGAGAGATCGATCCCATTTCGACGAAGGATCGAGCGGCAGAGCGTCTCTGCCCCGCCATTCCCTCTGCTGCTGCTCTGCGCGCACACACCAATGGACACAACGGGACGGGGAGAAACGTCCTCAATAAATACCGCGACGAAAGCAAAGAAGAGGATCCGAACGTGAAGTGCGCGCAAAGAAAGCAGACTGGATGAACACCCGAGAGAGATGTACACCGCTGGTCCACTTCAGACAACCGCAGGGAGGCTAGAAAACGACAAAAAAAAATAATGAGTGCGAGCGAGCGACGAGAGAGATAGAGCGCTGCTGGCAGATCGTGTTTGTTTTTTTAGTCGTAGATCGACCTCGCAATGAGCTCGTTGAAGCTGATGTTCCTCGCGTCGGCTGCCTTCATTGTATCGACAATGTCAAAAGGCGCCTCCGTCAGCTCGTCGTCCAGCACACTAAGGAATTTGCTCGCGGACGCGTCATTGCCAATCTGAATGAAGGAGATAGAGAGCTCCGAGTCTTTTTCCAACGACCGAGCGGCCTTCACGATGACGCGCTTGCACTCGCTCTGGCTGTCAGGGGCACCGTCGGTGACCACTAATATGGTCGTGGCCCCTCGCGACCCGGCAAAATGCTCTTCGAACGCGGCGTGGAGCGCGAGGGCTAAATTCGTCGACCCCCGTGGCTTGTGGGTATGAAAGAGGGTCGTGACATCCTGCGCCGACTTGACGCCCTCCACCTTGATGAACTCGTGGTCGAAAAAGTACAACGTAATTCCATCCGGGTCGAATTTGCACACATAGGGCGCCAAGTGCCGCACCGCGGCCTCCGCCTCCGACCACCGGGGTCCGCTCATGCTCCCGCTGCGGTCGATGAGGAGCACGTAGTCGCGCTGCAAGTGACTCTTGGCCGTCAGGAGAAACTTGCACGTGGGCACCCCTTGCACCGCGCCGCCCGCGGCCTCTGCGGAAGGCAGTTTGCATGGCGCGGACGTGTACCGCCGGACGAAGCGGTCGGCGTGGTAGCCAGGAGACGAGTTCGACCCTCCTGCCGCGCCGAGAAGGCCGAGGAGCAGACCCTTCTTATGCAGGGTGTACACCACTAAGAGAAACACGCCGAACCAGATGATTAACGGAACAGCCATGATGCTCGGAATCGGTGTCTCGGACAGTGGGCCGTTTGAGAGACAAAAGCAGTCGGGCACGCGCTGAAAATAATAAAACACAACTGGGTGGGGGGGGGGGAAGGAAGGAAGGAGCAGGTGTACTCAAAGGACAAAAAGATCGCCATTTTGCCGGGTTGCCCACACATTTGTTGGGGGCGCAACCGTTTTGTTTCCTTCCTCTCTATCCCACAGCGGTCCACGAGTGGTGTAACACCGCCGACAGCGGGGAGGAAACAAAAAAGAAAAGAGGGAGGAGGGGGTGAATTAAAAACAAGAGCGCCTGAACGCAATCTTTTCCGTTGTTGAAAGCTGAACACAAGACCAGCAAAAAATCTACTTCTTCGCGGGCTTAGGCGCGGGCGCCGCCTTCGCGGTCTTTCGCTCCGCGACCTCGGTGCGTGCGGCCTTCGCGGCCGCCGAGCGGTCCTGCTTCTGGCCGTGCTTGGCGCGGACCTCCTGGATGAAGGCAAGATCGGCACCGACGATGGCGCGCTGAACCCTCGCCACCTTGTAGCTGCGTCGCTTGACCGCGGCATCGGACGCCACCTTGCGGTTCAAGCGGCGGTAGGTACGCGTCCACGGCACAGAGCGCGGGTTCTTCTTACGCATGTAGAGTGCGAAGCACTTCGGCCGAGCGAAGCCGAGCACGGGCTTCGTCGAGATGAACGCAAACGGGATGTACTTGCGGCCCTTTCCCGGCTGGATGGTGAAGTGAGAAAACTCACACTCCTCCTTGCGCATGGCTAGGGATGGGATGGAAAGGGAGGTACCGCTACAGGTTAGCGAGACACGGGAGAAGGGGCGGTATCCACACAAACAACGGAGAGAGGTCTGGTCAGATGAGCACCACTTTGATTCCGCCACACGGCGCTATTCATTCTTTTCATGCTACTCGTTGTCAGCTGACTTCCCACAACGTGTGGATAGGACGCTGAGAACGTAAAGCTAAAAAAAAAAGAGGGAAGTTCATAGAAGAGACACCTCTCGCACTCACTTCTTCGCGGGTTTAGGCGCGGGCGCCGCCTTCGCGGTCTTTCGCTCCGCGACCTCGGTGCGTGCGGCCTTCGCGGCCGCCGAGCGGTCCTGCTTCTGGCCGTGCTTGGCGCGGACCTCCTGGATGAAGGCAAGATCGGCACCGACGATGGCGCGCTGAACCCTCGCCACCTTGTAGCTGCGTCGCTTGACCGCGGCATCGGACGCCACCTTGCGGTTCAAGCGGCGGTAGGTACGCGTCCACGGCACAGAGCGCGGGTTCTTCTTACGCATGTAGAGTGCGAAGCACTTCGGCCGAGCGAAGCCGAGCACGGGCTTCGTCGAGATGAACGCAAACGGGATGTACTTGCGGCCCTTTCCCGGCTGGATGGTGAAGTGAGAAAACTCACACTCCTCCTTGCGCATGGTATGTAAACTACGAAGGAGAAGAAAAGGATGCTGTCGTGTGCACCGGCGACAGAGAGAAGAGGGTTCTCACAATCCGTCTCGACCATGACGCAAAGAAGCAACATCGCCCCACGGCAAATACCGCGCGGTACCCACCCACAGGCCGGGCCCACACAGGGAGAGACGGGTGTGGGCAGGGAAGGGGGGGAGCATGGAATGGGGGAGCCGGGAAAGGGGGATAGAAAAAACATGAAAAATGAAGACGTGAAAAAAACCTTTTCAGAAAAAGTAGGGAGGGGCTTGGCCATCGCCCCAGTGGCGGGGCTCGCTTTGTCTACCCAGAGTCCGTGATGGTGCCGGTTAACGTGACCGCCGCCGCCGAGGTGCCACCGCAGGCGCTTGACGTGGAGAGCCGACCGGATGACCTGCGTACGACGTTGCCGTCTGCGTCAATGATTTCCCGTTGTCGCCGCTGCCGCGATTCCAATGCTTGTCGGCGTGTTTGAAGTCCGGCGTCGACCCAATCAAAGAAAAAACTTGCGGAGAGGGAAGAGCCGATGTGATCCATCCGTCCTCCCACTTCACCTCCACCAGACGACGCCCACCATATTTGGAGAATTGGCAGGCGACCGCACAGCGAAGGGATGCGGTGTGGGAGCCATGACGACAGTGACGACCACTCGTCGGTAGCAGAAGGCCGATCCCCCTGCTGAATCGCGAAGTGGCGACATTGCTCGACCGCCGATAGCATGCCCGCGAAGATGCGGGATGATGCACTTGTCGCATGATGATCATGATCATTCTCCTGGTGCGCTTGAGACGCGAGCAGCTCGAGCAGCCGGTGGCCAGCACCACGCACCACGGGGCGCCGGTACGCGGCCGCCTTACGACCTTCTTCATTGCGCGATGACGTCTTTGCCTGTTTGGTGCCTCCTCGATGGACATCATCATACCGCCTTGCCGCTCCGCGTGTCAACAAGCCATCTCGTTCGAGATATCGAACAATGTCTCCGACAATGACTGCCGCGACGTTCCACTTTTCGGCAAACGTCAACGGCGACGTATGTGCGGAAGGTGTCGTTCCCGAACCGGGAACGGCGTCGTCCTCAACTGCTTCTTCCTCTTCGTTCTGTCGAGCGGCAGCCCCAGATGGCACGTCGTTCCTGGCAGCGTTGACGTCGTCCTCATCATCCTTCTGTGCCTGCCGGCTCGATGATGAGAATGACGACGGTGCCGGCTGCCGCTCCCACCGAAAAAGGGCGAGTGACTTCCATCGCTGCAGGGTCGCGTCGAGCCGCTCTGTTTCTCCCCAACTGCCTTCCCCTTCCGCCACGGCGACGCCTGTTTCTTCCAGCGGTTGCGGATGCTTGTGCACGGCAGCCACACCTGTCCGTGTCGCCGCACGTTCCTTTCCGGCCTTGTCGTCGCCCAACGCCGACTGTCGTCGTCCGCGTCCTGTTGTTGCCGCCACGGTGGCATGCCTATGCGGTCGTGCGGCAACCGGCGGTGATCCATGCGGGTGATCATCGTCGTCACTACGACTCCCGCTACTGCTTCTATTCCCGGGTCCTCGTCGTGCCCTTGAGCCATATTGTGGATCCCTCCCGTCATGATCCTCACGACGACCCTTTTGATGGATGGCGTCGGTCGCCTTGGCACACGACGATCGATGGTGGTGACGAGGAGGGGGGCGAGAGGAGGACTGCCATGCCAAGAGTGACACCGTCGCGCGTGCAATCCGCTGGCCGACGTCTCGGACCACGTTTCCCAGGGATATGCGTTGCCGCGGCGGCGGCCGATGCGGCGAGTGGTGGGAGGCAGGCGATTTGACAGCAGATTTCACGAGAAGAGCGACACCATTGGGGCTTTGCGAACTCATCATCGGCCTTTTCTTTGCGGCTTCTCTTGGCGTTTTCATGATGGCGGAGATGGATCGTCGTGTCGAGTTCGCGCCGCCAGTTCCCAGAAAGCGTGGTGGAGACCGTCGCGGAGGATGGACCACGCCGTGGTGGCCCTCCTCTTCCGTGATGTCGGAATCGGACTCGGACGGCTTCCTTGCCGGTTCGCTTCGAAGAATGCCATCGACGACCAAGCTTCCAACCAAATGGACAAGGTCGGGGAAGTAAAAGGGTTCCGGCATCAACACCGAGGCGGCAAGACACACTTGAACGTAGGCAACGGTGACGGGGTGCAGTCGAGGCGGAGCGTCGCCAACATTCTCAACGCCGCCGGCGGCGGCCGTTGCTGCGACGTCATCGAGAGGAGCCTGCAGCCGCTGAAGTCCTTGCGCAATCTCGCGGCAACGCACGCGGCCATCCACGAGCCAGGGGCCGTGCGGCTCGTGCCGTCGACCCCCTTCACGGTCCTTGTTGGTCGCGCCCGATCTCCGCCGGCCCTGGTCTTCCGGCGAGGCGTGTGCGCGGCGTCCTCGTCGATGGGTCGGAGCCGTCGACGTTGGTGGGCCGCGCGGAGACATTGATCTCTCTTCGGATACTGCGTCATCGCTGTCGCTCGTCGTCGTCGGCTCTCCGTTGGCCACGAGCGCCGAGACGCGCCGCCATCGGCGCAGGTTCGCACGAGCAGCAGCCGCACGAGCGGCTTCCGCTCCCCCCTGTGAGCTATCATTTTCGCCTTCATCGATAGTTGACACCGGTCCACGCGGTGGTGCGCTAGTAGGATGACGACGACGAGAAGACCGCTGTGACAGGCGATCCGCGTCGCAGAACGACCACGCAAGCCACGGCGCAGTCATCACCTCCGTCGATCCGCCGATTTCGAACTCGTCACGACTCATCGGATCCGAAAAAGGCCAAGCCGCACTACTGGCACTATCGCGACTGGGGCCTGGCATGACGGCCGCACTCAGATGGATCGAGACCGTGTGAAACGCGCCTCCATCGAATCGTGCGATGGGCGGAGCGCCGGCGAGGATGACGTCAGCGGCCTCTTCGTCCTCCTCCTCCGTCAAGGAATCCTCTTCTTCCTTGTTGTCGTCGTCGTCGTCGTCGATGGAGAGTCCTCTGTCGTTGTCGTGTGACGAAGTGATGCTATTGGACCCCTTTGCCGTCGTGGTCGCCGCCGGACGATGATGATGATGAATGGTTGAATGACCCGACGATGACCCATTCGGCTCCCATACCATCGTCCTCGCCGCCCCGTCGTCGTCGTGTGACTCACCACCGCCTCGGCCGACGCCGCGGTGGAAATGCGGGACTCCTCCATGGGGAAAGGGCCGCGGTGCGAACGCGGCGGCTGCCGCTGCTGGTGGGGTGCGCTCCGAGTAGTACTGCATCGTCACGCGAATGGCAACGCATGACGACGATAGGCGGCGCGGCGGCGGCGGTGCGACGGGGGCGGCGGATGGCAGCCCATCAGGTTGTCGCGGAAGATGGAAGGAGGACAAAGAAAAAGTCGAGGAGGAGGACCCCTTTTCCTCCTCCTCCCCTTCTTCGAAATGAAGACGACGACGACGCCGACGATTGACGCTGTGAAGAATGAGGGCCTCGATCCCTCGCACATGAGCGTCGTCATGGTACGTCTCATGGGCGACCGCGAGGTCGTGCAGGGTCTTGCCGTCATCATCGCCATTGGTGACTGCGCCGACCCCACGAGGACGGGTGTTATCTAGATCGCGCCGCGATGACAGTCGTGACGATGGCACCGCAGTGTGAGGAGACGACGCCGTGGCCTCCTTGGCGGCGGCCATGAACAAGATCGCGTCGTCGTACTCGATCTCGAAGGAAATCGATGTCCCTTCTTCGTCGTGCACCAGCAAGGGGGGTTCACCAATAAGGTCTTGATAACAGCGAAACAATGGCGTGAAGGTTACGGAGCGTAGATACGTCCGTCGAAGCGCGAGGACTAACGGGCTGCTACGCCCCCCGCGGTCGTCCGATTCTGTCTGACTTAATAGGTCCGCGAGCTGTGATGCCACCATCGACGGATTCACCGCCTGATCGGGGGGAACCAGCAGCGTGACCACGTGCTGTCGACCGCGGTCCGCCGCTCCACGAGCGAACGCCGTGGCATTGCCATCCCGATCAGCATCGTCGCCTTCGCGTGGCATCTCGTTGCTGTTGCCTAGCGACGACGCGGAGGCTGCTTTTTGTGACGATAGATGTGATTGGCTCCTCATACCACTGCCTCTCACTTCTTCTCGGACGAAGGCCGCGCCAGACGAGGAAGCGGGAGTGGTGACCGTTCGATACCGCCGGAAGCTGCTCCGCGGCAGCCAGCGCTGGTGATACGCCACGGTGGCGACGCCGTGCCGGATGCACTCCAATGCGTAGTGATAGCTGCGCTCGTAGGGTAAGGCAGCAGCGGTGGCCTTCGACTGCGCCGCCGCGGTGCCCAAAGGAAGCGGATCTTCCTGAGGTGGTCGTGATGACATGCAGACGTGTGGTTTTTTTTGTGACAAAGGGGGAGAAAAGGTCGGTGCCCTGTTGGGTAGGCTGTTTTCTGAAGAGAGACGACACGCTCGGCTCTTACGACCGTCGCTCGCCATTTTTTTTGCGTTGGTGTTGCGGCACACGAACGTTCCACAGGGCACTGTATTTTCTCCCCGGCGCGCTGTACTTAA
>ERZ1292630.3009-Hain-H41-02um-R3-3009-length-15184-cov-8_pt1 | contig 15184 bp, 8 predicted proteins | sample MGYA00564408_ERZ1292630 | MGnify/ENA primary metagenome ERZ1292630 (study PRJEB36523, sample SAMEA6512641) | groundwater metagenome | collected 2019-01-08 | study: AquaDiva: Metagenomics assemblies of 32 groundwater samples | reverse complement strand
AGCGCAAACCGTAGGGCAACCATCGGTTGAGGATCATGACTGTAAGGGGGGGGAAAACGACAGGCGAGTGCTACGACACCAACAATATGTTCAAAGCTCGCCACGAATGAAGTTCTTGTACGAGGGATGATTTGACTCAAGCTCGGAAAAAAAAAGCGAGCCGAAATAAACACCGCATAAACAACCACAGCGGCAGAACAGCAAAAGCAAAGGAATCCCTTTGATATGTTGTTGTTTTGCCTTTTCACAAGCCGGGCCCGGCCGTCGCTGATGAAGTTCGCTCCTCTCGACAGGCCGTGACGCTCTTGTGGATGAAACGATGAGGGGCACCGTCTGCACCGTCTTTTCGCACTTGGTACGCAGGGCGGCAAACACCTCCACCCAGCAGCTCAAATTTGGCGCATCCGCCGGGCAGCACCCGCTTCCCGTTGTCTCCCGATGCTGCGCTTTCGGGTTCAACAAAGCCAGCGACCTCAACTTGCACCGGTTGCCGCGCGAGGTATTTCGACTCGGGCGATTCATAGTTTAGCGTGGGGAAAGTTTCCCTGACGAAGCGGCAACCAGGCGTATAGAAGAACGTTGCACCTTTCTCGGACGGTAGCAAGCGGCTCTGAGGATCCGGCGAGGCGTCGGTGGCCGCGGTCCCACACGCCACGCGAACATGTGTTGGATTAGTGGTACTCGGCGTGGACTTGTAAAGATAGGGAAGGGCTGTGCCTTCGCGACTTTCTCGATCACTCAGCGCGTCGAGCCAGGATAGGACGCGCTGCACGTAGGCATCCGCGTCAGTGGCCAGAAGATCGACCTGACCCTGAAACCGAGCGAGACGCAAGACGAAGTTTATGTCGGTGACATCCTGAAACGCCGCAGCAAATGCGCCGATGGCCGTTTCGTCGAACACGAGGGGGGTTCCTTCAATTTTCGTTGCAGTAGGAAACCACCGGCGCTGCTCGTCGACGCTCAACGCCTCGAAGTACTCTCTTGCCACCTCTGGAAGGGCCTTTCGAATGGCCTGGCAGAGTGGCAAGGACTGTTCTTGTTCCTCGGTTGGTAATTGGATCACTTCCGTCCCTTCCGTTAACGCGCTCCGGAGCTGCGAGCCTAACCTGATATACATGTCATACTTGGTGAGCCCGTTTTCAGTCATGTAATTGACAATGGTACGGGCATGTGTCGCGTTGGCTGCGACATCGACGCTGTCCAATAAGTACTCCAGTGCTTTGACGCAAAGTTGGTACATTTGCAGCGGTTGCACCGGTGTGAATGCATAGTGATTTTCACTCCACGTGCCCCTGGCGAGGTTGTAGCACCACATCACACGCGGCGTGTGGCGTGCCGCGATGCAGACTTCCATTAACGAAAGAAACACTTGCGCATCTCGTGTGGCCAGTAACAGCCGCTCTCCGTCTTCAAAGATCGCGACCGCATCCGCAATTAGCGCCCCAGGGACGCACGCCGCCATGAGCGCCCGGTAGACGGTCACGGGTGGAATGTACGTGATTTGCCGGTACTTCTCGCACGCTTCCTTCACCAGACCTTGCCGAGCGAGGCGAATGACCTGTCGGTGCAACGAGTGCTCCGCCGGATTGTCGATGGGTTGATTCTTCGCCAAGTCCACCATGGTTCGCCGAAAGTACCACTGCTCGTTGAAAAACGGCCCTCGACGGAACCATCGGTACAAACGCGCTCGGCAACTAATGGTGTCGCCATGCAGGCCCACTCGATTGGGGTCTTCCGGGGTGATGTTGTCGTGGTCCACTTCCGCGGGCTTGTAACGATGAAGTTGACCGATGTATGGATCGTAGCTGTGGATCAAGTCGTGCGTCACGCGGTGGCCATCACGTGCGTTCATGATCGTCACTGGTGTCACCAAAGCCTTCGGTCCAAGGCTGATGTTGGGCATGAACTTCTCCAACTCGTGCTTGGGAATGAGGGGTACATCGGGCTGCTGACTCACGGAAAGCTTCGGCGCTGTTCCGTAGCCGGAACCGGCATCGGTGACTGATCCGCTGTGACGGCCACGCTGCCACATGGCGCGAAGATCCTTTTCGAGGACGTTCTCACGGCGGAAAGTCGTGGGGAACCATGGATTGCGACGCTGTGGTAGGTACTTCAACACGCCACTGGACTTTGGTGCCGGAACCGTGGGGCGACCGCTCGAAAAGATGCTGGTGACCGACATCGCTCCTCGGACAAAGGAAAGGGTTACAGTTATCGCTTGAAAAAATGGATTGCTTGAAACACAACCGCTTCATTATCATGTCGCGTGTGACGGTCGTTAAAGGCCTGATCACGGTGAGAACGCAACTATAGACTTTGCAAATTAAGCACGAGAGATTGAAAAAAAGCAACCACAAACGTTTACGTGAGGATCAAGGCTCCTCCTCGTTCGTGTCGTCCGGGACGAACAGGGACCCGGATGGCGGCAGCCAGGGGCAGCTTGGTGTGGCACCCGGGGCGGAAGGTGCGGCGGGATGCTTGCCCAGCGAGCGGCCAATTTGCTCCAGTGCGTCACGACACTCTGCGAAGTGTGGGGCATCGTTGAATCCGCTATGCCTGCCTTTCAACCGAACTACAGTGGGTACTTCATCAACGCTGTTCGCTTTGTCGATCTCCTGCGGCACAATGTTACCGCCGTGCTGCGTCGATTGGATTTGCCACTCCGGCATCAAGTCGAATGCAAACGCTTGCAACCACGCCTGACAACTAAAGTTGGCGGAACCGTGGACCGAAGCAAAGCAACGACGTAACCCTTCAAATAGCGCGCGTCCTGAAACCGCTTCCCGATCACCGGGAGCGAAGAATGCAGAAAAGTGAATCACGTAGAAACCTTCTGGCGCGTGGAAAGACGCATCGCTGAGCTGGTGGAACATGACGACTACATTGTTGTTGGCCGCTGAGGCGTCGCCACCTTTCTCACTCTCACTCGACGGCAGCAGACTACGCGGCATTGTGAGCGCGCCCACGGCGACAGGACCGTGACTTTGCTGCCGCTCCTGGGCCTGATCGGAGTCCTTAGCTGTGTCTCCACACTGCTGCTCCAATTGTTCCCACGCGATGAGTGGTGTTCGACTCAGGATGATGACCCTCGCACACCGATCTGGGGGGTCGACGGATCCCAAGCGTTGACCTTTCGTTGGCCCGCCATGGCGCATCACCACGGCCGAGCATCCTATCCATTGTCCATTGTTTAACAGCACACCGCTCGAGATGGATTTCGCGGAGCTCGCACAGCCAGTCTTCCTAGGCGGAGGGCTGTAGAGGCTGGCGACGTGGCGGTGCAGCGCGCACTCGGAACCCCAAACCGCGCTACCACGGCAGAATATTTGCGGAAGCTCAGAGGCACCGTACTGCGACACGAGGAACGGTGTCTCTCCGTTGTACATTCCCACGGACGATGCCAAGTTCTTTAGCGCAGAAAAGGTTGCCGGTGCGGCGCCGGTCGATCCGGCGGCCGATGTGTCACTGGCAACTAAACCATGCAACGTGATCAGCCGGACAACCGCTTCGGGCAGCATAAACCGCGGCCCTGTGGCAACGTCCAAGAAGGAGGGGGCTGGTGTCGCCGCACTACTACGGTTCCCGGCCGCTCCTCCTTCACAAGCTTCACAAGGGCCCATCACGTCCTGCATCAGCTTCATCAGTCGGCGCATGATCATCGGCGTAAGGCTTTTGCTTTTAAACACGTCTGCACGGCTGAGGGGCACCAGACTGAGCCGGTGGACAAAATGAGCTGCCTGTGTGGCTTGATCGCCCGGTTGCGACGATGTTGGTGAGTCAGCGGGCTCGACGTTGATGATCGCAAGGCGCTGAACGAGACGGCACTCGAAGTGCTGCCTGGATGGGGACTCGGCCATGCTTCGCATGGTGTCCCCGCCAGATGTGTACACTTGGGGAAGCACATCAAGGGCCCATTCGCGGTGACGAAGGATTTTGTCGTTGTCTGCTTGCTGCTCTTCGCGCGTCGCTTGTCCTTCTCCACTTTGCATCGCCTCCGACGGAAAAAGGAGACTGAAAATAGATTCTGGCGCGACACATGGCGAGCGACGCAGCAGGTTGTCAAATGAGGTGACCCGCTCCGTAGCGAACTCCATGCCGTAGTGATCCGCAGGGTCCAAGTGGAGCACCTTGACACCTAGCCGCGCCAGGGCCATCGAAAGGATGCTTTCACTCAGGCCGGTGCCCTCCACGACGACGTCAAAGTTAAAGACGTCGAGTGGAAACAGAACGTCATGGCGGGACAACAGATGGCTTCCCTCGGCGCTCCCCGACAGGGATTCAACGTGGAGTTTGATGGTTCGGAAATGAACGGCACTTCGCATGTCGAGTGGCCCTGGGTCATCTTCGAACATGGGCGAGTATGCTTTGGCGCCGAAATCGTCTGCGATCTCGAGGCCGTACAAACGGAGCTTGTCAAAAAAGGCCAAGTCCTCATTCATCAGGTGCGGACGATGATGCGTGAACGTGACCAGCCCGCGAGCATTGGGGGACTTTGCCAACAGCTGGGCTACGGTCATCAGCAGTTCGTGGTGGCACACGTGGTTAAAGACCAAGTCCGACAGGATGACCACATCGTAGCCGCCGCCACCGAGGTGCTCAAGGCAGTGGCGAATATGATCTCGATCACCCCATTTCAGAGGCTCAATGTGCACATGTGCCGCAGGAGCGCGAGAGGCTGGAGTCGTAAGATCACTTTCCCCCGCGACGCTCTCTTGCGGCGGCGGCGCCACGTTTTCCAAGACGTTGGCTCGTAACACCGACAAGAGTGACTCATCTGGATAGTCGGTGGCCACCACCACTTGCGCGCCACAGCGGTGGGCGATGATGCTCGGCACCCCCAAGCCCGCGCCCAGCTCGATGACGGTCTTTCCCCGGAAGGTCCATCCGCAGGCCGGCAAACCCTCGTCGCGGCCTCGAGCATGGGAAGTCGGCGGAGGCGCTGGCGACGTTCGGGACTCGTCGCCACCTTTGGTGACACAGTATGGGTGGGCGATGGCAGCTTCATCCATCAGTCGTTTGGCGGCGTTCCACAGCCGGTGCCCCCACAAGGAGTGATGGTCCGACCCTTCCGTCAGCGAGAGCGGCGAACGACCAATCGGGCAAGGGAGCTCGAACCGCTTTGGTGGAGGCGAGGCGGCAGCGGGCATTTGGCTTGAGGTGCCCCCACCCGCACAGTCCTCGGTGAACAGCCCACCGCACAGGTTGCCCTCTTCATCGCTGGCAATGACGGCCGCCGACATTTCACGACGAAAGGATTCGGAAAAATGGTGTTTGACTACGTCCGTAAATTTAAAGGGCGGAATAAATAAACTTTGTGACAACCATGGAATGAACACGTTAACATACGATCGTCTGATGTCGAAGTGAAGCGGGAAATATCAATGGGATCAAGAGACGTTGTAGGAAAGGGAAAATAACCTCTAATCATCGATCGTGAAGGGGAGTGTGTAAGGGTGATAGTGCTATGTGCGAACACGGTGGCCTGCGGTAATGATGATTGAGACGACATTGCGAGCCGCCGCCGGGAGGCCACGGACCACGGCCTGCAAATCGAGGGGTACGAGTTCATCAATGGCAAGCAGTGCACTCCGATGGTGCTTCACGGAATTGAGCGGCCGCGACCGCAACGCCCGATGCGGCGGCGGCATTCTCATCACGCCCAAGTAATCCTCGATGTGGAAACAGCCAGCGGGGTTCCAGTAGGCCTCGTCTCGCCGACCGTCCGCAACTCCGAGAAGCAAACGTTCGGCTTCCGTAAGCCGGCGGGCCCCCCTTCGTTGTGGGGCTGGTGATTTGCAGTCCACCACGGTCGATTCGCTGCGTGGGCGTCGCGAGGGAGAAGACCGTTGTTCTAAGTAGCCATGCGAGATTAGATAAGCGGGCAGGGAGGGCTCCGACGGAGAAGTGGAGGGTTGTACGTGGTCGTCTGCTGCCGGCTCCGATGCTTGTTGCTGTCTCGGCGATGTGTCGATGACCTGCGAAAGAAGAAACGATAAAAATCCGGCAGTGTCATCGCGAAGCTCGGCCATCTACTTTTCCCCCCTCTAAGCCGAACCAGAGACGGAGCGATGAACAAAAAAAAATTTCAGAATACTGTCGTTACCAAAGAAGTACCCAGTGAGAAGGGAATCGAAGCACTAGAGCAACGGTACAAGAGACCTCGCGTGAATATGGACTCGGGGTCACTTTCCTACAGGCTCCTGGGTGGTTTTCAAACTTTGTCTGCGGCGGACTGCGACGAAGATATGACCGGTGGAGTCGGCGCCGCGGGAGCGGTGTAGTACACATAAATCGCGACCATCACCATAGCCGACGCGACGAAGTCCTTCGAGGTCAAACTTTCGTTCAGCAACCACCAGGCAAACACCGCGGTAAGGAGCACTTCGCAAGCTGACGCAAACGCTTTGACAATCACGTTAATGAACTTGAGGATCAACGAAGTCACGATGCCCACGGTCGCGCTCACGATAACAATGAGCGCCAAGATGCCTGAAAGCGAGGCGAAGACCTGACCCGAAACGTAGTAGGTTGGATTGGAATAAAGGCCGATGGATAAATTGAAAAAGAGCGCGAAACTGTACATGAAGAAGTTTTGCTCGTTGACGTCCATTTGAATATCGCGTTTGAGCAAAAACTCGTTGTAAACGCCCGCGAAGGCCGACAAGGAGGCCTGAAACAGCATGAAGCTAACGCGGTAGTCAATCTGCAAATTCCAAGTCCAGTACTTCGATATCACTCCTAAAGTCAGAAGTGCCAAGGCGGCCCACTTCCGGTTGGTCAAAGGGCGGCGGAGAATTTGCACGTAGAGAAGGCCCGTAAACATGACGCGTGTTTGCATGAACACTTGGTAGGTCCCTGGGTCGAAGTAAGTCAAATTCACGTAGGTCAGATTGTTGTAGACCGCGTAGATCAAGCTCGGCACCGCATAGTAAATGCCGACGCGGTAACTCTGTTCGCGAAATACGGAAGTCGGAAGGAACTTCCCCGTTCGGTAATACATCATTCCCACGCTAAACGCCCATTTGAGCAGTTCAGTGAAAAATACGGCCGCCGCGTTGTCGTACGAGGCGGACTTGCCTTGCTTCGAAAAGCGAATGAGCAAAAATAAAGCGATCGACCCTAACATGTAGATGGCCGCTAAGGCGGCCATTTGCCACAACGGAATAGGCTGCGGTTGCGGCAAAGGAGATGAAGCCGATGTCGACACGGACGATTGCGCACCGCCATGATGTGCGGCGTCGCCTTTCTTCGCGAGAGACATCGCGCCGTCGGGATGTGTAGGGCTGCGGGCCAAAGTTGTTTGATTCGGGGAATCGGGTTGTCCGCTGGAAGAGGTATTTGTGTAGTTTGGCAGAGCACTGTTGTTGCTTCCAGTTCGACGATGGCTCGGGTAGGCACTCATCCACGACGAGCTCCTGCAGCTCGAATCGGTGAAAACAAGAAGGACACTGCAAACGCTTTTGGGCAGGAGAAACGAGCGATACGAAATTTATCATGCAATCGACCCACTGCATGTAGGCGCAACACCCCACCGCTCGAGAACCCTACGATGCAATAACTAAATCTACAGCAATCGTGGATGCAACTAACTAATTTCGAGGCGACACCTTCTGGCGATTTGACTCAAGTGAGTGAGATACGTGCGTTGAAGCACCACCCGGCCATCGGACTCCTCACTCTCGATCGCTCGTCGCGCACCGGCAACCCGCAGGACGGCAATTCGCTCCGGCAACATCACTCGCTTCGAAACGTGCTCCAGTTGCACCTGTCGCGAGGCGAGCATACGCAACACCTCCAGCGTCGCCTCGGCTTCCAGCAAGCGGCGCTCACGTTGTTGGGCAAGGCGCTCCCCTGTTCGTGCCTGTGAACGCGCAATGGGTTCCCTCTCGCGGATTCGCCGCCATGCGTTGCGCTCGTCCCGCAACAAGTCGTTCACCTCGTCGGCCTCGGCGACCTCCAGCTTGTTGATCGACACGCGGAACGGATCGAATGGCTTGAAGTCGCGATGAACAATGAGCGGGAAGCCATCTTCCACCACATTTCTCGCGCAGCGCTCATCCAACACGAGGTTGGCCACGACGCGAATCATTTCACCTAGCAGCTGCGCTTGTGCGCCCAGGAGGAGCTCATCGTCATCGTCGTCCACCACATTTCCCCGCTCACTGGACGGTGCGGGTTCCGCCGCTACCGACGCCATCTGTGCGTTTGGCGAAATGAGTCCCTTTTCCTCTGAAAAAGGGGAGAGGCGCAAAACACAGCGCGGACACGAAGTCGGGGCGCGGTGGTTTGCAGGTCATGGACGTGTCAAGCCACGGGTTTAAGAGAATGATAATGCGCTATCGATCTGTCTTCGAGGTGTCAAACTCCCGCTTCATGTAGCCGCCCTTGGATGTAGTCATACATATCCTTGCGTTGCAGCCGCCGCTCGGCGTAAGGGCCAGTTGGCAACGCGGCGCGCTCGGCGGCTTTTCCCATCTGCCAAAGCAGGACCCAAAAGATGTTCTTCGTGACGAAGTTCACCAAAATAGGAGGGACGTTTTTAATCTGGGGATCCACGTTAATGTACATCGTGACACGAGTGCGTTTTTCCGCCACGCTCTCGAGCACAAAACCGCCCAGCTTCATCAACGCACGAACATTGCTGCCTATGGCGGGCGGGGGCAGTTTGCCATTGAACAACGGGACGTCATCCGCGGGCGAGTGGGACTTGATGACCACTCGGCGGTGGCTGATGTCGTCCACCCCATAGCCCTCGCAAAAGCATTCCCGGTTGTTAAACGGCCACGACAGCCTGACGCAGAATCTGGCAGTCCGGTGAAACTTGGTCTTCATGGCGAGTTCCTCGGAAAAGTAACACATGGGGAACCACTCCTTGAATAAGTCCAACTCGAGCACGACGCCAAGAACGTGAATGAGAGAAGCCGGCACGAAGCCGCTCACTCGGAAGCTGTAGCTAGGCGATCCGGGTTCTTTTCGGAAGTAAGTCCCGTCGTGGTCCTTGTCTACGCTGCTCGGCGTCCAGGAAGGGTTGTCGAGGCGACTTTCGTGCAGAATGTTGACGCACTCCCTGGCTTTGTTGGTGCCATCGACAAACATCACTTGCGCCATTAGGAAATGTAACGCCATGCTCGCTCCCATTTGACATCCGGCGTCCTCGGCCGCGTCGTTGCCGCCTCCGTTAGCACGGCTCTCGTTGGGCATCGCCATCACTGCCGCGGCCGTTGTCGGACTGGCAACGGGAGGCGACGAAACCTCCGACTGCTCGTCGTCCATCGCGGTCGTCTTCCCTTCGCGCGCACGCAGCAGTAACAGACACGCCTGCTCAATTTGAGCCACAAAAGCGAAATGGCGATCCGCGATGTACTCAACCAGCGCGGATGCGACGTGTCGGCCCACGTCGGTTCGACACCATCTCGGCACCGCTGGGAGAACCGTTTCTTCCCACAAAGTGACGTCCATTTCCGCTTCCCTTGACGAGCGGAGACCCAAAATATCACACATAACAATTCATTGCACGTCCCCCTGCGAACCAAAACTTGCCTTTCAAATCATAAGCGGTCGAGAAAAATCCCCACGGGAAAACACACGGGCGGGAGAGAAGAGAGAGAGAGAGCCATTTCTAGCTAGCTCCATCCACAACTGTGCTGATGACGCCCAGGGCGCAAAAAGGGCACGGCGCGTCCATGTCATCGTCATCTGCCGATGCGGCCGCCGCGCCTCCCTGGTGCAGCATGTGCTCGGCCACGAAACGGCGTTGGTAGTGCGCCATGCAGTTAGAACACTTGGCCAGTTGCTCGGGGGGAACGTGGGTCTCGAATGTCCCGAGACAGAGCGACCACGTCGACAAGGCCTCGTAAAGTGTCTCGTCATCTCCGGCCTTCGCCGCAGCTGCTTTTGTCGAAAGCGCCTCCACGTCACCTTGGAGCGAGAGAAACTCGGCCGTGTCGGTTTCTTCGGGTGCAGAAAATCTCCACAATTCTAATATTGCCTGCGAGGTTTTTGGCAGCGAGAGGGTCACCACCTCGCGTAAGCGGCACTTGCAGATCAGCGAAAGGTGTTCCCCTGCTATCGGCAGCTGCAGCATGTGCAGCATGGCTGCCAGCGCGACAACCGCGTCCGCGGCTGGGGCGTGGCTCCCGATGCAACATGCGATCCGGTACGCCGCGACTTGCGCGATCCTCGTCGACGCGTGATTCACCTCTTGAGGGTCCCGGAGCAAGCGATCGAGCGCTTGCTGGAGTTCGACCTCTGCTTCCGCGTATTCCTCTCGCTCAAAGTGATTAAATCCGATTTGCAGTATTTCCGCCATCGACCGCTCTTGGCGCGATGCCGCCACGCGACGGCGGGCGCCGCCGTGAACCGTAGGGGGGGGTGCCAGTCCTGCGACGGGCACGGAACCCCCATCTTCTTTGGTTGTTCCACCATTGTCGGGACCGGGATTGGCCCCGGGCTCGGCAAACTGGATCTGCAGCCGCTGGCGTCGCCGGGGTGCGCTGCCGTCGTCGTCTTCGCCTTCGCCTCCGGTGCCTGGCGCAAGTGAACGCAAGAAATCTGCGCGCAGCGCGTCTTGCTGCGCGACCACGTCGGCCGACCGCCCTTTCACTTGAACGTCCACGTTCGTGTCGCCTACAAAGCTTGTCGTGACCCCGCTTTGGGTTCCCGAATACCGACTACCCGCCGTGCTGCCATCCGCCGAGGCCGTTTCGTACTGTCCTTGAAATGCGCTCCCAGCTGCGATCGGAAGCCGAGGCGGACCTTGCTGGACGGAGTCACCATCCTCCCTTGCCGATGTCGTGGGCCACATGCCATAGCGCTTCGCTCGGAGTAACGCCTCCGCCTGCGCGGCATGCGGGTAGAAGGCGACCGAGCCAGTGCTCCCAGCGGCCGCAGCTTGAGGATCGCCACGCCCGGCGACCAGCGCGGTGTGGCCAAGCGTATTCGGCAGTTTGGAACGCATTGTGGGTGAAGCCGGGCCGGCCGACAAGGCTACCGGAACGTCGTCTTCTGAGGATGCGGTGGCCACAGGAGGCGCGCTCTTTCCGCGAAACGAAGCGGCCAGCCCTGCCATGTGAGCATGCAACACCCGAGGAATCTTCGACGATGCCGCGTCAACGGCGTTTTGAACGAATCGTTCGATCCTCGGAAATCCGGATGCCGGGGTATCGGACGGGGATAGCAGGAAAGCATTGACGCACAGTTTGTAGGACTGCCACACCCGCGATGGCGTGCTGAATAGCTGCTCGTGAATTTGTTCCAGAAACTCTGTCGGAATGTTGTCCAACGTTAAGTGGCAGCACAAGGCGAGAAGCGTCGCGATGGGGGCCACGCGACCATCGTTATTCAATGACCAAGATAGCTGGCCAAGCGCCCCGGAAAGCCAATCTGCGACTGTTGCGACTCCCGAGAGTGGTTCTTCCGCTCCTCCGTTGTCACCTCCGTTGGTATCTGAGCGCCGCTTCAGTGTTGCTTTGACGTCCGCGAGAAACAGCACTGTGTCAACCGCTGTCAACGGGTGTGCAGAAATGCGACCTTGTGGCTGCTGCGCGAGGGAGCCCGTATTGGCGCTCCTAGCATTGCAGTCGCCAGCAAGGGAGGCGGCCGTGTGCAAGAGACCCACACGTCCGGCCAAACCATGCGCAAGCCCGAGCGACGCGTGGTAGTGACTCTGCGGCCAGCGCGCCACCCATGCTTGGAATCCTTTGCCCAAGTGGCCGCCCAGAGCGTCCATCGCCTTCCGGGGCAGGGCCAGCCAGGACGCAAGCAGCGCGTCTAACCAGTTGATCGGCACATGAACGACCCTGTCACAACTTGGGACCGTCCAGGGCGTGTCTTGACGTCCTGAGACGCCACGCTTGCGGCTCAGCCGCTGAGCAGCGGGCACGGCGACTTCGGCTGGGTTCATTGCGGACCACTGAGACCACAGCGGTTCACGGTGCTGTCGAGGACTTAACAGTACAATCCGATCCTCGAGAACAGCGAGTAAAGTGCTACCTGCGCGCCCAGACGTGAACACCATGTCAAACTGAGTCGATCCAAATGCTGCGCGTCGCAGCGCCCCGTCTTCGCCAAGTGCGAGCAAACTTGCCCCGAAGAACACCACGCCGTGGGTGCGCAAACTGGCAGGGAAGAAAATGTTTCGAGGGGCCGCGTGCACCCATCCACGGCTCGAATTTCCGCCTTCGACCTGGACAATGACGAAGGTCAACATTTCGTCGCTATTAAGAAGGGCGACCATGTACAATCTTTCGGTGGAGCTCGTGCTGCTGCTGAGATCCGAGTGCCACACTTGGACGAGGTCCACCGTCGACAAGGCATCACGCTTGGGCACCAAAATGGTGGCATCCGGGCGGGTGCCGCCGACAAATTGAAGTCCACCGGTGGCATTCGAGACCGGTTGCCGGTCCCCACGCTGCAGAAACGTGAACTGACCGTTGGCCGAGTTCAGGGTCGCCATCAAGATGCGATTGAACAGGATCACCCGCGTGGCTGGGCCGAAGTGCCGGAATGCGGTGTGGACCGTATGTGTGAGCGATCCAGAGTTCATACGCGCTTCCGCGTTGTCGGGAGCGACGGCGGGTCCAGTAGCTTTGCTGAGAAGGTGGACATCGAGGGCGATGTCTTCCGACGCCCTCAGTCCCCCACCACTTCTCGTAGAGCTTCCCGTACTCTGACTACCTGGGATCAAGCTGGCACTACCCGTTTGCGGCACGGCCGTGTGCCACTCCATGCCGTCGCTCCCCTGATGCGCCTCTCCGCCGTGGGAGACGAGAGTTCCATTGGTACGGTGATCTCGCCAGTCACGTATCCAAACAACGGCATCTCTAGCGACGAGGACGGAAATGCCGTTTCCGGCACGCACCAAGTGCCCCACCTGAGCAGGCATGGACGGTGCAAAACTACCCCCACCGACAGGTCCACGACCGCTGACGGCGCTGACATCCCCGCGAAGCTCGCTCAGCATTTGCTCTGCGGGCGTCAGAGGGGCGAACGTCCCGCTTGGCCCGGCTGCGTGCATGTAGGCGAGCAGCCCGTTGAGAGCCACGTCGCTCACGGCGATGCACACGCAGCGGCTCACCCGACGAGGCTCGCGATTCAGGCTGCGATGGCTTGTCGTGTGATCGTAGTGAACGACGACTAGGTCATACGATGGCTCAGATGGCTTGTCGCCCACAGAGGCTACGGGATGGCTCCGGAGGACGAGCACTCGCTGAACGGCCACTTGGCCTCGCTCCTCAATGACCGCGATGGCGATAGAGTCCATGGGCGCCGTAGACGCCCGGCCCGTCACGCCGCCCGAGGCGTCGATGCGGAGATCGTGCGCATAAACGAGGAGCTCGGATGGATTGCGACCAACACACGCAGTGTACGTGAAGCTCGGTACGTGGTACGCCGTCGCCGCCTGCGCCGTGTTCGTCCCCGCCGCGACGAGGGGGTCGACCACTTCTTTTTTCGATTCTGGCCACCATTGCAGCGACGCAGACGGTTGGCTGAGGGGACAAGCTGTGACAAAGCGATGCGTGGCGTTAAGATGCGTCATCGACGACGACGCAGCGCTTACGCCGCAAGATTTTACCGGCACCAATGACTTCACGGCCCATTGACCTCGGATGATTGACTGCACGAACATGCCACTGGGGTGCACATCGACGAATCCGAAGGCGCCGACCAATCGACCTAATGCGGTGGCTGGAGAGTTGAACGTCGGCGACCCCGTGGGTGATTGTGGCGTGCCACCAACTCCGCCGTCGCTTAAGCCTCCTACACAAGCGGCGACGCGTCCCCCCGCGCCGACGAGGAGAACCGAAGTCGTTTCGCTGTAGTCAATTTCAGCCAACACTTGCGTGGCTCGGCAGAAAGACTCGTCGCTTGTGAAAGCGATAATGCTTCCCTCAGCTGTGAGCACCCAGAGCACTTGGCGCGGCAGGCCATGCGGAGGCAAACTGACCGCACTGGCGGTGCGCGACGCGCTGAACGAAGCAACGAACGTCGTCCCAGTGGGGGCTGCGATCGTGTACCGAACGACTGCGTCGCCAGGTGTCGCGACATCGACGACGGATAGTTGTTTCCCCCCTGCGACGACGATAGCGAGATGTTCAAACACTCGCTTCCTGCGCTTCTTGAGCGCGGAAGCAGTCAGGGGTTTTCCGTGCGCGTCCACGAGCATTTGTTGGTCCATCTGCAATGCCGGTGTGACGATCGTTGGGAAAAACTGGACAAATCGCGCGTGGCCGTTGCACGCCGCGCGTCCGTTGAACGTGTACGCCAATGACGAATCCGCCAGCGGCACGACGTTGTACAGCGCCGGCACCACCGACTTTTCAACACTGGCCGAGGCCGCGTCGACGACGCTGACAATGTGGTAAATTTTCACCTGCAAGTCACTATGGACGACGGCCAGAAAAGGAGACAGCGGATGCGACGCCATGCACACGACCGGCTTGCGACCGGAGACGCGGGGGATACTTTTGTCCACATTGGCGCGCATGGTCGCCATGAAGAAGACCGACCCGGATGGTTTTACTTGAGCGTCGGTGCTGATCGCCGATCCCGTCGTAACGGTGCGCTGCTGACGCAGCTGTCGTCGTTGCTGCTTTTTCCGGTCGTCAGGATCATCCGAGTCGCTAGACGATTCTTCGACGAGGAGCGGCACAAAGAACAAGGTACCCCCGACGAGACACGCGGATGCTATTCTGGCCGACCGCTCCAGCAGCGTCGGGCTTCGAGGTTCGTGCCTCAGCACGAGTGTGCGACTCGCGTAATCGTACACTTCGACGACTCGTGTTTCCAGAATGACCAGAAATCGAGCGCCGGAAATTGTGCAAGGGTAGTCTGCGCTTCCCTCGACGAAGAGAATGTGGGTGGGTGAGGCTCTCAACGCGATCGGCGAGCCGATGACACAGCACGGAGGTTGCAACTCGGGCAAGGCGGACAAGGCTTCCAAGCTGCGGCTGCCACTGCCGTGTGAGAGTGCAGACGTCCGCGATAGCGCGTCGGCCATGCTCCCGAAGACGACCTCGACCAGCGCGGCACTCGGTCGAAGCAGGCCGACGATGGCGCACGACGCGCGTTGGGGATGAAAAGCTGCACAAGCAACATTGCCTTCCACGACGTCGAACAGAGAAGGATTCATAGGGTGGCGTCAAAGCAACAACGAAGGGGACGAGGGGGGGGGGAAAAAAAAATT
>ERZ1292630.3008-Hain-H41-02um-R3-3008-length-15187-cov-4_pt1 | contig 15187 bp, 9 predicted proteins | sample MGYA00564408_ERZ1292630 | MGnify/ENA primary metagenome ERZ1292630 (study PRJEB36523, sample SAMEA6512641) | groundwater metagenome | collected 2019-01-08 | study: AquaDiva: Metagenomics assemblies of 32 groundwater samples | reverse complement strand
ATGGATATACGCTTTGCTATATTAGCTTCTTAGATATTTTGATATTTTCTAGTTAAAAACATTATAATTTAACTGATAAAACAAATAAATAAATTAAGGCTTACAATTAATATATCTTAAGTATTTATAACTATGATCAAACAGAATTATTTTTGGAAAAAATACTATATAAAACAGGTAATACAATTAGTGTTAATAATGTTGATGAAATAATTCCACCTATAACAACTGTCGCTAATGGTTTTTGAACTTCAGAACCAATTCCTGTAGATATTGCCATTGGTATAAAACCAAGTGAAGCAACTAAAGCAGTCATAAGAACAGGTCTTAGTCTTGTTATTGCTCCTTCAAAAATGGCTTGATCGTAGTTTTTTCCATCTTCAATAAGTTTTTTTATAAAAGAAATCATTACTAAACCATTTAAAACAGCTATCCCTGACAACGCAATAAAACCTACTCCTGCTGAAATAGAAAAAGGTATATTTCTTATCCAAAGAGCAAAAATACCACCACATAGGGCTAATGGAACACCAGTAAAAATTATAAGAGAATCTTTTATACTATTAAAACTAGAATATAAAAGTAAAAATATTAATAATAAAGTAATTGGAACTACTATTTTTAGTCTATTTGATGCAGAAATAAGATTTTCAAATTGACCACCCCATTCTGTCCAATATCCAACTGGTATAATAACTTCAGATGATATTTTTTCATCTGCTTCTTTGATAAAAGAGCCTAAATCTCTATTTCTTACATTTGCTGTAGCAATAACAACTCTTTTTCCATTTTCTCTTCCAATTTGATTTGCACCAATAATATTTTCTATTTCAATAAAATTTTTAATTGGAACATATTTTCTGTTACCAGAGTTATCTTCGGGCAATAAAATAGGAAAGTTTTTAATATTATCTAAATTTTCTCTGATTTTATCATCAAGCCTTACTATTATGTCAAATCTTCTATCTCCTTCAAAAATATCACCTAATTTTTTACCACCAAGAATAGCACCAATAGTATTTTGAACTTCTGATACAGTTAAACCATATTTAAATATTTCATCTCTTTTTATATGTATATTTATCATTGGTAAACCTGTTACTTGTTCTACTTTTACATCTTCAGCCCCTTGAACTTTTTCCAAAACAGAAGAAATTTTTGTTGCTGTTTCAAGCAATTTATCCATATCATCACCATAAACTTTTACTGCTATATCACTTCTTACACCAGAGATTAATTCATTAAATCTCATTTGTATTGGTTGAGTAAATTCATATTTATTTCCTGGTACTTTTTCAACAACCTCTTGTATTTTTTTTATAAGTTCAGATTTTGGTAAATTAGGATTTTCCCATTCTTTTCTTGGTTTAAAAATTACAAAAGTATCTGCTACATTTGGAGGCATAGGATCATTTGCAATTTCTGCTGTACCAAGTTTAGAAAAAATAGTTTCAACTTCATTAAATTCTTTAATTTTACTTTCAAGATGAGTTTGCATTTTAATAGCTTGAGATAAACTTGTTCCTGGTATTCTTAGTGCATGAACAGCAATATCACCTTCATCTAAACTTGGTATAAATTCACTTCCCATTTTTGTAGAAATTAAAGCACTTAAAACTATTATTGTTAAAGATGATATGATTACAAAAGATTTATTTTTTAACGAAATTTTTAGTGTTTTTTCATACAATTTTCTAGCTACTTCTAAAAATATATTTTCTTTTTCAGAAATTTTTCCATTTAAAAATATTGCCAAAGCAGAAGGAATAAAAGTAATAGAAAAAATCATTGCTCCAATTAATGCTATTATTACTGTCATTGCCATAGGTTGAAACATTTTACCTTCAATTCCTGAAAGAGTAAGAATAGGTAAATAAACTATCATAATTATCAATTCACCAAACATTGTTGCTTTTCTTACTTCACTAGAAGCTGATTTAATTACTTCAAATCTTTCTTGTTTTGATAAAACTCGCCCTAATTCTTTTTGTTTTTCTGCAAGACATCTTATACAATTTTCTATTATTATTACAGAACCATCTACGATTATTCCAAAATCTATAGCACCAAGGCTTAATAAATTTGCACTTATTTTGTTTGTTAACATTCCTGTTATTGTAAATAACATAGATAAGGGTATAACCATTGCAGTTATTAATGCAGCTTTTATATTACCCAATAAAAAAAATAAAACAACAATTACTAAAATAGCTCCTTCAAATAGATTTTTTTTAACGGTATCAATTGTTTTATCAACAAGTATTGTTCTATCATAAACTGTTTTGGTAATGATACCTTTTGGTAAACTTTGACTTATTTTTTCCAATTTTTTACTAACTGCTTCAGAAACATTTTTGCTATTTTCACCGACTAACATAAAAACAGTTCCCATAACAGTTTCTTTTCCATCTTTTGTTGCTGCACCTGTTCTTAATTCATTACCAATAAAAACTTTTGCAATATCTTTTATAAAAATTTTGCTTCCATTTTCGTTTTTTACAAGTATTTTATTTATTTCATCTATACTTGAAATTTGAGAAGGAATTCTTATAACATACTGCATTCCATTTTTTTCTATATATCCTGCTCCTAAGTTAGAATTATTTTTTTCTACTGCTTCAAAAACATCATCTAAAGATATTTTATATTCAATTAATTTTTCGGATATTGGCGATATTTGATAATTTTTTGTATATCCCCCTGTTGAATTTATATCAGCAACTCCTTTTATTGTTTTTAACTGAGGTTTTATAATCCAATCTTGAATTAATTTTAAATCTAATGGTGTATATTCTGTACCATCTTCTTTTAAAACATTATTTTTTGCTTCTATGGTATAACTAAAAATTTCACCCAACCCTGTAGAAATTGGTCCCATTATAGGTTCTATATTAGGAGGTAATTTTTCTTTTATCTCTTGAAGTTTTTCGCTAATTAATTTTCTTCCAAAATATATATCAGTTCCATCTTTAAAAACAACTGTAATTTGTGATAACCCATATTTAGAAACAGATCTTGTATAATCTAATGAAGGAAGCCCAGACATTGCTGTTTCTATTACATAAGTTATTCTTTGTTCAGATTCAAGTGGAGAATATCCTTGAGCTAAAGTATTAATTTGAACTTGTACATTCGTAATATCTGGTACAGCATCTATTGGTAATTTTTTATAATTATAAATACCTAAAATAGAAATTAAGATAACTAAAATCATAACTAGAAATCTTTGTTTTATTGAGATATTTATTATATTTTCAAATAATTTAATCATTGCTTTTTCTCCTTTTAATGGTCATGACTTGCAGCAGATTTTTCTATATCTGCTTTTATCACAAAGCTATTATCTGAAACATATTTTTGATTAATATTAAGACCTGATTTAATTTCAACCCAATCACCAGAACTTTTACCTAGTTCTACAGGTTTAATTTCAAATTTGGTTCCATCATTTAAAAAAACAACATCCCAATCTCTAAATTTTTGAATTGCCTCTTTTTTTACTGCTACAGGAACTTTTTCAAAACTAGTATTTAACTCAGTACTAATAAATGAACCTGGTCTCCAAGCTCCAGAAGAGTTATCTATCAAAACATTCGCTTTTATGGTTTTATTTTTTTCACTAGCTATTGGACTTATATAAATTACTTTTGCCGTAATATTTTTTTTGACATTTTCTAAAACTATATTTAGTTTTTGATCCAAATTTATAGCATTAATATCTTTAGGATAAATATTTAAACTTCCCCAAACAGTACTTATATCTGAAATAATAAATAAATTTGAATCGTCTTTAACGGCTTCTCCTATTGATATATGTTTTTCAATTATCTTTCCACTAAAAGGGGATTTTATTTCATAAGTAGCTAAATCTTGAGTAGGATTTAATTCTAATGATTCAACTTGTTTTTTTGATAAACCTAATGTAAAAAGATTTTGTTTTGCTACATAGTTATTTATTTGAGCTTCTTCATAAGAATGTTTTTTTATAAAATAGTCTTCTTCAGATGATATTTTCTTTTTCCATAGTTTTTCTTCTCTAATAAAAGCATCTTTAACAAGTTCCAAATGATGAACCGATTCTATATAAGATCTTTTAGAATCAGCTAATTCTCTACTTTTAATTACTGCAATTACTTCACCTTTTTGAGTAAAATCACCTAAGTTCGTATATACTTTAAAAACTACTCCAGATAGTTGAGGAACAACATGAGCTAAATTATCAGAATTTATAATTATTTCTCCACTAACTTTAGTAGAGTTTGAAATATTTACTGATTGTGGAAGTTCTATTTTTATTTTATTTCTTTTTATTTCATCTGGTTTTAATTCAGTTCTACCTTCATAAGAACTAAATTCCCAAGAATAATCTTTATTTTTATAATTAGCAGATATTTTTACATCAAAAGAATGAGGTTCATAAATTTCTTGATTACCTAATAAATAATCTTCTTTGGGTTTAAATACTACATTTTGTTTTTTCCCACCAAATCTTAATAAATCGACTTTTACAGAAAAATCTGATGGCTTTAATTCTTTTTTACTTTCATAAGCATAAACTCTAAATTCAGGTTCAACATCTTTTTCATAAATAACAAGTTCCAAACTAAAATTATCTTTTTCAAATAATTTACCTCTATGTTTTCCCTTTTTTATTTCTTCTTTATGTTCTTCTCCATGTTCTTCTTCTGTTGCAACAACTTGTTTTTCTGAATTTAAAATATAAACGCCAGAAAAATATCCAATTATTAAAACTAATATTATTGAAAATATTTTTATCATTATTTTTCTCCTTTGTAATAGCTAGAGGTAATTAATTTTATTTCTACTAACGATTTATAATGAGTAAAAAGAAGGTTTAATTTTTTTTCTTTATACTCAAATAAGTTTTTTTGCGAATCTAAAAACTCTAAATAACTAAATTTTCCAACTTGATAACCTTCTTTAATCTTATTAAATAAAATTTCTACTTCAGGAATTATTTTTTTATCAATATATATACTTTCTAAATAAGATTCTGAATAATTTTTATACTCATTGTTAAGGTTAATTATTAAAGAATTTAACAACGCTTTTTTTTCTAAGTTTAATTTATCTATTTGTAATTCTATTTCTTTAATTATTCCTTGATTATTATTAAAAATAGGTAATTGAAGTGATAAACCTGTATTTATAGAAAAATTACCTGATTTATTAAAATCAAATAAATTATAACCAGCATTAAGATTTAAGTCAGGATTATTTTTTATTCGCTCTAATTTTATTATTTCTTGAAGTTGCAAAATTTTATCATCATGAAAAAGTAATTGAGGATTTGATTCTATTTGTTTTTTTATTTCATTAAAAGTGATAATATTTGCTGGTATTAAATAATTATATTCCAGTTTAGAAAAAGCTTTATTTTTCCCTAAAATTAATAATATTTTTTCTTTATAAAAAGGTAACTGATTTTTTAAACTTTCAAGCTTTTTTATATTTTCTAAATATATAATATTCATTTTTATTTGTTCTATAGGTGCTTTTTTACCAACTTTTACCATTTCAGAGACAGTATCTAAAGTTAATTTTGAAATATTTAAAATTTCTTGATATAAAACTATTTTTTCTTGAATATATTTAAAATCAATAAAAGATTTTTCTAATACATTTAATATTTCTAAAACTTTTATTTTGTATAATTTATTATTTATTCTATTCTCTGAAAAAATAGCATTTAAGTTGGCATTTTTTTTATTTTGAAATTCTATTTTTTGGCTAACATTAACAGTTATTTGATTTCCACCAGTTACTTCCTTATCTCCTCCTAAGTTCTGAAAAAGCATAGAAAAATCAGGATTACTTAATAAAGATGCTTGTAAAATTTTTGCATCAATAATATATTTATCATTAACAAAGGTTTTTAAATCTAAATTATTTTCTAAACAAATTATAATAGCTTCTTTTAGTGTTAAAGATTCTATTTTTTTTTCTTCTGAATAAGCATTATTTGTAAAAAATAGGGTAAATGCTAAAAAACCTAAAATTATTTTTTTTGACAACATAAAAAACTCCAATATAAAAATACTAATAAATTAATAAAATTACAGGAGTTTTTAAATTGTTAAGACTATTGTTTTTAATGACTTAGAAATTGTATCTTCTTTTTGAGGGCTAAAATTTACCTCTTTATCAAGGTATTTATTTTTATTATAAAATGAGTAATCAAAAATTTTAGTATCAATTAAGTAACTAAAATACCCATATTTATAATTAGAAAAAGTTGTTATATCTGATTTTAAACTCATATCTGGGAAAACTTCAACACCTATAAAATGATCATGGTGTGATTGTTTATTTTCGTCAAAGTTTAATGTTACTACATAATTTTTTTTATGCTCTGTACTATCTTTACCATGATGAAAAATAAGTTTTTTTGCTCCATTTTCGTTACTAGTAATTAATTCATGATTACTTAGCATTACAATAGAAAACATTGGCAAAATAAAATTTAAAACAAAAAAAGACATTAGAAGTGAAGACTTAACTAATGTATTACTTATTTTTTTTATATCCATATTAGCAAACATTTTAATATTATATCTTAAAGATAAATCTAATTCAAGCAATAGAAAAAATAGCATAAAAAAATCCCCTAAAAATAATTATTTAGAGGATTAATTTTTAAAATCTAAAAAGTGAAACTTTTCATAGAATTTTCAAGAGTTTCCATACTAGATTTTTGTTCAATAGCTGAACTAGAAATTTGATATGCAGCTTCTGAAGAGTTTTGAATAGAATCTGATAATTTTTCAAATGTTTCACCAGCAAATTTAGAAAGAGTTAAACCAGAGTCTGCTAACTTTGTAGCTTCTTCTGTAAGAATAACCGAGTCGTTTGTCATGTTCTGAATTTCATTAAGAATACCAGCAATTCTTTTAGTAGCATTTTTAGATTCTTCAGAAAGATTTTTAATTTCATTTGCAACTAAAGAGAAACCTTTTCCATATTCTCCAGCTTTAGAAGCTTCAATTGAAGCATTGAATGCCAAGAATTTTGATTGTACAGCAATATCATTTACAGATGAAATAATTTTACTAATCTCTTGTGTTCTGGTACTTAATTCAAGAATTTTATTTGCAACGAATTCAATTTGAGCTTTAATTTTTTCAACCCCTTCAATTGATTCAGATACAGCAACTTCACCCTCTGAAGCAACATCTAAAGAAAGAGTAGCGGCTTCAGCAACTATTTTTGCGTTATCAGAAACGATCTCAGAAGATTCTTTAATTTTAGAAACTGAAATAGTTGTTTCCTTAATTAAAGATTCAAGATTTAAGTTATTTCCAAGAGCTTCTTCTCTAGCTACTTCAGTTTCTTGTAATAATTCAGAAATTTGCTCAGTCATTTTATTAAATGAATTACCTAAATTACCAAGCTCATCTTTTGTAGATATATTAGCCTTAGCTGCAAAATTTCCACTTGCAAAATCTTCCGCAGATTTTTCAAGTGTTCTTATATTTCTTACAATAGCTAAAACAACATACAAACCTAATGCAATAAATAAAATAACAAAAAATAAAGCATAAAATAAGGTATTATATTTTTCTTTATTGAATCTTGAAATACGTTCTGTTAATAATCCATTTTCAAATTTTAATGAACTGGAAAATAAATTATTAGCTGCTTCAATTGATTTTGTAGAGATATTTACAACTTGGTTTAAATTTATGTTTACTTTATCTTCTTGAGATAAACCAACTTTGATTGCAAAATCACTTAAAGATTTTGTTGTGATATCTAATATTGTTATTAATGGAACTAAAGAAGATTTAATACTTTTGTTAGCAGTACCAACAAAAACTCTTTGATATCCATATTTAATATCATCTAAAATAGAAGTAACCGAACCAGTATAAACAACGGCAGCTGTTCTTTGATTAAGAGCAATTTCTTTTTCTAGTGAAATTTCTTCTAACGTATTTTGTAATTTACCCAAATTAACAGCAAAAGAAGAACCTTGTATAATTGTATTACTCATAAGATAATAAGTATCTAAGTCTGGATCCAATACTAAGTTTGACTCTGCTCCGATTTCTCTAATTGTTGAAATTATTTTATCTAAAACAGCATCATTTGCTTTTTGAGATTCTTCTATATCTGTTATGGCTCCTTGTTTTGCTTTAAGATCTTTCCACATATTTTTTAATTCTAAAGAAGCTTTATCTGATTGAACAAATTTACCTTTTAATTCTTTTTCCAAATCAACTAAATCATTTAAAGATCTATCAATTTTTGTTTGAATATCTACAATATCTTTAGGATTAATTTTTCCTGCTCTTATTCTATGTTGTCTAGATTTATGCAATGCAATATTATTTGCAGCAGAATAAAGATGAACCAAATATTTATTTCCATCAAATTCATCTTCTGCAAAACGTATTTGTACATTTTTTTCTGAAAAGTTAATATAAAGAAGGGCAAATAATGGTATAGTAAGTGCTATAAACACTGACAAAATCTTGTAAAAAATGTTTAATTTCATAATCTGTTCCTATAAAAATTAATTATTATATTCTCCAACTCAGACCTAAAAATGGATTAAATTTATCTGATGTTGGTGTGATACCTGTGTTAAGACCTAAATCAAGTTTAAAATTATCTGTAAATTGATAAACAATTCCTGAATCAAATGTTGCTTTCCATTTTGAGTTTTCTTCCATACTAGAAAGAGAATAAACCCCAAAATAAATCTTAAAGTTTTTTATCATTTCTCTTGAGAATGCAAATGAGTTTATATATTCAACATGGTAATTATTATCTGTTTCATTTTTTTTAAAATCAAGCTTTGCCATAACCCCACCATCAATATCCCAAGGTAAGGCAAAAGCAAAAGGTACAATTAAACCACCTTCAACCATTTTATTGGTAAATTGTTCTTGACCAGTTGGATATTTTACATAAGGCATAATTGACATTCCATTAGAAGAATGGTTTTCATTACCAAAAATATTAAATTTTAATCTTGTTATAATATTACCAAAACCCATTGCGGTTGAAGATTTAGATCCTTCATTTATAATAGACATATTGTATGTAGGAACTATAAGTTGAAAATCTATTCCATTTGTTAAACCCAGTTTTAAATTCATGTTATTAAAATTATATTTTTGCTTAAGCCCTTTATCATCAGTTGAAAGTGATACTAAATCAGTTTCAATTTGAAAATGCCCTGCATCAATTGTATTAATTCCTTCAGTTCTATATGGTCTATCTGTAGCCATCTCTCTCATAAATTCTTTTGGTGTAGGATTAAAAAGATTATAATTCCATTTATTTAATTGCTTTTTTTCATCTTCTGCATAAGAATTTTTTATTCCTAAAAATAAAAAAGTAGTAACAACAAGTAACATAGAAAGTTTCTTGAATTTTTTTTCCACCAAATGCTCCTAAAATTAATAATTTTAATTTTTTGAATAAGTACAAATAGGAATTATATTACAATTGTATAACTAAAATCAAGGTTAATTTTTATTTAAACACACTTCACAAAAAATACCATCTAATCTAAATAAATTAAAGCTATTTTATTAATATTTATAATAAAAATACGTTTACTTACTATTATTTTTTTATCTAAATCATAAATATTATTTATAAAAAATTTAACACTTCTTTATCTAAAATTAATTTGGAAATCGAAATATTTGTAATTTGTATATTTTAAAAGATGAATTATTGTGTTATCATTAATATTTAAATATCAAAAAAAATTGAGGATGAGAATTTGATGCTTTCTAAATATGTTAAACATATTATTTTTTTACCTTTAATAGTAGTTTCAATTTTTAATCTATCTTCTTGTAGTAAAGACGATAAAAAAGATGACAAAAAAGAGCAAAAGGAAACAAAAATAAATTCTATTGCACCTTCATTAACAGTTGCAACACAAAAAGTTTCTTTTAAAGAAATTGAAAAAAAATTAAATGTTACAGGTTCTATAGCCGCTTGGGATATGATTAATCTAAAATCAACTTCAAATGGATTAAAAATATTAGATATATACGCAGAGTCTGGTGATTATGTAAAAAAAGGACAAATATTAGTAAAATTTGATGACTCGATGCTTTTAGCTCAACTAAAATCATCTAATGCAAGATTAGTAAATGCTGAAGCTCAACTTAGTAAAATAAAAAATCCTAACAGAAATCAAGACTTAGAGGCTCAAAAAGCTTCTATAGATCAAATAAAAGCAAATCTTGATAATGCAAAATCGAATATGGATAGGTTTGAGCAATTATATAAACAGGGTGCTGTAAGTAAGGCTGATTTTGATTTAAGAAAAACTACCTATGATACAACTGAAGCTCAATTAAGACAAGCTAAAGAGAGATTAAGTCTTATGGTTGAAGGATCAAGAAACGAAGATATAAAAATTGCAGAATCGTCTGTTAGTGATGTAAAAGGACAAATTGAACAACTTAATGTTCAATTATCTCAAACAAGAATATATGCTCCAGATGATGGTTTAATAATGGAAAGATTTGTAAAATTGGGCGATGTTTCTTCAAGTGCAGTTAATTTATTTACTATTGTTAGGAAAAATCGTTTTGAATTTCAAGCAAAAGTACCTGAAATAGATATTAAAAATTTAAAGGTAGGCGATGTTGTAAATGTAACAAGTGATGCTAATAAATTATTAAAAACAAAAGGTGCAATTAGACAAATAGGCCCTGGAGTAGAGCAATCTAGCCGACAAACAATAGTTAAAATAGATGTTGATTATGTAAAAGGTCTTCAAACAGGGCAATTTGTAACAGGTGAAGTTAACATAGGTAAAACCAAAAGTATAACTGTACCAAACAAATCTATTGTAAATATTGATGGTATGAATAAGGTTTTTATTGTTGATGAGAAATCTATTGTAAGTTCAAAAAGTGTTATGACTGGTGAAAGAACAAAAGATTTTGTTCAAATACTTTCAGGTATAAATGATAAAGAACAAATAATAACAGAAGGTGCTGGTTTTTTAAAAGATGGCGATTTTGTTAAAGTTATATCTAATAAATTGTAGGAGTTTTATTTTAAATGAATATTTCAGCATGGGCAATAAAAAAACCAGTTCCTATAATACTTTTTTTCATAATAATAAGTATTTTAGGAATATTTAGCTATACAAAACTACAAATAGATGAAAATCCAAAAGTAGATTTTCCTTTAGTAACTGTTGTAATTGCTCAAATTGGAGCTTCTCCAACAGAGTTAGAAACAGATATAACCAAAAAAGTAGAAGATTCATTAATTTCTTTAACAGGGATTGAGCATGTTACTTCTACTATTAGTGATGGATCATCAGTAACAGCTATAGAATATAAAGTTGGTTTTCCAATAGATAGAGCTTTAAATGATGTTAGAGATGCAATATCTAAAATAAGACAAAGTTTACCACAAGATATAAATGAACCAATTGTTAGTCATCCAAGTTTTTCTGGTGAACCTTTTGCAACGTATTCAGTATCAAGTAACAAAAAAACAGTAGAAGAACTTAGTCGTTTAATAGATGATAATATTGGACGTAAACTTTTATCTGTTCCTGGTGTTGGTCAAATAAGAAGATCTGGTGGATTAGATAGAGAAATAAGAATTGAACTTAATCCTGAAAGAATGAAGGCATTAGGAGTTACTTCAGATCAAATAAATACTCAGATAAAACAAATAAACATTGATTTACCTGGTGGTAAATCTACAATAGGCGGACAAGAGCAAACAATAAGAACATTAGGAGCTTCTCTTGATATAGAAAATTTGAGATCGCTTGAAATTTCTTTGCCCAATGGACAAAGAGCAAGATTAGATACTTTAGGTAAAATAAGTGATTCTAATTCAGAAGTAAGACAGATGGCAAAATTTAATGAAAAACCAGTTGTTTCATTTTCTTTATTAAGAGCTGAAGGAGCAAGTATTGTTGCTGTAGAAGATGGGGCAATAAAAGAACTTAATAAAATAAGAAAATCATTGCCTGAAGATATAAAAATAGATTTGATAAGATCAAAAACACGTTTTACCAGAGATAGATTTACTTCTTCTATGGATGCTCTTATTTTAGGTACAGTTTTATCTATAGTAATAATTTTTATATTTTTAGGAAATATTCAAGCCACCATAATAGGTTCATTAGCAATACCTCTTTCTCTCTTAGGTACTTTTATTATTATGATTTACCTTGATTATACGCTTAATTTCTTAACTATGCTTGGTTTAATTTTAGCTGTTGGTATTTTAGTTGATGATGCTATTGTTGATTTAGAAAATATTGAACGTCATATTTCAATGGGAAAAGATCCAATTAAAGCTGCTGAAGATGCTACAGATGAAATTGGATTAGCTGTTGTTGCAACAACTTTTACAATTGTTGCCGTTTTTGTTCCTTTAGCATTCATGGGTGGAATTCCTGGGCAATTTTTTAAATCATTTGGCTTAACCGTTGCAGTATCAGTTCTTTTTTCTTTGGTAGTAGCAAGAACTCTTACTCCTATGATGGGTGCATATATGCTTCCAGCTAAAAAAGCTCATTTAGAAAAAGAAAATATTTTTCAAAAACTTTATAGAAGAATAATAATTCAAGCCGTAAGACATAGATTTATCACAACTATTCTTGCTTTTGTTTTATCAATTGGTTCTGTTGTTGTTATTGTTCCAAAATTACCTAAAACCTTTTTTGATAATGGAGATACATCAGAGGCTAGTTTAACCATACTTTTACCAAAAGGGTCAACTATGTCAGATACTGAAAAAGTTATTGATCAAGTTTCAACTATTTTGAAAAAACATAAAGAAGTAAAAACTATTTATTCTAGTATTGGTGCTGGAGCAACAGTTGGCGTTTCATCAAGTGGTGGCTCGGTAGAAAAAGGTTCTATAAATATTGCTTTAGTTCAACCAAAAGAAAGAACTATATCAACATTAGATTTTGAAAAACTATTAAGTCCAGAAATATCAGAAATTCCAGGTGCAAGAATTGCTTTTGATCACTTCGGACCAGGAGGAAGTAGTAAACCAGTTAATGTAATTCTTAGTGGTAATGATGTTAATGCTCTTATTAAAACAGCTGATGGTCTTCTTAGTGAAATGAGAAAACTACCCGATGTAAGAGATGTTACTTCTAGTGCAGCAGAGCTAAGACCTGAAATTATTGTAAGACCTGATTTTATAAAAGCAGCTGAACAAGGGGTTTCGGTTTTATCTATTGCAAGAACGGCAAGAATAGCAACTCAAGGAGATATTGATGTTAATCTATCAAAATTTAAAGCTGGTGATAAACAAATAAATATAAGAGTTAAATTAGAAGATTCTGTAAGAAATGATATTTCTTCTATCGGAGATTTACTCATTCAAGCTAAATCAGGCTTAATAACATTAAAATCTGTTGCAGATATAAATCAAGAGAGTGGTCCAGTAGAAATAAAAAGATATGACAGAGCAAGACAAATAACAATAGCTGCAAATCTAAATAATGGAGCTGCATTAGGACAAACAATGGAAAAAATCTATAAATTACCTTCTGCTATAAATCATCCTTCTTCTGTAATAATTGGAAATGTGGGCGAGTCTAAGGTTATGGCAGATGTTTTTGGAGAATTTGCAAAAGCAATAACTGTTGCAATTATGTTTGTTTATGTTGTACTTGTTTTACTTTTTGGAAGTTTTTTACACCCAATTACTATTATGTTTTCATTACTTCTTTCTATAAGTGGTGCAATGATAGCATTGTTAATAACAGGAAAACCTTTAGGTTTAATGGCTTTAATTGGAATGATTATGCTTATGGGTATTGTTACAAAAAATGCTATTTTACTTGTAGAATATGCAATAATGGCACAAAATGAAATGGGGCTTAATAGACATGATGCAATTATATCCGCTGGAGTAGCAAGATTAAGACCAATTATAATGACTACTTTTGCGATGGCTTCAGGTATGTTTCCTATTGCTATGAGTTGGGGAGTTGGAACTGAAACACAAAGTCCTTTGGCTGTAGCCGTTATGGGTGGTTTACTTACATCAACTGTTTTAACTTTAGTTGTAGTTCCTGCTGCTTATACAATAATCGATGACTTCAGATTATTTATGGGTAGGTTATTTTTTGGAAAGAAAAAAGTAAAAAAAGAAACAGTTAAAATTGATACCGAGAAAAAAGTTAAAGTGGGATAGTTTTAACTACATACATTAAAAAAAGCCCTAATATAATTTTATATTAGGGCTTTTTAATTTTTTAATTATTAAAAAATAGTGAAAAGATCATCTTTTAAACCAACATTTAATTTTAAATCAGCTACAGATATTTTTAAAACAGTTTTATTTTTTACAAACACTTCATCTTCTAATGGAAGCATTGTTTTTGCATCGAGTGTTAATATTTCATTTGTAACTTCAGAATCAATACCTTTAAATGTACCTGCTCCAGATATTTTTATAGAGTTTGCATCTGATGATACTAAACTTAAAGTTACACCAGCTTTATTGAATCTATTAAGCATTGATGTAAGATCTAATTGATCAAATGAAACACCTCTTGATGTACCAATTTTTTTATCAGTAACAGCTAAAGTAAATTTTTTGCCTAAAATAGGTATAGCTTTTGCTAAGATAATTTGAACTTTATCTCCACCTTTATATGCTAATAAAGTTCCTTGTTTTTGAGCATCAGTACTTTTTGTTATTTCTACTCTTTCATTTCTATCTTTTTTAAAGAAAAATTTAGAATCACCTGTTACAGCATCAGCAGGATCTCCTGATTTAGAATCAGCTATTGTAACAACACCAGTAAAATCTTTAAGTTGAGTATAAGCATCACTAAATTGTTTTATTGCATCTTGAGGGGTTTTAATATCTCTTTTTATAGAACTAATATTAGTATCTTGAGGAAGCAATTCTTGAGTAGCATTATTAGTACTACAAGATGCTAAAGAATAAGACAAAACTAAAGCAGATAGTAAAGTCGTAATTTTTTTGTTTGCAAGTTTTAACATTTTAAATATCCTTATTTTTACAAGCTAAATTCTTCAGAATTATACTATATTATTTTTTAAATTGTGTTATATAATCAACAATAAAAGATCTGTTTTTCTTCAAAAATGATATTATATATTTAGTATGTTTTTTTGTGAAAAAAAATGAAATATTTAAATATAATTAAAAAAATTCTTTTTATCTT
>ERZ1292630.3007-Hain-H41-02um-R3-3007-length-15187-cov-8_pt1 | contig 15187 bp, 11 predicted proteins | sample MGYA00564408_ERZ1292630 | MGnify/ENA primary metagenome ERZ1292630 (study PRJEB36523, sample SAMEA6512641) | groundwater metagenome | collected 2019-01-08 | study: AquaDiva: Metagenomics assemblies of 32 groundwater samples | reverse complement strand
CACGGGGAGTGGTGTTGGCCAAGCGTTCTGTTGCCCGGATTTTGGGACGCGCCCGACGCCTCGCGCATGTTCTTGCACTACTTTAGCCGAGCACAGCAAGCCATCCTCAACTCGATGCCGCTGCGCGTCACGCCGAAAGACTTACCCACCGAGAACGGCGAATCAAAGCCTTCGAATGTGTACGAACTATGCATCTGGGGTGCCGGCGCCAAAGTGGGCGCCCCGAACAACATCGACCGGCAAAGCGTCGGCATCAAGTACGTGATGGACGAGCTCATGGCGTACACCGAGAAGCCGATCCTGTTCGTGATCGATGGGATGAATCTCTTCTCCCTCGACACCCACTTCCGGTTTCCACATCCGGACTTTCTTAAATCGATGACGTCGCTGAAGGAGACGGACATCGACCTCTACCCACAAGAGCTTCCGAGGATTCCCGCGGCGCGATTCACTTTCGTCCGCGCACTCAACAAAATGATGCATGACGCGCTCACCGGCGTGAAAGAAGCCCAGAACAAGTACTTCATCACCTCCACGACGAGGGATTTCAAGCCGTACGACGGCGGCGTGAGCGGCTTCAGCAACCCAGAGATCGACAAGCACGCGACGAGTTTAGATGAGTACGCCCCTTTCCACGCGGAGAAAGATACCGTGTTGCATCCCCTCACCGTTTCCGACTTCGATGAATACGAATACCGGAGCTTTCTGCGGTTTCTGGTCAATTCGGGTGAGCTAGCGGGGTTCGGCTGGGGCCCGCTCTGGCATTACTCTTCCGACTTTGAGCGCAAGCTCTACAAAATCGAGTTCATGTCGAAACGCAATCCGCAAAAAGTGGTGGATCACTATCATCAGGAGATCACATGGGTGATGGAGTATCCCCGACTGAGACAGAAGCAGCATATGCTTCATCAGGAAAATCGTCGCGCCGTGTTAGCCGCCGCCCAAACGTTTGCGTCTCGGCAGCAACAGCAAGCAGCGCGGAGTGCGACGAGCGGAGATGGCGCAGCAGGTGTCCGTGCAGGGCCGTCTTCGATGCTCGCCGCGCCTTCCTCCGTGGCGTCCACCGTGGCACCTCTCGTCCGGCCAGCCAGTGTCGAGTCGCTTGTGAGTGCCCCGGGAGCGGCGGATGGCCTCCCGGCTGGGCCCAATGCGACCCTCATGACACCGCCACCGCCTCGGCGCTGAAGAGAGAGGGACTGCGAGTTACACCGCATATGGAGCGAATATTTAACAAACAATTCGGCGCTTCGTGACGCTTTTCGTTTTTAGGGTGCGTTCCGAGGAGAAGGCGGTCGCGCGCGGTTACACACCGGGGTTTCCTTCTCACTCAGTCTCCGCGTGATTTGATGAAACAAATTGGGGTCCCTCTCTCTTTGTTGCAACAGCACGCCGACGGGAAGAGAGAGAACCGCTAGCCTTCGCGTCGGGATGAGAGCTTCCAAGCCGGCATCGGGTGCCAAAGCAGCCGCCGCGGCTTCATCATCATCGGGACCCGGTCCCGACAGCAGCGACGACTTCGCGGACGGTCCTGTGTCGCGCCCCGACGTGGCGCATCACCTATCCTCCCGAATGTGGTGTCTGCGACGCGATGCTGGATTTCAGCCATTCGGTAACCGTCGTCGGCGGCACGTCGTTCCCCACGGACCGGCGATGCAGCCGTTGTTTCAAAGTCCAGCCTTTGTCAGTTGGATTCGTACCGTTCAGAAGGTATCACCGCAGGGGCTTGGGCCCAGCGGCGTGGTGAGTGACTTCGCCGATGGTGGCGCCATTTTGACTTTCGCTCCTCCTTGTTACGCACCCCCGACGCCGCCGCTGCCCATGGCCACGCTGGCGGCACAGACGGCGTCCACCGTGGCGGCCTTCTCGGCACAGGCAAGAGTCGGCTTGAGCGTCTTGGCCCTTGCCACGGACGGGAGCGTCGGCCAACCGTTGGACGGACTGGCACCGTCAGGAACAACAAGCGTCGACCACATGGTAGATCTCAGAAGCCAGCAGCTACACACGCCCGGGGTGCCATTGGATGAAACGACGTCCACTTCCGCTTCGACGACGCCTGGACGGGGAGGGCTCACACCGATGACAGACGCGGCCGTCGCCAAAATTGCGGTCCCGCCGAAGCCGCATGGCTATTGGAACGGCGCCGCCGCGGCGGGCGGAGTATCGCCCGGTGCCGTTGGATTCGCCTTTGTCGACGCGGTGGCGATGGGCGCCACGGCGGTAGTGTCGTCACCGACGAGCGATGGTGCCGAGGGGTCGCCGAGCGCAACTGTTTTACCGCGAAGTGGTGGAGGAAGTGGCAGTGGAAGCGGATCTGGGGTACACTCCAACGCACCGCCGTGCATTGCGTACTCCCGTCGCGAGAGTCTGTCTCAATTTCACATAGCAGGGGGAGGCGCCTGCGCCACGGCACCCATTCTCACGGCGTCGCTTGCCACTCCGTCCTTGTCCCGGTTGAACGCTGTCGTAAACACGTTGAAGGTTGCCGTCCCTTCGGCTCGGAACGCCGCGTTGGTGTACGACATCGCCTTGCTGCTTCACGACTATGAAGATTGCTTGTCGCAGTCAAGGAACTTGCACAGCCTGACGCACGATGGGACGGCGCAACCCGCGCCAAATTGAAGGGGCGTGTGGTCGGTCAATTCCTTCCTTCCCGTCCCACTTGGGGTGTCACACTAACGCCGTGACGAGTGACTGTCCCCAACTCCGCAAAAAGCTTTGATATTCACAGATAATGTCGACTGATGCGACGGTGTCGAGCGTCGCCTCCACGAACTACTGGCCTCCCCTTTTCGACTACGCCGTCCCCTTGGTGCTGTGCACTGTCGCGTGGTACCTCTACTCCGTCGGCGTGCGAGCCGTGCTCAACAGCGTGGTCGCGCCATGCCCCGCCTTGCCACGGACATCACAACGATCACAGAGCGCCCCCCCTCTCGTCGATGGCAGTGGTGACGGCGCGACGGTGGCGCCGTATCGACTCTGGCAGGAATATGCCGCGCGCACCGTCTCGTTCACCCATTCGTTGGTAAGCTCGCTCCTGTGCTTGTCCGCGATTTCGTTCATGCTCTTTCAAAGTGAATCCCATACACGGACCAACACAACGCCGCCGATTTCTGCAGCTGACGAAGCGACCTTGCTGGACGTCGCCGCGACGTCGCTTCTTCCGTCTTTCGCGACGTGGTCTGCACAGCGACAGGCAGCTGCATCTTCCGCCGCATCTTCACAAATTATTCCACCGTCCGCGGCGCCGCCCAGTGCCTTCGAGTTCGTGCGGCCGTTCGTTACTGCGCCGTCCATGGCTGAGGGCGTGTGGCGATTTTGGCGTCGTCACGACGTGCACGTGCATCCGCTGTCCAGCTGGAGCCTCATCGTGTCGATATCCTACTTCATCGTCGACACATTTTTGATGTTTTTCCCCATTCCAATCGGCATCGGTTCCCAAGACGGGGAGGAGAGAAACGACGGCGGCGAAAACGGCAATGGCAAGGGGCACCGCGAGGCATCTTCTTCTTCCACGTCTCGGCGGCATGCACCGCCCACCGGCGTCCCTCCACGACGGTTTGACGCATCGCGCCACCGAGGAGGCTCTACTGCGTCCGACTCCGCTTCCTCCACCTCTCCGCGTCCGCCGACGACGTTCTCCCTCTTTTACCTGGTGCATCATGTTATCTCGGTGGCATGTTTGGTGACCCCATTGCTGGTCGGGTATGGCAGCGACGAGACGGCGTTCGTGCTCTGGGTCATGGAGGCGAGCAACCCTCTGATGCACGGCCGTTGGATGTACCGCCGGTTCGAGCAACTACGGTGGCCGCGCTGCTCGAAGCGTGACGATGACGACGGGGCGACGGACGGTCGCCCAAGCGAAGACTCGTCTCCTCGTCCTTATTCCGAGCGGCATTGGTCGGACATCACCTGGTCGTCCGACGCGGTGTACCGTTGGATCACGCTCGCCTGGTTCGCGACGTTCTTTTTCTTACGAGTGGTCGTTTCCCCAGTCCTTCAATACATCTTGATCGCGTCCACGGCGCCTTGGCACATCAAAACGCTAGGAGCCGTTCTTCTCATTAGCAGTTTGAACTTTTTCCGCAATGCGTGCATTCAGGAGAGGCGATGCTGCGAGTGGGATGTCTGAGCCGACGATGCCGCGTGATACCAAGGAGAAACGCCGCGGCTTTTTTTCGCTTCCCGGGAGCTACGCCTCAAGACCGTAGCCTGCCAGAAGGCTGCGAACGGCGGCTGTAACCTGACTGCTTTCCCCCCATCTTTATTTTTTGATTCTTTTTTGTTTCCAGCCGCGATGATATCCAATCACCTTTTTTGTGTTCCTCAGAAATCCTTTCCCTTCCGATCTCCCCGGCACTTTTGCTCTCTCGTCATCGCTTTCGTTTGGACGGCACTTCGAATCGATCCGCTTGCTCATATTTTATGTTCGCTGCTTGTGGGTTTTTTTTTTGTGCGAACGCATGTTACAACACCAAACGTTGCGTGATTACCACACCTGACCTTTTTGCTATTGAACCACCCCGGGATAGCACAGACATCGAATCGATCGCGGATGGAGCCCGTCAGGGTCTCACCGGCAGCGGCTGCCACCTTCATCAACAACGTGAAAGCGCAGCTTCTCGCAGCCAGCCGCAGCCAACACCTGGTGCTCCATCCCGCTGCGATGCGTGTGTTAACGGATGCCGCGGTGAAGTACGTCACGCGTGTCGCAGGCAATGCCGATGCCCCCACGCGACATCACCATCTATCTCAGTTCTTATCCAAAGCGGTCAGCGCGGCTGCCGAAGAGTGCCATTCCAACAACCGCACTCTCACCGCGGACGGTGCCGCCCGGGCCTTGGAGTACGTTGTGCAACGGAGCGGTCTCACGATGGCAACGTCGACTTCCGCGACGGTGGCCCCACTGACGTCTACGACGCTCGCGCCTCCCTCACCTTTCCTTGTCATTCCGACCTCCGCGGTGCCCATCGTGCAGCCGTCGTTCTCCGGCGACGAATACCGTGTCGGTGTGGTGCGAGTCACACCTGGGAGTCTCATACAGTCGCCATCGAACTCGGCGAGTCAGCAACAAGCAAACGGCAGCCACTGGCTTCTTGCCGGAGTGGCATCCACGAAGACGGCATCGCTGTCAGCGGCGAACAGTGGCGGCGCGGCAGCGGTCGATGCGCTCCTAAGCGAACTGCAGCACGACCGAGGATGGGGTAACGACCGAGGAGCCCCTTCGGCTGCCACCGGCATGTCGGCCTTCGTCCGCACCTCATCGTCGCTGTCCGATGTCACCCCTGATCGTTTGCTCGCGATACGGCGGCGCTTCGGACTGGCATACGGTCGCGCGCTGCGCTGCGGTCGCTTCACATCCAGCGCTGGGGTCTCGCAGCCAGGTGGTGGAGCGGGGACCTCCGGACAGGACCCATCCCTGGCAGCGTCGACCACGACCTCCACGGCGGCCGGCGGGCATCGTGTTACGCCCATGCGTCTGCCCCTGCTGCCGCTGACCTCCTTGGAAGGAGTGAACACACAGCAACGCGTGGCCGTCGTGGGCATGCTCTGCCGCCGCGGACAGGCCATGACGGCCGCGGCGCGGTTGGCAAGTGTGTTACCAGCCAGCGCTGCGACTGACGAGGTGACGCTCATGGAGGAGTCGTGGGCGCTCGAGGATCCTGAAAAGTGTATTCCCCTAATAATCAGTGCGTCCGCTTTCGCCAAACTTGGCACCTCTGCCCAGGACGCATCCGCCGCGGCGTTGTCGTCGTCCCGACCTCTGCGTCGATCCACGACTTCGGCGGGAGCCGGTGGCTTCGTCCACGCGGGCATGATTGTCATCGCAGAGGGAGAGTGGAACGGAGCCGCGCTAGTCGCACATCGCATCTCTCGACCCCCGTGCGAACCGAGATCGCTGTCTTTGGTGGCGATCGGCGGGGTGCTGGCACCCGCCGCGTTGACTTCGACACATCGCGGCAACGCAGCAAACGATGCAGTCATGACGACGCACGCGTCACTCAGTGAACTCAGTACGGTCGACACGTTTGGCGGCCAACCCCCCGACGTGGCGGTGGCTCAGCGGCAGCTCCTCGCGGCGCAGCAAGCCGCGCTTATCGTCCTTTCCAACATTTATCTCGACCAACCCTCCACGATGGAATACTTGGCCACGTTTTTCCGCGAGCTACAGAGTAGAGCTCAGGAAATGAACTTTGCGCACTTGACGCTCGTACTCGTGGGTCGCTTTTCCTCCGTGACCGTGGTGCCCGTGGACTTGGCTCACTTCGACGACGCGGCCGCCATGGCCCAATCGCAGCCCCAATCTACATCGACGACGACGACGACCACCCCAGCGGCCGCCTCCTCGGCCGCCAAAGGTGAGCCCCTTTCGTCCACCGCGGGTGCTTCTTCATCCATGCCGACGATCACACCGCAGCAATTCTCGGGCAATTTTGATCTCTTGTCTGCTGTGATTTACGCCAACGCACCGAAAGTGGCATCGGAGGCGCAAATCGTCCTGATTCCTGGCCCGGGCGAATACGGTACCGTGTCGCCGCCTGGCGTGTACCCCACCGGACCGCTGGCCGATGCCTTTGTGACGCAGCTCAAGCGACGCTGTCCGCGCCTCGTGCTGGCGAGCAACCCGTGCCGCATTCGATGCCACACGCAGGAGATCATTGTCTGTCGTGACGATCTTCACAGTTTGCTCTCCCGGCAGGCGACCATGTTCAAAGCGGCTGCCGCGAAAACGACAACAATCCACTCCGCCAAGGTAGGGAGTGGGGCTTCCTTTTCAGCGCGGCCACCGAACATCGGAGAGGCGGATGATGACCATGGCCCTAATCAGTCCTCATCCCCTCCCGGTAAGGTACCTTTCAGCTTTGCGGACGTTGTTCGAACCGTGGTCGACTGCGCTCACCTTCGGCCGTTTATACCGCAAGCGGCCGCTGCGACGAACTCTGCCTCCTCCTCCTCGACATCTGCTTCTCTATCCGCGTCCACCACCGCGCTGAGTGCCGCGACCGCGTGGTCACAGGACCACCTCCTGCAATTGTTCCCGCTTCCACACGTTCTCGTGCTATGCGATCAGGTACACCTGCCCTGGGTGACCAAGTACGGTGGCTGCAGCGTCTTTGGACCTGGCACCTTCGCCACCTCGGGCACTTTCCTTTGGTACACGCCGGCGGACGGCGAAGGAGCCTTCAGCAGTGTCGCATGAAATAGAGAGTCAACGTGACGCGTTTGCGACTCACGGACGGTTTCATAGAATAGAAGACACTGAGCCCACCACCGCCGCCTGTCATCGTCATCGTACAAGTTGTGCTCAGACCAAACCCCTTTTGCTTTGCTTTGCTCGTTGCATTCTGGGAGCCAAGGAAAGGTTCTCGGTTTCCTTGCAACAGTCCTTTACCTTTGCTTCGCCCAGGTAACAACGTCACAAGGATGACAATGATGGCCGACGTTGCGTTGTGCGCCAGTACGACGGCTGACGTGAGTTCGGCGGCCCCCGAATTACAATCGACTCCTTTGCTCGGCTCCTTTGCTACTCCAACGACGCCCAAATCGAATCGTGGCGCCGCGATAGATGATCAGTCAGCTACGATTGGCTACGGGGTCTGGCCCGACTAACGGCGCTGGATTGCACGGGTCTCACACAGCTTACCAGGGTCGGACACTATTGGCTTTCCGGGTGCCCGAGTTTAACGGCGCTGGATTGCACATGTCTGGCACGGCTTGCCACGGTCGGCGACGGTCGGCAGTGCAACTGCGTAAGGTTAACGGCACTGGATTGCAAGGACCTCACAAGGATTATGTCCGTTGGCAGTTACTGGCTCTCTGGGACAAAGTTGAAGAATCTGGATTGCACGAGCCTTACGCAGCTGTCAAGCATCGGCGACTGTTGTCTTTTCTCTCTGCGTCAATTTAACGGCTTTGGATTGCACGCGCCTCACCGCGGCTTGGTAGGGTCGGAGACCATTGGCTTTTGCCGGTAATGCAAAAGGTTACGGCGTTGGATTGCACCTGAGCGTCGGAGTAAAGAGGGGGAACGCCATCAGCTGGACGCGAGTTCTGCGGCCTTTGCTACACCAACGTCGGATGTTGCGTCGTTAGGGCGCTATTAGGGCTCCCCCGGCTATTCCAGGTTTTAGGTCGGTTGACTAGGGCTCTATTAGGGACCCCTCCTCGAAATGGCGGCCGGCGACCGCTCGGCGGCCGACTTTTCACCGTTCGACCGCCTCACGCTCGACGGCTACGCGTGCGCCACGTCGCGCGCTGCCGCAGCATCGTGACGAAGTATTGGCAGACGTGGAACGCCAGCCGACTAACGTACCAGTTACGGCACCGCGACAGCGTAAGATCGTTGAAGCAGGACGTCCAACCACTACTCGCGTACACGATGGCCAACCGGGCACCGAATCGCCAGCGAATCCACTCGTCACGCAGCCGGCCATTGCGCCGCAACAGACCATTGCAACGCAGCCGGCCATTGCAATGCAGCCGGCTATTGGCACGGGGACCCATCCGTGGGCGGGTGACGTCACGAAGGCAGTGGCTCGCGCAGAGCCACGCCAAACGTAGTGGCGCTCCCGCAGTGAAAGCGAGCGTCGTGCTCGCCACGGCGGCGTCGTTGCCATTCACCAAAAAAGTGTCGTAAAAAATGAAAGAAACCCTGTCGCGACCCGCCATGTCATGGCGCCATTGAGCCAAAGGCAATACTTCCCCCCTAACTTCTTTCCGCTTTGTCGCTCTGAGTGCAGACTTCTTGGTGTACCCCCTTTTTGCGCAGGCCATACAACCGTCCGTGGGTCGCAACCATACCTTTTGCGTTTGTTCCAGTTCATCGCGTGGCGGCGAAATTACCACACGCAAAGAAGGGTCGTGGGGTTGTGGGCATTGTGGACATTGTCAAATGCCTTCGTCGTCCAATCACTATCACCCCGCTCCCCCAGGTGGCCGCGCGGCGGCAACGCATTCGGCCGGACATGCGATGAGGTCCAACCGCGGTCCTTCAGCGACGAAACGGATCGACGCAGCCGATCGGGATGATAACGACGCCGATGGGTTCGACCGGGGAAGCGAGCACAACGCCGCCGAGGACGGTACCGGTGCAGGTGGCGACACGACGAGCGACGACGGCGCTGCCTTGAGCCACTCGGACGGCGGGGATGACAAGGATCATGCCGCACGCCACGCTACTCACGAACGGCCGAAGACGACCGATATGATCCGAAGCTACGCCGAGTGGTCCAAAGCGAAGCGAGATCTGGAAGAGACCCGAAACGATTATGGATTTCTCTGTCGCCGTGTGCAGAGGCTTGTCGCCGAGGAGCAGCACATGCGCAGTGAAGTGGCCGCCGCGAGGCAGCGACTGACGGAGATGGACGAAGCCAGGACGCTTCTCGCTCAGCACCGAGCCTCCGCGGACAAGCGACAACAAGAGCGTCTCGCCGATCAGTCCATGAGTCAAAATCGGTTGCGGGAGCTCAGAGAGCATGATACACACCGCCTTTCCGAAGTGAAGCGCCAGCTGCTGGAAAAGCGGCGCAGGGAAGTCGCGGCCATCAAAGCGCTGTCGGAACGGCACGACGCCGTCATCGTAGCGCATGCGCTGGCCGAACAACGGAAGCGGAAATGGTACCGAGATGCCGTGAAATCGATGCAGGAACGGAGCTCTCAAAAGCACCGTGAGGCTATGGAGCACCACGAGCGGTCGGTGCGTGAGAGCAACCGGAAAGAAGTGTCCCACCTTGCCGAAAACCGGGCACAGACGATGGATGCCGCGAGCCGCGTGGTGCTCGTGGAGGCAGGACTCCTGCGTTCCTTGGCTGCGTTGAAGAGAGAGCAAGAGGCCGTCATCGCAGAAATCCGTGATCGTGTCGTGGCAAGGCCGCCTCCTCCACGGAGCGCACGGGCGCCGAGGGCGCACCCTAGAAGCACTCCCTCAGTCACGACGTCTCCGCCAGCGCCGACGAATGACTTATCTTTGTCAGGCAGTCGCCACGCCGGTCATATGGACCGAGCCGCTGCCCGCAGCGAAGCGTCTCGAGATAGCGCCGTCCGCGAGGTTGGGTCGGCTAAACCGTATCGTGGGAGTGGTCCGCCGCCCGCTGCCTTGCCGCCTGTTGCCAGCCGCCGCCAAGGAGGAGCCGACGACCCGGATACGGATGACGATGATGACGACGAGGGTGCCGCATTCGACTGACGGCCGATTGACGGGGGAGAGTTGCTCTCTTCTCGCGTTGTCCGTCCGACGCGAAATCGTGCGCTTTGGGATGTTGTTCTGCGTTCCCCCCCTCACTCGCCTTTACATCCTTCCTACCGTCGGAGCTGAAGTTCCTTGCGTACCGGTGTTGCTCCTCAGTTTGTTATCATTCCTCCCCACTCCACTCGAATTCCCACCAGTGTGTAGCCGAACGCGAAAAACAGTTGGAAGAGAATTCAAAACTCAGCGAAATCGCTTCAGACAGTTCGGCGTGCACTGGGCGCGTTCTACTTCCATCCAACGCAGACAGTTCCTGACTCTCCCCACACATCATCGTAGGACCGCAGCCGCTCCCCATGAGTCGCCCTTCGACCCCCCGAATGATTGCCACATCGGTGCCAGGAGTGTGCGTCCCCGTGTTCCAATCAGCATTGAATACCAGTGCTCGCGGCGGATCGGACGGGCTGAGTGCTCGGCGAGGAGGTGACGGCGCGGCATTGAGCACCAGCGGCGTGTTGGCCCCGACACCTCGCACGGACCGGCCACCGTTGCCAACGACGACGTCCGCCACGCCGTCGGCGATCGCTGCGGGGAAGCCGTCCCTTCTTGCCGACACGTTGACGGCAGCACGCGCTCAGTCCGCCGCCGCCGCGCGCAGCGAATCGGCGCAACGGCTGCACCGGCAGCGCAAAGATGGCACGTCGGTAGACTATGTGGTATACGACGCGCCCGTGCCTTGCAACGATGTCGTCAACCAACAAATGGCGGAGCATCGCGCCAAGGAGCGCCTCGCGATGCGCGAAAAGGATCGCCAACGAGCCATCGACGATGCCGGCACGATCCTCCCTGGTCGGCGACCGAGCCAAGATGCCGCATCGATGGGCAGCACCGCCACGGCGGTCCAACGACGCGATTTGCTGTTGCAATTGCAAGCCAACGCAAGCCAGGCCGTTGAGCGACGCCGAGAAGCCGCACAGCGGGAGCGCGAGGAAGGCCAACGTTGCATCCAAATTACCTTCGACGCTCAAACACGACGCGATGAAGTCGAGCGGCAGCGAGTCACCCGCCTCCGGGAAGAGAATCGAGCTCTATCGGTGCAAAGGCAACATCAGCAGGATGCAAAACGAAGCGCGTCCGCCGCCCAGCGTGAAGCACAACGTGCGGCCTCGGCACACTATGACCCGGAGGCTTGCGGCGTCGTGCCAGTGGGGAAAGCCGTCGACAAGCAAGGCTACGTGATCGGCGTGGCACAGCCGGACAAGGCCGACTTGATGAAAAAACGAGTCGAGCTGCAACAGTTCTGGCTTCAACAGATGCGCGACCGCCAGACACGTGAGAAAGAGGACAAGGCGCGCGCCGTGGAAAACGAACGCAGGGCGTTAGAGGTCTTCGCGCAGCCCGGGGGCGCCGCGGCAGCGGCTTACTTTGGGGAAGGCGACAGTGACAGGGCACGCCGTGGCCGTGAGGCGCTCCAGTATCGCGACGCGGTGCGCCAACAAATTGCTACCAAGCAGCAGGTCCGCACATCATCACTCCACGAGCAGCGTGACCGAGAGAAGGCCGAACTGGCACGGGAGCGTGAGGAACTACTTCGAGAGGAAACAAAACAGATTCTGTCGAAGCGAGAGACGCAGGCGGCATTGCGCGATGCGATGCAACGTCAGCTACAGCAGCAGGCGAACGTCAGCCGCTGCGGCGCACAGCCCATCTCGGCTCGAAGGCTGCGGTCGGCCACGCCTCCGCCGCCACCTGAACCGGCCGAAGTCACTGTTTTATGGAAGTGCCCCGTGTCGGGGCGGTTGCTGCCGCCTGAAAGCTTCAATGCACCGCGGCAGCACCGGCACGTGTGGCCTGCGAGCACGCGCGACCACGTGAACTTGTGAAGCGGGGTCTGATCCGTCCTTCTTCGTCCTCTCCCCCCTACTACGTTCGAAGTTCAATAAGGCGCAAAGTGTGAGCGGCGCTCCCGTCGTCATAGAGACCGTCGCCAGCAACACGACGCAACGCTTTTTCCTCGCTCTTCTCGTTTTGTCCGACCTTTTGTTTCCCGTTGTATGTCTGCGGGCGAAATTTTGTAATCGCGGGATCGTATAACTTCCCTGGCCTTTGTACAACTGACTTCCGCCGATGGACCACAACGCCACGTTTCCATCCCTTTTCTTTTCCCCGGCAATTAGTAGTGCTCTGTTTGATTGTTAAAAGAATCATCGAGGTCCAAGCCTTGCCCACATGGCATCGCAGACGGCTTCCATCACGCCCAACCAGCCGCGCCTGCATGAAGTACAAGATTTGCCGGATTTTTGGTTTGACCGCGTACCGGAGACTGACGTGGAGAGCAACGGGCAAACGACGAGGGAGAGCGTGGTAGAAGGTGACGGAACGGCCGAAGCAGTGGCGAATGCAACGGCGCGGCGCCGCGAGCGTCTTTTGTGCTGGTACCGAACGACGTTTCTTCCGAGCATGGCGACCGGCAATCAGGTGTCGTTGCGGCTGTTACTACGGCTGCTATCTTTGGTCACGCGAGACTTGTTGCTTGGAGGCAGGGACGACAAAGTGAATGATGGCACCCTCGGCGGCGACGGACCATCCGGGTTGGCGCACCTTTCCGTGGAATCATCGACGGAGTCGCTCTTCGTCCTGGGTCCAACCCGAGGCCACGCTGCAGATCTCGCCAACGTGTTGCTGCGCCGTGTCTTCGGGTTGAACCGGCCCTGTGCCCCAGCCGATGAGGATGCCGATCAGCCCGCAATCACCGCGACGTCAGTGACGACGCTTTCTACGCGACCATCGTACCCAAAGGTTGTGCTACTCGGCGACTACATCGACGGGGGTGTGCAAAGCACGGAAACGCTGGCCATTGTCCTCTTGCTTCGGCTGTGCTTACCACCGAGCCACGTGGTCCTTCTGAAGGGCCGCCACGAACTGCTCTTCCCGGTGCCGAAGGAGTGGACGGCGCCGCTAGGTCGCTTTGATGAGGAGCTTCGGCACCGGTGCGTCAGGGAATCGTATCGTTTGGCTGTCTCAACAGGGGGAACAGCGGTGGCAACGACCAATGCATCTGCTGAGAACGTCGCTGCCTTCCCTCGTTCTTCTGTCGCGTCCCTCCTGCCGTCGGTCGCAGTAGGGAGCGCGGAGGACGCTGTGGAAGTAGCCTTGATGAAGGAAGTCGAGACCACCGTGCGCCGTTGCTTCGCAGCCCTCCCAATCGCCGCGCTGGTCGTCGTCAGCGAGAAGGAGGCACTAAAGGGAGTTGCCGTCCGTCAGGCGACACCCGCGGCTTCTTCTCGCAAGTTGCTTTGCGTCTCAGGTGGCATTGGCCCCTACCACCGCACGCTCGACGACATCGCCAAGTGTGCCACTGCGGCGATATTCGCCGAATCTCCGACGACTGCGCCAACAGCGGTTGCCTCGTTGTCCCCTGTTGCTGATGGTGGCACGACGTCCATTGACGGTGCCGCGACAAGGTCCACAACGACAGGGTCCACGACGACATCATCGCAACCATCCTCATCGGCGATCAGTGAACACACTTCCGCGACGGCGACAGCCGCCACCGTGCCGGGCCCACGAGGCAAACATCAGTCTCATAGTCTGGGGTCGTCGTCCTCGTCCTCGTCCTCGTCCTCACCACCGCGAGAGGCCACCGCGGAGGAACGACTCTTCGAGATGCTCTGTGACTTGGCCGCGTCGGATCCGATGGACGAAGACGATGAGGAAGTCAACCAAATCGCGTTCCGTCGGCATCAGCAACAGCAACAACAGCCGATGAGTGCGACGACCAGAGATCATCCAGAGTTGCCGGAGGATCTTAGCCGCGGCCCGTTTTCGCGCGTCAGTTATCAAGGAGCCACGGGTGTGGGGCAGCAGCTGTCGCCGTCCGACGCGTCCGTCCCCCTTGCCAATCGCTTAGACTTCGCTGTCAACGCCGAGCGAGGTGGAATCGGGAAATTATACTCGTTCAACGCCACGTGTGACTTTCTATTGCGAAACGACCTGTGCTGCATTGTGCGGGGCTCGAGCTACGTTTGCAACAGGCGTCGCGTCACAGGCACCAACTCGTGCGGTCGCCCATACGCTGCGAAGTACTCCGCCTACGATCCAGGGTACCGGCTGTTCGATGTGTTTCCAGTCTCTGGGTTGCCGAGCGTCATATCGCTCTTTTCCGCTCCCTCATTCGCTTGCATGAATCACAACTACGGCGCGCTCTTGAAGGTGGGCCGCGGAGGAGCGTCGTCTTCGGGCGTCTCTCAACCCGTGATGGATTCTCCGGAGCAACGTCGAGGCAAAAATCCGTCTCCGGCGCTCCCCTCCTCTCCAAGAGCTAATGCTGCATCTCATCTTCTTGGGGCTCGTTCGTTCGAAGTGAAAATCGAGCAATTTGAGGGGTGCAGGAGCCGTACGGTTCAAATGCCCCTCGCGGCCACCGCGAACGCGTTTCAGTGGTCAGTGCCCTTAGTTCATCATTGGTTGGGACGGGCGTTGCAGGCGATGCTGGATGTCGTCACTGAAGGGATCGACGATTCTCCTGTTGCGGATGATATGGGCGCCGCCGACGATGCCAGCACCGCGGTCGCCGCACACCGTACCCCCGAACCGGACGCTTGCGCCGCCAACACGCCATTGCGTACGTTGCCGCCAGTCTCGTCCGTGTCGAGTGGAGGTAGCGAATGCCCATCTTGCGCGGTCTCGGCGGTCTCGCGACCAGCGGTTCGCCGTAGTCCGGCAGCGGCTCTTCATCAGAAACTGATACGATTTCGCGCCCTGGCGCTAGCCGCGAAAGAAAGCCACTCTCTCCCGGATGTGAAGAAATCTCTCTCGGCGTTGCCTCGCGTCCACAAACACTGACCTCCCCACGGAGCGTCTCACCCACCTCTTCGTCGTGATATCCCCCCCTTCCCTGTTAGATCGGAAGCCAATTATCATTTTCTCTCGCGCGCACGTCGTCGATCCCCGTTTCGCGGGCGATGACGCGCCCGCCGATGGCCGCCTGGATCGCGATCTTGA
>ERZ1292630.3006-Hain-H41-02um-R3-3006-length-15188-cov-4_pt1 | contig 15188 bp, 13 predicted proteins | sample MGYA00564408_ERZ1292630 | MGnify/ENA primary metagenome ERZ1292630 (study PRJEB36523, sample SAMEA6512641) | groundwater metagenome | collected 2019-01-08 | study: AquaDiva: Metagenomics assemblies of 32 groundwater samples | reverse complement strand
AAATATTGAAAGACAAGGCAGCACGCCAAGACTTGTTTTTCCAGAGGGTACAAGTTCAAAAATTCTTAAAAATATTCGAATTTGTCTAGAGGAAAAAATTTGTATACCTATACTTCTGGGATCAGCAGAACGTATTTATGAAAAAGCTAAAGCCCATAATATCGACCTTACCGGTGTAGAAATAATTTATCCTTCAAGTTATCCAAAGTTCGCACAATACACACAGGAACTTTATAAACGCCGCCAGCGTAAAGGCATCAATATCAAAGAAGCTGAGAGACTGATGCATGACGGAAATTATTTTGCATCGATGATGATAGATCAGGGCGATGCGGATGGTATGATTAACGGAGCCACAACCAATTATGCAGAAGCAGTCAAGCCGATTTTACATACAATTGGTCTGTCTACAGACTCAGTTCCGGCAGGTTTAAATATTGTTTTAGCTGATAATAAACTTTTGTTCTTTGCTGACACGACCATCAATATTAATCCGACGGCCGAGCAACTGGCTCGCATCGCCATTCAAACTGCACAAGTGGCTGAGTATTTTGGACAAAAACCACGTATTGCCATGCTCAGTTTTTCTAACTTTTCAGGAACTGAAGGCACTCCGGCTAAAATGAAAAAAGCCGCAGAACTTGCAAAACAGCTGCGCCCGGATCTTCAGATCGAAGGCGACCTGCAGGCCGATACAGCCGTCAATTCTGAAATACAAAAAAGAATTTTTCCCTTTGCTTCATTGAAAGGCGAGGCCAATGTGCTGGTTTTCCCTAATTTAGAAAGTGCTAATATTTCGTATAAGTTGCTTCAACAAGTAGGCAAGGTTGAGGTTTTGGGCCCCTTCTTGCTTGGGGTTCGAAGAGCTGCTAATGTTTTGCAAAGAACAACAACGGATGAAACTATTTTCAGCTCAGTCGTTTTAACCGCGCTTGAGTCTCAGTTTATTGCTGACAGGAGAAATAAAAAACATTGAATCATGTCAGAATTACTGAAAAAGACAAAGTTATCGTTGTTGGCGTCGGACTTAAATCCGAACCCATAACCGAAATCAAAGAAAATCTCTGTGAACTTGAAGAATTGGTCATGGCTGCCGGTGGAGAAATCATCGGCTCTACCGTACAGGTTCTACCTCAATGGAATCCCAGCACCCTAATTGGTAGTGGCAAAGTTGCAGAAATTAAAGATATGGTTGCTGAAAATCAGGCCCAACTCGTAATCGTTGACCACCAACTTTCAGGAATTCAAACCAGAAACCTGCAAGAGCAAATAGGCTGTAAAATTTTGGATCGCTCACAACTTATTCTTGATATTTTTGCTCAGCGGGCCAGAACCTACGAAGGAAAACTTCAGGTTGAGCTGGCACAACTCTTAGATCAAATGCCCCGTATGATCGGAGCGTGGAATGACTCTCTTTCAAGATTGGGCGGCGGAGTAGGCACACGCGGCCCAGGGGAATCCGCACTCGAAAACGATCGTCGTAGAGCTAAAGAAAAAATTTCTATAATCAAAAAAAAGCTGGAAGAAGTTTCTCAGCAACGAGCGCAGCACAGGCAATCTCGCAAAAGAAACGAAATTCCAAGCTTTGCTTTAATTGGTTACACCAACTCCGGAAAAAGCTCCTTACTGAATAGACTGACCGGAGCCCAAGTACTTGCCAAAAATATGGTATTCGCCACTCTTGATCCAACGACGCGAAAGGTTTTTTTAGATGATGGTCCACCGGCCGTGGTTACCGACACCGTGGGTTTTATCCGTAAACTACCCACTCAGCTTATTGAGGCTTTTAAAGCCACACTCGAAGAATCCGCAGAAGCCGATATCTTGCTACATGTAGTTGATCTGTCTTCACCGAATATGGACCGACAAATAGAGGTTGTTGAAGGCCTTATCAAGGAATTTAAGTGGGAAGATAAAAAAATTATCCATATTTTTAATAAATTTGATATTGCACCGGTAGATCGACAATTTAGTGTTAAACATTTTCCACGAGTCTTTGTCAGCGCTCTAACCGGATTTGGCTTTGAACAGCTCAAAAAAATAATGGCTGATTCTATCAATGAAATGCAAACTCAAGTGGAGCTTTATTTTGATCGCGTCAATGAATACCGACTATATGATCTAGGACGAGAAGTAAAAATAATCCGTAAAGAGGCCGCAACTGAGGGCACTATTTGTATTGCAATGATGAGTCCGACTCTAATGACTAAATGGAAAGATTTTTTAGTAAAATAGACCCGCTGTCTGACTTAGCGATTACCTAATCGGAGTTCTCGGCGTTTTTGTCCAGCCGCATATCTTCTTTTTTCAATATCAGTTTCAGGTACTAATGTGGGCACTAATGAGGGTTTTCCATTACTATCAAGCGCAACAAATGTTAAATAGGCCGAAGCTGTGTGAAATAACTCAGAAGTGATGGCGTTTTCAGCTTCCACACGAACACCGACCTCCATTGAGGTCTTTGAAGCATAGTTAACTGAGGCTTTTAAATTAACAATCCAGCCTTTTTTAATGGGAGCTATAAAACTTAATTGATCAATACTGGCGGTAACAACGACTTTATTAGAGTGTCTTTGGGCGGCAATCGCGGCTGCAATGTCGATCCACGACATCACCGTACCACCAAAAATTGTGTCTAAGGAATTTGTGTTGGAAGGTAAAACAATTTGGGTCATTACAACTTGAGACGAGCTAACTGATTTGCTCTTATTCATTGTAATGACCCTTCAAAATGATCTGATCTAATTATAAAAACTAAATGCCGATATCAGAATTCCCGCGACCGCCACCGAAGTTGCCGATACCAGGAAGAGTGATTGTTGCATTACCAGCTGGCATAGTTGCAGCAGGCTGAGTGTTGTATGCCGTTGCACCTGCAGGTGGAGCCGCTTCTTGACGAGCTTCACTTTCAACAAAGCCAAGGTGAGGTAAGCACCAAACAATTAATTGTGCACGAGACTTAACATTCATTTTTTTATAAATGTTAGTTAAGTGAAACTTAACTGTCTTTTCAGTTACGAATAGTTGGTTAGCAACTTCTTTGTTAGAAAGTCCCTTTGAAACTAGTTCTGCAACTTCAGCTTCGCGATTCGAAAGTCCTTTTTGTATTAATACGTCTCTGAGCATCCTTGCTCCTCCTGCTAATTGTTTTTTGTTTATCTTTTAGTGTTCGCTTAAAACAGTTTTCAGACAATCCTTAGTCTTATACCCGCTTCATGCAGAACAACAACAACCTGTCTCTAAGTCTGACAATACTTTCAACAGAACGCAAGACCTTTGAATATTATTATTTTCAAACTAGACCGATTTTAGACCTGTAAAAATATTATTCAAGTCAGCCCAATTTGTTTTAACCTTTTTCACTATGCTTTTGTCTAAGGTTTTTCATTCTTCAGTGCATACTTTTTGTTCAGATAGTCTAGGGCTTGATCCGTAGTCTTATAGGTTCCATTAAACTGACTAATACGTAAATATTTTAATTCTTCAGAAATATAACGATTAGGTATTAACTGAGCCAAGTCTTTAGCCGTAACCAATGTTTTACTGTTAAGACTCAGAATTTTTTTAATACTTTGATCCACAACTTCAGGAATAAGTTGCACCTCTACTAACATCTCAACAAGCTTTGTGTAATTTGGATTTTTTTCAACCTCAAATGCCAACTCTGCAGCACTCATTTTTACTACGGCCACCATAATCAAACGTATCGAATTATAAACTTCCAGCTCCTGATTAGAAACCTTGAGCCGTCTCTTTAAAATCTCAGAAAAATCAATGTTGGGATTCAGCAAATATATTAATAACATAATGTTAGTCACATTCGTTTGAACATGAGGAGCCGTAATTTCTTTTGTATCAAAAAATTCTTTCAGTAATTCCAAAAATAATTCCTGTTTAAAAGCAAATTTGAAAGCCTTGGACTTATTAATCTTTAATAACTCCGACCAAATTCTTTCGCCACTGATCTGATTGATTTTAGTTCGGTATGTAAGGGCAGCCTGATTTGTTTTTGGCTCAATTTCAAAATTCAGCACTGCGGCAAATCTTACGAGCCTGATAATCCTTAAATAGTCCTCCGTAAATCTAATAGTGGGATCGCCAACACATACAAGGTGTTTTCTAGATAAATCAAACAAGCCTCCCTGGTAGTCGATAACCTGACTTTGGACATCATCCCAGAACATGGCATTAATCGTAAAATCACGTCTTTCTGAGTCTTTTACCGGAGTTGCAGCTGTAACCTTAGAGGGCCTTCTTCCATCTAAATAATCGGATTCCTGCCTGAAAGTTGCCAGATCAAAAAACTCGTTTTCGAGCTGGCTTTTTAATATTGGTATTTTAAGCACGCCAAAACTTTCGCCGACCAGAATAGCTTCCGGAAACAAGGCTTTTAAGGTTTCAGTGGTGGCATCCGTCACCAGATCAAATTCATTAACTTCTTGCGCTAAACAAAAATCCCTAACCGCCCCGCCGGCTATCCAGCAAACAAACTGATGCTGAGCTAATCGAGCTTTAACTTTTGAAAAATCGGCATAAAGGCGATGGCCTCTGATATTTAACGCAATATTTGATGCAATGTTCGAGTCCATAATATACACAAATATAACTATGACTGATTTTCAGAGCAGCCTCAATCATTCTCTAAAAAATACTTTAAATTTAATAAAAGACTCTTATAAACTTAATCAAATTGAAATCACTCCGCTTAAATCTCCGCTGACTATCAACTTTTACGAAAAATGGCTCGCTCGTGATTATCATGGCAGTATGTCTTATCTGCTGAGCCACCTCCCCTACAAAAAAAACCCCTTGCTGCTCGATTCTAAAATCAAGTCTGTCATTTCAGTTGCGCAAAGCTATTTCCCCGCAGTTCAAGCTGCTGAGTATAAATCTCCGGCCCGAGTTGCACTGTATGCTCACAATGAGGACTATCATCTGTGGCTGAAACAAAAACTGATAGAAATCATTGCGCAACTACAACTACAATATCCAGATGAGTTATTTTTACCTTATGTAGATTCTGGCCCTATTCTAGAACGCGATATGGCCTACCAAAATCGCCTTGGCTGGTTCGGCAAAAATACATGCCTGATCCATCCCGAACACGGCAGTTTATTTTTTATTGCAGAAATTTTAACAAGCCTCAATCTTGATTCTGAACACGACACTTTCTTAGCTCTGCCAGATTTTTGCGGAACCTGTCAAAAATGTATCGAAATCTGTCCGACCGGAGCCCTTATTGCCCCGCAAACTTTAAAGGCCGACGATTGCATTTCATATTTAACTATTGAAGCCAAAACCAATCCCCCTGTTCATCTTAGAAAAAAAATTGGCGACTGGTTTTTTGGCTGCGATCTTTGTCAGACTGTTTGCCCATGGAATGAAAAAGTTTTCCGCAAAAAAAATATCGAAAAATCTGATAAAATCTCAACTTCAGGCTTACTAAGCTTAGAGCCTCAAGCTCGAGCTGATCTTGTGACTTACTTTGAATTTTTACTAACAGCTTCCCATAAAAAAATTCTAAAATTCCATTTGGGCTCACCCCTTTCTCGGGCGGGTGCCAAAGGCCTAAAAAGAAATGCTTTAATAGTCATCGCCAATAAAAAATTGCATGAACTTAAACCAAGAATAACTGGGCTCCTTTCTGAAGCAAAGACGAATGAAGTTACAAGTGAGTTTCAAGAGCTGGCTGAATGGACACTTGAGCAGCTCAATAGGGATTGAACATAAACCAATTAATGCTCATTTTTAAAGCATTTGGCCGCTGTATTTTTTACTCTGTGGCCATATAAACCTGTAGGTTATATTTTAAATTTGACCCCGAATGCTTAACGTGGTTTTTACACCACATATGCGATTATTGATTTTGCTTATTTCGATTCATTTCAGCTTAATTTCTTCAAGCGGATATGCTTCAACTTTTAGCGGAATAATCAGCAAAAAAAAATCTCAGATCGTACTTATTGATGATAACAACGACGAAGCTTATATTTTAGTAAGTAACGCCCTGGTTATATCAAATAACCTCAGCAAATTGAGTTCCGGTGACTATGTATCCCTTGATGCCGCTGTCAGCGCTAAAAAATATTCACTTACAGTTAAGGCCATCAACTACATAGGTTTAAAATCTCTGCTCGGTACTTGGGTCGGAGATGATTCTTACTGTTATAACTTTATCAGTTTTACAGAATTTGTAGTTTCAAATCTTGTTGGTGAAAAAATCTGTGCCTCGCCAACTACGTCAGCATTAACCTATACAATTAATCCAGGTTCAAAAACATGGACCATGCTCATTTCAAACGAAGTTACCAGCTATGTTGGCGATCTAAAGCTTAAGAGTCCTGTGTCCGCCCAGATTGAACTGTTCAATTCTGAAACCGGCGTTGCTCTTAAGGCTTTAAACCTAAAAAGGTAAACCGAGTGACCCAATTTAAGCCCAGTCCCCAAGATTTATTTTTTTCTAAAAATGATCCCGCAGATAAACGCTTAGGCGATATTTTCAAAAGTGTTTCCGCTCAAGATCTCACAGAAAAATCGTCGATCTTAGATTCTTTTTGCATCTTAGGTTACCCTGACGATGAGGGTATTAAACTTAATGGCGGAAGGCTTGGCGCCGGAAGCGCGCCAGATACAATCCGTAAAATTCTTTATAAGATGACTCCGGTAACAATAAAGAATCAGTTTTTAGATTTAGGTAATTTAAACATTGAAAATGTGGACCTCGCCTGTCGTCATCAGTTCGCGCAAGATACCATAGCTGAGTTACATCAAAAAAAAATCAGAACCCTAAGCTTTGGTGGCGGTCACGACTATGGTTACCCCGATGCCAGCGGCTTTCTTAAGGCCTGTCTCAATTCTAAAAGCTCAAAACCATTAGTTCTTAATTTTGATGCTCATTTAGACGTGCGCCCGACCTCAAATGGCTTCAATAGCGGCACACCCTTTTATAGATTGCTGAATGAGTTTGAAGGCCAATTTGAATTTGCTGAAATTGGTATTCAACCACAATGCAACTCTACCCAACATCGGGACTGGGCCTTAAATAAAAAAGCTCATCTATTTAATTTAAAAGATATAGTTTTAAATAACGGCCTATCAAGCTTGTTTGGTCATCCACTTTTTTCTAAATTAACAAAATCAACACCGGTTTTTATTAGTTTTGATATTGATTGTTTAAGCTCAACCGAGGCTCCTGGATGCAGCCAATCCTGGGTTACAGGTTTAAAAACCCAAGACTACTTACAGTTTTTTTCAAAATTATCAAAACAAGCCGATATCAGAGGCCTTGGTATCTATGAAGTATCACCTCCCTTAGACCAAAATGATCAAACTTCAAAAACCGCAGCCCTCATCGCTTATAATTATATATTTCAGGACTCACTGTGAAGGGCTTCGGAAGCGACAATCACGCGGGCGTTCATCCCGCACTACTCAATGCCCTGGTTGAATGCAATAGCGGCCACGCCCCAAGCTACGGAACAGATGAGTACAGCGAACTGGCCATCAAAGCTTTTAAAGGACACTTCGGCTCTCAAACTGAAGTTTTTTTTGTCTTCAATGGAACAGCCGCTAACGTCCTATCTTTAAGATTTTTAACCGAGCGCCATGAATCCGTCCTCTGTTCTGATGTCAGTCATTTAAATATTGATGAGTGTGGCGCCCCCGAATTTTTTGCGGGAAAATTAATACCTCTTAAAACGACTCAGGGTAAAATTTCACTCACTGAACTTAAAGAGTCTCTGATTCGTAAAGGCGACCAGCATTACAGCCAAAGTAGAGTTATAAGCCTGACTCAACCAACTGAACTTGGCACTTGTTACTCACTAGCCGAACTAAAAGAAATCACTGATTGGGCTCATCAGAATCAATTACATGTTCATATCGATGGCGCGCGTTTAACCAATGCCCTAATCAAACTTAAGTGCACTTTTAAAGAAATGACCACTGATTTGGGTATCGATGTTGTTTCTTTTGGTGGAACCAAAAATGCTCTGATGATGGGAGAGGCTATTTTAGTTTTAAATCCCGAACTTGCTAAAATTTCACGACAAAAACTTAAATACATCCGAAAACAAGCAGCGCAGCTCCCTTCTAAAACGCGCTATATCGCCGCGCAATTTTCAAAGTACCTGCAAAATAATTTGTATCTCGAAATTGCGGGCCACTCCTGTGCAATGGCACAAAGATTATACGATGGGCTAAAAAATATTTCGGGCATCAAAATTACGATGCCTCGCGAGAGTAATGCAGTTTTTGCTATAATTCCAAAAGAATGGATTAAACAAATTAAAGAAAAATATTTTTTCTATGTTTGGGATGAAAAAAACTTAGAATGCCGAATTATGACCAGCTGGGATAGCACGCCAAACGAAGTTGATGATTTTATTCAGCAGCTGGCTTTGATTTCTAAAAATTAGCTCATTATTTAATGAGGCGACATACTCTTAACTAAATTCAAAACCTCTTCAGCGTGCCCGTCCGCTTTAATTTTTCTCATTTCGACTGCTAATTTTTGACTTTCATCTATGATAAAGGTACTGCGCTCAATACCCATTGATATTTTGCCATACATATTTTTTTCTTTGATCACATCAAAAAGTTTACACATCTCTTCTTGCTCGTCGCTTAAAAGTTCGATTTTAAATCCATACTTATCAATAAATTTGCAATGCGAAGCCACTGTGTCTCTTGATATACCGTAGACAACTGTATTCAACGCTGCAAACTCAGACATGAGTCTACTAAAATCATTACCCTCTAAGGTACATCCCGGAGTGTCGTCTTTAGGATAAAAATACAGCACTACTTTTTTGCCTTTTAGACTTGAAAATTGAAATTCAGCATTGCTAGAACTTTTAACTTTAAAATCCGGAACTACACTACCGACCACGACCCCGTGACCTACCATCTTGTGGATTAACTGCGGGGCTGGTGTCTTGACTGACTTCATTGCCTTCTTGGTGGTTTTCTTGAGGCTGGGCTTCTTGATTGATTTCTTCAGCGGGGATTTCTTGATTGATTTCTTGGTTTGCTTCTTGACCGACTTCTTGCTTGATCTCTTGATTGGTTTCTTGACCGATTTCTTGCTTGGCTTCTTTTTTAAGTTCTTCTTTTTGCTCATTTTTTTTACCACCTTCTAAATCTTGTTGAACAATCTTTGCAAAATCATCAATAACTTTAAGTTCTTTTTCAATAATTTTAATTTTTCCCTCTAAAGGAACAACTATATCAAGCTTCTTATTTTCAATTAATTCCTTAAAAAATCCACCTTTAATTACAAATTGTTTTTGCGCATTTCGCTCAAAGACAAAATGATTTGTTTTAATGACTGTTGATGAAATCTGGCTTTCATGGGTTAAATAAGACCAGTTATTGCAATTCAAGCTATTAAGTTTATGGCTTGTTACTTTAAGCTGGCAACGAACATTGTTTCCCGTTAAAACCACTGGTAAACCCACCACATTAGCCCATTCTTTAATCATAAATTCCACATCATAAAGACTGTCCTCAGATATGATATTAATCTCGACCACCTCTACTATAGGCTTAACGCAAGTCTTAAAAATTTTAATTATTTTTTGATCACGACTCACTTCAAATTTTCCACAGTCAAGTCCATAGGGTGTTGATTTTTTGGCACCGGTGTTAATTTCAACAATATAACTCAGAACAGAAAAAAGACTCAGTTTCTGCAAAGAATTATTATTAAATATTAATTTAAGGGCTTCCCGCTCTAGACTGCTCGAGAAATAAATGGCCTCGCGCAGGGTTTTATTAAAAATTGGCGGGGCTATTTTTGTTTTAGTTTCTAAAGTCTGGTCCTTAGAACTTAGTTGTTCATTTAGTTGCTTATTCGGCTCGGTCTTATCAACTGGCTTTACGACGCCCTCCTGCCTAGGCGTGCAAGCTATAACGATGACTAAAAAAAAACCAACAATTACGCTCTTCATATTAACTATGTTATGGTTTTCTCTTTTCATTTAGCAAGAAATAGTTCAGGATATCGTTATGGAAAAAATATGGCTCAAACACTACCCCAAGTCAGTACCCCAAAGCATTAATCTCAATGAATATCAGAATATTCTTGAAGTCAGCGATGAAGCTATACGCAAATATCGCAATCAGGTGGCTTTTACTAATTTTGACACCAATCTGACCTATCATGAGCTTGATATTTTATCCGGAAAACTGGCCTCTTATTTTCAAAATACATTAGGCCTTAAAAAAGGTGATCGCATTGCCATTCAAATGCCTAATTTGCTGCAGTATCCGATTGCGCTTTTTGCGGCTTTTAGAGCTGGGCTCGTTGTGGTTAATACAAACCCTTTGTACACCACCACTGAAATGCGCCATCAGTTTAAAGATTCCGGTGCAGTTGCTATCGTCATTTTAGCAAACTATGCAAAGTTACTTGAAGAGATCATTGAAGATACCAATATTAAACATGTTATTATTACGCAAATCGGCGATGAACTCCCGTTGATTAAAAAACATTTAATCAACTTTGTAATTAAGAATGTTAAAAAAATGGTACCCGCCTATTCTCTTAAACACCAAACTTGGGGTGAAGCTCTATCGCTTGGTGCACAGAAAACCTATATTCAACCCAAACTCACCCATGAGGATATCGCCTTTTTACAATACACAGGTGGCACAACCGGAGTATCTAAAGGCGCAGTACTGACTCACAAAAACATTATTGCAAATATGCAGCAGATTTGCGCTTGGCTAAAACCTAAACTCATTGCAGGACAAGAAATCGCCATTACACCGCTTCCATTGTATCATATTTTTTCACTCACAGTTTGCAGCCTGGCCTTAATGAGATACGGCACACAAAATGTTTTGATTACGAATCCTCGTGATTTACCTGATTTTATCAAGACGATGAAAAAACATAAGTTTTCAGTTTTAACCGGCGTTAATACATTATTCAATTCCTTAGCCAACCACCCAAAAATTAAAGAGGTTGATTTCTCTCACGTTAAAATTTGTGTGGCAGGTGCCATGGCGCTGCAAAAAGCGGTTAAAGAAAACTGGATTAGAGCCACCGGAACAGATGTGATCGAAGGTTACGGCTTAACAGAAAGCTCTCCTGCTGCAACCGTCAATCCGGTTGATGGTACTGATCGTGTTGGCACCATTGGGCTGCCAATTCCGGATACGGACATTAAACTCGTAGATGATGATGGCAAAGAAATTACTAAAGTTGGCGACTCAGGAGAGATTTGTATTAAGGGCCCGCAGGTCATGCAGGGTTATTATAACAAACCTGAAGAAACTGCTAAAGTGATCAAAGATGGTTGGCTGTACACTGGAGACGTCGGTGTTTTTGACGAAGACGGTTTCTTTAAAATTGTTGATAGAAAAAAGGATATGATTTTAGTTTCTGGTTTTAATGTGTACCCTAATGAAGTTGAAGATGCGATAGCTAAAAACCCAAAAGTTCTCGAGGTAGCAGCCATTGGCGTTCCAGATGTGCATTCAGGCGAAGTGGTTAAAGTTGTAGTCGTAAAAAAAGATCCTTCATTAACTGCAAAAGAAGTTATAGATTTTGCCAGATTATCATTAACAAATTACAAAGTGCCCAAACAAGTTGAGTTCCGCACCGAGCTGCCAAAGACCAATGTTGGGAAAATTTTAAGACGCGCCCTAAGAGATGCTCCTACGGCTCAGTCTTAAATTAATTAGTGTATACTTGGAATAATGAACAATTACCTATATTGCAGCTTGGAGCTGAATTTTACGATTCAGTTCAGCCAGCAAAGTTTCCTAAATCCATTTTAAGATATTGGAATTCGGATCTGAATCTTGATATTGAAAAAAGTCATTTTTCTGAGTTTAATCCTGTTAAAAATAATTTACTCGAACCACTAGCTCTTCGATATCACGGCCATCAGTTTCGACACTATAATCCCGACTTAGGCGACGGCCGCGGTTTTTTATTTGGGCAAGTTAAATTAGGAAATCAGTGGCATGATCTTGGAACAAAAGGTAGCGGCCAAACTCGCTACTCACGCCAAGGCGATGGCAGATTAACTCTTAAAGGCGCCTTACGAGAATCTTTAGCCACCGAACTACTTGAATCCTTAGGAGTCAACACTTCCAAGACTCTCTGCTTTTTTGAAACAGGAGAAAACTTAAGCAGAAATGATGAGCCCAGCCCCACACGCTCAGCCGTGCTAACGAGATTCACTCTAGGACATATTCGAATCGGCACATTTCAAAGACTGGCTTATTTAAAACAAATCGAAAATATAAAAAAACTGACTTCCTATAGCCTCAATTTTTATTACCAGGATCATTATTCTAAATTAGATCCCCAAAGTGAAACTGAGCTCGCCACTGAGTTTTTAAAACAGGTGATTGATCGTAATGCTAAACTTGTGGCCCAAGTTATGATGGCAGGCTTTGTTCACGGCGTTTTAAATACTGATAACATTAATATATCCGGCGAACTTTTTGATTATGGTCCTTACCGCTTTATGTCGAACTATGACCCTCAATTTACTGCCGCCTATTTTGATCAACGCGGGCTTTACTGTTTTGGCCGCCAACCCGCTTCTTTTTTATGGGCGCTCGAACAGCTAGCTGCTTGTTTAAAATTAGCTTATCCAGATTTGGCAGTTGAACCGCTACTTGAAGGTTTTTCGGAGCTGTTTAATAGCTATATACAATTTTATTTTTTTAAAAGATTAAATCTAAAATTAGCTGTTGCAGATCAAAAAGCAAATTTTTTGGCAAGTTTTTTTAGTTTAATGGAGTCAAAAAAATTAAATTTTGAAGAAATATTTTTTGATTTTAATTCTAAGCGAGTTTTGAACCAACCCGAATTATTAAAAAAATATGAAGCTGTTGATCAAAATATTCTATCCTCTTTAGAAAAATTTGAAATTGCAGATGAAAAACTAGCGGCACATTCTTATTTTACCCAAGAAAAACCATGCACATTATTAATTGATGAAATAGAACTTATCTGGAAATCAATTGCTGATCATGACAATTGGAGCTTGTATGAAAACAAACTCCAATCTATTCGCAGAATGCGTGGAATTTACTGAAAACTAATTAATGCTTCTGATTCCCCAAAAGAGCATCCAACTCATTAAATCAACCAATAAGTTTTCCATCAATAAATACCATCGGAAATGTAGGCCAGCCGCTCCAAAGCTTGATAGCTAGTCTCTGCTTCCATTTAGAGAAATAGCTGCCGTGTTCAATATACTTAAAAGTGATACTTTTTTCCGTTAGCAAATTTCTGGCCTTTGAAACAAAAGGGTTCTGCTTCATCCCCACCACCACATATTGATTTTCCTTAATCGCCTTTTCTATCTCTTTGACACAATCGGGGTGAAAGGTCTCAATAGATTTTGCCGCTGCCTCTGAAATTTTTGTAGCCTCTAATACAGTTCTCATTGTTACTCCTTTAGTGTAATTGTCCTTCGACTAATTTTCTATATAAACCTTTTTGGTTATTTAATAATTCTGTATGCTTGCCACTTTCGACAATTTTTCCATTTTCAAGAACACAAATTAAATCAGCATTCTGCACGGTTGATAGTCGATGCGCTATAATCAGCGTGGTTCTGTTTTTCATTAATTTATTTAAGGCGTCCTGAACCAAGCTTTCGCTCTCTGTATCTAAAGCACTAGTGGCCTCGTCTAATATTAAAATTTTGGGATCTTTTAAAATGGCCCGGGCGATGGCAACACGTTGTTTTTGTCCACCTGAAAGTTGAATACCACGCTCGCCAACTAAGGTTTTATATTGATCAGTAAAGCTCATAATAAAATCATGGGCATTCGCTAACTTTGCCGCGCGAACGACATCATCATGAGTGGCTTGGTTATTTCCGTACTTAATATTTTCATCAATACTAGCAGAAATTAAAATTGGCTCTTGAGAAACCACGCCAATTTGATTGCGGAGCCAATCAGTATCAATAGATTTAATCGGATACTGATCTAATAATATGTTTCCGCTGTTAACATCATACAGTCTGGTTAAAAGTGCAGCCACCGTGGTTTTACCGCCTCCAGAAGGCCCTACTAGTGCCACTACATGTTTGGGCTCTAACTTTAGAGTGAAGTCTGCAAGCACTTTTATCTCAGCCCTAGCAGGATATGAAAAGCTGATATTTTTAAATTCTACACTTCCAGATAAATTTTCTACCTTTATTCCATCTTGCTGATCCATAGCTGATTTGCGCTCCAGTATTTCAAAAATTCTTTTACCCGCGCCTACCGCCGACATAAAATCTCCCCAAAGACTCCCTAAAGAACCAACTGAAAACGCAACAATCATCAGATATATTAAAAATTGAGTTAAATCCCCTATTGATAACTCGGAAGTAATCACCTGTCTTCCGCCAAACCAAATAACACCTGAAATCGCCGAATAACCTAACAGCGAAGCCAGCATCATAAACAAGCTGATTTGTTTAACTTTATTTTGTACAGCCGATAGTGAATTTTTTAAACTAAGATTATACCTGTTTTTTTCATAGCCTTCTTGTGCAAAAGCTCTGACTGTTCTAATACCACTGATAGTTTCTTCTGCCACAATAGAGGCCTCTGCCAAACTGTCTTGTGCATATTTTGAAAAAATTCTGATTTTTTTTCCAAAAAAAGCGGCCCCGATAGCTACCGGTGGAATAACCACCAGCATGGAAAGCGCCAGCTTAGGTGAAGTGTAAATCATCAAAACCAGACCACCAGCGGCACCGGCCAGATTTCTTAGTCCCATAGAAATATTAACACTGACGGCATTCTGTAAAATGGCTGTATCGTTTGAAATACGACTGATGAGTTCGCCGGTTTTATTAAAATCAAAAAATGCAATTTCTTGTTTTAAAATGGCGGAGTACAAGTTCTGTCGCAATCTTTGTACAATTCTTTCTCCGGCCATCGTGAATAAATAATAACGTATTGTTGAGGCGACAGCTTGCAAGCTGAAAATAATTAATATCAACAAAACTATCTGATCAATTTTTGTAAGTGATTTAGCCTGTAAGGCCTGATCTACCATATTTCTGATAAGCTGGGGGTAAGCTAACTGACAGATACTGGCAATGGCTAAAAATAATCCAGCAATTAATAAGGTTTTAAGTTCAGGACGGGCAAGACTTAAAATTTTATGAGCCAGTTTTTTTGTTGAATCCATTAGGCGCTCAATCCCCGCAAGATCT
>ERZ1292630.3003-Hain-H41-02um-R3-3003-length-15202-cov-5_pt1 | contig 15202 bp, 11 predicted proteins | sample MGYA00564408_ERZ1292630 | MGnify/ENA primary metagenome ERZ1292630 (study PRJEB36523, sample SAMEA6512641) | groundwater metagenome | collected 2019-01-08 | study: AquaDiva: Metagenomics assemblies of 32 groundwater samples | reverse complement strand
ATCCTCAAGGACGAAGAGGAACACGTCGACTGGCTCGAGGCCCAGCTGGGCATCATCAAGGAGATCGGGGTCGAGAACTACCTCAGCCGACAGCTCGACTAGCGCGGTCGTCGCGGACGCAAACGGGCGTTCGCGCTAGACCCCGGCTTACGCCGGGGTGACTCGGCGGCGCCTACGAACGGCGCCGAGTCAATTCGCCGCGTGGGGGATGAACGTGATCGGGACGATGGGCTTGTCGATGGCTTCGCGCGGGCCGATGAATTCGCAGGAGCTAGCCGCCGCGACCAACACGCACGAACGGTACGTCCGCGAGTGGCTGCTGAATCAGGCCGCGGGCGGATACATTTCCTACGACGCGAAAAACGAACGATTCCATTTGACCGAAGAGCAGAAAGCCGCATTCGCCGAGGAGGACAGCTACGTCTACATCCCCGGCGCGTTCCAGCTCATGACCGCGGTGCTCCGCGACGAACCGAAGATTCGCAAGGCCTTTCAGACCGGCGAGGGCGTGGACTGGGGCGATCACGATCCGGGACTCTTCGAGGGGACCAAGCGGTTCTTCTCGCCGGGGTATCGGGCGCATCTCGTCAGCGAGTGGCTGCCGGCGCTGGACGGCGTGGTGGACAAGCTTCACCGCGGGGCGAAAGTGGCCGACGTGGGCTGCGGGCTCGGCGCGTCGACGATGATCATGGCCGAGGCGTTTCCGAAATCGACGTTCGTGGGGTTTGATTTTCACGAGCCGTCGATCGAGGCGGCGAAGAAGGACGCAGCCAAAGCGGGTTTGGGCGATCGAGTGCGGTTTGAGACGGCGCTGGCCGACGAGTTTCCGGGAAAGGACTACGACTTTGTCGCTTTTTTCGATTGCCTGCACGACATGGGCGATCCGCGTTCGGTGGCGATGCACGTACACAGAACGCTGCGCACCGACGGCGCGTGGATGATCGTGGAACCATTCGCCGGTGATAAGGTCGAGGACAATCTGACGCCGGTAGGTCGCGTCTACTCAGCCGCTTCGACGTTGATATGCTGCCCGGCGTCGCTGGCGCAGAAAGGGCGTACGGCGCTGGGGGCCCAGGCGGGCGAGATGCGGCTGCGCGAGGTCATCACGGGCGGCGGCTTCTCCCGGTTCCGCCGCGCTACGCAGACGCCGTTCAACCTTGTATTCGAGGCGCGACCGTAGAAGGCCGTTCGGGGTCAATGGGAGAAATAATCATGATGACGCGACGGGAGTGGGCGCTGCGATTCCTGGGGCAGCGAGAGTTGCCTTATGCCGTTTTTGTCAGGCTTCCGGCCCGGATGAGTCCATGACGTCATCGCACGAAATTGGTCGGCCTGGGCCGGCCGTCGTTGTGCGCCGCGCTTCGCGGTAGTCTTCCGGGGTGTTGATGTTCCGTAGCGCGTCAAGATTCGGATCGACGTCGGCGAAGTCCGCAGGCGTCGCCCGTCGCGCGCCGCACCGCAAGGCGAACTCCTTTGCGCGAAGTTCACCGGCGGCGAGAAGTTGCGCGAGGAGCGGGCGAGTCCTCAGACGGTACACGGCGACGGTTGGAAAGAGTTGACCGCCGCATTCCGGCACGACGGCGTCGTGATCCGCCAGCAATTCGATCATTCGCGCGACGAAAGCGGGAGTGAGCAGCGCGTGATCGCACGCCGCCACGAAGGCCGCATCGCACCGACCGGCCAGCGAGTCCAAGCCGGCGACGATTCCGGCGAGCGGTCCGACCAGTTCATCCGCATCGAACGCGACGCTCACGGCCCCGGGCAGCGGCGGCAGTTCGAGCCTGCGACGCGAAGCGACCACAACGGGCGAGACGACGGTCGCCACGATGCGCACCACACGTTGCAACAGGTACTCATCGCCGAGGCGCAACCACGCCTTGGGTCGGCCCATCCGCCGACTCTCCCCGCCGCAAAGCACGACCCCGCCGACTCTGAGTTGACCGTTGTTCATTGCCCTCATGCCGCCCGTCAACCTCGCCTGGCAGCCACACCCGAACCCCGGCTTTCCGAACCCCGGCATAAATGCCGGAGCTCCGAGATTGCCGGGGCTCCGAAATCGCTTCGACTGTACGGGGTTCCATCGACCGGCGTCAATTGCTACCCTTCCTGCGCACGCACGACCCTTCGTACACTCATGCCGCCTCTTGTGGCCGAACCGCCTCCATCGTTAGCATGAGGCTGTTGTCCTCCGCCGGAGTTCGTTACGGGTTCCGCCCCGACGTACCGGCGCGCGTTGGCCGCCGACACCATGCAGCCGCGAGGGATCCATGACCTGGCAGGATGAACTCAACGATGAGGAATGGGTCGACGACGAAAGCGGCGACGGAGACGACCCCGAAGATTGTCTGCTCGCCTGCCCGTCGTGCGGCCGGGCGATCCACGAAGATACTCAGCAGTGTCCGTATTGCGGCGACTGGATCACACCGGTCGATCCGCGCGGTGCGTGGAAGCGGCGAGTGTGGATCGTCGCGGCGATTCTGCTCGTGCTGGTGTTGAGCGGCGTCGCGCTTCTTTGACGCACGGCAATCTCGTCACGTAGGATATCGCGCGAACGCCGATGTCCGACGAAGATCAACCGACAACGCCGCCCCGCGTACCGAGCGATGGCGCGTACGCGCCGCAAGCGCCTGACCCATCCGCCGATTTGCTCGACACCGAACTGACCTGCCCGGAGTGCGATTACAACCTCACCGGCGCGCCCGGCGATCGCTGCCCGTGGTGTGGGTGGCGGATCGACGTGGACGAACTTGTCGCCTCGGTCGCCGCGCGGCGAAGCGGATTGCGCTGGGGCGTCGCGGCGGCGGCGCTTTGCGTGGGCGTCGGTTCTTTTGTCGTTCTGGGCGCCCAACTCGCTCACGGGCACGGGCTTTCGTGGCGCGACGGTCTAGCGGTGATGGCGGTGCTCGTGGCGGCCGTCGGTCACCTGTCGCTGGCGGTGATGGTGGCGCTAAGCCGCCGCCAATGGCCGATGCACGCTCACGAATCCGCGACGGTCCTTCGGTTCGTCGGCTGGTTGTCAATCGTATCGGGCGTGGTCGCGGCAACGAGTCTGCTTTCGGAGGCGCCGACGCCGCGGATCGTGCGCGGCGTGGTGGTCAACGGCGTGCTGGAATTCGCCATGACCGGTTTCTTCTACGCGCTGCCCGGGATCATGCTGCTCGTCCTGCGACTGGTTTCGTTTCGCCACGCCGGCGAAAAACTCCTTTCACGATTCGCCGGACTGCGCAGTCGGGAGAGCGCAGCCGGGATCGGCGCGCCCTTCTTCATCGAGGTCGAAGGACGATACACCGCGGATCAACTTTCGCAGACCTGGACTGAAGATGCGCGACCGACCGCTCCGAACGTCGAGGAGATCATTTCGCGGACGTGGGAGACGGAATCGAGTCTCGCCGTTCAATCCGGGCGAAACCTCTACAACAGCCGCCTCGCGCGACTGGTCCGGGCGGAGGCGTCGGCTCCGCGACCGTGCTCCCTCCTCGGTCGCACGGTCCACCTGCGATTGGGCGATACGTGCTATCGCGACTTTCTGGGGACCAACGTATTCAACGCGGCGAAAGTCGCGCGGATCAATCCCGCCTTCCTCGCCGACGCCGTGGGCACAAGTTCGATCGTACTGACCAGCGACGGGTTTCTCGTGCTCGGGCGGCGCAGCGATCGCGTGACGTTGCACGCCGGTTATCTGCACACGTTCGGCGGCATGCTGGAGGCGGCCGATCGCCGCGCCGACGGATACGACGTGTTCGGCGGCGTGAGGCGCGAGGTGATTGAGGAACTCGGCGTCGGCGAGAGCGAGATCGGCAGCGTCGTTCTGACCGGACTTGCCCGCGACCGGGCCATCCGCCAGCCGGAAATACTGTTCGACCTCGGCCTCACGCTGACACGGGCGGAACTGTCCGCTCGCTTTCATCCGGGACTAAGCGACGGCGAACATACGGCGATCGAATTCCTGCCCGACGACCCCGAAGCGATCGTCCGCTTCCTGATGCGGACCTTGCGGATCGCGCCGGTCGCCCAGGCCGGCCTGCTTCTGCACGGCAGGCACAACTGGGGCAGAGACTGGTACGAGCAAACGTGCTATCTGCTGTATGGCGGCGCGCCGAGCGCGCCGGCGAGATCGTGACGCCTGGTCTCTCCATTTCAAGCCCACGGCACGGCGTCAGCAGCGGACCCGCTCCAGTTGGCCCGGGCGATAACGCCGGCGTAGACCTCGGCTGCTCCGCCGCGGCGAAGGACTTTCGCGCACTCCTCAACCGTCGCGCCGGTCGTGCGCACGTCGTCGATGAGCAGAAGCCTCGCGCCGCGGAGCTTCACGCCGCGCCGAAGCGCGAACGCGCGACGGACGTTTTTCCGCCGATCCGCGTAGGACAGTCCGATCTGATGCGGACCGGCGCGCGTTCGCCGCAGGAGGGGCAAGTGTGGAAGGTCGAGATTTCGGGCGACCGCCGACGCCAGTGCGTCGGCGGCGTGAAAGCGCCGGTTGATCGCCCTGCGCCAGTGCGTGGGTACGGAGACGACGGCTTCGACCCGCTCCAACCATCGGGTGCCTGACAACGAATCCGTCAACCATCCCGCCAGGAGCGGTTCGAGGTCTTCGCGATTGTGATATTTATACTGTCGCAACATGAGTCCGACCGTCGCGCGATAGGCGCCGACACGCACCGTTCCGCCGACGCGCCGACGAACGTCCCGACAGTCGCCGCAGCCATCCCAGGACGCCGCGAACGCTCCGACATCCGAAGCGCAGATCGGACAGGTGGGCGCCAGCCGCTCGCGGGCGATTGCTTCGGCGCAAGGCGCGCAGAGCGGTCGCCCGTCGGATTCGCCCCATCGCCCGCACGCGGCGCAACACGGGGGAAAAACCAGATCGACAAGATCGCAAGCGGCGCGACGAAGCGTCGACCAATTGAATGAAATGATCTCGTTCAGGGAAACTTCCGCTACACGTGATGGCTTCACCGCTACCGACTCCACCGCATACTATCGCGCCACGATCGCGGATACTCGGCGCCTATTGGGAACCATCGTCAACGGCATAAACAGCATGAGCAACGCCTCGCCGCCGAGCGCCCCGCACGGTGTCCATCGTGGTACGTCTCGTGCAGTGCCATCGCTCGGCGCCATATGCCCACCGCCAGCGCGGGCCGCGACGGAATCATTCACGGCGCGTTGAAGCGATTCGCCCTTCACGCCCGGCAAGCCTTGCTCGATGAAGTCGGCCAGCTCACTGAATGGCCGGCCCACCGCGACGGCCACGCCCGTCCCGTTCGGTGCATTGCGAACGTGCGCCTCCAGCTTCGCCGAAAGTTCAAACGGCTCGTTCGCGCGTGCGATGTAGCGGTAGGTGTGTTCCTGTAGCGGAATCGCCAGCACGATGAGCACGCCTTGGTCCGCGACCTGCTGCAGGATGCCGATCGTCGCCTCGTCCACACCCCGGTCGGCCAATTCGTTCAGCCCGATCGTCTCAAACTCGATCGGTCCGTCCGCCTCCGAGGCGACACCGCCCTGGCCGTCTCCCTGCACGACGAGGCTCGTCTGAAACAATGGCGCCTCGACGCCGCCGCGCGAGACGATGACGCTTATTTCGCTGCTCATCCCGCCCAAGTCCGCCCCCGGATCCGCCGACCAGAACACAATCGCCCCACTGACAAATACGCTGCTCTCCACATCGCGCGTTCCATCCGAGGCGAACGTAACCTCCGACCGGGCGAACCTCAGCGTCCGCGTTTCAACCGCAGAGGCCGTGACGAGGTACGAAACCGACTCGGCGTTGGAAAAACACGCCGTCTCCAGCGCCAACTCTTCGGGGTTGGGTTGGTCGAGCCGCGTCGGATCGGCGAACGTCGCAAATCCGCGACCGTGCGCGACCAGCGACCCTTCGAGGTCTGTCGAAACCACGTCCGCCGCGGCCAGCAGCGGCAGGTTCGACCCGTTCGCGTTGCGCGAATCGTCGTCCGCGCTGACCGAAGCCGGCTGACCGTCGATCAACTCCTGAACCGCCGTGACAACGGAGGCGTCAACGGCCACCACCGCGCCGAGAGCCCGCGCCGTCAGCGCGCAAATCGCCGCCAGCATCACACCCCGCGACCGTCCGCAATGCCAAAGATCGTTTCTCACGCTTCACCCTATCCGCGCAGACGCGCACTCTGATTCCATAGGGACTCAAATGACCTCCGGGGAGATGCTCAAAATTGTAGCCGCAATCGGACGCGATATCGAGTCCCGTGTTGCGTTGCCGGTCAGCGCCCTAACGCACATCGACGCTAATCGGCTCGAACCGCCACGCCGCCCCGGCGACCCTCACGACCGACTCACCTGACGACCCCTCGCGCAATTCGGCGGCCATTTGCGAGACGGTTTTTCCAAGCGTCGGGTGCATCACATCCGCGGCGATGTCGAACAACGGTTCAAGCACGAACCGTCGCTCATGAAATCGCGGATGAGGCAACGTCAACTTGCGATGGTCAAGGACGAGTCCGCCATAAAGCAAGAGGTCGAGGTCGATCACGCGCCGGTCCCAGCGAATCTTGCGCGTGCGACCGAGCGACGCCTCGATCGCCAGCAACCTCTGCAGAAGCTCGATCGGCGCGAGCCGCGTCACGACCCGAACCACCGAATTCAAATAGGCCGACTGCCCCATCGGCCCGCCCACCGGACTCGTTTCATAGAGCGACGCGATTCCGGTCTCGAAATCCACGCGAAGATCGTCGCCCGCCGTTAGAGCCTCCAGCGCCTCGCGCAACGCACGCAGTCGATCGCCCACGTTCGATCCCAGACCGATGTAGGCCATCGCCTCGTCATTCATGGAAGACGCTCGTGCAAATGGACGCCCGCGCCATGATGATTCATCAATCTGCTCGGTTCGGCGCGTCACCGGCGCTCGCCGGTTTGCGAGTGGATAACTCCATCCACGACGCGACGCAAGGGTTGGAGGTCAAACGTGTCCGACATCCCGCAAGCGGCCCCCGTCGCAGCAATCCGGACAGCTTCCTTCAAGCTAATCCGGATTTCTCATGTTACCACGAAGAACCTAGCGCGGCCTTCGGGCCGCAACCAAAATGAAGGGCGTCGCCTCTTCGAGTAAGGCGGCAAAGTCAAGAACTGTCCTTGCTTGAAGGGGATGATCCACAGATTACACAGAGGGACACGGAGCGGTAACGTCCAGGTAAAAAGTCCAAACGTCGAAACGTCCAAAAGTCGAAAAATCCAAAAGCCCCAAAGTCCAAACGGAGGGTCTTTTCCGTGAAAATCGGTGAAATCTGTGGATCGACCGAGTGAGCGGACGGATGGGCGCGGCGTCAGTCCGGGTCGATCACACCGAAACGTGAAAAAGGAAGGGATTGAGCGGGCGGTTGGGGGCTGCGACGAGAGTTTATCCACAGATTACGCAGATGAGCACAGATCGTAAGAGAACGACGACGATTTGTCGGGTCGATGACCCGACCTGCGAACTCGACCCCCCTCTGTCCCCCCTTGTTAAGGGAGGATGAAAGGAGGTTTGTTCCCCCTGCGAGGGGGGACGGTCGGTCCGCGCGGGCTGAACCCCGCGGCTCGGATTGATGCGTCGCGCGGGGTAAACCACGCGGCGCGGGTTACGAGTTTTCGACGACGGAAAAGCCGCGGGAGAGAAGGTCCTGGATGTCGATCATGCCGACCAATCGGTTGGTCTCGTCGACGACCGGAAGCTCGTCGATCGCATACTTGCGCATCAGTTGCAGCGCGTCATGGACGCGGGCGTCGGCCGACACTCGCTTCGGCGATCGCGTCATCACCTCGGCGACGGGACGCTCTGCCGAGCGCTCGGCTTTGCGAAACAGGCGGAAGAAATCGCCGTGGGTGATGATCCCCGTGAGTTTCCCCTTGGCGTCCACGACGGCGGCTGCGCCGGCCCGTTTGGGCGCGGCCAGTATGGCTTCGTAGCACACGCTGAGCGTGTCCGATTCGCGGACCATCGGGCAGTTGTCACCCGTGCGCATGATCTCGCGGGCCTTCATGAGGAACCGGCCGAGCGCACCACCGGGGTGGTAGCTCGCGTACTGTTCCGGTTGGACCGACTTCTGAGCCATGACCGTCAGGGCCAGCGCATCGCCCAGGGCGAGCATCGCCACGGTCGACGAACTCGGCGCCAAACCGAGCGGGCAGGCTTCGGCCGTCTGACCGATATCGAGAACGAAGTCCGCTTGCCTGGCCGCGGCGGAATCGGGCGTGGCCGTCAGGAGGATGATCGTGCAGCCCAACTCTTTGAGCCGCGGCAGAAGCTCGATCAGCTCCGAACTTCCCGACTTGCTCAGCGCGATCACGACGTCGTCGGGGTGGATCATCCCCAAATCGCCGTGCAGGGCGTCGACGGGGTGCAACGAGTATGCGAGCGTGCCCGTGCTCGCCAGAGTCGCCTGAATCTTGTTGCCGATCAGACCGGCCTTGCCCATGCCGGTCACGCATACCCGCCCGTGCGAGTTGAGAATCGCCTCGACCGCGCCGACGAAGCTGTCGCCGAGGCGCGATTCGGCATCAGCAACGGCGGCGGCTTCGCCCTGAAGCACCGCTCGCCCGCGGGCGAGGATTCCCTCGCGCCGGTCGTCGGTGCCGGCCGTATGGGCTTTTGTTTGCGTCTTGCCGGTCCTGGTGATTGCCATTGGGATGCGTATTATGCCCGCGATCTTCCGGGCGCTCAATCTCGGTCCTTCGACGGCCCATCGGGTACGCGCTTGTGGTCCTGAGGTCGCCCGCTTCGGCGGATTTCGATCACGCCGTCGAATCCCGCCCGGACGATGCGCTCCCGCGTCGCGGCGGCGGCCTCATCCGTCACCTGCGGCGCCAAACGCAACGTCAGTCGGGCGGGGCGGATATCGTCCGACGGACCGCGGAGCATCGTCGCCAGTTCCGCGGGCGTGACCGACTTTTCCCCAAGCCGCAGCGCTGCGTCCGCGGCGAGCTCGACTTCCACCGTCGGCCGATAGGCGCTCCGCACCAGGAGCGTACAGTGCGTCCCTCGCGGGGGAATCGCCTCGGTATTCGCTTTCAACCAAAGTTCTTCGTTGTCCGCCGAATGCTGCGTGGCGGGCGAAATCAACGCGGTGTCGAAATCCACGACGCAAGCGACGGTCCCCTCCAGGTCAGCGCCGAATCGTCCGCCCGCGACCGCGCGTGAACCCGCGAAGATCCAGTCTATCCTTGCGGGCGGTTTGCCGCTCTTGGTGTCGGCGAGCCACGATGTTGCGGAGACAGGCTCTCCGGGCGGCGCGCCCTCGCATCGAACACGAAGGTCCAGCGATTCGCCCGAGGCGGGACTCCAACGATCGGTCTTCTCGTCGTAGCGCACCGGCGATCCGGGTTCGAGGCCGATCAGGCCCATCGCCCGCAGGATGTTCAACGGCTTCGCCTTGACGACCAGAATGCTCTCATGTTCGCGGGTTTGCGGGCTGCAAGCCAGCAGCTCGAGCGGACCCTCGCGGAGAACGACCTCGCTGTCGATCTCAACGGTCAGATACTTCCAGTCGATGCGAACGCCGGGCGCGAAATCGCGTAGGGTGATCTTCTCGGGTTTATCGGCGGCCCCCGGCGCGACCTGCGGCGCGCCGACGCCGATGCCGCCGAGCGCGAAAACGAAGCAGGCCGAGATCAACCAGCGAATCATGGGCGGCTCATCAACGTCGCCTCGTTTCACCCACCTGTGGTTCCCTTTGAAGGGGGGACGGTTCGGCGCGTCGGCGACCGCGAGGTCGTCAACGCTGGGAGAACGACGGGAACGCAAGCTCCTCCTGTTCGCTTTGGATCATGATCTTCGGTTTGATGAGGATGAGCAGCGTCTGTTCGTCCTTGACCATCGAGCGGGACGAGTAGGCCCGCTTGAGAATCGGAATCTTGGAAAGAATGGGCACGCCGGCTTCGACCTCTGTTTCGCTGGCCAATTTCTGGCCGCCGATGAGCAGCGTTCCGCCATCGGGCACCGACACGGTCGTCTGCACGCGCTGGCTGGAGAGCGTCGGAAGCTGAATGAACGCCGCAAGCGCCGGCCCGCCGCCGAATCCGCCGCCCGCCACACCGCCCGAAAACGGAATCGTCTGCAAGTCGAGCAGTCGGGTGACGCCGGGTCGAATCGTCATCGTCACATAGCGCTTGTCCACGGTGACCGTCGCGTTCACGTCGAGCACCGCGCCCGAGTCGATCGTTCCGATCTGCGGCGCCTGCGCAGCCGCGCCCGTCGAGACGACCGGGTTGAGCTGGCTGACGAAGTTCTGTTGAATGGTGACCGCGACCCAGGATCGCTGGCCGTTGAACAATACAAGCTGCGGAGCCGTCAAGACCGTCGTACGCGAGTCGGCCTGGGTCGCGCGAATCAGGAAGTCCACCTGAATGTTATCGAGGAAGCTCCCGAAGATGCTCAGCGCCGGCGGCAACGCCTGACCCGCGAAGCTGCCCGGCACATCGCTGCCCAGATTCGACGGATCGGTGAACGACGAAGTCCGGTTGACCACGGGAACCGGCGTCCCCTGGCGACCGCTGCCCCCGCCGCGCGGCGGTATCAAGGCCGGGTTGGTGCCCGGCTGGGCAACCGCCGTGTTTCCCAGATTGGCAATGCCAAGAGCGGGCGTGGCCGGCGTGAATCCCAGTCGCGAAAACGACCTTGGGAGCAGCAGGGGATTGCCCAGCACCGGATCGGTCACGGGTCCGGTTGGACCGGGGATATAGTCGAATCCCGCGTTGCCGCTGTTGAGTACGATATCGAGGTCCATGCCGAGTTCTTCGAGATAGTGGCTTGCAACAGTGATGAAACGGGCCTCGACGGCGATCTGGATCGCCCGCTGGTCGCGAAGCTTGCCGAGCAGATCGCCGATCGCCCGCTGGCCGGCTGTATTCTGTGTGATTACGAGCTGCCCGTTGATCTCCGAGATATTTCCGATCGATCCGCCGCGGTCGCGCCAGCTGGCGGGGGCGACCGTGTCCTCGATAAGCCCGATGATCTCATGCACGCGGCGGGCGCGGTCCGGATCGGCCGGCGCCGCCTCGGCGTCGTCATCGCCGTGGTCGGCCCACGGAGACTGCGTGGCGGGCGTGACCGTTTTCGGCGTCCCGTTGCGGCTGTTCGCCTCGGTGAGGTCGGTCATCGGCGCGTCGTTGAAGTTGGGAATCTCCATCAACAGATCGGTGATGTCGTAGACGACCTGAATGGTGTTCTTGTCGAGCGTTTCCCGCGTGGCGATCACGACGGCTTCGTCTTCAATGTCGAAGCCGAGTTGGATGCCGCCGCCGCTTGCCTGGTCGAGCACCTCGGTGAGCGCCCGCTTGAGCGAAATCTCGTTGGGGACGCGCAGGGTAATCGGCGTGTTGGGTTCGATGCCGACGCGCTGCAGGTCGTGCCACTTCACGATGACATTGAGGTTTTGCGAAGCCGCCAGCTTTTCGATCACGCGATCGAACGGGGTCTGCTGAAAATCGATCGGTACCGGAGAATCGAGCGCTGAAATGAATCCGGAGCGCCGCGAGGAACCCGAACCGCCGCGCTCCGGGCGCGAGTTGATGTCATTCCAGTTCTTGGGGTAGATCAGAAGTTCGGACCAGGGGATCTTCGCCTCTTCGACGTCGTTGAGGGATTTCTGCGTTTCCGTTGTGAAATCGTCGCGCAGGTTCCGACCTCTGCGGTTTTCCCGCAAGGCCTCCAGGTCGTCCATCCGCCAGCGCGCCTCGCGGTATTTGGGGTCGATGACGGTCACTTGTTTGAGCACGTTGATCGCGGCGTCGAGGTCGCCGTCCTTGCGGTGCTGCTCGGCCTGGGTCATCAGCTTTTCGACCTGTTGGCGACGGTTTTCCTCGTCCTCGCGCAGTCGTTGGGCCCGCTGTTCCTCGATCTGTCGTCGGCGTTGCGCGACCTCTCGCTCGTTGTAATTTCGTTCGGCGTCCGCGAGGAACTTCGCCAGGGCGTCGGCCTCGCTTCGCAGGCTTTCATACTTCGTGACGGGATCGGCGAACTGCTTGCCCGAATCGACGATCTGGTTCGCCCGAATCAACAATTGGTTCGCCTCGTCGAATCGCTCATTGGCGACATGGTCGCGGATCGTGTTTTCAACATCGCGGTACTCCGCGACGGCCCGTTGCCAGTTGATCGCGTCCTCGCGGCGGATGCGCTCGATCAACGAGTCGACCGCCGGCCCGGCCACGTTTTGCCGGTGCTGGGCGACCTGCCGCAGGCCGTCCACCGCCTCCGGGTATCCGGGAACCAGCGACAACGCCTGCTCGAAGAGCCGTTCCGCTTCGTCGTAGCGAGCGCCGCGGATCATGTCGTTGCCTTCGCCGGTCAGCGCTTTGGCTTTCTCCACGTCGGCGGGCGCGATACCCGTCGTTCCGTTCTTCTTTGCCGAGGGAGAAGGCGCGGTCTGTAGGTCAACCGCCGCTCCCGCCCTCTTCTCTCCCTTCGTGGCTTCGTGGCTTCGTGGCTCCGTGGCTTCGTGGCTTCGTGGCTCCGTGGCTTCGTGGCGGGGGGGAGTGGGGTCTGGGGTTTGGGGTGCCGGGGCGGCGGCGTTTTCCTTCGGCCTGGGCGGCGCCGACTGCAGTTCAAGCTTCAATGCCGCCGCCGATTCACGGACGTTTTGCGGCGCGTATTCGTTGGCCAGCACGCCGTCGAGCAATTCCGCGGCCCGTTGCGTGTTACCGTCCTGCGTAGCCCGCTGCGCGTCGTCGAAATCCCGCTGCGCCTTCTCCAGCATCTTGATGGCGGTTTGCACGCGGTTGACGTAGTCATCGCGCTTCGCCTGGTCTTGCGGACTGAGCTTGCTGCGGTCAACGCTCGTGAGCAACTCCTGCGCGCCGAGATAATCGCCGTCGTTGAATCGCTGGACGGCGTTTTGCAGCGTGGCGGAGGCGTCCTGGGCCCGCGCAGGCGTAGGCCCGGCGAACAGGAGGACCAGTAACGAAAGCAGTGCGATCCGTACGGAAATGCTCAAGTAACGCAACGGAACCTCCTCCTCAGTTTTGGGCGTAGACCCTCGTCCATTTCGGCGGCGGTTTCGGCGGACCGCGCAACAACTCCGCCTTCCTCGATTGCCCGCCGCAACGTATACTTCAGTCACCATCCGTCGTGGGGTTGGTCAATAACGCCTCCGCAGCCGCCAGCGCCGAAAGGCCGCGGAGAACACGGATTCTAGAGAGCTCGTCCTATCCCCGCAACCGGCGGAATCCTGCTCGAAAGATCCCGCGGCGGGGTGGGTCTATTTTTTTAGAGGAACCCATACTTTAGCAGCCGCCTCCCGTTTGGCGGGATGCGCCTTGTCCACGCTTACCACGCGTTCCATCAATCGACCGCCCGAGTCAACGAACACCGCGGAAGTCGTCGTCGTCGCCTGTCCGAATTTCACGCCGGCTGCGCCCGTGCCGCTCTTGCGTTCGCGGTGCGATTTGGCGAAATCGATGTCCAGCAGCGTCATATCGGCGGAGAAGGAAACAAGCGGCGTGTCCGCAGCCGTTCGATCCTCCAGTTTGGGCACCTTCGTGCGTGTCTCGTAAGAGAGCCTGTCGCCTTCGTTGAACTTCGCCGCTGCGGAACTTACCCACACGCCGTCGAACCAGCGGAAGAATTCCACGGCGATCTCGCGGCGCTTGGGGTCGTCGCGGGTCACAAAGAACAGCGCGGCGTCCGGGACCTTGATCGGGTCCGTCGGTTCCGACCACTCGCCCGCGATGAAAACGACGCCGGCATTCTTCGGATCCTCGAAGCTCTCGGGATAAGCGGCCAACCGGTTCAATACGCGGATGCGAACTCGATATTGATACGATTCACCGTTGATGATGCTGCCGGCCGCCCAGTCATGCGCCCAAATCTGTTGATTCGCAAGCTTGACACGCGCGGGTTGGACTTCGGGCTGTGGGCCCGGTCGTTTACCCCCTGGCACGGGAGGCGCGGCGCCATGGGCAATGTCCTGGATCAGGAGGTCGGCCTCTTTCATGAGCCGCCCGGCCTTTTCGCGGACGTCGGCGGGAGCCTGGAGATTGCTGTTGATACTTTGCGCTTGGTTAAACGCGGTCGTCGCGTCGTTCTTCGAGCGGGTTTTTCTGGCCTCATCCAGAAGCTTACGCGCACTCTCGAGGTCTTGCGCAAAGACCTCCGCCGGCGTTTTCGGAACTTTCACCGGTTTGGACGATTCGACCGATTTGAATCCGTAGCGATCGTCCGGGCTGGCGAGCGGCGGGTCTTTGGGGTGCAAATACTCATCGTCCTGCTTCAGCACGTCGTCGTAGGAAGTAACGATCGGGAACCGCCACGGATTGCCGTCGTTGACGACTTCCGGCGGGTGCGGACGGAGGGCGTTAAGCTGCAAAAACGGATCAAGCAGGTCCGCGTCGTATTTTTCAAACGCCCGCTGATCGTCCTTCGACACCACAATTTTGTCGCCGTCTTCAAGCAGCCGGATCGGCGGCGGGGGGGGGAGGGTAAGCGCCGGCCAACATTTGACCATCTGCCAGTCTTCGTCCGACCAGCTTCCGTCGGGGCGGCGCATGCGCCGTTGCATTTCGGGCAGTACGTAGATCACGTCAGCTTTGGTCGCGCCCCAGGTCTTCCGCTGCAGGTCGGACTGGGCTTTCACGTCCAACATCACCGAAATCGTAACCCAGTCCGTCGGTCGGCGAATCTCGCTGCCCTGTGCGTCTTTCACGAGCATCGTGTTGCGCCCGAAGGAGTAGGCGGGTTTGTCAGGCCGCTGTACTTTCACCAGCGTCGCCCGTCCCGCAACCGCCTCGGGCGAGTCAATCAGAGGAACGGGAGGTCCCAGGGCCACGGCGAGCGGCAGCGCGTCGCCCTTTAGGGGCGCGAGGACGGCCAGGAAGTCGTCGTACAAGGGATCATGCTGAACCTCTTGCGGGCGGGCGTTGCGAATCCGATCAAGAATCTCGTTCGCCTTCTGCGAGAGTTTGGCGTCGATGGCGCTTGGCGTCACGGGATCTTGCCCGAGCTCGATTTTGTTCGGGGAGGTAAAGACGTATTTGACGACGACGCCGATGAGAAGAAGTCCCGCAATTCCCAGCACGGCCTTCTCGACGTGCCGTTCAATCGGGTTGACCAACTGTTTTGCCATGTGAGCGCTGACCTTGTTTGTTGCGCCGGTTGACCGGCCGGTTCGCTATCAGCCCGTTGAAAAACGCGGGCGGTTCGCGATTCAATGTAGCGTCACCCCTCGTGGGTGACGCGGAACGCGGTTTGCGCCGCCCACAA
>ERZ1292630.3002-Hain-H41-02um-R3-3002-length-15206-cov-5_pt1 | contig 15206 bp, 8 predicted proteins | sample MGYA00564408_ERZ1292630 | MGnify/ENA primary metagenome ERZ1292630 (study PRJEB36523, sample SAMEA6512641) | groundwater metagenome | collected 2019-01-08 | study: AquaDiva: Metagenomics assemblies of 32 groundwater samples | reverse complement strand
TGATGGGGGTCCGGGGCAATCCGGCGTCCGTCTGCCACGTGCGCGCCCAGTATTTTGGGGACTCCGTGGTCGCCGCATCCGTCGCGCCCGCAAATGCGCCTCCCCAGGCGAGCCATCCCAGGAGCAGGATGGCACTCCAGCGAAGTTCGCGGTTGACGGTGAAATCGGGCAATGCAATCAAGGTTTGTTGAGGAACGTGCGTGCGTCAACTCATGAGCACGTTTGGCGTTGAGTTGAAATGCTGATGCGCATCAACGCTTGCTCTTCATGCGTAAGAAGCTCTGCTCACGGCGCCTTGTCTTTCAGATAGAACGAGATGTTTCTCTGCTGGGCGATGTAATGCTCAATGTTGGTTTTGGTGAGTGCGCGCGACTCGATGAACAGGTTGGTGCCGGTCACCGGCGTCTGGTTGCTGCGCAACGACTGGCTCAAGTGAGCGACGGTTTGTTTGCCGATATGGAAAGGCTTTTGCGCGATGGTGCCGTGAATTTCTCCCGAGACAATCCCGGCGAGCGTGTCGCTGTTGTCATCGAAGCAAACAATTTTCACCTTGCCGATGTGGCCGGCATCCCGAACCGCCAGGAGCAGTTCCGGGCCGTGGTAACCGGAGATGCCGACGACCCCCGCCAGATCAGAATGCTTCGCCAACGCCGCGCGCGTGTTCTGTCCCGCGACCGTGCTTTTCTGGCCGTCTTCCAACGTGGCCACAATTTCAATGCTTGATCCGGCCAAACCGGCGCGAATGCCTTGGATGCGGTCCATGGTGTTTTGCGCCTGCGCATAACCGACGAAGAGTGCGATCTTGCCGCCAGCGGGCAGGGCTTCTTTGATCAGGTCCGCAGCCTGGCGACCCGCCGCCACATTGTCGGTGCCGATGTAATTCACGCGTTTGCTTTTGCCCGCATCACTGTCCGCGCAGATCAGCAGGGTCTTCGCCGCGATTTGGTTGAGAAACTCCGTTTGCTTTTCCGCGTCGATCGGACTGATGGCGATTCCATCCACGCCCGCCGCGATGAGATCGTTCAGGATTTGTTGCTGGGCCTCGACCGTCGGTGCGGCGGGGTAGCGAAAATCTACATCCACCGCTCCGGATTGTTGCGCGGCGATGCTGCACCCGAGATTGACGATGGACCAATACTCGCCGGGCGAGTTGGCGACGAAAGCGAGGTGCAGACGCTTTTGTGAAGTTCCCGACGCAGCTTGGTCGGCCTTGTTGCAGCCTTGCATGAGAGTCGCAGCCGAAAGGGCCAACCCGAGAAGGAGCACTCGTTTCATAATCATAATGAGGGGGTGAGTTTTGTTGGTTGATGTGTTGTCGCGGCGGGAACGGGAAAGGCGCATTAGTGCTGAAAATGGCGTGTGGTTCATGTCTGTATGCTAAGTTCTGATGCGGAAATTAAAATCACACTATGATGTGATAGATGGCGTAGTGGAGCGCGGCTAAGGTTGCTGGCATGACAACCACTACCCGTTCCCACTGCGTCACTGTGCGGTCATGCCGAGCTTTCACGTTGATTGAACTGCTCGTGGTCATCGCCATCATCGCGATTCTGGCCGCAATGTTGTTGCCCGCCCTGGCCAAGGCCAAAGCAAAAGCCTACAACGTCAACTGCGTCTCCAACCTCAAACAGGTCCTGCTCGGCATCACGCTGTTCGCCTCGGACAACGACGACCGGTTGCCTTACAACACGGATCTGAACGGCAATCCCAACGGCCTGACGTTGGGCCTCAACACGCGCAGTTCCTGGGCGGACACCAATCCGACGCGACCGGAACTGGGATTTCACATCGCGCCGTATCTCGCGAATGCGAAAACCCTGGTCGCCGCCGGCACGTCCGAAAGCAAGGTGTTGGTCTGTCCGGGATTTATCCGCAACCCGCAATATGTCTCGCGCGCCCCACAAGCCACCGACATCAACCAGCTTCGCCGCATGTTTCGGCAGCGGGCCTTCATCGAAGGGAGCACCTTGTGGGCTTACTCGTCACCGAAGATCGGTAACATCATCAGCCCTTCCAGCAACGGCGCCATCGTGGATTCGGATCGGCAACTGCCTGGTGGGGCGGCCGCCACCTTGGGGGAAGCGTGGGATCAATTGCCCGACGCGCCGGTGCATGGCAAAACGCGCAATTACGCCTACTTCGACAATCATGTTTCCACCTTGACCGCCAGCACGAATCGCCACGCGGAGACCATGACCACGGGCAAACAACCCTACGGCTGGCTTTCCACGACGCGGTGAGCCGCTGGCAACATCGCGAATCCGCACTAACCTTTTCTGCCGACCCAAACCCAATCCCCCCGAACCCATGAAACTCACCATCAAATTCGTCAGTAAATCCCTTGTGACCGGCGTCACCGCAATCCTGCTGAGTGCAGGCCTCACCACGCAGGCTGCGGTCATCAGCGTCAACCTCACCCCTTACACCACCGATGCCTCCAACATTGATGCCGATGAAACATTCGGGATCGCCAGTCAAGGTTCCGTCGTAGGCGGCTGGTTCAACTTCAACCGGAGTGGCGGTGACAACCTTCAGGGGCCGCTGACTTCTTCGGGATTGCCGTTTTCGGATGGGAGTGCCACTACGGTGAATCTGAGTCTCACCGCCCCGAATTCTTGGGCGAGTGGCTTCAGCGGTGCCTATGCCGATACGCCTCTCAACCAAGGCTTGGACGACTATACCGGCACGGCCCCGGCCACTTCGTTCACCCTGACCAATCTCGCGGCAAATTTCCCGAACGGTTACAAGATCATCGTTTATGCCGGCGGGTTCAACACCAGTCGCGGTGCGTCCATCTCGGACGGGACCACCACTTTCTACTACCGGGTGGACCCTGCTCCCATCACGCCCTATGGAAGTTTTAGCCGAACTACGCAGACCACCGATTTGGGGGCGACCAACAACCCCATCGCCCAGTACGCCGTCTTCGGTGATCCAGTGTTGCTGACCGCCAACGCCATCACGGTCCGGGTTGACGCACTTTATAATGGCGGCGCGGGGCTGTGCGGTTTTCAGGTCATTGGGGTTTCGGCGCAGGAATTAACCGCCCGCATCTGGAGCGGCAACGCGAACAACAACTGGGACACGACCACACTCAATTGGACCAATAATGTCTACGGCACCACCAACTACACAGAAGGTGAAGCCGTCACGTTCAATGATCAGGCAGTTTCAGCCACGCCCACCGTTAATCTCACGGCGACCCGCAGCCCGGCGAGTGTCACTGTGGATGGCTCGAAGAATTACACCTTCACCGGCAGCGGTATCAACGGCGCGACGGGGCTGACCAAGAAAGGTTCGGGAACGCTCACGCTCTCCAATCCGAACGCCTACACTGGCGCCACCGTCATCAACGCGGGAACCTTGAGACTCGGCGCCACCGGTGCGATCCCGGACGGCAGCGGCAACGGTGACGTCAGCCTTGCCTCTGGTGCGACTCTGGACTTGAACGGTTTCAACGACGACATCAACGGCTTGTCCGGAGCGGGTATGCTGGACAACACCGGCGGCAACGCCACATTGACGGTGGGCTTGGATAATGACGGCGGGGCGTTCACCGGAGTGATTCAAGGCGCGGTCGCACTGACTAAGCAAGGCACGAACTCTCTGACGTTGACTGGTTCATCTTCACACTCCGGCGCCACCATAGTCGCCCAAGGAACAGTAGAGTTGAATCCGCTCTCAGCTTTTTCCACCACCAGCACATTGGTGGTGAGCAATGGTGCGAATCTCCAGGCAAGCTTCACCAACGGAAGTGGGCTATCTACGTCAGCGGGACTGCGTCTGAATGGGGGCACGGCCCTGACGATTGATTATGGCAATGCCAGCGTCACTGGATCAGGCACACCCATCACCACGAGTGGTGCTTTGAATCTGAATGGCGTGTCGCAGATCGCCATCAAAGGACACAGTTTTGTCAACGGCAGCTACACGCTGATTTCTTACACCACCAAGACCGGGGGCGGTTCGATCAGTGCCACGCCGGCTTCGCTGCCGCCGGGCATGGCGGCGACAATTTTGGACAACGGTTCGACCATCGTCTTGAATGTCACCGCTCCCTCCATCCAATCACTGTCTTACACCGCCGGAGACGGTGGGATCTGGGCGACGAATGCCGGAGTGACCTATTGGAATCTCGGCAACGCGGAATACACCGAATATGCCGGCGGCTTCGGTGATGCCGTTGAGTTTGGCACCAGTTACGGTGGTTTCCCGCTGTTGGGCGGCACCGTAACTCTGACCTCGGATGTTCACCCCAATTCGATTACTGCGATCGGTAGTTATACTCTTACCGGCTCCGGTCGCATCACTGGAGCCACAGGCATCACCATGGCGGGAGCGACTGCGGCCACGTTCATTCTCGACAACACCAACACTTTCACCGGAGTGGCCACGGTTACTTCCGGCACTCTGCAAATCAACAAACCCGGCGCGTTGGGTTCCACCGCAGGCGGCACGGTGGTGTCCAGCGGCGGCTCTTTGGCGTTGAGCAACGCCGTCACTCTCACCGGCGAGCCGTTGACGTTGAACGGAAGTGGAACTTCCGGCAATAACGGGGCCTTGCGGTCGCTGGGGACCAGTAACCCGGTTACGGTGGCCAGCCCGATTACCTTGGGTAGTAACGCCCGTATCTCGACCGGAACTGCGGGTAGCGAGTTGATCCTCACTGGTCCGATCACGGACAATGGCAGCAACTACACGCTGTTTCTGACAGCGGGACAGACCGGATCAATTCTCCGGATGAACAGCGCCAACAACGTGGCGGGCAATGTGACGGTTTACACCTTCAGGACCAATGCCGGACTGATGACGTTTGGGGTGAACAACGTCTTCCCGGCGGCCTCGCTGAGCGTCGGCGGCGGGTTGTTCGACTTGAATGGAACGGCCCAGACTTTTGCCGGGCTGCTGTTGGGAACCGAGCCCACTTTTGGGGTCCTCACCAACAGCAGCGCTTCGCCCTCGACTCTGACCATCAATTATTCGGGAACAAACTCCGCATCACTCCAGTCAGCGATCGCTGGCTTGATCAACATCGTCAAGACCGGAACGGGCGTGCAGTCGTTCACCGGTGGCGCGACAATGAGTCACACTTACAGCGGCACCACCACGATCAATCAGGGCGTTTTGGGCATCGCCAGCGACCTGTCCCGGGTGACCAACAGCTTCACGGTCAACTCCGGTGGAACATTGCGCGGTTCTGGCAGCGCCATCGGCGGCCCCGTCACCGTCAATGCGGGCGGCACGTTCTACGCCGGGTTCGCTTCCAACGCCATCGGCACCTTGACCATCAGCAACAATCTGAGTTTGGCCGGTAATGTGATCGTGGCCCTCAATAAAGATCAGGCGCAGTCAAACGACGTGGTGAACGTGACCGGGGCACTGGTTTATGGCGGCACGCTCACCGTGCTTAACCTCGGTTCAAACACTCTGACCGCCGGCGACACCTTCACCGTGTTCCCCACGGGAGGCACCGGAAGTTTTTCAGCCATCAACCAGCCGGACGGCGCCACGGTCAGCTTTGCCAATGGCGTCATCACCGTGGTGAGTGTGTCGGCGGGACCGACGTTGAACTTCTCGGATCTCGGCGGCGGATCGCTCCAGTTCGATTGGACCGGTTCCTACAAACTCCAATGGCAGACCAATAACCTGACCACCGGCCTCAACACCAACTGGGTGGATTATCCCGGCGGCGGCACCAGCCCCGTGAACGTCACCGTCAACCCCGCCATTCCGTCGGCGTTCTTCCGATTGGCGACACCCTGATAAAAACATTTCCGCCGGGCTTGTGCTGTAAATCAGGACAAGCTCGGCGGCCCAAACAACCCCAAACCAAATCAGCTCAAAAATGAAACCCCTAAATTCGTTCAATAAATGCTTCGCCAGTTTTGCGGCAGCAGTGATCGCTGCCGCGCTCGGAAGCGGCAGCGCCACGGCGCAAGTCGTCAGTGTCAACATCATGCAAAACGGCGGTAACGACTTTCAGCAAATTGATGCTGACGAAACCTTCGGGATCGCCAGCTACGGTTCCGTCGTGGGCGGCTGGTACAACCTCAACTCCGCCACGCCGAATCTGCTGAATCATCTGGGCGCCGCGACCACGCTTGACTTCTCGCTGACCCAGCCGAACGGTCAGGCGACCTTCAATGCTGCCTACAACGACACGCCGTTGTTTGCGGGCTTGGATGATTTCACGACGACGCCTACTCCGGTCTCGATCACCATCAGCGACATCAACGCGACCTTCTCGCTGGGCTACTATGCGATCGTTTATGTCGGAGGGTTCAATGCGAACACCGGCGCGTCCATTTCAGATGGGACCTCCACGTTTTACTACCGCCCGAACCCGGCGCCGGTGGCGCCCTACAGCAGTTTTGTTCAAACTACCCAGACCACCAGCCTCGGCGCGGGTAATAATCCCATCGCGCAGTATGCCGTCTTCGGTAGCCTGGCTGCGCCGCTGACGGCGGACAGTATCACCTTCACGCTGGACACGCTCTCCGGTGGCGGGGCCGCTCTGGGCGGCGTCCAAATCATCGCCGTACCCGAACCCACGACCGCCGCGTTGTTGCTATCCGGCGCGCTTTTGCTGGGGCTGCGGCGGCGCAACAATTGATTCCAGTGATTGAAATCAAACGCATCGCCACGTCGGTCGTCGCGATCCTTGTGATCGCGGCTTTCTGCTTGGGTAACCGCGCCCCGGCGGCGGTGATTAGCGTCAATTTCATTCAGGACAGCGGCAACGCGAATCAGCAGATTGACGCCAACGAAACCTTCGGCGTCGCAAGTCTGGAAACGGTTGTAGGCGGCTGGCTCAACGTGAATGGCCCGGCCAACAACTTGCCGGACGCGGAGGGAACTCCGACGCCAGTGCGACTGATCGCGGTGGCGCAACCCAACGGCCAGGCCACGTTAAACTCCGCTTACGTCAACACGCCGTTGTTCGCAGGCTTTGATGACTACACGACCACTCCCAGCCCCACGAGTGTGACGTTGACCAATCTGGTGAACCATTTTCCCTATGGTTACCGCGTCATCGCTTATGTCGGCGGATTCAACACCTGTTCCAACGCCTCCATCTCCGATGGAACTACCACGATCTATTATCGAACGCTCAGTGCGCCCGTTGCGCCCGTGACGTTTGTCCGAACGACGACCAATTCAAATCCCGGCAACTTGAACGCTCCGGTGGCGCAGTATGCCGTGTTTGGTGAACCGAATTTGCTGACCGCAAACAGCATCACGCTCACGCTGGATACGCTCTACGGCGGCGGCGCGGCCTTGTGCGGTTTTCAAATCGTCGGCGTGTCGGCTGACGAACCCGCCCCGCGTTTGCTGACTTCGGAAGGTTTCGCTGCCAGCGGTTACAACGCGGGCGTTTCGCTGATTAACAATGCAACGCTCGGCTTCGGATTCGACGGACCATGGACGGGCTACGGCGGTCAGGTCAAAATTCTCACAAACAGTCTGGTCTATTCCGGCTACGGCACGGATGGAGCGAATCGCGTCCAACTCACCAACAACTCCGCCATTCGCCGCCAGTTTCTCACCGGGAACAACGGCCCGCTGGGAAACTACCTCGACACCAACGGCCTGATCTCCATCTCGCGCGACGGGGCGCCGCTCTATCTCGCCTTTCTAGTTTACTCGCCCACGAATGAATCACCCGGGGGAAATCTCAGCCTCTACAACGGCGATTACACCACGCCCAACCGTTTCTTCATGGTGCAGTTGCAAACCACGAATCCGTTTCCCATCACGGCCACGATTCCCTCCGGCGGTATCACTCAGACCCTGGGTAATAACAACAACGCTGCCAACCTGGTCGTGGCGCGCTTTGATTTTGCCGGAACGAACGGCACGGTTCGACTGTGGTTAAATCCTGTCACGACGAGCGCCGAACCGGCGCCGAATGTCACCTTCACCAACCTCGCCATCGCCTTTGATCGGTTACAACTCACCCATGGCTTCGCCAATTTCGCGGTGGAGTTCGACGAAATTCGTTTCGGCAATGATTGGTCCAAGACCATCCAAGTGGCCGGGCTGTCAGATTTGCCCGGTTCGCAAACCTTGGTCGCCATGCGCGGCTTGCCACCTTCGCCGCTGGGCGGCACGAATTATCCGCGCGAGTTCTTTCCATTCGTGGATGCGTTCGGCCAATACCGGCACACGGACTGGCCCAATAAAGTTAATTCCGTGGCGGAGTTGCAACAGAGCGCGACAAACGAGACGGCCGACATCGCCGCGAACCCCGGGCCGGCTCAATGGTGCGAATACGGCGGCTGGCTCAACGGTCCCGAACTTACCGCCACCGGCATGTTCGGCGTGCAGAAATATCAGGGTGACTGGTGGTTCGTAGATCCGCACGGTCACTTGTTCTGGTCGCACGGCGTCACCGGTCTCAGCGGTCCGGGAGTTTCCACAGGCGTGACGGATCGGCAGAATTATTTCGGCAACCTGCCGCTACCGGGCGATCCGAACGACGAAATTCTGATCACGAACGCAGCTTTTGTGGCGAGCGGCTATTACGAAGGCACGAAGCCATTGACGATGGATTTCATGGCCGCCAACGCGCAGCTCAAATACGGTTCAAATTGGGTCGAATACGCCCACGACTTGAACCACACGCGGCTGCGGAGTTGGGGTATGAACACCATCGGCTCCTGGACCACGACCAATGCCTACTTGCTGCGCCGCACGCCTTACGCCCGGGTGTTCTATCCGTTCGTGAGCGGCATCAATGGCGATGCGCAGCTCCCGGATTATTTTAATCCTGCCTTCAAGACGTCTTTGACGAACGTGCTCAGCGGACCGGAACGCAACGATCCGTGGTGCCTTGGCTTTTACATCAACAACGAATTGGAATGGACGCGCCCGAGCTTTTTCCCCGACATCAAAGAAGTCGGCCTGACGGCGTTGGCGGCGGTCAATTCTTCGTTTGCAAAGGCCGCCTTCCGCGTTCAATTGGAAACCAAGTATGGCCTCATCAGTGCGCTCAATGCTCAGTGGGGCACGAGCTATTCCTCGTGGACGGATTTTCTCAATCAACGCACCACTTTCCCGAGTGGCACGAGTGGAAACGCAGATTTGAACGCCTTTTATCGCAACTACGCAGAACAATTCTTTAGCAGTTGCGCCGAGGTCATCCATGGTCACACCAGCAATCTTTTTCTCGGCAGTCGTTTTGCGGGTCAACCCCATGTGGATGCCGCCCGGGCCTGCACCAACCATGTGGATGTGGCTTCGTTCAACAGTTACAACAACACTCTTAGCGTCCTGACGGGATTGGAGGCGGACATCCCGCTCCTCAACACCGAACATAATTTCTGTGCCCAAGACACGGGATTGTTTTGGGAGGGATTGAACACGGTTGCAAACCAGGCCGAGCGCGCCACTCGTTACACCACGCATTTCAACGGCGCGGTCAACAGTTCCCGCTTCGTGGGGCAACACTGGTTTCAGTTCCTCGACCGGAGCACGACTGGCATTCTTAGTTCCGATTCCGACGGCAATAATAACAACGGTCTCGTGGATGTGACGGACACTCCTTACGCCCCGCTGGTTGGCGCGATTCGCAACGCCGGCCAGGTCATGTATTCACAACGCCTCGGCACCACGCCGCCTACCATCACAGCCATCACCAACCGCAGCATCAATGTCAACACCGCTGCGGGACCAATCGCCTTCACGATTGGTGATGATGAGACCGCCCTTGGTTCACTGGCGCTGACGAAGGAATGCTCCAACACGAATCTGATTCCGTTGAACAACATTGTCTTTGGCGGCAGCGGCGCCAATCGCACCGTGACCATCACTCCGCAATCAAACCAGACCGGCATGGCAACCATCGCCATCATCGTGACTGACGGCCAGGGCGTGCGGAGTTTTGCGACATTCGACCTGACCGTCGTCCCAAACGCCCCGAATCCGCCCGTGTTGAGCAACTATGCTCTGAGCAACCAACTCTTTCAGGTCACGATCACGGGCGCCGCCGGAGCGGATTACTACATTCAAGCCTCGACGAATCTGACGGACTGGCAGACGGTGTTCACCAATCTCAACGCGGCGCCGCCGTTTATCTGGGACGATCCGCACACCACCAATTTCCCCACTCGGTTCTACCGGGTGCTGCTTAGCCCCTGACGATGCACTTTCATGAACAACAAAACCCCTATCCTAGGGCTTGCCTTGCTGGCGGCGTTCACCTTTGCAAACTGTCATCGAACTTTGGGAGCCACCAATGTTGTGGCAGATCTCGCTGGCAGCACGCGCGACGGAGCGGTCAGTAAATCGAAAGTTGTCGAGACTCCCGCCCAGCGCGATGCCCGCATGGCGTGGTGGCGGGACGCCAAGTTCGGGATGTTCATTCACTGGGGCGTCTATGCCGTCCCGGCGGGCATTCACAAAGACCAGCCGGTTGCTGGAATCGGGGAGTGGATCATGAACAAGGGCAAGATTCCGATGGCCGAATACCAGTCGTATGCCAAGGAGTTTAACCCGGTGAAATACGATGCTGATGCGTGGGTGCGCGCGGCCAAGGATGCGGGCATGAAATACATCGTCGTCACCACCAAGCATCATGACGGGTTCGCGCTCTTCGACTCCCAGGCCAACGATTGGAATGTGGTCAAAGCCACTCCTTACGGCAAAGACCTGATTCGTCCGCTGGCCGAAGCGTGCCGCAAGCAAGGCCTCAAACTCGGGTTCTACTACTCGCAGGCGCAGGATTGGAATAACGGCGGGTCTGCTTCCGGCGGCAAATGGGACAAGGCGCAGGAGCATGATATGGACGATTACATTGATCGCGTTGCCGTGCCGCAGGTGAGAGAGATCTGCTCCAATTACGGTGAGTTTCCCGACGTCATCTGGTGGGACACGCCGACGGGGATGAACACCAATCGCGCGCAAAAACTTTACGAGGTAGTCCACGCGCTCAAACCGAATGTCATCCAGAACAACCGGCTGGGCGGCGGGTTCAAGGGGGACACCGACACGCCGGAACAGAAAATTCCAGCCCAGGGCTTTCCCGGTCGCGATTGGGAGACGTGCATGACGATGAACAACACCTGGGGCTTTAAACGCAATGACCACGATTGGAAATCCACCGAGACGTTGGTCCGCCAGCTCTGCGACGTTGCGAGCAAAGGCGGGAATTATCTACTGAACATCGGCCCGACCAGCGAGGGGCTGATTCCCCAACCGAGCCTGGATCGGCTGGCCGAGGTTGGCCAATGGATCAAGGTCAACGGCGAGGCCATCTATGGATCGTCGGCCACCGTCTTTGGCCACGAACTCGGCCCGGCGGTCAAGGCGAAGGATGGTTATGGTAAAGACTCATTGGTCTCTTCTGCAAACGACTGGCGCAGCACCACCAAGCCCGGCAAGATTTACCTGCTCGTTTTCAAATGGCCCGCGAACCAGAAATTTGAACTGGCGGGGTTGCAAAGCAAAGTGAAGCAGGCCTATCTGCTGGCCGATCGCAAGGCGTTGCAGGTGGATCAAACTGAAACTGGGGTGAGCCTCGCCTTGCCAGCTGCAGCTCCGGACAAAATCGCCTCGGTCATCTGCCTGGAACTTGCGGACGAAGTCCCCAAAGTTGCCACGCGCGAGTGATCTACCAGTCACAATAATAGGTCAAGCATGAGACTCATTAACATCGCCATCAGCATCGCCTCCGTTGGCCTCTGCTGCTGCGGGCCAATGACGGGTCGCGCCGCAACGAATCCGCCGCCGAATCTCATCGTCATCATGACCGATGATCAGGGTTACGCCGATGTCGGCTTCAATGGCTGCAAAGACATCCCGACGCCCAACCTCGATTCCATCGCACAGAACGGCGTGCGTTTCACCAGCGGTTATGTGGTTTATCCGGTCTGCTCGCCGAGTCGCGCGGGATTTATCACCGGACGTTATCCGCAGCGGTTCGGGTACGAACGCAATCCCCGTTTCCAGCCGGAGAATCGCGTCTCGGGCTTGGCGCTGACGGAAACCACGCTGGCCGACGCGTTGGGAAAAGTGGGTTATCACAGCGGCATCATTGGGAAATGGCATCTCGGTGCGCATCCGGACTTGCATCCGCTCAAGCGCGGCTTCAATGAGTTCTTCGGGCATCTCGGCGGCGGTGCGCGTTATTTCCCCGAAGATCTGACCCTCAAGGAAGCCAGTCGCGCCATGGATGAAGGTCAGAGCTATCGCCTCTGGATGATGCGCAATCATGAACCCGTCCGCACCACGGAGTATCTCACCGATGAATTTTCCAACGAAGCAGTGCAATTCGTGATGCGCAACAAGGCCAAACCGTTCTTCCTCTATCTCTCGTACAACGCGCCCCACACCCCGATGCAGGCGTCCGAGAAATATCTGTCCCGCTTCACAAACATCACGAATCCCCAGCGGCGCACCTACGCGGCGATGGTTAGCGCCGTGGACGACGGCGTCGGGCGATTGCTCGCCACGTTGCGCGAACAGGGCCTGGAAAAGCAAACGCTCGTCTTCTTCCTTTCTGACAACGGCGGCCCGGAGCAGGCCAATGCCTCAAACAACGGTCCGTTGCGCGGCGGCAAGAGCGATGCGTGGGAGGGCGGACTGCGCGTGCCGTTCGCCGCGCAATGGCCCGGGCAGTTACCGAAAGGCATGGTTTATGACAAACCGGTTCTCTCGCTCGACATCTTCGCCACGATCGCCGCGCTCGCCGGGGCGCCCACCAATTCGGCCCGGCCGCTCGATGGCGTGAATCTTCTGCCGTATCTCACTGGCAAAAATGCCGGATCACCCCATGAGGCAGTTTATCTACGCAAGTTCGATCAAGGCGCGTTTGCGATTCGTCGTGGCGATTACAAGCTGGTGATTCCGCGTACGGATGCAGCGCCGCAACTCTTCAACCTAGTCACCGACTTGGGCGAAACGAAAGACCTCGCCGCCACGCAGCCTGAAATTCTCGGCGAACTGGAGCGGCTTCGCGTTGCCTGGAACGCCCAACTTATTCCCCCGGTGTTTGAGGGACTGATGGTCGGACCAAATCCACCCGCTGCCCGGAAGCCCACAGAGGATTGAAACGAATTACTCGAGATGAAATACCCAGTCACCACCACGATTTTGGCAGCCACCAGTTTGTTCCTCTTGAACATTTACCCGGCTGCGGCTGCGGAAACGCCGGCTAAACCCAACATCGTGCTCATCATCACCGATGACCTCGGTTACGGCGACCTCGGCTGCTACGGGGCCACAAAAATCAAGACACCGAATGTGGATCGGCTCGCGGCGGAAGGTGTGCGTTTCACCCAAGGCTACGCGCCGTCCTCCACTTGCACGCCATCACGCTATTCCTTGCTCACGGGCGAATATGCCTGGCGACAAAAAGACCGGAAGACCAGCATTCTCGACGGTGACGCGCCGCTGTGTATCGAGCCGGGGCGACCCACGCTCCCGGCCATGCTGCGGCAGGCGGGTTACAAAACTGGCGTCGTGGGCAAATGGCATCTTGGTTTGGGCGACGGCCAAACGCCGGTGGATTTCAACGGCGTAATCAAACCCGGTCCGCTCGAAGTCGGTTTTGATTATTCGCACATCATCCCGGCGACCGTGGATCGTGTGCCGAGTGTTTGGGTGGAGAATCATCGCGTCGTCGGATTGGACCCTGCCGATCCGATTGTGGTCAGTTATATCACCAATCTCAGCGACGAACCCACCGGCGCCGAGCGGCCCGACTTGCTCAAGCAAAAGGCGGACAAGCAGCACTCCGGCACGATCATCAACGGCATCAGTCGGATTGGTCATATGAAAGGGGGCAGGGCGGCCCGGTTCAAGGATGAGGAACTCGCGAGCACGGTGGTCGCCAAATCAATTGAGTTTTTGGAACAGCATAAGAACGAAACGTTCTTCCTCAAAGTGGGCATGTTCGAGCCGCACGTGCCGCGCGTGGCAGAGCCACCGTTTGTCGGCAAAAGCCAGACCGGCGTGCGCGGCGATGTCATTGAGCAAATTGACTGGCAGGTGGGAGAAATCATGAAGACGTTGGATCGGCTCGGGTTGACCGAAAACACTCTGATCCTGTTCACCAGTGACAATGGTGCGATTCTGTTCGACGGCTATTTTGATCGTTCGTTCGAGGACTTGAATGGGCACCAGCCAACCGCCGGCTTGCGGGGTTGGAAATATCTGGTTTACGAAGGCGGCTGTCGCGTGCCAATGATCGCCCGGTGGCCGGCGCAGATCAAATCGCGCGTCAGTGATCAAATTTTCAGCCTCGTGGATGTTTATGCCACGCTCGCCGCGATTGTCGGGCAAAACGTTCCCAAATCTGCCGCGCCGGACAGCCTGGACTTGTCCCGCGTGTTGTTGGGGAAAACCCAAGAGCACCTGCGCGATCACATGGTGCTGCACGGCATTTCGGACATGCTGGCACTGCGGCAGGGTGACTGGAAATTCATTCCGGCCAACACCAAAGGTCACGTGGCAAACATCGGTAGCGGCGCAAATCCCTCGGAAGCCCGCTTTGCCGCGAGCCGTATCCCGCAACCGCAGTTGTTCAATCTCGCGCAGGACCCGAACGAAACCATCAACCTCGCCGCCAAGCATCCCGAGCGCGTCGCCGAAATGGAAAAACGGCTCAATGCGCTGAAGAACGCACCCGCCAAATGAGCCAACAGTTTAAGTCAACACGGTGGGGACGATGGATGGCTGTCGTGTGGATGAGCGCGATCTGTTGCTGCCACGCCGCCAACTACTACGTGCATCCGGTGTCGGGTGATGATTCCAATTCCGGCCGCAGTCCGCAGATCCCGTTCCGCACCTTGGAACGGGCGGCGACTCTTTCGCTTCAAGCGGGGGATCAGTTGCTGCTGGCCGCGGGGCAAACGTTCGCGGGCCAGTTGGCGTTGGATGGAATAAAAGGAACGGTTGCCGCACCCATCATCGTTTCTACCTACACCGGCAATGAAACCACGACCAACGTCTTTGCGACCATTGATGCCAAGGGCCATGCGGCTGGGGTGTTTTTGCGTAACGCGGCTCATGTCCAAATCGAGAATCTTCACATCACCGGTGACAGCGGCGGCATGCGTCCCGAGTCTCGCGGCAATCGCGACATGCGTTGCGGCGTTTTGGTTCAGGCGGATCGCCCCGGCAATTATGCCGGTTTGAGTCTTTCCAATCTCGTGATCCGCGATGTGTTCTATGAAGCGCCGGGTTTTGTGCGCAGCGCCGAGGAG
>ERZ1292630.1410-Hain-H41-02um-R3-1410-length-23693-cov-6_pt2 | contig 15215 bp, 12 predicted proteins | sample MGYA00564408_ERZ1292630 | MGnify/ENA primary metagenome ERZ1292630 (study PRJEB36523, sample SAMEA6512641) | groundwater metagenome | collected 2019-01-08 | study: AquaDiva: Metagenomics assemblies of 32 groundwater samples | reverse complement strand
ACGGCTTCGATATCGTGGTGGCCTCGGAGGTGATGGCGATTTTCTGCCTGTCGAATTCGCTCGAGGACCTGAAACAGCGCCTGGGCAATATCGTGGTGGCTTACACCCGCGAGCAGAAGCCGATCTACGCCCGCGACCTGAACGCTCATGGCGCGATGACGGTGCTGCTGCGGGATGCATTGGCGCCGAACCTGGTGCAGACGCTGGAGAACAGCCCGGCTTTCATCCATGGCGGGCCGTTTGCGAACATCGCCCACGGCTGCAACTCGGTGATCGCCACCAAGACCGCGTTGAAGCTCGCCGACTACGTCGTGACCGAGGCCGGCTTCGGCGCCGACCTGGGCGCGGAAAAGTTCATCGACATCAAATGCCGCAAGAGCGGCTTGCGTCCGTCGGCGGTGGTGATCGTCGCCACGGTGCGCGCACTCAAGTACCACGGCGGGGTTGACCTGAAGTCGCTCAACAGCGAGAATCTGGCGGCGCTGGAGAAGGGCATCGTCAATCTGGAGCGCCACGTCGAAAACGTGCAGAACATCTACGGCCTGCCGTGCGTGGTATCGATCAACCGTTTCACCTTCGATACGCCGGCCGAGCTCGAACTGTTGCGCGCGCGCATCGGCAAGCTTGGCGCCAAGGTGGTGCTGGCCACCCACTGGGCCGACGGCGGCAAGGGTGCCGTCGATTTGGCGAAGATGGTGGTCGACCTGTGCGCGCAGAAGTCCGACTTCAGCTACGTCTACGAAGAGCAGGACACGCTGTGGGACAAGGTCAACAAGATCGCGAAGAAGGTCTATCGCGCCTCCGAGGTCACTGCCGACGCCAAGGTGCGCAATCAGATCAAGAAACTGCAGGAAGACGGCTACGGCCACTATCCGGTGTGCGTGGCGAAGACACAGTATTCGTTTTCCACCGACGCGCAATTGCGCGGCGCGCCCGAGAATCACGTGATCAACGTGCGCGAAGTGCGGCTCGCGGCCGGCGCCGAGTTCGTGGTCATGGTCTGCGGCGACATCATGACCATGCCGGGGTTGCCCAAGGTGCCGTCTGCGAACAAGATCGATCTGGTCAATGGCAAGGTGGTCGGGTTGTTCTAGAAATAAGAGATAGAATCCATAGTTTCTGCTCGCTAACGCGAGAGCGGGGTAACGCCGTGAACCAAGCGGAACCGAACGGGACACAACTCCGGGTGGCCGAGGCATTTCTGGAGGACATGGGCCGGGGCTTCATCCGCCTTGATGCGGACGACTTGAAGCGGCTTCAGGCCGTGCCCGGGGATGTCTTGCTGATCACGGGCCGCCGGGCCACGGTGGCCCGGGCAGCTCAGGCACCCTCCAGCCACTGCGGACAACTCCTGGTCTTGATTGATGGGACGACCCGTGGCAACGCGCAGATTGGAGTGGACGAGTGGGTGACGGTTCGAAAGGTTCCGTTCAAGGTGGCGGAGTCGTTGCTATTGGCCACGGCGCAGGCCGGGCACTCCGCCCCCACCGACGAGGAGATCCCGCACCTGCGCCAACTCCTCTCCGGCATTCCGGTCGTCCCCGGCGATCACCTGCAGGTGAGCTTCCTGGGTGCGCGCCCGCGGTCTTTCACCGTCGAGGGCGCGGCTCCGCGGGGGGCACTGCTAATCTCTGCGAACACCGCCATCGCTTTCAAGGTTTCCGAGGTTTCCGCCGAGAAAGCCTATCGCGTCTCCTATGAGGACATCGGCGGCCTGGAGAGAGAGGTGTCGCTGGTTCGGGAGATGGTCGAGTTGCCGCTCAAATTCCCCCAGATCTTTGGCCTCCTGGGAATTGACCCGCCCAAGGGGGTCCTTCTGACGGGACCGCCAGGCACGGGCAAAACCCTCATTGCCCGTGCAGTCTCCAGTGAAGTGCGGGCGCACTTCATCCACGTGAACGGGCCGGAAGTGATCCATAAGTTCTATGGCGAGAGCGAGGCCAAGCTGCGCCAGATCTTCGAAGAAGCGAAGCGAAACGCGCCCAGTATCATCTTCCTGGACGAGTTTGACGCTCTGGCGCCGAAACGCGCCCAAGTCATCGGCGATGTGGAAAAGCGGGTGGTGGCGCAGCTTCTGGCGCTGATGGACGGTCTGGTGGAGCGCGGCGAAGTGGTGGTCATCGCCGCCACCAACATGCCGGAACTGGTGGACCCGGCACTGCGGCGGCCGGGACGCTTCGACCGCGAGATCACCATCGGCGTTCCGGACCGGGGCGCGCGTCGCCAGATCCTGGGTATCCATTCGCGGCGGATGCCGCTAGCATCCGACGTAGACCTGGAGCAGATCGCGGAGATCACCCACGGCTACGTCGGCGCGGATCTGGAGGTCCTGTGTAAAGAGGCGGGGATGGTGGCCCTGCGCCGCCTGATCCCGCATGTACGTTTTGAGGTGGAGCTGAAGCCCCAACTGGATGCGCTGGCGTTTCAGGTCACCCGCGAGGATTTTCTGGCGGCGTTCAAGGTGGTGGAACCCACCTCCACCCGGGAGTTCCTGGCGGAGCTGCCACGGCTCACCTTCAAGGACATCGGCGGCCTGACCGAGACGAAGCGAACCCTCAGTTCCATCTTGCAACTCGTCCGCGCAGGTGGCGCGCTCTTTGGCCACACGCGGTTCAACCCACCCAAGGGGGTCCTGCTCACCGGGGCCTCGGGTACCGGGAAGACTTTGCTGGCGCGCGCCCTGGCGGGAGAACTGGGACTCACCCTGATCACCGTGGACCAGCCAAGCCTGCTCTCGAAATGGGTGGGCGAGTCGGAAAAGGGCCTGCGCGAAGTTTTCAAACGGGCGAAACAAGCTTCCCCTTGCATTTTGTTCTTCGACGAAATCGAATCGCTGGTTCCCGCCCGGTCCGCCCAGGAGGCGGGGAGCTTCTTCCCGCGCCTGGTCAGCCAACTCTTCCGCGAACTGGATGAACTGCACGGATCGCTCGGGGTAGTGGTGTTGGGGGCCACCAATCGACCCGACCTGATGGAGCCCGCGCTCCTGCGCGCAGGCCGGTTTGATTACGTGCTCGAGTTGCCGCTGCCGGATCGGGACGAACGGCGCGAGATTCTGGAGATCCACACCGAAGGGCTGCCCTTGGAGAACGATGTGAACCTCGGCGAGCTTGCCGAGGCCACCGGGGGCTGGACCGGCGCAGGTCTGGAATTGGCATGCAAGAAAGCGGCAATCCTGGCTTTGGAGGAATGCCGCGGGACCCCGTCCCAAGAGTTCCGCGTCGCCTGGCGGCACTTGCGGGAGGCCCAAACGCAGGTGCGCACGATGGCGTAAGCTGCGCAGGCTATTTTCAGTTGTCGCGCGCCGCGAGAGCTTCGTGCATGGCTTGCGCGGCGCGCTTGCCGGCGCCCGCCGCGAGGATCACGGTCGCGGCGCCGGTCACCGCGTCGCCGCCGGCGAATACGAGCGTCTTGGAGGTGAGCCCCGTCTTTTCATCTGCGACGAGGCAGCCCTTGTTGTTGGTGAGCAGGCCCGAGGTAGTGCGAGTGAGCAGCGGGTTCGGCGTCGTGCCGATCGCCAGGATCACGTTGTCGACCGTGAGCAGAAACTCGGTGCCCTCGATCGGTATCGGCCGCGCGCGGCCCGAGGCGTCGCGCTCGCCGAGCTTCATCTGCTGGCACTTCAGGTCCGTGACCCAGCCCTCGGCGTTGCCCAAAATCTCGAGCGGGTTGGTGAGCCAGTGGAACTTCACGCCCTCCTCGATCGCGTGATGGTATTCCTCGACGCGCGCGCCCATCTCCTTTTCGCTGCGTCGATACACGATCAGCGCTTCCTCGGCGCCCATGCGCAGCGAGGTGCGCACCGCGTCCATTGCCGTGTTCCCCGCCCCGATCACGGCCACGCGCCTGCCCACGCGCACCGGCGTGTCGGCCTCGGGGAACTCATAGGCGCGCATCAGGTTGATGCGCGTGAGAAATTCGTTCGCGGACATCACGCCGTTCAGGTTCTCGCCCGGGATGCCCAGAAACTGCGGCAGCCCCGCGCCGGTGCCGATGAACACCGCCGCGTAGCCGTGCTGGTCGAACAGTTGATCCAGCGTGAACGTCTTGCCGATGATGACGTTGCACACGATCTCGACGCCCATCGCCTTCAGCAGGCCGATCTCCCAGTCGAGGACCGCCTTGGGCAGCCGAAACTCCGGTATGCCGTAGCGCAACACCCCGCCCGCCGCGTGCAAGGCCTCGTAGATCGTGACGGGATATCCGAGGCGGGCGAGTTCGCCGGCGCACACGAGCCCCGAGGGGCCCGCGCCAATGACGGCGATTTTCTCCTGGCGCGTGATCTTCGCCTCGACCGAGGGTGGCTGCGTACGCTCCCAGTCGGCCACGTAGCGTTCGAGGTGGCCGATCCCCACCGGGTCGAAGTGCTGCGTCAGGCTGCATTCGGCCTCGCACTGGGACTCCTGCGGGCAGACCCGCCCGCAAATCGCCGGCAGCGGATTCGCGGAACGCAGAATCTTCGCCGCAGCGGCCATGTCGCCGGTCGCCACGGCGTGAATGAAATCCGGGATCGGGATCTGCACCGGGCAGCCGTCGACGCAGATCGGCTCCTGGCAGCGCAGGCAGCGCTCGGCTTCGAACACGGCGTGAGCCTCGGTGTAACCTTGGTTGACTTCGCGGAAATCGTGCGCGCGCTCGTGCGCATCGCGCACCGGCATCGGGGTCTTCTCTGCACGCTTGATGGGCATTAGCGCGACTCCCTCGCCGCCATGCAGGCAAGCCGCTCGACAGCGTGTTTCTCTTCCCTCACGTATTGCTTGTTGCGGCGCATCGCCACGTCGAAGTCGACCTCGTGGGCATCGAAGCACGGGCCGTCGACGCACGCGAACTGCGCTTTCCCGCCGACGGTGACGCGGCACCCGCCGCACATGCCGGTGCCGTCGACCATGAGCGGATCCATCGACACCAGCGTCTTCACCTTGGCCTCGCGCGTGGTCTCCGCGACCGCGCGCATCATCGCCATCGGGCCGATGGCAACCACATGATCGGGTCGTCCCGGTCCGTCCCCGGCAATCAGTTGCGCGAGACGCTGCGTGACGAACCCCTTGAACCCGGCCGAGCCGTCGTCGGTGCACACTTCCACGTTGTGACAGAGCGGCCGCAATTCGTCGGCGAGGATGAGCAGCTCCCTGGTGCGTGCGCCGAGGATGGCCGTGGTGTTGTCGCCGCGCGCGGTGAACTCGCGCATCAGGCAGAGCAGCGCCGCCGAGCCGAACCCGCCGCCGACGCCGCAGACGTGGCCGCCGCGAGGAATCTCGATGTGCCCGCCGAGCGGACCCGCCAGGTCGAGGATCTCGTCGCCCGCTTCGAGTGCGCAAACCCTCTTGGTCGTCGCGCCGACTTCCTGCACTACCATCGTGATCGTGCCCGCGTCGCGGTCATAGTCAGCGATGGTGATCGGGATGCGCTCCCCGCCCTCGCGCACCCTGAGCATGACGAACTGCCCGGGCCGCGCCGCGGCCGCGATCAGCGGGGCGTCGATGCGGAAGTACTTCGTGACCGGGGTGAGCCTGCGGGTTTCGAGAATGCGCGGCATAGCTGCTCCCTGTTACAGGTCCGGGTGCGCGTGCATCGCCTTCAACCGCGCCCAGCGCCGGTCGGTCTCGGCCTGGATGCCCTGGATAACTTCGGCGTTGGCGGGATCGAGCAGGTGGCGCGTTTTGCCCATCAGGCCGAGCCAGTCCGCAACCGGGCGGCGGCGGCCCGCCGCGTCGGGGTCATAAGTGATCGTCGTGTGGCCGTGCTCGATCTCGTACAGCGGGAAGAAGCAGCTGTCGATCGCCGCCTGCAGCACCGGCTGCGCGGCATCGTCCGCCGTGCGCCAGTTGATCGGGCAGAAAGAGAGGATTTTTCCGTACACGAGGCCTTCGCGCTTCGCATACCACTGGGCTTTCGCGGCCTTGCGCATCAAGTCCTCGGGGTAGCCTTCGCTCGCCGTGAACACGTACGGCAGGTGGCAGGCGGCGAAGATCTGTGCCGTGTCCTTGTGGTGGTAGCGCTTCCCCGGCAGCATCGACCCGACCTCGCTGGTCGAAGTGCGGTGGCCGAACGGCGTCGAGTACGAGAGCTGCGCGCCGGTGTTCATGTAGCCCTGGTTGTCGTACTCCAGGATCATCATCCTGTGGTTGCGATGCGCGGTGCCGAGCGCCGCGCCCATGCCGATGTCCATGCCGCCGTCGCCGGTGACCATCACGAAGGTGATGTCCTTCGAGGCCGACAGCTCGCCGCGCCGGATGCGCTCGTGATACACCTCCAACAGTCCCGAAAGCGTCGCCGCACCGTTCTGAAACAGATTGTGGATGTAGTTGATCCGGTGCGCGGTCGCCGGATAGCCGGTGGTCACAACCATGGCGCAGCCGGTCTGGAACAGCACCACCACATCGCCCTCGATCACGTTGAAGACCTGGTGCAGCGTCGGAAAGGCACCGCAGCCCGGGCACGCGCCGTGCCCCGGCGCGATGCGGCCAGGCACCGCCGTCATCTTCCACAGGGGCTCGAGCTCGACCTTGAGCCGGCCGGTCGCCTCGTCGCGGCGCACGTGTGCCATGCCGCGCGAAACCTCGGCGGCCGGAATCGGCGGAAGCCCGGGCCGCGGCCTGCTGTCGGGCCTGCCGGGCGTGGCACCGTGGTAGGCGAAAGGTTCGGCGGCGCGCCCGGACTGTGCGGCAGCGATCGCCTGCTCGAACAACGCCTGCGCGTCGGCCGCGTAGAAATCCTTGCCGCCGAGCCCGTAAATCCGCGACAGGACTAGCGTACTGTTCTCCGGATCGAGCTGAATCGCGGCGCGCACCTCGAGCGAGAGGTTGCCGCCGCCCGCGCCGTAGGAGTCGGCCCGGTCTCCGATCGTGACCGCCTTCACCCGCCGCAGCGCGCCGCGGAACTCCTCCGCCGGGAACGGCCGCAGCACGTTGGGCGAGAGCACGCCGACCTTCTCGCCCTTCGCGCGCATTTCGTCGGCGGTCTCCTTCGCCGTCTCGGCGGCCGAGTTGAGCAGCACCATCGCGACCTCGGCGTCTTCCATCCGGTAGGCGTCGAGCACCGGGTAGGCGCGGCCGGTCATCTGCTCCAACTCCGCCAGCATCTGCGGGATCACCCGCCGCGCGGCCTCCATCGCCTGTGAGAGCTGGACCTTGTTGTTGATGAGGTCCGGGTCGTTCATGTACGCGCCGAAGGTCGCGGGGTGCTCCGTGTCGAGCGGGGAAGGGAAGTCCGGCCGCTCGCCGAGGAAGCTGCGAATCGCCTCCGGGTCGTCGAACACCTGGATCCGCCGCTTCTGGTGGCTCGTGAAGAAACCGTCGTAGGCCACCAGGACCGGCAGCCGCACCTCGGGGTGCTCGCCAATCTTCACCGCCGCGAAGTTCAGGTCGTACACCGCCTGCGGGTCGCGCGCGCACAGCATGATCCAGCCGGTGTTGAGCGCGTAGTAGATATCCGAGTGGTCGCCGCGGATGTCGAGCGGCCCGGAGACGGTCCGCGCGGCGATGTTGAGCACCATCGGCACGCGCGTGCCCGCCTGCACCGGGAGCTGCTCGAGCGCGTAGAGCAGGCCCTGCAAGCTGGTGGCATTGAGTACCCGGCCTCCGCCGAGCGCGGCGCCGTAGCAGATGCCGGCGGCGCCGTGCTCGCCGTCACCCGCGATCATTACCATCTCATGCTGACCCTCGGCTTGCATCTTCGACAGGCTCTCGGCGACCTCGGTGGAAGGCGTGATCGGGAAATAGCCCATCAGGTGAAAACCGATGTCGCGCGCTGCCAGCGCCGCGGCCTCGTTGCCGCTGCGAAACTCGATCTTCTGCCGCACGCAGCCGGCCGCACGCACGCGCGCTGCGGGGGAGGCAACATCCAGCATCTGAGTCGTCATGGTCTTCACCTCATGCAATCAGATCGGGGAAAAGCGGCACGCACAACCGGTCGGCGAGGCCCGGGGTTTCCGCCTTCCTGGTCATCGCGCTGGCCGGGCAGGACTCCACACAGCGCATGCACCCCTTGCAGTAGCGGTAGTCCACGCCCATCAACTCGCGCTCAAACCTGCCGCCCTTTTCCCCGTCTTCCCAAGCCAGGCAGAAGTCCGGGCACACCAGGTCGCACAGGCCGCAGTGGATGCACCTCTCCCTGTTGAAAACCGGCAGCGATCCGGTGCGTGAGGCCGAGAGATCATTCCACACCGTGTTGCCCGGTTCGGGGAGGATCCCGCCCATCGGCTGCGTCTCGTAGCCCCACACCGGTTCAGCGCGCGCAATTGGAAGGTCACCCTCGGCACGGCCCACGCCCTGGAGCGTCTCAAACTCCGCGGCGCCGCGCCGGAAAGCGCTCTCGTTGGAGGCGACCGCCTCCGGGTGCTTGCCCGCGAACTCCTCGGAGAGCGCCTCGAGGACCTTTTCGGCGCCGAGGAACGGGAACGCGCCGCAAAGCGTCCCGAGCAAAACCGCGTTGGGTCGGGATTTCTCTTTCACCGCGATTCCCAGAGCGTCGACGCGGATGGCCCGCACCGTGCTCGGCAGCGCCGCGAGTTCCTCCGGGACGGAGCGCGGCGGTGCGTTGTAGATGAACGTACCATCCTTGTAGAGCCCGGCAAACGTCGCCGGATTGTGCAGAAGTGCCGCGTGGAAAACCACGATAGCGTCGGGCATTTCGACTGGTGCGCTGGTACGGATCGGCCGATCCGTGGGTCCCAGGCGCACGAAAGAGCGCACGAGCGAGCCCTTCTTTTCCGATCCGTACGAGGAAAAATGCGCCCCGTTCAGTCCCATCCTCAGCACCGCGGCCATCGCCAGCACCTGCCCCGCCGCGTGGGCGCCCAAGCCCCCGATCGATTCGAACCGGATCTCGAAAAACCGGCCGGTATTCGGCAACGATACGGCCTGGTTCATGGCATACCCCCGCAGCAAGTGGTCCAGCCGCCCTTTGGCTTTCTACTGGCCATGCTCTTGTTCCGCCGGTCGTTGCCGGCCGGGCGAGGCAGCTGATGCGGCGACACGCCGCAATCATTCGACTCGACCGGTCAGGAATGCGTATTGCGCCGTCCCTCGCCTATTGCTGCGCCCGCGGCGGAGGAACCGGAACCTCCACGGGGATGCCGTGCGCCTTCAGTTTTGCGTCGACGAAAGCCTGCTGCTTGGCGATGTGCGCCTCGGAAAGATGCGCGAAACGTCCCTGCAGCTTCATGTACTCGCGAACCGGTTTGTACTTCTTGGGTTTGAACTGGTACCGGTACTCTCCATTTTCCCACTCGTACATGTTCCACATGCCGGTCTCGATGGCGAGCCGAGCGATCTCGACCGTCTTGGCTTCGTCGAACTTCCATCCTTTCGGACAGGGGGCATGGATGTGAAGGAAGGTCGGCCCCTGCACGTTCAGAGCCTTGCGCACCTTGTTGATCAAGTCGACCGGATAGGCCACCGACGCCGTGGCCACATACTTCACCGCCGGGTGGCCGCCGATGACCAGTTGCGGAGGGTCCTTGGGGAACAGCGTCTTGCCCTCGGGAATTGCGGACCCCGGAGGCGTGAAGGTGGTGTTGGCCCCGTACGGCGTGGTAGGCGAGGTCTGGATCCCGGTGTTGGTGTACGCCTCGTTGTCGTAGCAGATGAACAGCGCATCGTGCGCGCGGTACATCATGGCCGACATGGCCTGGAGACCGATGTCCACCGTGCCGCCATCGCCCGCCATCACGATGATGTTGGGCAGTTCACCCGTCCGCTTTCCCTTGCGCAGGAGCACCTTGTAGGCTGCCTCTATCCCCGAGGCCACCGCGCCACCATTGGTGATCTGGGTGTGCATCCAGGGCACCGTGTACGGGGTGCAGAGGTAGCTGGCATTGGCCACGTACATGCAGCCGGTGGGCCCGAGGAAAATGGTATTGGGACCGGCCGCTTTGGCTACCAGCTTGTATTGCAGGGCCGGGCCGCAGCCGGCGCAGGTCCGGTGCCCGGGCACGTAGTATTCTTCCTTGGGAACGTTCCGGATCAACTTGATCGGCGGAAGATTCTGGGTTCTCACGGCAACCGTCATGACGGGCTCCTTTTCATATCACGCATCACGTTTTTCGAATCACGCGTCTCCTGAAACGCGAAAACCCGCGTTTCAGTTATTGATTTCTAATCCTCGGCCTCGAAGCCGACCCAATACACGGTCTTTTTGGTCTTGCCGTCCTTGACGGCCTTGGACAAGATGTCGGCCATATAATAGAAATCCTTCAGCGGCACCATCTCGCCACCCAGGCCAGCCATGAACGAGGTCGTCAACGGCCGCTGTGGAACCTCATACAGGGAAGCGCGGACTTCGTGCAGGAGGTTTCCGCCGCGCATCGCCCCGCCGTAGGAGGTACTGGTTTCGACCACGCCCACGGCCTTGAACTTCGACAGGGCCTCGGCCACTTCCTGGGTCGGCCACGGCCGCACGAAGCGCAGTTTCACCAGGCCGATTTTCACGCCTTGGTCGCGCAGGTGTTTGACCGCATGCCGAGCCGTCATCGTATGGGCGCCCATGATGAAGAACGCGATCTCGGCATCTTCGGTCATGTACTCCTCCAGGAAGGGAGAGATTTTCCGCCCGAAGATCCGGTTGTAATCGTCAATGGCCTCCTTGATCACCGCGGGCGTATCCAGCATCGCCTGCGCCCGCTGCAGGTCCATGACCGTCCCTTGGTCCGGGCGGATCTGCGGCCCGTGGGAAACGGGACGTTTGGGATCCAGCGGGTGCGGCAGCGCGTAAGGCGGCAGAAACTCGTCCACCTGGCTCTGATCCGGAAGCACCACCTTCCCCTGGATGTGAGACACGAAGTACCCGTCCTGGCAGACGAACTGGGGCAGGAGCACGCGGTGGTCTTCACCGACGCGATAATTGATCAGGCAGTTGTCGAACACCTCCTGCGGAGTCTCGGCCCATCCCATGAGCCAGCCCTGATCCCGGCAGGACATGGCATCGGTGTGTTCCGAGCCGAAGTCGCCCGGGGGATCCAGCGCACGGTCGGCGATCATCATCTGCAAGGGGATACGCCCGCCCGCAATCGGGGAATAGGTCTCGAACGCGTAGGTCACACCCACTCCGGAGCTTCCCGTCAGGGCACGGGCCCCCGCCGCCGCAGCGCCGAGCACCACCGAAAGCTGGGCATGCTCGCCTTCGCCATGGACGAACTCGGCGTCCAGTTCACCGTTGGCCACCATCTTGGCCAGCTCCATCATGATCGCCGAGTAGGGGCGAATCGGATACGAGCAGATCACCTCCACCTGCGCCATCTTCGCCGCTTGTGCCGCAGCGGCGCATCCGCTCAACATCATCTCTCTTGCCATGGTTCTCCCTCCTCAGAACGGCTTTTCGAGCCGGACCACGCCGTCTTCGAAATCAAGTTCGTAGGCCTTGCTTAAGGCGTCCGTAGCGCACTCGTTGATGCAGATATTGCAACCTTTGCAGTACTTCTCGTTCAAGACCACCATCTCTCCGGCCTCGTCCAGCTGGAAGCAGGCATCCGGGCAAAACACAATGCAATTCATGCAAAGGTCGCACTTCTCGGGCTCAAGCACCGGCCGGTATTCGCGCCAGTTGCCGGTAATCATCATCGGCTGCTCGGTCACCGGCGCCGGTGTGACGCATCCGAGAGGCACCTCTTTTTCCTTGGGGATAATGAACATCGCGTGACCTCCGTTGACTCGATTCGACTCTAGTTGAGGGTCTTCACCACTGCCTGCTCGTGGCCCTTGCGAAGGGCTTCCTGGTTCTTCACCACCGCTGCGAGATGGTCCAGTTTTACGAGGTTCGTGCCGCGAGCCAAGGCACCCAGGATCGGCGCCGAGATCCCCTGCCCGATGCCGAGCGAATCCACGCCGCCCTCGCTGCCGGAGAAGTCCACGGTCTGCTCGCCGCAAATCGCCTTGGCGTCCACGCAAACGATCGTGCTGAGCAGATCCCTGTTGGGGATGAACTTCAGGATGTCCTCCGGCTTGCGGTCGGTCGCAACCACGAGGATCCCACCCTTCTCCATCCCGCGAAGAATGTTGATACCCTTCACGATGGTTGCGTCCGCCACGATCACGATCTCGGGCTTCTCGTTCTCGTACTCGTAGCGCTCCTCAATTTCCTCGTCGCTGATGCGGGCGTACTTCCTGAGGGGAACGTTCACCCGGTCGGGAAGATCCACATAGTTGTCGAAGGCCTGGGTGAACTTGCCATCCATCCCCGCCGCGTTGGCCAAGCCATTGGCAATGTCTCGCCCTTCCTTATCCTGCACCACGCCCCGAGCCCATACCGTAATCTGATGCACCTTGCTGGCCATACGTTCCTCCTTTGTTGCTTGGGTATTCCCCGCGGCCCACCTTCAGACACACTTATAAGTCGTGCATTGAGAGATGGTTTGATCTAGATCAATCAATACAACAATTGACTTATAGTTGATTATTATTATGATAAGCGGAAACTTATGAGTTGCGACAGCGGAGCGGAATGAAAAACGCTACATTTCGCCAGATCAAAGTGTTCGAAGCGGTCGCGCGGCATTTGAACTATTCGCGCGCCGCGGAAGAACTGCGCCTGAGTCAGCCGGCGGTGTCTATCCATGTCAAGCAACTCGAACGGCACGCGGGGCTGCCGCTGTTCGAGCAACTAGGGAGGAGAATCTATCTGACTCCCGCCGGTCAGCAGATGCTGCACTACAGTCGCGCCATCATCCAGCAGTTCAAGGAAGCCGACGAGGCGCTCGCCGCGCTAAAAGGGATACGCGGCGGCCTGCTCAATATCGCGGTGATCAGCGCCGGCGATTCTTTTTTTCCCGGCCTCCTCGCTGAATTTTGCCGCCGCCACGAGGACGTCACCGTGCGGCTCAGCGTCAACAACCGCGAGGAAATCGTGCGCCAGTTGGTGGAGAACACGACTGATCTCACCGTACTGCTGCGCCCGCCCGACCATCCCGACATGATCGCCGAGGCGTTCGCGCCGCAACCGCACGTAATCATTGCGGCGCCCGGACACTCACTTACGCGCAAGCGACATATTTCGCTGCAGGCATTGACGAATGAGGCGTTCATCGTGCGCGAGCGAGGTTCGGACACGCGTCTCGCGATGGAAGAGTTGCTTGCGGAATTCCACGTCAAGTTCAATGTCACGATGGAGATCAAGAGCACCGAAACCATTAAGCAGGCGGTAATCGCGGGCATGGGAATCAGCTTTCTCTCGGCCCACACCATAGGCCGGGATCTCGAGGCCGGACGGCTATCGGTGCTCGACGTCGAAGGATTCCCGGTCATGCGCAAGTGGCACATCGTGCATCACAAGAACAAGCGCTTGCCGGCGGTCGCCGTTGCGTTCAAGGAATTTCTGCTGCGGGAAGGGGCGGCGCTGATCGAACGGTTGGTCGGGCGCGCCACGCCGAAGCGCAAACTCAGAGCATGACTGAAGGATCGACATGAACTTCTTGATCACCGGCGGAGCCGGATCAGTCGGTCGGGACCTGAGCGCATCTCTCCTGGAACAGGGGCACAGGGTAAGGGTTCCGGACAAGCATGCCGAAGCGTTTGCCCCCCCTGCACGACAAGAATGTGAAATTGATACAGGGGAGGCTGGAAGACTTACAGCTTGTTCAGGGAGCGCTCGAAGGCGGGGATACCCGTTCACTTCGGTGGACTTAACCAGAGATTCCCTGGAAAGAAAGAGGGAAGGGAGGGATGCGCGTGAGCGCGCATCCCGTTTGCGCGAGCAGAAATTTCGCTGCGCGCTTTCCCTGCCGTTTTGCGTTTCCCTGATGTAGAATCGAGCGCTCCTGAGGAGGAGGGTTAGCACATCATGGATTTTTCGCTGCAAGCGTTCTGGATTCCGCTGCTGAAAATCATCTGGATCAACATCGTGTTGTCGGGCGACAACGCGGTGGTGATTGCGCTGGCGGCGCGCTCGTTGCCGCCGAGGCAGCAGATGATGGCCGTAGGCTGGGGCAGCGGCGCCGCGGTGGCGATGCGCATCGTTCTCACCTTGTTCGCGGTGGCGCTGCTGCAATTGCCCTACCTGAAGCTGCTCGGCGCCGTGTTGCTGCTGTGGATCGGCGTGCAGTTGCTGCTGCCCGAGGAAGGCGAGGCGAACATCGATGGCCACGAGAACCTGCTGGCGGCGATAAAAACCATTCTCATCGCCGACCTGGTGATGAGCCTGGATAACGTGATTGCGGTGGCCGCCGCCGCCGGCGACAGCGTCACCCTGCTCATCCTGGGGCTGGCGATCAGCATCCCGCTGGTGATTTTCGGCAGCACGCTGCTGATGAAGGTGATGGAGCGCTTTCCCATCATCATCACTGCGGGCGGGGCGCTGCTCGGTTTCGTCGCCGGCGAGATGGCGGTGAGCGATCCGGCGCTGCGCGACTGGATGAGCGCGAATTTCCAGATGGTGGATAAGAAACCCGTGCTTGCAGGCATCAGCCTGGAAGTGATCGTCGGCCTGGTTGGCGCGGCGCTGGTGGTGGCAATAGGCAAGCTGCTGGCGCGCAGGCAGACCGCTGCCGTTGGCGAGTCGCAGGAAATCACCAGATGAAATATTTTGTGTCAGTTCGGGTTTGTTGACTCAGATCAATGCACCCCTCTGCATGTCAGGCGGTATGCTGTTGCTGGAATCAAGAAAAGTGCCGGGCAAGAAAAGGCACTGGAGCCGTCAGGCCTCACGCGTGTGAATGACGGATACCAGATACTAAACTGCATTTATCGGAGGAAAAATCATGAACGCTTCTGTTATTGCGAAGAGCGCCCTGACGGCGGCCCTGGCTGCGCTTGTTGTTGCTGCTGTGCCCGCGCACGCCTGGGAGCCGACCAAGACGGTCGAATTCATCGTTCCCGCGGGCACCGGCGGCGGCGCCGATCAGATGGCCCGCGTCATTCAGGCCATCGTTGCCAAGAACAATCTGATGAAGCAGTCGATAGTGGTGGTCAACAAAGGCGGCGGCGCGGGCGCGGAGGGCTTTCTCGACGTGAAAGGCGCGAAGGGCGATCCGCACAAGATCATCATCACGCTATCCAACCTGTTCACCACGCCGCTTGCCACCGGCGTGCCGTTCAACTGGCGCGACCTCACGCCGGTGCAGATGATGGCGCTCGACCAGTTCGTGCTGTGGGTGAACGCCTAGAAGCCCTACAAGACGGCCAAGGACTACGTCGATGCCGCCAAGGCCGCCACCGGCGCGGGCCGGTTCAAGATGGCCGGCACCGGTTCGAAACAGGAAGACCAGATCATCACCGTGGCCGTCGAGC
>ERZ1292630.2479-Hain-H41-02um-R3-2479-length-17030-cov-4_pt1 | contig 15217 bp, 12 predicted proteins | sample MGYA00564408_ERZ1292630 | MGnify/ENA primary metagenome ERZ1292630 (study PRJEB36523, sample SAMEA6512641) | groundwater metagenome | collected 2019-01-08 | study: AquaDiva: Metagenomics assemblies of 32 groundwater samples | reverse complement strand
AAAAGATCTTTTTGAAAAGGCAGATTCTTTTCTAAGAGAGCTTATAAGTTATTCAAGCAACTCGGAGATTTCAGACTCTCCAACTTTGCAAATAAAAGAATCACCTTTGCAAACAATCATTGAAATAGGAGATCTTTTAGTTAAATCAGATCTAAATAATATAAATGAAATTAAATCCATCATAAAGGGAAAACATTTTTCTTATAAATCAATTGAGAATAATGCTATAGAAAGTAGTTTTAATATTTTGTTTATGAAAAAGAGTGAAGATATTTTGACCCATACTATATTAGGTTTTTTCTGCGATTTTATAGAAAAATTCATAAAAAAGGAACAATTTGATTTAGATGTATCTTTTATAGATGAAAATATTAGTGCTATTTTCATAGAAAATATAAATAAACATATTGTTTGTAATTTGGGGTCGAATGTATTTTCAAATATAAAAATAGAAAATTATAAAATATATGTAAAAGATATAAAATTTGATAAAAAAGATAAAATATTACCAGAAATAGAAACAACAACTTTTTTTAAAGAAGATGATTTGGTAAATGAAAATGAATCATCTGAATTAGTAATTGTTTTTATTAATAATGAAAAATTTGAACTAAAAAATAAAGAAATATTCATTTTAAAAGAAAATAAAAATATAAATGAACCTATGCTTTTAAATAAAAAAGAAAGTTGTTTTGATATAGGAGCAGGAGTTATTATAGATAGTAGTAGTGCTTTGAAATTTGAGTATCTTTTTAAAATTACTATAAACGATTTAAAAGACTGTTTTAAAATATTTAATGGTGATAAAAATATAAAAATTACAAAAAATATTACAAAAAATTCATATGAATCGATGAACGCCTCTCAAAGACTGCTTTTAAGTTCACATATTTTACAGATAGATGAAATTGTTACTTATTCATCTCCCATTAAAATAACGATTGACGATTCAAATTTTTATCTTTCTTATCATGAAGAAATAAAAAACGAAAATATTCCAATTAAACTAATAAGTCATATAAATCATTGTGTTTATTCTTTAAGTAAAGAAAATAATACTATTGTATTAAAAGAAGTAATTTTTAAGGGAAAAGAAGAAAATCTTTATTTTTATAATTATAGTTTAACAGAGGAAAAATATAAATTAAGTATTTCTATTGCTGAAACAGATAACTATGATAATGTTCATGGAAAAATAATTCTTTATTTTGATCAAGAAAAACATTTGATTATTGGTAGAAAAGAAATCTCAGATTTTTTTGACCCTAAAAAAATAAATGATATAGAAATTTTCTGTGTGAAAAAGAAAGAAAAAACAAAACTATCTGGAATAGAAAATTTAGAGGAATATTATATTATGATTTTAGATGCCCCTGAATTTTCAATACCAAATTCTGTTAATGAGTTTTCGTTTTCTTCAAACCAATCATTGTTATATAAAGAAAATAACAATGTAAAATATCTTAATAACTCGTTAGTAAGCATTCAGTATTTTGAAAATTCTACTTTTAGTGAATTAGGAAAAGGCTTATCCGTAGAGTCAAATAATAAAGACTTTTTTATACGCATAAATGAAGAAAAAAATTTGGATATAATATTAAGTGTTGACGATATTTATTCAAATCTAAATCATGAAAGTATTGGCGACGTTTATTTAAATGAAAATCAAAAAGCTAATGATATATATTTAGGAAAATTATTAAAATCTATTGATTATAATAATCTAAATTTACAATATCAATATATGAAATATAACATAACTAGTTCAGATTTTAAAGAAGAATCTTATAAACAGAAAAATGATTCTTCAAATACTTTTTATTATGATACTCAAGAAAATCCAGCCTTATATGATATAAATATAGCCTTAGTAAAAAATAATTCTCTAAGATTTCATATTGATCCAGAAATTATAGTCCTTAAGGATTATACTTTTAAATTTAACAAAAATGTAATTTTTGGAAGAAAAGAGAATGAGATTGAATTTAATGTGGGAGAAGAATCTATTGATATAATTAGAAATAGCTATGAAAAAGATGATTTTAATGTTTTATTATTGGATTTAATTACTAAAAATATAGGTATTTCAAAAAAACAAGCTGAGTTAACTTTTAAAGAAAATAAATTTTATTTTAAAAATTTAGGTCAAAATAATGAGCACATTTTTATTGATTATAAAGTTGCAAATCGTAGCAGTATAAGCATTTATGTAGTAACTTTTAGTGATTATATTAAGAATAAATTTATTCAAGATGAGCTTATTGATATAACTGAAAGTAATGTTTACTTTAAAATTGGTTATAATCATTTTATACGGTTAAAATTTAAAGTATCAAAAAATGATACAAAAACTGTTTTTCTGACACCTCCAATAAGAAGGAGTAAAAATGTTAAAAGAGTATAAAAAAAAATTGGATAAAAAAATTCATTCAAAAGAGAGCTTAGCAAAGTTTATAAATATTGTAGAAGAAAATGATTTGACTTCATTTAGGAGATTTTCTATTTTATTTGATGATCTTGAATTTATCTATTTGGATTATGAAGAGTTTGAGAATACTAAGTTAGATTTTTATAGCGATATATCTTCTATCTCTAATTCAGTATTGTATGAAGCTATTTATACTCTTATTTTTGAGATAAGATTATTGGAAGATAATGGAATCTATCTATCAGATTTCTTAGGAAATTTTGTTTTTCTTGAAGAAAAATTTTATTTTTTTGATCCTTATATTCTCATTAATAATGAGGAGCAAATAGGCTCAAAATTATTAAAAATAGTTTGTGACTCGAAAGTAGAGCAATTATCAGAGGAAACTTTGATTTCTATTCAAAAAAGTATTATGAATGAAGAAGAAGTAAACATTAAAGATTTTAGTAGCCAAATATCTTTATCATTTTTCGATAGTATTAAAAATTTAAATGGCAAAAATAAATTATCAAAGCTAACAAAATTCGAGCTTGGCTTTTTTCTTTTGAGTGTTTTTAAATCAAGAAAACTTGATTTTATTTCTTATGAAAACCTTATACTCTCTATAAATGAACAGCTTATAAATAAAACATTTAAAGATCCTATAAATGACACATCTAGTTTTCACCAGTTTCTCAGTGAACCTTTTTTTGAAATATTATCTGGTAGAAATACTAATATAGAAGAAATTTTATTGAATGAGTTAGAAAATGATTCAATTCAGGCATTTTTATGTTATAATTTAATAGTTGGTAATGAATTATCTTATGATGTCATATTGGAGAAAATGAAAATGGAAAAAGAAAAAAAGGTTATTATTTTTAATAATTTTCAAAAAGCACAGGTATTTTTGTTAGCATCTATTTTGCTAATAATGGGTTTTATTGCTGTTGTGGTATTTAATTTTAGTAATGGTTTTATGAGCAAATTAGATCAGATTGGTGAAAATGGAAAAAAAGAAATCGGTTTAATTAATAAATCTGTTTCAGAACTAAAACAAGATCAGAAAAATACAAATAACGAAATCAGAACTATAAAAATGACTTTGGATAAAAAAGATAATGAAATAAAAAATTTAAAAACGACTTTAAAAACGACTTTGAATAAGAATGATGTCTTATCGAATGAACTTGGTAAAAAACCAAAAGAAGTTGTCAAATATGTTAATAAGTATAAAACAAAAGAAGTCATCAGATATGTTTATGTTTCTTCTAAAACTAAACAAAAACCTCAAAAGGCTGATAATATTATTTTATCTTTAAGCGAATCTCAAAAAAAATTTAAAAAATATGATGTAACTATTGCAGATGATGCTCCTAATAAAAATATAAATCATGATGTTATTTATGAAAAGATCTTTAAAAGACATTAAAATGAGAAAGTTTTTCCTCATTTTAATAATATATTTTTTTTCTTCAAGAGATGCATTTGCTGAAGATCCATTAATAAATAAGCTAGAGGGCTTTTTTTTTGAAGATAAAACTAAATTGCCTCTTTTTGTTTCTAGATTAGGGAATACTCTTATATTCGATTTTTGTCTTTACTCTGAAGAGAAAGATAAAAAGAAAGATAAAAAAATTGAGTTTTATAAATTTAAAGCAAATATAAATGAAAATACTCAATCTGTTGAAATGAAACATGATAAAAAGACATTTTTTGTATATAACTTAAAATTAGTTGATAAAGATAATATTAGTTATACAAAAGATAATATTACTCATGAAATTGATCATGGAAAGGTATATTTCATTTATATTTCTAAAGATTTCTCAACGCTTTATACAATGTTTGATTCTCATAACCAAACGTTTACTAGAATTGATTCTAATGAAATTGATTTTATTTATTCTAAACCGCTCTCAGATTTATATTTATATTTAAAAAAAAATAATAGTTTAAAATTTTCTGAATTGAATGTATTTTTTCAATCTTTACCACCAGAGGTTAGGTTTTATCAAATGAAATCGGAAAATATAATGATATATTTAGCTTTGTCATCAATTTTTGAAAAAAATTCTGTTGTATTAGACGTAACAAAAGATATAATTGAGAATATACATAATTCTCCTTTAGAATCGGAAGAAAAAAATGCTTTCTTGGCTTACTATTACTCTGGAAAAAACATTGAAACAGCCAATAGATTTATTGAAAAATTAAAAGGTACATTTTACGCAAAATTTTTAGTTGACCCTACAAAAAACTATATAAATTTAAATCCTTAAAATAGAATTTACTATAAACTCATTAATATTTTTATTTCTATTTCTTTCTAATCTTTAACAGCATAATTTATTATAATTTACTTTTTCAAAAGCACTATTTTATGGTACTCTATACTATGTTAATTTATTTGTTTTTTGAGTGTATTTTATGTTTGAAAATTTGTCTGAAAAATTACAAGATGCTTTTAGAAAATTATCTGGTCAAAGTCATATAACTGAAGAAAATATTACTGATGCAATAAGAGAAGTAAAAAGAGCCTTATTAGAAGCCGATGTAAATTTAAAAATAGTAAAAGAGTTTATCAATACTGTAAAAGAAAAAGCAGTAGGAGCAGAAGTAATAAAAAGCATATCTCCTGGTCAACAATTTATAAAAATACTAAATGATGAATTAATCGCTTTGATGGGCGGAGAAAATCAAACACTCAAATTTGCACCAACAGGCCCAACAATATACATGATGGTTGGTTTACAAGGAGCAGGAAAAACAACTACTAGTGGAAAACTTGCTCTAAGTTTAAGAAAAAAAGGCAGAAGACCAATGCTAGTCGCTGCTGATATTTACAGACCTGCTGCAATTCAACAATTACAAGTACTTGGAAAACAAATTAATATTCCTGTTTTTACTATGGGGCAAATTGATCCAGTAGAAATAGTAAAAGGCTCTCTTGAATTTGCTAAAAAGAACGGTCATGACATAATAATTTTAGATACTGCTGGTCGTTTACATATAGATACTGAGCTTATGAATGAATTAGTAAGAATAAAAGAACTCGTTAATCCAACAGAAACTTTACTTGTAGTAGATGCAATGATTGGTCAAGATGCTGTAAAAATGTCAGAAACATTTAATGAATATCTTGATATTTCAGGTGTAATTGTTACAAAATTAGATGGTGATACTCGTGGTGGTGCTGCTTTATCTATAAAAGCAGTTACAGGTAAACCAATTAAGTTTATGGCTTTAGGTGAAAAATTAGATGCAATAGAACCATTCCATCCAGAAAGAATAGCATCAAGAATACTTGGTATGGGTGATGTTTTAAGTTTAATAGAAAAAGCTCAATCAAACATTGATGAAAAAGAAGCAAAAGCACTTGAAGAAAAATTAAGAAAAAGTAAATTTACACTTGATGATTTTTTAAATCAAATGAAACAAATGAAAAAACTGGGTTCACTTGAGCAACTTTTAGGTATGTTACCTGGAATAGGTGGAAAAATAAAACCTGAAGAAATAGCCGAAGGTGAAAAACAAATGAAGAGAATAGAAGCAATAATCTATTCTATGACATTTGCAGAAAGAGAAGATGCTAACAAAATAAATACAAGTAGAAAAAGTAGAATTGCCAAAGGTAGTGGAACTACTATTCAAGAAATAAATGACCTTTTGAAAAAATTTGCTGATATGCAAAAAATGATAAAAACTTTAGGTGATTTTGGTCTTTTTGGTGGTGGAAAAGCTAAGAAAGCTAAGAAATTTGAGAAAATGGTTAAGGGTATGGAAAAATACTTTGATGCAAATGGTGGATTACCAGATTTATCTAAAATGCCTAAAACAAGCTTTTTAGGTCAAAAAATGAGTAATTTTAATCCATTTGGAAGAAAATAGATATTTTTTTTAGTGTAGTTTTATACTGAAAGGGTTTAATAAAAAAATGACTAATGAGTTACACGAACACGGAAATATAGTTGAAATCGATATCCGTGAAGAAATGAAGCAATCCTTCATGGATTATGCAATGTCAGTTATTGTCTCAAGAGCTTTACCTGATGTTAGAGATGGTTTGAAACCAGTTCATAGAAGAATTTTATATGCTATGTATGAGTTGAATAATACTCCTGATAAACCATTTAAGAAATCTGCCCGTATTGTTGGGGAAGTAATGGGTAAATTTCACCCTCATGGTGATAGCTCAATTTATGACGCAACAGTTAGATTAGCTCAAGATTTTTCAACCAGATATATGCTAGTTGATGGTCAAGGTAACTTCGGTTCGGTTGATGATGATCCTCCAGCTGCTATGCGTTATACAGAAGCAAGACTTTCTAAACCTGCTATGGATATGCTAGTTGATATTGATTCTAATACTGTTGATTGGATACCAAACTTTGATAATACATTGCAAGAACCAACTGTTTTACCAGCTCTTTTACCAAATCTTTTGATAAATGGTGCAACAGGTATTGCTGTTGGTATGGCAACAAATATTGCTCCTCATAATTTAAAAGAAGTAGTTGAAGCGTTACTTTATCTAATTGATAATCCAGATGCACACATGTCAGACCTTATGAATTTTATCAAAGGGCCAGATTTTCCTACAGGAGGAATAATTTTAGGTGATGCTGGGATAAAACAAGCCTATCTTACAGGAAAAGGTAGTATGAATGTAAGAAGTGTTTTAAATGTAGAAGAAAATAAAAAGAAAGGTAGATTTAGTATTGTTGTTACCGAAATACCTTATCAAGTTAGTAAAAGAAGAGTTTTAGAGCAAATTGCTGAATTGGTAAAAGATGGAAAACTAGAAGGTATTTCAGATCTAAGAGATGAATCTGATAAAGATGGAATGAGAATTGTTATAGAAATAAAAAGAGATGCTGTTTCTCAAGTAGTAATAAATAATCTTTATAAACAAACCATTTTACAATCTAGTTTTAGTATGAATATGCTTGCTATTTATAAAAAACAACCTAAAGTTTTTAATCTAAAAGATGTACTTGAAAAATATTTAGAACATAGAAAAGAAATAATAACAAGAAGAACTACTTTCCTTTTGGATAAAGCTTTTGCAAGAGATCATATTGTTCAAGGTTTATTAGTAGTTCAAGATAATATTGATAGTGTAATAAAAGATATCAGAGCATCTCAAACTACAGCTGAAGCACATGATTTATTAGTAGCAAAATACAATTTATCTACTGCTCAAGCAACTGCTGTTCTTGATATGCAACTTAGAAGAATTACAGGCTTAGAAAAGAAAAAATTAGAAGATGAACATGCTGATTTATTATCAAGAATAACTGATTTTACTGATATTTTAAATAGACCTGAAAGAGTTGAAGGTATTATAAAAGAAGAGTTAACCAGATTAGCCGAAAAACATAAAGACCCTAGAAGAACTCAATTATTACCAGATCCTGGTGAATTAAGACATGAAGATCTTATTCCTAATGAACAAATGGCTTTATTTATGACAGATCAAGGTTATATTAAAAGAGTTCCTATTAACCAATTTGAACAACAAAATAGAGGCGGTAGAGGTAAAGGCGGTTTGACTACCAGAGAAAATGATTTTGTAAAACATTTCTTTGTAAGTTCTAATCATGCTTCACTTTTATTTTTTTCAAATACAGGAAAAATTTATGATATGAAAGTTTATGATATTCCTGAATCTAGCAGAATTGCAAAAGGAAGCAGTATTGCAAATCTTTTATCATTAGCTCAAGATGAAAAAATAACAGCTGTTATTCAAGTAACAGAGTTTAAGGAAGATACTCATTTAGTTATGGTTACCAAAAAAGGAACTATTAAAAAATCTAGTCTCTCTTATTTTGATAATATCAGAGCAAGAGGAATAATTGCTATTACTCTTGAAGAAGGCGATGAATTAGGATGGGTAGGTCTTTCTGATGGTTCTTCTCATATAATTTTAGGAACAAAAAAAGGGTTCTCTATCAGATTCCCAGAAACAAATGTAAGATCTACAGGTAGATCTTCTATGGGAGTAAAATCAATTACATTAAGAGAAAATGATGAAATAGTAAGCTTAGATATTTTATCTGGTGAGTTATTACAAAAATCTCTTCCTGTCGAAGATGAAAATGATCTCGAATTAAGTCCTATGGTTGTTTGGGATGATTCATTACCAAAACTATTAACGGTTACAACAGATGGTCAAGGTAAAAGAACACCTCTTTCTATGTACAGACTTCAATCAAGAGGTGGTTTAGGAATAATTAACATAAAACTTAAAGAAAAATCTCAAGTTGCGTCAATTTTATTAGTTCAACCAACTGATGAAATTATGATTGCTACATTTAAAGGTGTAGTAATAAGACAAAAAGTTTCTGAAATAAATGTTATTGGTAGAAATACTAAGGGCGTAAGATTACAAAAACTCGCTTCTGATGATAGAGTAATAAGTGTTCAACTTGTTATTGAACAAGCTGATGATCAAGGTTTAGAAGAAGAAGAAGTTTAAATCTGTATAAAAAATTTACATTTTTATCAATTATTTTTATTGACTAAACAATGTATATTGAATATAATTTAAGCTTGTTTCAAGATAATTTAATTTTAGTTTAATATTTATTTAACTAAGAGAGTGAAAAAATGGCAAAAGCAAAAAAAGTAGTAGCTATGGTAAAGCTACAACTAAATGCAGGTAAAGCAAATCCTGCACCTCCTGTTGGTCCTGCTCTCGGTCAGCATGGTGTAAACATAATGGGTTTTTGTAAGGAGTACAACGCACAAACTTCTTCACAAGTAGGAACCGTTATACCAGTTGAGATCACGATTTATGAGGATAGATCTTTTACATTCATTTTAAAAACTCCTCCTGCTGCTGTATTAATAATAAAAGCACTAGGAATAGAAAAAGGTTCTGCAGTTCCTAACAAAACCAAAGTTGGGAAGTTGTCTCAAAAGCAACTTAAAGACATCGCTGAATCTAAAATGAAAGATCTAAATGCAACATCTCTAGAAGCGGCTATGCAAATGATAGCTGGAACTGCTAAGAGTATGGGTGTAGAAGTAGAACCAGCTTAGGTTCTAAAAAGTACCACTTTTTTTGGAAGAGTGGGAGGACATTATTAATGTACCGTAAAATTTAAAGGTGAGAAAATGGCAAAATTGACAAAAAGACAAAAAAAAGAGGCGGAACTTTTTGAAAGAGCAAAGTTTTATGCTCCAAAAGAAGCAGTAGCTCTTCTTAGAGGTTTGCCTAAAGCCAAGTTCGATGAAACAGTAGAAGTTGCATTTAGCTTAGGTATAAACCCAAAACACGCTGACCAACAAGTAAGAAATACAGTTAGCCTTCCAGCTGGAACAGGTAAAACAGTAAGAATTGCAGTTGTTTGTAAAGGCGATAAAGTAAAATTAGCAACAGATGCAGGTGCAGACTTTGCAGGTGCAGAAGATCTAATTGCAAAAATGCAAGGTGGTTGGTTTGATTTTGATTTACTTATATCAACACAAGATATGATGCCAGCTTTGGCAAGATTAGGTAAAATATTAGGTCCTAAAGGATTAATGCCTAACCCTAAAGCAGGTACTGTTGTTCTTGGTGATTCTATAGGTAAAGCAGTTCAAGATTTTAAAGGTGGTAAAGTTGAATTCAGAAATGATAGACAAGGTAACATTCACGTTGCTATTGGTAAATCATCTTTTGAAGATGCAAATTTAGTAAAAAACTTTGCTGCAATCGTTGATGCTATTCAAAAAGCAAGACCTGCTACTGCAAAAGGTCAATATATGAAAAGTTTAACTATTTCATCTACAATGGGACCTGGAATTAGAATTGATACAAATGCTTTATCAGAGCTTTCAGTTGTTAATTCTTAAAAACAAAAAAGATTAATGCTTAATATGTATTTTTTATACATATAAAAATTAGTAAATTGCTGACCAAACAATTTAAAAAATTGGTCAAAATACCGAAGACAGTCGGAGCGAAAGCTTAAAAGTGTCCGACCGAGGTAGAAAGTAAATTTTATTTTCTAATATATGCCTCAACGCTGTCTGTCTTCAAATCTTATTCTTAATTATTATGGAGGTAGTGTTCAAGTGGTTACAAGAGAAAGAAAAGTAAAAACTCTCGATGACTTGAAAGCTGCTTTATTAGATTCTAAGTTTACAGTTGTTTCTGATTATCAAGGAACTACTGTATCTGAGCTTACTCAATTGAGAAGAGAAATCCAAAAAGCCGGCGGTAATTTAACAATTGCAAAAAATACATTAATTAAACTTGCAGTTTCTGAAAAACCATATTCTGGTGATATGTCTAGTTTTCTTGCAGGACCTACTGCATTAGTTTATACATCAGGTGACCCAGTTCCTGTTGCTAAAGCTCTTACTGAATACATAAAAAAAGTAAAGAAAACAACAATAAAAGGTGGAATTCTCGAGGGTAAAAAAGTAAGTGGAGAAGATATATCTAATATCGCATCTTTGCCATCAAGAGAACAACTTATTTCAAAAATGCTTGGTTCGCTCAATGCACCAGCACAAAATTTGGTTTACGCACTTACAGGTGTTTCAAGAAATCTCGTTTATGTTCTTGATGCAGTTGGAAAGCAAAAAGAGTCTTAGACTCAAATATTATTAGAAATAAAATTTTTTAAGGAGTTAAAAAACAATGAGTACATTAACAAAAGAAGATATCGTATCAGCAGTTGGAAGCATGTCATTACTTGAAGTTGCTGATTTAGTAAAAATGTTTGAAGAAAAATTCGGTGTTTCTGCAGCAGCTCCAGTAGCAGCAGCAGGTGCAGTAGCAGCTGTAGCAGAAGCAGTTGAAGAACAAACAGAATTTGATGTTATTCTTGAATCTGCTGGAGACAAAAAAATCAACGTTCTTAAAATTGTTAGAGAATTAACAGGTTTAGGACTTAAGGAAGCTAAAGACATCGTTGATACAGCTCCAAAAGCTATAAAAGAGAAAATCAAGAAAGAAGATGCTGAAGCAATGAAAGCTAAATTAGAAGCTGAAGGCGCTAAAGTTTCTGTAAAGTAAACTTTTCTTATTGATAAAAAAGAGCAAGCAATTGCTCTTTTTTTATTGTCTATTTTTAAAATTAACAATATACTTAAAAAAACAATTTAAATTAAAAAAAAAGGTAAAAAATGAATATAACACCAGAACTAAAAATATATGCTCTTTGTACTGTAATTCTATTTTATAAAATGTGGGGAACAGGTCTTTATCAAGCACTATCAAGAGTTAAAGCTAAAAAATTTACCAATGAAGAAGATGCAAAATCATTTGGTGGGGAATTAAGCGATAAAGAAATTCCTCAAATAGAAAAAGCTTATAAAGCTTATAGAAACGATTTTGAAAATATACCACCTTTTCTTTTTATGGGAATTTGCTATGTTTTATTAGGATGTTGGCCTAAAGGTGCATTTATCTACTTTCCTCTTTTTACAGTGGCAAGAATTGGTCATACTGTATTTTATATAAAATCAAATCAACCACTTAGAAGTTTATGTTATGGAATAGGTCTTATGGCTACAATAGCAGTATCTGTTCATGTTTTTATTAATTCTTTTTAGAATTTTTAACTAAAAATAAGAAATCTATATTAATAATGCATTTATCTATAATTTGAGTATAATATTTTTATTATGACAAATTTTATACTCATTTCTATTTGCATTTTATCAGGACTTTTATTTAGAAATTTAGGAAAATTACCAAAAGATTCTCATAAAAGTATTAATGCTTGGATTTTGTATGTTGCATTACCTGCTGTTTCTTTTAAATATTTACCAACAATAAAATGGAGTTATGAATTACTTTTACCACTTTTATCACCCATTATAATTTTTATTTTTGCAAAAATTTTTGTAAGTTTATTCAAAAAAATCCATAAAATAGATAATATTACTGAAAGTATTTTAATTTTGACTTGTGGTTTAAGTAATACTTCTTTTATTGGTTTTCCTTTGGTAATGTCTTATTTTGGAGAAGAAAATTTAAATATAGCTGTAATAATCGATCAAATAACTTTTATTTTACTTTCTAGTGTTGGGCTTATAACTATTTTAAAAACTAATGAAAAAGAAAGGATAGACCCCAAAAAAATATTTTTAAGATTAATAAAATTTCCTCCTTTTATTAGTTTTATTTTAGCTCTAACACTTCCTTTTTTTCTTGATTTATCTTATTTTAAATCTTTGTTTGATAAATTAGCTTCTACCGTTGGGCCTATGGCTCTTTTTTCAGTTGGATTACAATTACAGTTTTATGAATGGAAAAAAGAAATAAAATTATTATCTTTTGCGTTAATTTATAAATTAATAATAGCTCCATTTATATTACTAATAATAGTTTTATTTCTTAATTTAAAAGGAATAATTCCACAAATAAGTATTTTTGAAGCTTGTATGCCTACTCTTATTAGTTCTAGTATAATATTAGATGAATATAAGATAGATACAAAACTATGCAACTTAATAATAGGTTTTTCAATTATTATTTCTTTTATAACTACTTTTTTTTGGTCAATAGCAATTAAATCTATTTTGTAAGATCAGAAAAAATAAAGAATGTATTTTTTAAGAAAATTATTAGGTTTCTAACCAAATTTTTGTTTAGTCAATGAATTAAAATTATTAATTTTTTGTAAAGAAAGCTTGTGTAGGGAATGCTTTTAAAGCATTCCTTTTTATACAGTATTTTTATATTTAAGAAATATGAGCTAATTTTATTTCTATATTATAATTTTTAGCTATTTTATCAATAAAAATTTTTTCATCTTTTGTTATAAGAGAGATAGCTACCCCTTCATCATTGTTTCTTCCTGTTCTTCCTACTCTATGTAAATATGTTTGAGGATCTCTATTTAGATCTAAATTAAAAACATGAGTAACTCCTTTTATATCTAATCCTCTTGAAGCAATATCAGTAGAAAAAAGTATTTGAATTCTTTCTTTTTTAAAATCATCAATTATTTTTTTTCTTTCTTCTTTTGTTTTAGTTCCAAAAAAACCAGCTACTTTTAAACCATGATACTTATTATTCTCTATTAAATTATCTATTCTATCTCCATTTTGAATAAATACTAAAGATTTTTTAGGTTTTAGATAATTAATTAGCTTTCTAAAAACTTCAATTTTATCATTGTAATTAACTACATAATAAAAGTGTTTTATTGTTGATGGTATATTATTTACTGAACTAGTTTTTATAACTTCTAAATCGGTTGTAAATTTATTTATATTAACCATATCATGCTCTGATACATTAGCAGAAACAAAAATAGTTTGTTTTTCTTTTGGTGTTATATCTATAACTTTTTTTACTTGAGATAAGTTGTTTTTATCTAACATACGATCAACTTCATCTATAACTAAAGTTTTTATGGTATTTACATTTATTTTTTTCTTTTCGATTAATTCTAAAATTCTTCCTGCTGATCCTACAATTATATGAGGTTTTTCTTTTAATTTATCAATTTGTCTTTTAATATTAACTTCTCCTATAATTAAGGCATAAGTTACATTACTTTCAGAGTTTTTTGATAAAAGTTCAATTTCTGTTTTTATTTGTGAAGCAAGTTCATGAGTAGGAGCTAATATTATTGTTTGTACTTTTCCTTTTAAATCATTTTTTTGAAAAATTGGTAAAAGATAAGCTAATGTTTTACCACTTCCTGTTTCTGATTGAACTATAAGATTTTTATTTTCCAAAGCTACAGGAATAACTATTTCTTGAATTTCTGTTGGGGTTGTAATGTTGGCTTTTTTTAAGCCCTCAATTAAGTTATTTGCTAGTCCTAAATCTACAAAAGATTCCATTTTATTTACCAATTAAAAATACACAAGTTAAATCTAAATTTATATTGATAGACTTACTTACTAATCACTTTTCATTTTTTAAAGTGAAGTATCATTATAACATTAAGTAGTAAATATTATAAGTTTTTTAACAAAGCGTATTTCAAATCAAAAAATGCTGTAAAATAGCAAATATATTAATGTTTAGTTTAGTTTATTATGGATGCAGGTCTTTTTTCTAAGTTACTTAAAAAGCACCACAATTATAGAAAAGAAAAAAAATTAGAAGAAGGAAATTCTTCAATTTCTAGTTTCTATCATCCTAGAGAAATACCCAAATTTCCTGTATCATTTAAAAATGATAATTACATAAAAAAAATATCTCATTTTAATAAATCTCCTGTAATAGACGGAAATAACGTTACTTTCCTTTATTGGGGAAAACCAAAACGAAGTTTGGAATTTGTTTCAGAACTTTCTTTTTGGTCATCAAATAATAATACTTCTTTTAGAAAAATTGATGGAGAAGATTTATTTCATATAACACTTCAATTACCAGAAGATTCTAGGCTTGAATATAAATATGTAGTTGATGGTCATTGGCTTTTAGATCCTTTAAATACTTTAAGATGTGAAAATGGTGTCGGAGATCAAAATTCGTATCTTTTAATGTCAGATTATAAAAGAGTATCTGAAATATATAATAGAGAAGGTATTTCTAAAGGTGAAATAAAAGAATTTGAACTTACTGGCAAAGTTTTAGAAGGCAATAGAATGATATACGTATATTTACCTCCTAATTATGATAAATCAGAAGAAAGTTATCCTTCTATATATTTTCATGATGGCGGGGATTATATAAATAGAGCTGGGGCAGTTAATACAATAAATAATCTTATTGAAAATAAAGAAATAAGACCTATAATTGCTGTTTTTATAGATCCTATAGATAGAATGACAGAATATATGTATAATATTAAATATTCTAAATTAATAGCACAAGAAATAGTAACACATATAGATGAAAACTTT